>Ga0210384_10000455_pt1 | contig 62707 bp, 60 predicted proteins | sample IncBWH2MmetaG_FD_160574 | JGI IMG/M metagenome (GOLD analysis project Ga0210384, IMG submission 160574) | Forest soil microbial communities from Barre Woods Harvard Forest LTER site, Petersham, Massachusetts, United States - Inc-BW-H-2-M | ecosystem: Environmental > Terrestrial > Soil >...
CTCAGGATCGGAGATGTCTTCCGCCCAGCCGCCGGACTCGCGGATTTGCTTGATCGCAAAAGGGCCGTCGGCGGGATTTCCAATGGCTAGAGAACGCGCGATGGTGTTGGGCTTTTGAGGTTCGAAGCGGGCGAGGTTGCGTTTCACGGCGTCCGAGACCGGAGAACAGCCGGTGGCTTGTGCGCCGAAAAATTTCACGGGTTTTGGTTCGACCCAGCCAAGCGTGACCAGTTCGTTGAAGGCTTTAGCGATCTTCCCGATGAGGGAGGCGCCAGCCATCGGGACGACTACGTTGTCAGGAAGCGTCCAGCCGAGCTGCTCGGCAATCTCGAATCCGTGCGTTTTCGAGCCTTCGGAGTAGTACGGGCGAAGGTTGACGTTGACAAGTCCCCAGTTGAAGCGATCAGCGATTTGCGAGCACAGACGATTGACTTGATCGTAGTTGCCGTTGATGCGCACGATGCGTGCACCGTAGACCGCGGTGTTGAGAACTTTGGCTGGTTCGAGGTCTGCAGGGATGAAGACGCAGGCATCGAACCCTTGCTGCGCGGCTTGCGCGGCCACGGCGTTGGCAAGATTGCCGGTGGAGGAGCAGCCGACGGTTTCGAAGCTGAAACGGCGCGCGGCGGCCAGCGCGGTGGCCACCACGCGGTCTTTGAAGGAGAGAGAAGGGAAGCAGACGGCGTCGTTCTTGAAATACAGATTCTTTATGCCCCAGTGCTGAGCGAGCTTTCGCGAAGCGACCAGCGGCGTGCCGCCGACGGCGCCTTGCGGCGTGAAGCCTTCGGGGAGGGGAAGAAGTTCCGAGTATCGCCACATGTTGAACTCCCGAGCGGCAAGATTTTCTCGCCGGACGGTTTTCTTGAGCGCCTCGTAGTCGTAAGCGACTTCGAGTGGAGAGAAGCACTCTTCGCAGAAGGAGCGCGGCGCGTTGCCCCAGGTTTTGCCGCATTCGCGGCAGCGGAGTTGGTAAAGTTCGGACATTTGGTCACCTTCGGGCTAAGGCCCGCCGTTACAAATTTGAGCGCGTGCAGACGGATCGGCTGAGATCCTTCGCTCCTCTAGGACGACGATCGTCAAGTACAAACGACAGTCGTCCAAAGCCACAACGTGGAATTCGATAAGGGCAGCAGGGAGGGAGAAATGAAAAACCCTCCTTGCCAAAGAGTGCTCGGAGGGTCTCAGAATTCTTCTGGGAAACTCAACAAGCTCTTTAGCAGTTTTTTACGTGGAGCAAGTTGCCCTAAATCGCCACGTGTCTAGCACGCTCGCGTAGCGGCCGATTCGCCGCAACCGGAGCTACATTCTTTATGCTTGATAGGAAAGAAGATGTCAAGAGGTAAAACGCAGTTCGCGCCGCGGAACCTTGCAGTTAGTTGAGTGTAGGAAACGCAGACAGCAATAGAAACAGCAGAATCATAGAATTCTCGCCGCTGCCGGTATAAAAAGGTTACAACACATTCCAGTTTCTATGCGTCAAATGATAAGGACAGGGTGAAGCAGCAAGCGAACCCGGCCGCAGGGACAGTGTAGTTCCGGGCGCAGGGGTAAACGGGAGCAACTCGGCAGGTTCTGAGGTGTTATAATTTGCAGGAAGATGGGGTCGTGAGCCCGGGCAAATAGGAGAAAGAGACATGGGCGAGCAAGTGACAGAATTTTACAATTGGACGCGGCGACGCAAAATCTTGGCCGCGGTGTTTGTGGCGTTCACGCTCACTGTGGGCGTTCTGATTGGGTCGGTGGTATCCGGGCGCGTCTCGGCGATGAAGACTTTCGTTGCCACGGGTGCGACTCCCCTGGCCGTGCCGGACCCGATACCTTCTTCAAATTCCTTTGCAGGCATCGTCAACCGCGTGGAACCGGCAGTCGTGAACATTGCTACCACGCAAGTTCTGGAACGCCATTCGTCGAAGAGAAAGCGCTCGGAGCCTTACGATCAGGAAGATCCCATGCAGGATTTTTTCGACCGCTTCTTCGACGGACAGAAGAACGGCCCGCCGCAAGCGGAGCGCAGTCTGGGCTCCGGAGTGATCGTGGACAAGCGCGGGTATATCCTGACGAACAACCATGTGGTCGAGCAGGCCACGAAGATTCAAGTTTCTCTGGACGGGGACTCGACGAAATATACCGCGAAGGTGATCGGCGTGGACGAGCCCACCGACCTGGCCGTGATCAAGATCGAAACGAAGAAGGACTTGCCGACCGCCAAGCTCGGCAATTCGGACGGCGTGCAGGTGGGCGACTGGGTGCTGGCCATCGGCAGCCCGTTTGGTTTGCAAGCGACGGTAACCGCGGGAATCATCAGCGCCAAGGACCGCGGCGGAGTTGGACAACAGTTCCAAAGATTCCTGCAGACGGACGCGGCCATTAACCCGGGAAATTCCGGCGGACCGCTGGTAAGCCTGGCAGGAGAAGTGATTGGCATCAATACGGCCATCATCACCGGGAGCCGCGGTTATGAGGGCGTGGGATTCGCGCTGCCCTCGACGACAGCCATCAACGTGTACAACCAGATTATTTCCCAAGGACGCGTGACGCGCGGCTCGATTGGCGTGTCGTTTACCGAAGAGCGCGGCACAAATCCGATCACCCTCAAGGATCTCGGCGCGCAGTACGGCGTGGTGATGGAAGCAGCCGAACCGGGAAGCCCAGCGGAAAAGGCCGGATTAAAGGGCGGCGACGTGATCACCAGCGTGAATGGGAATCCAGTGAAGAACGGCAACGAACTCGTCAATCCCATTGCGCAAGCGCCCATCGGAAGCAAAGTGAAGATAACTTACATGCGGGACCGCGTGCAGAAAGAAGCCACCGCCACGGTGGAAGACCGCACGCGCGTTTTCCCGAACACCGCGGGCCGCATGGGCGACCAGCCGGGCGAAGCAGCGCCTTCTGAATTCGGCTTGCACGTGGAAGAGCTGACGCCGGAGCGTGCCCGCAGCGTGGGCATCGCGGCGCAAAAAGGCGTGCTGGTAACGGAAGTCGAGCCAGCCAGCTTCGCTGATGACCTGCAGTTCCTGCGCGGCGACGTCATCGCCGAAGTCAACCGGGTGGCAGTTAGCTCGGTGGACGAATACCGCAAAGCCGTATCGAAGCTGAAGCCAGGCGACCAAGTGGTGTTCAAGGTTTTACGGCGGCAGGATAGCGACAGAGTCTTGACCGTGTTCCTGCCGGGTATAGTGCCGGCGGACAACCAGCAATAGGGAACTGAAAGCACACAACCCAAGCGCATGCGCAAAGCGACCCACCTGGCCTTGGTGCTGCTCGTAGCAGCGGGGCCGGGTGTTTTCGCTGGTTTGGCAAGAGCGCAAAGCGAAGGGGGAGGAAAATCGTCCTCCTCAACTTCCAAGACCAGTAGCAGTTCCTCGAAACGAAAAAAATCCACGAAACGTTCCAGCAAACTGAGCGCTCGGGAGCGGGGGCAGAAAGCCCCCACACCCGAACGCATTTCGGAAATTCAGCAGGCCCTCGCAAAAGATGGCTCCTTCACCGGCGCGGCGAACGGCAAGTGGGATGATTCAACGGTTGAAGCCATGAAAAAGTTTCAGGAAGGGCACGGCCTGAACCCCAGCGGAAAACTGGATGCGAAAACGCTGCAAAAACTCGGTCTGGGTTCCGGGACGGCAGGCGTGGCCGCGCCCACTCCGCCGGTAAGTTCTTCTTCCTTGATCTCCAACACGCCTTCGCACTCAGCCCGCAAACAAAAGTAGCCCGCAGCGATTCCACATTGATTTCCGGACGCAACTGAAATAGAAGTCGGTCGAGGCATATGGGGGATTAGTGTGCCGCGAGAGGACTTTTCATGAAGCTGACAGCGATGCTGTTGGGAATTGCGCTTGCCACGTCCGCGGGGATGAGTGTACGCGCGCAGGAGAAATCTGCCGCCAAGCCGGTGAAAGCAGTGCGTTTTGGGAAGTTGTGGGATGGGAAAGGGAAATTGTGGACCAATGCCATCGTCATCGTGGAAGGCGACAAGATTCGCAGCGTAACCGCGGATGCGTCGGCAATTCCCGCGGGCGCGGAAGTGATCGACCTTTCGAAATGTACGGGTCTACCGGGACTGATCGACGTTCACACGCACATGACGATCTACACGGACGAAACGCCGGGCGAACCCATGCTGAAGCAAATCACCAACAATCCGCCCGCAATCGAAGTGTTCCTGGCGCGCAAAGGCGCCATGCGCACCCTCGAAGCCGGCGTCACCACGGTGCGCGATCTCGGCTCCGATCAATATATGGACATAGCCATGCGCGATTTGATCAATCGCGGCGAAATGATCGGCCCCCGCATGTTTGTCGTTGGCTATGGGTTGTACATCACCAACACGCCTTACAAGCCAGGAATCAATCCGCCCGCGGGCGGTATTGCCGACGGCGTGCCGGAGGTGCTGCGCGCGGTGCGGCAGCAGATTGCCGCCGGAGCAGATTTGATCAAGATGTACGCGTCCACGGGCACCGACGACGACGTGACCGGCTTCGAGACCTACTCCTACGACGAAATCAAAGCAGCCGTGGATGCAGCCCATCAGTTCGGCAAAAAGATCGCCATTCATTCCTACGGTCCAAACGGAGCGCGCGACGCCGTGCGCGCTGGAACGGATTCGCTCGAGCACGCCACCGACATGGACGACCCGACGATTGCGGAAATGGTGAAGCGCGGAACATTCTATGTTCCCACCATAGATCACAACCGCTATTACCTGGACAACTGGCAGAAGATTGGCTATGCCAACGGTTTTCAGGAAAAGACCAAGTCGTTCATCGAGCGCAATCTCGAAACCGCGCGCAAAGCCCACAAAGCCGGCGTGAAATTCGCCATGGGCTCGGACGCTATTTACACCATGTTCGGTCAGAACACGCGCGAATTGGGCTGGTTCGTCAAAGCCGGAATGACTCCCGAACAGGCTTTGCAGACCGCCACAACCAATGCCGCAGAGCTATTAGGCAAGCCAAAAGAACTCGGCGCCGTCGCCCCCGGCTATTTTGCGGATTTGGTAGCCGTAGAAGGCGACCCCCTCGCCGACATCAACGTCGTGCTGAACAACGTGAAGTGGGTCATGAAAGCCGGCGCGGTGGTGGTGGACAAGACGAAGCCCCAGCCGCATTAGCCCGCCTCTTTTTTGGAGTGCGGCGGCTCGACGCCGCTTTGCCTTTCTAACCGCGCGCACGTAAACTCCCGCACTATGCCGGACTGGCCGCATGCCCCGACACATCGTCTGGATAGCGCGGGGGCGTACATGGTTACCGCCGCAACCTATCGCAAGGAACCTCTGTTCACGTCCGCTAAGCGCCTGACTTTGCTCTGCGAGCAACTCTTGCAGTTGGCCGCCAACCATGCGTGGAAGCCAGAAGCGTGGGCAGTCTTCCCCAATCACTACCACTTCGTGGCGATATCTAAAGAGAAGGCGGACACGCTCCCTCGATTCATAGGCCACCTGCACACCGTCACCGTCAAGGAGATCAATCGCCAGGACGAAACACCTGGTCGCAAAGTTTGGTTTCAGTATTGGGATTCTCACCTCACCTATCCACGCTCGTATCTGGCCCGGCTGAACTATGTGCATTGCAACGCCGTAAAGCACGGTTTGGTGCGCGAGCCGGCACTGTACCCGTGGTCTTCGGCAGGCTGGTTCGAGCGCGAAGCGGAGAGACCTTTCTACCAGACGGTGATGCGAATACGCTCCGACCGCATTAACGTCACAGACGACGTCAACGTGAATCTTGCAGACATCCAATAGCCGTCGAGCCCGCAAACAGCAAAGCGGCGTCAAGCCGCCGCACTCCATATAAGCGGATTGCCTCTTTTTGGAGCGCGGCGCCTCGGCGCCGCTTTTTCGCCAGCGCTCCTTGCGTGACCGGAGTACTCTGGTCGAAAAGAACCAGCATCAGCGGGTAACAGGCGATGACGGAGTCACGTCAAGGCTGCGAGCGGCAAATTCGATGACCGCTTCGACTTGTTCGCGGTCCAGGCCATCGAACCGTTCCATAATCTCTTCTATGTTGGCGCCGGCCTTCAGGTTTTCAAAAATGACGGAAACGGGCATGCGCGTACCCTTGAGCACCCACGCGCCGCTTACCTTTCCCGGGATGCTTTCCACCGCAGGCATTGTGACCAATCCAGCGCCGCCATCTGAGGATTCTCCTTCCGATCATCCCATACCCCCCAGAGCCTATTCGTCAGGCTAGATACCGAAAACCGAAGCGCAGAATGGCCTACCCTTTCCAAAAGCAAGCGCGAAAGGGTGGGGCAACCGAGCTGTGCCAGAGGACAGGTAAATAGGCTTAGGACCCAACTTCCTACCAGCCCTGTCTGTCCGACCAGCCCTAGCAGTCTGGTTGCCACGCCTGTACCAAAATTGGACGCTTGACCAGTTGCGTTGCCTATCGTGTACCTCTTACATTAGGACCGGAAATGGAAAGTGCCGAAGAGCGCTTGAAGTCTCATCGGCACTTTCCAAATCTAAACTGTGGCGCACGTAGCTTAACGGCAGAGCGGCCGGCTCGTGACCGGAAAGTTGAGGGTTCGAATCCCTCCGTGCGCCCCACATGTTATGACTGGGCGATACGAAGCGCAATTGGCCACCGGTACAGATTCGGAACAGGCTGTCCCTTTCAAATTGGCCTTCGTTTTTTCTTCTCTAGTCACCAAGTGAAATGATAGAATGCAAATTCGAGGAGCGGTGTAAATGCAAGACCAGATAACAGCAGGCGTCGTGGTACAACTCAAGTCGGGCGGTCCTCACATGACCGTTGCGAACCTCCGGGAGTGGAACGGACGGATGGAAGCAAACTGCGATTGGTTCGAGGGAACAAAAGCTCAATCGGGGTGCTTTCCGCTGACGTCACTGAAAGTTGTGACGGAAGATCGCGCGGTTAGTAGTGCCGCATCAGCGGGTTTGGGCGGCGGTTCACCGACTTCCTGGATGCGATAAGGAAAAGCAAAAGGCCCGAAGCATTGCGCTACGGGCCTAAGGATTGAGCTGTGTCTTATTTGGCTGAACCAAGGGAACCAAGGGGACAGTCCCCATCCCTCTGTAACTCCACGCGCACCGATTAGGGTCATGTCGAATCCCATCAATGAACTATTGAACAGAACAATTCCAGAAAAACTCTGGCACTACACCTCGATTCAAGGCTTCCAGGCGATTGTGGCCAGCAAGAGCATATGGGCCACGGATCTCCACTTTCTTAATGATCGCGAGGAGTTCATACATGCGCGGAACGTCGCTAATGGAATAGCCGCCGCGAGCCCTGAATTGGATTCAAACGGATTTCCAAACAAACCACTTCTAGAGAAGGCGGTTGCCCTGGCCTTCGATAGCGGGCCTCTCGCTGCGTCGCAGGTTTTTGTCGCTTCCTTCTCGGCATCGGAAGACCAACTTGGTCAGTGGCGAGGCTATTCTCACGGATCGACCGGTGTTAGTCTGGCGTTTGACCTCAAGGCTTTTCGGCCACCCGCTGACAGCGAAAGTCTGGTGTCGTTTGCGCCGTGCGTTTACAGTACCGCTGAGAAAAAGGCGCTCGTGTCGCACGCTCTCCGCCACTTCATGGAGGAACTCGGCGACAAACAGGCGAAGGCGTTTAAGGCCGCATGCGAACTGAACCCAGGGAAGCGCACGGCAGAAAACAAAGAACAGGTTTTGAAGGAGTATTATGCAGCTAACCCGAGCAAAAAGCCCCCCTTTGAGGACTTTCAGGCCGCCGTACTCAAAACCCGCGTGGATTGCATGCGGATTACAGGACTCCTAAAACACTCAGCATTTGCGGAAGAAAGCGAATGGAGATTGGTTCTTCCAACACTTCCGAAAATACCGATGAAGAATCCTCCGAGATATCGAGTAGAAAAGACCACACTCATTCCCTACATTGTCCATCCATTCTCAGCGGCTACGCCGTTACCGCTCGTCGATATCATTCTTGGCCCCGGTAGCGACGACCGCTCAGTTTTTGCCGCGAAGAAATTTCTCGAATCGCAGGGGCTGGATCTAACGCCGCGGCTATCAAAGGTTCCTTACCGCGCTTCATAAGATATTCTTACTACAACGAAGTCTGACCATCCGATAGATTCGCGGCGCGCCAGTTTTTCCGCTTTGTTTGCAGCACCTTGAGCTGAAGTCCGGACCCTAGTGACTACTTATCTGCTTCGTTTTTTCTATTTTCCTGCCCCGGAACTGGCGGCTTGAGTTTCCCGGCAGCCAGATCATCCAGTGCGCGGAGGCGACCGCTCAGGTCGGCGTCGCTCAAGCGCCGCTCGCGGTACAGCCAGCGTACATGCTCCACGGCTGCGTGAACCTTCTTTTTCGTGTTGCAATCATGACAACAGGAGACCAGGTTTCGGTACGAATTCCGGCCCAGCTTTGCGCGCGGCACCACGTGATCCAGGCACCGTCTCCGCCGCACCAAGCGCCGCAGACAATAGAAGCACCGTCCGCCTTCCCGCTCGTGGATGGCTCGCTTCAGCGCCTGGTTTTGCAGGAAGTCCGTCCGCTCGAGGTTTACCGCGCAGACCACTCGCGGCGGCCTTGCGATTTTGCCCACGCGTACCCCGCGAATCTCCTTCGGCAGCCGCACATGCACCACGTGACCTTCTTTACTGCATTCGACCAGCCGCAAAGCGCCTTTGTCGAACAGCCGGTGCAGCGCCGGGCGCGTGGACCCCACGCACAGACGGGTGCCGTGGGCAAGCCAGGCCAGGGTTATGCGCACCCGCGGCTTCCCTTCGAGCTGGCTGTGCCGCAGCAGATGCGAGTACACCGCGCGGTCAATCACCGATAGGCGAAGTTGTGGAACCACATCGTCCTCGAACTGTTTCCACACGTGTTCAGCATTGACTTTTTTGTTTTTCATCGTTTGGTCCTTAGCGGGAATGGAGAAGTTGACAAGAAGACAAGGATCTAAAAATTCACAATTCAATAGGTGAACAAGAAAGAAAAATCAAAGGCAGAACACGGAGAACGTGGAGATTAGCGCGAGCGCCGGAGACGCGGCAAACTTTAGCCCAGCGCGTAAGCGCTGGGTATAAGTGCCCCTCCTGAAGCCAAGCACCGTAGGTGCGTCACAGGGAACAGGCACGGGAATTCTAAGCGCTACCCGGAATCGGCGCCCCAAAAACAAAACGCCCCGACGCGAGTCGGGGCGTAATTTTCTACAGCATCCACCCTGCGCTAATATAATGCACTTGTCAAGACCTAAATGAGTATCGGCTGTAAGAATTTATAAAACATTGAGGAGACAGGCTTTAGAGCATTTTCCGCTCAAGTATATACCCTGGAATCGCGGAAATCGTTGTAGGGGCGCAGCACTGCTGCGCCCCATTTGAGCAGATGTAAAACACTTGATTCGAAAACGCTCTAGCCTGCCCGCGCGGGACGAGCATAGCCTGATCGACGACGCACCTCACTGAATCCACGCAAAAATAAAGTGCGCCGGATTCCCGCAAAGCGGTCCGGCGCACGAAAACTATCGACTAGAAGGCTTAGCTAATACCGCCTCGTTGCCGCTTAGCCTGTTACCCAAAAAACAGTCGCGTTTCCTTTTCCCTCTATGCAGTATGATCCCTTGGAATTCGCGCTATTCCGGAACGGAGGCTAGAAAATGCGCCGATATCACCACATTGGAATTCCTACCAGCCAACCGAGGCCGGGAGAGCGACACATCAAACATCTAAAGACCTTTATTGTCGGACACGAAAACAGCGAGTATGGCGTGGAATGGATGCGGTTCGAAGCGGACGCACCTATTCCCGAGTTGGTCAGGCAAGTGCCACATGTTGCTTTTGAGGTGAGTGACCTTGCGTCCGAACTGGCAGGCCGGGAAATTCTGATTGCGCCGAACAGCCCATCCGACGGCGTGCGCGTCGCGTTCATCGTCGAAAACGGCGCACCCATTGAATTCCTTGAGTTTACCGACCCCAACCATCCGGATCGGCGTTAAGAAGCGGCTTGGAGTTGAAATCGTTCCGGCTGACACCGCCGCGTATCCTAACGACACTAAACCGCTTCCGCCAACCTCACCCAACTTTCCCCGGACAGCAGTGGGCTTAGCTCTCCATCTGCACTTGGAGGACTTCTCCTGGCAAACGAATCATCGTGGGCCTGGCCGCTTCGGCCTCGGGACGCGCTGGTCGACTGACGTTGGTGTGGCCGACGCTAGCGTGACTCTTGACCATGTTGTAGCCCAGCTTTTCGGGCTGGCCATCTTCGGCGCGGAGCCTTTCCATTTTGATGCCGAGTGTGCGTTCCAATTGAAATAACTCGGATCGCTGCTCTTTGGCGAAAAGTGTGGAGGCAACGCCGTGGCCACCGTTGCGGCCCGTGCGGCCAACGCGGTGAATAAAATTCTCCGCGACTTCCGGCAGATCGTAGTTGATGACGTGCGCGATGTCCTGCACATGAATCCCGCGCGACGCCAGGTCGGTGGCCACCAGGATGCGAATGCGCCCTTGCTGAAAGCCGGTTAGAGCAGCGGTGCGCTGCGATTGCGAGCGGTCGCCATGAATCATGGCGGCCGCAAAGCCGTTGTGATTCAAGCTCTTGGTGATGCGCTCGGTGCCGCGCTTGGTGCGCGCGAAAACGAGGACGCGGCCGGTCTCTTTGGCGAGCAGCGTTTGCAACACTTGCTGCTTGCGGTCGGGAGCCACTTCAAACGCCTGCACGCGAACATTCTCGGAAGGCTTCAAAGTGGAGCCGAACGCCAGGCGCACGGGATCCCGCAAATAGTCTTTCACGATGCGCGTCATGGAACCTTCCATGGTCGCCGAGAAGCACATCGTTTGGCGGTCTTTGGGAAGGATGGAAACGACGCGACGAATCGCCGGGAGGAAGCCCATATCCAGCATGCGGTCCGCTTCATCCAGGATGAGGATGCGTAGAGCATTGAAGTGAAAAAGTTTGCGGTCCAGGTAGTCCTCGAGCCGTCCGGGAGTGGCCACAACGAAACGCGCACCCTTGCGGATGGCGCTGAGCTGCGCACCTTCGGACAAGCCGCCGACCACCAGCGCCGCGGGCAATAGCTGCTTGCCGCGCAATGCGTTGTATTGTTCGACGACCTGCATGGCTAGTTCGCGCGTGGGAACGAGCACCAGCGCGGCGATCCCAGGAGTATTGTGCTTGAGGAGTTGTTCGATCACCGGAATCAGGAAAGCCAGCGTTTTGCCGGTTCCTGTCTGCGCGGTGGCGAGCACATCTTTCCCTTCAAGGGCCTGCGGAATGGCCGCAGCCTGCACCGGCGTCGGGACGACAAAGCGCGCGGCGGACAATCTCTCCTTCATATAGGGAGAAATTGGTAATTCTGAAAAATTCGACATTCGATTTTGCTTTCTTGCTGGCAAGAACGGAGGCGGCGCGCACAAACGTGCTGCGAACTCGCCAACCGGCATAGCCAGTCTGCGTTTAGATTACGCTGAAGACGTACGGAGGAAACTGGAGGCGGGTAATCTCAGACCAGAAACTGCACCGGAGGGACCGCACAACACAACCGAGGTATTAAGCGCAAAGGAAGTGTAACACACTTCTGTCTGGTTGCGTTCATTTATCCCTGAAGCGGGTGCTACGTCAGTTTCCCACAACGCGGCTAACCAGGATTTTCAAGCGGCGGTGTTTTTGGCAAGAACCCAGTCGAGTGCGTCGTCGAGATTGCGGAAGACGCGAATTCCTTTTTCTCCCAAAGTGTCGCGAAGCATCTCAAACATTCGGGCAAATCCAAATGCCGCGTCGCTATTCACCAGGATCGCCCGTCTGGCATCGTCCGCGAATACGAACGCTTGGGCCAGCCTGCGCACATCCTTGGCGTCGAGCTCTAGTTTCGTTACGTGGGTAAAGTCCAGTAATTGAGAGAAACTCGGGTCAAAATCGGGATCCTTCCGGAGTTTCTCCTGATGCGCCAATGCGTCGGCCACAGTGAACACACCGGCCCCCGTGCTTATCACCAGCTTGCGTTCTTTATCGATTTTGTAGAAGACGGACATGAGGGATCGCTGATTTGAGCCCACATTCGCATTCGAGTGTACCAAAATTCTGAATGCCCAATAAATGCCTATCAGAAACTGATTGCGTACGCCGAAGTGTATTGATTTGACGATAGCAGAACACGACTGTAGAATTCAGTTTCCACGCGGTTGAGTTCCGCGTTTGAAATCCCCAGGGCACAAGTCGACAAACAAACAAGTCGGTCCAGGCATTCGAGGAGGCAGTATGGCTACGGCAGTTGCTCCCAGGGTTTACAAGAATTTTATCAACGGTGAGTGGGTGGATTCCCGAGGAGGGAAGGCCTACGAGAACCGCAATCCGGCGAACACGGATGAATTGGTGGGAATGTTTGTGTCTTCGACGAACGAAGACGTGAACGCGGCCGTGGACGCCGCGAAAGAAGCCTACAAATCATGGCGGCTCGTGCCTGCACCGAAGCGTGCGGAGATCCTGTTTCGCGCGGCGGAACTGCTCCTGCAGCGCAAGGAAGATTTCTCGAAAGACATGACGCGGGAGATGGGCAAGGTCCTCGCCGAAACGCGCGGCGATGTTCAGGAAGCCATCGACATGACGTACTACATGGCCGGCGAGGGGCGGCGGCTGTTTGGACAGACCACGCCGTCGGAGCTGCCGAACAAGTTCGCCATGAGCGTGCGTCAATCCATTGGCGTGTGCGGGATGATTACACCGTGGAATTTCCCGATGGCCATTCCGTCGTGGAAAATGATGCCGGCTCTGATTAGCGGGAATACTTTGGTACTCAAGCCTGCGGAGGATACACCGCTATCGTCTTACAACCTGATTCAGATTCTGACCGAAGCGGGTGTGCCGCGCGGCGTGGTGAATCTGGTGAGCGGTGACGGCCCGGAAGCGGGTGCGCCCCTATCGCGGCACAAGGAAGTGCCGGTGGTGAGCTTCACTGGCTCGACGGCGGTGGGACGCATCATCGCGCAAGCCTGCGCGCCGGACTTCAAGCATTGCAGCCTCGAAATGGGCGGGAAGAACATCATCATCGTGATGGATGATGCCAACCTGGATTTGGCGGTGGACGGAGCGATTTGGGGCGGCTTCGGCACGACGGGACAACGGTGTACGGCGGCGAGCCGACTTGCGGTGCATAAAAGTGTCTACAAGGAATTTGTGTCGCGATTTGTGGAGCGCGCCAATGCGCTTCGCGTGGGCAATGGGCTGGATGTTTCTACCGATATGGGGCCCTGCATCAACGAGCAGCAACTGAAAACGGTAATGAGTTACGTGGAGATTGGAAAGAACGAAGGTGCGAAGCTGTTGACGGGCGGAAATCGTTTGGACAGCGGTGCACACGCCAAAGGCTGGTTCCACGCCCCGACCGTATTTGGCGACTGCTACCCGAAGATGCGCGTGGCGCAGGAAGAAATCTTCGGGCCGGTGGTCTCGGTGATTCCCGTGGACAGCTTTGACCAGGCCATCGAAGTAGCGAACGGTGTGCCGTACGGATTGTCGGCATCGATTTATACCCGAAACGTGAACCGCGCTTTCCAGGCCACGCGCGACCTCTATACAGGAATTGTTTACGTCAATGCCCCGACGATCGGCGCGGAAACGCACTTGCCCTTCGGCGGCACCAAGCAAACCGGGAACGGCCACCGCGAAGCGGCCATCGCAGCAATCGATTTCTTCACCGAATGGAAGACGCTGTACATCGACTACTCCGACAAGCTCCAGCGCGCCCAGATCGATAACAATTGATTCTTCTAACCTGCGGGAAAACAACACATGGCGCGGCGCACATTGACCGTGCTTGACACGCTTTCTACAATATAGGTAGCGCTCTTTGGCACGAGGAGTAGAGTGCTTCTATGAGGAATTCTGCGCTGCAAGAACGGCGGAACCGTCAGATTCTGGCGGATTTGGTACGCACGTACATCGAGACGGGCGAACCGGTATCCTCGCGGGCGATTTCCAAGCGGTTTGAAGAGGTGTTGAGCACGGCGACGATTCGCAACGTGATGGCGGACCTCGAGGATGGCGGCTTCCTGTACCAGCCGCATACTTCCGCGGGACGCGTGCCCACGGCCGCGGCGTACCGATTTTTTGCTCAGGAGATTGCTTCGCAGGCGACCATCACCATGGATGACCGCACGTGGATTCAGCGGGAGATGAGCGGAGCGACCAGCGCGGCAGAAATCACGGAACGTGCAGGACACGTGCTGGCGGAAGTATCGAACGGGCTGGGAATTATCGTTTCGCCGCCGCTGGGCAAGGCCGTCCTCGAACATGCGCGGATGTGGTTGCTGCCGGATGGGCGCGTGGTGGTCGTGCTGATCTCCCCGGGCGGCAACACGCGTGACAAGATTTTGCGCCCGAGCCGCCCGTTCACACAAACGGAGCTGGATGCCACCGCGGATTTTCTGAATCGGCACTATTCCGGCTGGACGCTCGAAGCTATTCGCGGCGACTTGCTGCTAAAGCTCGCGACGGAGCGTGAACGCTACGAAGGAATCGTGCAAAGCGCGTTGACGCTCTGCGATCCAGCGGTTCTCGGCGAGGATACAGCGAGCCAGGTACACGTGGAAGGAACCGCGCAAATCGTGGGCACGGCGGAATTCGCCAATCAAACGCAGATGCGCGAATTGCTGGAGGCCATCGAAGAAAAACACCGGCTAATCACCGTGCTGAACGCCTGCATCGAAACGCCCGAGCCCGTACACGTGCAAATCGGCGTAAAGGAAATCTCGGAAGCGGGTGAAAACCTTGCGTTGATCAGCGCGCCCTACACCCGCAACGACATGGTGCAAGGCTCGCTGGGCGTGCTGGGGCCGACGCGCATGCATTACGAGCGCGCGATGACCGCGGTGGCCTACGTCGCCCAGCTCTTCAGCGAGGCCCTGGGCAAGATTTGAGCAAGCCGAGCACCGCTGTTGAAGAACGACATCCGGTAACAGACAGAATTCCAGCAAGAGGAGAGGCCAGACCGTGTGGGAGAAAGAAGTGAAGGCAGTTCCTCCGAATCCAGAAGCAGGGGAGGACCTGGAACAGAACGCGGAGGCCAAAGCAGTCGCTGCGGACGCAGCCAAGGCCGATGCTGAGTTAGGCAAACTCGCGTCGGATCTTGACGAGTTGCGGCAGACGTTGCTCCGCCGCCAGGCGGATTTTGACAATTACCGCAAGCGCATCGAAAAAGAACGCGCCGAAGATTCCAGGCGCGCCACAGCGCGAGTCATCGAAGGGATTATTCCCATCATCGACGGCTTCGAACAGGCGCTGGCGGTGCATCGCGACGCAGCCTACGAAAATTATCGCAAAGGCTTTGAGCTGATTTATCGCCAGCTTCTGGAAAACGTTACAAAACTCGGCGCCGAGCGCATCGATCCCCTGGGCAAGCCTTTCGATCCGCACTTGCACCAGGCCATGGACCGCACCGAATCCGCCGACCATGCCGATGGCACGATCCTGCAAGTTTTTCAGCCGGGTTACGTCTTTCACGGCCGCGTCCTGCGGCCCGCGATGGTGCGTGTAGCGGTGCATCCCGGCGGAGCATCAAAAGAAGCAGTGAACTAAAAGGGAGCGAACTTTTCCATGGCCAAGGGGCATCAACGCGATTATTACGAAGTGCTCGGCGTTTCCAAGACCGCCGCGGTCGACGAGATCAAAGCGGCTTACCGCAAATCTGCGCTCAAGTGGCATCCGGACCGCAGTCCGGCGAATAAGGAAGAAGCGGAAATCAAGTTTCGCGAGTGCACCGAGGCGTACAGCATCCTGAGCGATCCGCAGAAAAAACAGATCTACGACACCTACGGACACGCCGGTCTTTCCAGCGCCGCCGGCGGCTCCGGGTTTGACGGCACCGTTTTTCAGGATTTCCACGACATCTTCGGCGATTTCTTCGGCTTCGATGACGTTTTTTCCGGCGGACGCCGTGGCCGTGGCCGCAGCCGTGCCCAGCGCGGCGCCGATTTGCGCTACGACATGACGCTCACCTTCGAAGAAGCCTCCGCGGGCGTCACCACCAAGATCAAGCTTCCACGCCAGGAATATTGCGAAACCTGCAACGGCACCGGCGCCAAGAAAGGCACGGGCGTCGCCGCTTGCCAGTCCTGCGGCGGCCGCGGCCAGCTCGCCTACCAGCAGGGATTCTTCACCATTACGCGCACCTGCCCCGCCTGCCAGGGCGCCGGGCAAATTATTCGCGAACGCTGCCAGGAATGCCGCGGACAGGGCCGCATTGAGCGCGAGAAAACCATCGAACTGCGCATTCCTCCCGGCGTCGACACCGGTACGCGCCTGCGCGTCACCGGCGAAGGCGAGCCCGGCCCGAACGGCGGCCCCGCCGGCGATCTCTACGTTGTCCTCGACGTAAAAGAGCACCCGTTCTTCGAACGCCGCGGAGCGGATTTGTATTGCACGATTCCTCTCAGCGTCGCGCAAGCCGCCCTGGGCACGGAACTCCAGGTGCCCGGCCTGAACGGCGACGAAAAACTGAAAATTCCCGAAGGGACGCAAAGCGGCGCCGTGTTCCGCATCAAGGGCAAGGGCCTGGCCGATCCGCGCGGTGGCGGCAAAGGCGATCTCTACTATCACGTCCGCGTTCTTACGCCCACCAAGGTTACGCGCGAGCAGCGCAAGCTCCTCGAACAGCTCGGCTCCTCCTTGAACGTCGAAAACAAGCCCGCCGAACGCGGCTCTTCGCTCTTCGACAAAGTGAAAGACATCTTCGGTTAGTCCACCGTTCCTGCGATAGAATCACGCCGTGCGCAGGCGATTCTTCGTTGAACAATTTGACGGCATGACCGCCGTGATGGAAGGCGAAGCCGCGCACCATCTCGGGCGCGTCTTGCGCGCACAAGCCGGCCAGCTCTACGAGCTGAGCGACGGCCAGCGTGTGTGGCTGAGCCGCATCGAAAGCGCCAGCCGCGACCGCGTGGAGTTTGCGTTGGTAGAAGAGCTTCCGGCATATCTGCCAAAACTTGACGTGACGCTGCTGCTTGCAGTCGTGAAATTCGACGCCTTCGAATGGGCGCTGGAAAAAGCCACGGAGTTGGGTGTCACGCAGATTGTGCCTCTTGCCGCCGCGCGCAGCGAGAAAGGCCTCCTCGCCGCCGTCGCGAAGCGCCGCGAACGCTGGCAGAAAATCTTGCTCGAAGCTTCACAACAGTCTCGGCGAGTCCGCCTGCCAATTCTCGGCGAACTGTCGTTGCCAGAGAAAGCGTTCGCAGACCAAAAGAGCTCCCGTTGCGTGATGCTCTCCGAGCGTCCGAACGCGCCGTCTTTGCGAGAAGTCCTGAACACCACTGGGTCAGCAACCAACGCGACGCTGGCCATCGGCCCAGAAGGCGGCTGGATTGATGTCGAAATCGCCGCCGCGCGCGCCGCCGGCTTCGCCGAGGCATCGCTAGGAAAACTCATCCTCCGCACCGAGACCGCCGTGATCGCCGCGCTAGCAGCCATCAACTATGCGCTGGGCTCTGACTGACCCGCGCTCTTCTTCACCTGATACACCGCCAGAAGATCGACCGCCAGGCTCCCCGCCAAAAAAACCGGAAACCCAAAGCCCACCCTCGGAATCTCAAGAAAGGGAAGCGAAAAGCGGCCGGCCAGTGTGCAGAGTCCGCTCACGCCCAAAACGAATCTGGCGCGCGCCGCAATGGGCATGCTATAAATACGAGGCAGCAAAAAATGGACAGTAGGAACGAAAAACAGCTCGCAACCACCCAGGTCTCAGGAATCCCTGAGCCGGGCTCGCCTTTAAGCACCCCCGTCGAGCGCGCGTCGACGGGCCATTCCCTGCGCAATGAAATTCGCGTCTGGACCCGCGACCTTTTAATCGCCATCGGCCTGGCGCTGATCATCATCGTCTTCCTCTACCAGCCCGTGAAGGTCGAAGGCACCAGCATGGCCCCGCTGCTCTCCGACCAGGAACGCATTTTCATCAACAAGTTCGTGTACCGTTTTGAGCCCATCCAGCGCGGCGACGTAGTCGTCTTCTGGTATCCCCTGGACCGCACCAAATCCTTTATCAAGCGCGTGATCGGCTTGCCCGGCGAGACCGTCGAAATCCACCAGGGCGCTGTCCTCGTGAATGGCAAAGTAGTTCCCGAACCTTACGTTCCGCCGCAATACGAGGACTTGAGCGATTTTGGCCCCGTGCGCGTCCCGGCGGACAATTATTTTGTGATGGGCGATCACCGCATCAGCTCCAACGATTCGCGCGTCTTCGGCCCGGTCGCCAATCGTTTTATCTACGGCCGCGCCGTTTTTGCGTATTGGCCGGTCGATCATTTCGGCTCGCTTTCCACCACCGAAGCGAACACGAAATAGTTTGCCAACGCCGATGAGAACATCAGGAGGATCCACTGTCCGAAGTTCAACACCGCCCCGCCATACTCGCACTCGAAGACGGTCGCGTCTTTAACGGCCGCGCTGCGGGCGCCATCACGCGCCGCGGCGGCGAAGTCGTTTTCAACACCAGCCTCACTGGTTACCAGGAAGTTTTCACCGATCCCAGCTATGCCGGACAGATCGTCTGCCTCACCTATCCCCACATCGGAAATGTTGGCGCGAACCTCGATGACGAGGAATCCTCAAAGCCTTACATCGAGTCGCTGGTGGTCCGTGAGTTTTCGCAACTGTCTTCCAACTGGCGTTCCACCGAGACCGCCCAGCTCTATCTGAATCGCCACAGAATTCCTGCCATCTGGGACATCGATACGCGTGCTCTAGTTCGCCACATTCGAAAAGTCGGCGCGCTCCGCGGCATGGTCGCCACCGACGGTACCGCTGCCGACCAATTAATCCATGAAGCGAAGCAACTCCCCAGCATGGCCGGCCAGGAGCTCGCCAGCCGCGTGTCTTGCAAAGAGCGCTACGACTGGGAGAAGCCCTCCATCGATCTGGCGACAGCGCCCTGGACCGAGCAGATGAGTGAAGCCGCTGCTGCAACCGAAACACGCAAACATCGTGTCGTGGCCTACGACTTTGGCATCAAGCAAAACATCTTGCGCCTCCTCGTCGATCATCAATGCGAAGTCGTCGTCGTCCCCGCTTCCACCATGGCCGAGGACGTCCTCGCCATGGGCCCCGACGGCGTGTTTCTATCGAACGGTCCCGGCGACCCCGAACCCATGACCTACGCCGTGGAAAACGTAAAGAAGCTGCTCGGCCGCGTGCCTGTGTTCGGCATCTGCCTCGGCCACCAGGTCTGCGGCCTGGCGCTCGGCGGAAAAACATTCAAGCTCAAATTCGGCCACCATGGCTCGAATCATCCCGTCCAGAATTTGTTCACGCAGAAAGTAGAAATTACCGCCCAAAATCACGGCTTCTGCGTCGATCCGGAGTCGCTCCCCTCCAGCGAAGTCGAAGCCACGCACCTAAATCTCAACGACCACACCAACGAAGGCCTCCGCCACAAGAGCTTGCCGCTCTTTAGCGTCCAATATCACCCCGAAGCCTCTCCCGGCCCCCACGATTCGCACTATCTGTTCACGCAGTTCACCGACATGATGAAATATTGGGCTAACTCCGGGACGGGCAGCCGATGAAATGTCACGCCATTCTTGTGGCCACGCTGTTCCTCGGCAGTAGTACCCTTTCCCAGACAGTCGACCTGGAAAAATGGAATACCGTCGAGCTTTTGTGCGGCAAACTGATCCAGGTCCAACAGATTCCTGAAAAACGCCGTGCCAATTCCTTCACTGAAAAGCAGACGCCAATTAAGAATGCAACTCTTCTGCTGTATCACCGTGATAAAGAAGCTTCGTGTTGCACAACTGAATCGTTGACGGCAGAAACTGTCTCGCGGAAAGACGGAAGTTTTGCGTTCAAGAATATTACGTCTGGCCCATACTGGATTGTTGGTCGCGTTTCCGGCACGGAGTATAAGCTGGCGTTAACGTACAAGCCAGACAGCAAGAGTGGTGCGACGTGTCCAGAGCTGTCGTATGAATTGAAGAACGGCGAACTTCAGCTTACGAGAATGGTGCAAGTCGACTAGGCATGCCCAAACGTACTGACATCGAGAAAATTCTGATCATCGGCTCAGGTCCGATCATCATCGGCCAAGCCTGCGAATTTGACTATTCCGGTGCGCAGGCGTGCAAAGCCCTGCGCGCGGATGGCTACGAAGTCGTGCTGGTGAATTCCAATCCCGCGACCATCATGACCGACCCGGAGCTGGCCCACCGCACTTACATCGAACCGCTCACCAAGGAATACCTCGAAGAAATTATCGCCCGCGAGAAACCCGACGCGCTTCTTCCTACTGTTGGCGGCCAAACTGCCTTGAACCTCGCCGTCGAGCTTGCCGAAGGTGGCATCCTCGAAAAACACAAAGTCGAGATGATTGGCGCGTCCCTGCGTGCCATCAAAGTTGCGGAAGACCGCCTGTGGTTCAAAGACGCTTGCCGCAAAATTGGTCTCGAAGTCCCCGCATCGGCGCTGGTGAACAACGCCCAGGATGCGCTGCGCCTCTGCGATCAACTCGGTTTTCCCCTGGTGATTCGTCCATCGTTCACGCTCGGCGGCACCGGCGGTTCCATCGCCTACAACAAGGAAGAGTTCGGCGAAGCTATCTCCCATGCCCTGGACATGAGCCCCGTCCACGAGGCCCTCGTCGAGGAATCCGTCCTCGGCTGGAAAGAGTTCGAACTCGAAGTCATGCGTGACCACCGCGACAATTTCGTGGTCATCTGCACCATCGAGAACTTCGACCCCATGGGTGTGCACACCGGCGATTCCATAACCGTCGCTCCCGCCCAGACGCTGACCGACAAGGAATTTCAGCGCATGCGCGATGCCGCCGCGGCCATTGTTCGCGAAGTGGGCGTAGAGACCGGCGGATCAAACGTGCAATTCGCTATCAATCCGGAAAACGGCCGGATGGTGGTCATCGAAATGAATCCACGCGTTTCGCGAAGCTCGGCGCTGGCCAGCAAGGCAACGGGCTTTCCCATCGCCAAAATCGCCGCGCGTCTCGCCGTGGGCATGACACTGGACGAAATTCCCAACGACATCACCAAGAAAACGCCGGCCTCCTTCGAGCCGACCATCGACTACGTCGTCGTGAAGATTCCCAAGTGGCAATTCGAGAAATTCCCCGGCGCGGACAGCACCCTTGGCACGCAGATGAAATCCGTCGGCGAAGTGATGGCCATCGGACGGACGTTCAAGGAAGCGCTGCAAAAAGGAATTCGCTCGCTGGAGCCCAGCACGCCCTGGCGTGCGCCTTCGGAAACGCCCGAATCGCTGCTTCGCGAGAAACTGGCCACGCCCCGCCCGGACCGCATTCACTGGCTCCTGCTTGCCGTGGAGCGCGGTGTTCCCGCAGAAGAGATCTGCGAACTAACGAAGATCGATCCGTGGTTCATCCATCAGATCGAAGAGATCGCCGCGATGAATCGGCGCGCCGCGAGCGTTACCGTGGAGACCGCCTCGAAGGACCTTCTGCGCGAAGTGAAGCGCCATGGAGCGAGCGACGAACAACTCGCGCAAATCTGGCGGACCACGCCCGCGTCGGTGCGCCTGCAGCGTGCGCGTTACGGCGTCGCTCCGGTCTTCAAACGCGTGGATACTTGTGCGGCGGAATTCGAATCGTTCACACCCTACATGTATTCGACCTACGAGGACGAAGACGAATCGGACGCGCAGCCACGCCCGAAAATCATGATTCTGGGGAGCGGTCCCAACCGCATCGGGCAGGGAATCGAATTCGATTATTGTTGCTGCCATGCTTCCTTCGCTCTGCGCGAAGACGGCTTCGAAACCATCATGGTGAATTGCAACCCGGAGACGGTGTCCACGGATTACGACACCTCGGACCGCTTGTATTTCGAACCGCTGACTTTGGAAGACGTGCTGGCCGTTGTCGAGCGCGAGAAGCCCCAAGGCGTCATCGTGCAATTCGGCGGGCAGACGCCTCTCAATCTAGCTCTGGAACTTCGTCGCAATGGCGTACCCATTATCGGAACCGCGCCGGAATCTATCGATCTTGCCGAAGACCGCCGACGGTTCGGAAGGCTGCTCGAAGAATTGCGCATCCCGCAGCCTCGCAATGGCACCGCGCTGATACCTGAAGAAGCCGCGCGCGTCGCGGGAGAGATTGGATTGCCTGTGCTGGTGCGGCCGAGCTATGTCTTGGGCGGTCGCGCCATGGTCATCGCCTACGATGTAAATACCGTCCAGGAATACGTCGCGCAAGCGGCTATGATGGGCTCGGCGCGCCCGGTGCTCATCGATCAATTCCTCGAAGAAGCCACTGAAGTGGACGTGGATGCGCTCGCCGATGGGACCGACGTCGTCATCGGCGGAATCATGGAGCACATCGAAGAGGCCGGCGTACACTCGGGAGATTCGTCGTGCGTGCTGCCACCGGTGAGCTTATCGCCGGCGATATTGGATACTATCCGGGAATACACAAAGCGGCTGGCGATTGCCCTGAAAGTCGTTGGCTTGATGAACGTGCAATATGCCATCCAGCGCGACACTGTGTACGTGCTCGAAGTCAATCCGCGCGCGTCCCGCACCGTTCCGTACGTCAGCAAAGCCACAGGTGTTCCGCTTGCGAAAGTAGCCGCACGCTTGATGGCCGGCAAGAAACTTGCCGACATGAATTTGCCTGTGGTGAAACATAATGGCGTCGCGGAAATTGCCGTGCACGAATTTTATTCCGTGAAATCACCGGTGTTCCCCTTCAATAAATTCCGAGGCGTGGACACCATTCTTGGCCCGGAGATGCGTTCCACCGGCGAAGTCATGGGAATCTCAACTTCGTACGGACAAGCGTTTGCCAAGGCGCAACTTGCCGCTGGCCAGCGTCTTCCCCGCAAAGGTAGCGTATTCCTCAGCGTGAACGACCGCGACAAGCGGCACGTACCCTCCCTCGGAAAAGAGCTCCAGGCGCTCGGTTTTCAATTGCTTGCGACGCGCGGCACGGCTGCCGCGCTCGAGTCCGCGGGGATTGCAGCCACCGCCGTTTTCAAAGTAAACGAAGGCCGGCCCAACATTGTGGACCTCGTGAAAACGGGGAAAATCGATCTGGTCATCAACACCCCGCTCGGACGAGAATCGTTCTACGACGAAAAATCCATCCGCCGCGCCGCCATTCGCTACAACATTCCGTGCATCACCACACTGGCCGCCGCGCACGCCGCCGCGCGGGGGATTCGCGCACTGCTCGACCAAGGCATCGAAGTCGCCGCGCTTCAGGATTTGCATCGCGGCCGCGCCGCCGTCTCGGGCGGGCCCGCATCGGGAGATTAGCAGATGGATCTTTCGGGAATTTTTCCAGCTTTGACGACGCCGTTTTCTGAAGACGGCAGCGTGTCGCTCTCCGGTCTCAAACAAAATATTCTTCGCTACAACGCGATCGGCCTCGCTGGCTACGTCGTGCTGGGTTCTACCGGCGAATCCGTTTTGTTGTCGGGCACCGAAGCGGACGGCATTCTTGAAACCGTAAAAGAAAACGCCGCGAAAGGAAAACTTTTGATCGCCGGCACCGGCGCGGAATCCACCGCGGAAACCATCGAACGCACCAAACGCGCCGCAGAACTTTGCTACGAAGTCGCCTTGGTGAAAACGCCGTATTATTACAAGCCGGCGTACAAACCGGATGTCCTGATCGCCCACTTCCGCCGCGTCGCGGATGCCTCCCCAATTCCCGTGCTGCTGTATTCCGTCCCGCAATTCACCGGCGTAACGCTGGAAACTCCCGAAATCGTGGCGCTGGCCGAGCATCCCAATGTAATTGGCATCAAAGATAGTTCAGGTCACGTCCAGCGCATCAGCGAAGTGATGGGATTGGTGCGGCCGTCATTTCAGATTTTGACCGGTGGCGCCCCGGTCGTATTGCCGTCACTTTCTGTGGGCGCGCGGGGCGCGATTCTGGCGCTGGCCTCCGCACTGCCGGAAAAATGTGTCGCGCTCTATCAGTTTTTCCGCCAAGGAGAATGGGAAAAGGCGCGCGAAGTGCAAATTGCCCTGGCGCGAGCGTCCAGAACTATGGTTTCCGAGTCGGGGATCGCGGGTGTGAAGTTTGTAATGGACCAACGCGGCTATCACGGCGGGGTGCCCCGCCTTCCGCTGCAGCCGCTTTCGGAGCGGTCCAAGCAAGGTATTTTGGAAATGCTGGCGACGCTGGAGCCCGCCACTGCGAGGGCTTAGGATTCTGCTGAGCCGTCGCTGCCCATCGCTCCGTCGCTACCCTTTGGACTCCGGTCTCGTCCAACTCTCGAAGGCCGAATTCTTGAGATTCCTTGGCGCTGGATGTTCGGCTAAGAGCCCTGAGGCATTCATTTCAGGGCAGTTAGCTCTGGCGGACATTTTGTGCGAAAAGTGGTATTTGCCTCACTGCACGGCTTGATTTGCTGTGACCAATTAGCGTGAGTATCATCTAACTGACCCATGGGCTGTGTCTCCATACCGTACCGGCGTCTGCCTCACCAACCAAAGTTATTTGTCCAATTCATTGATGATTTTCAGAGTGTGGCGAAGTTCTTCGCCCACCCACCCGGCCTGGAGAGCGTGAAGCAGGTCGCGCAGAGTCTGGAGTTTCCCGCCCAACGGCGCAGGGAAGTTGTCAGCGTTTTGCGGGACATTAATCGCGGATTCGGAGCGGGCGAGGCGACGCTGCGGAATCTTGACCGGCTGGAAAACGGCGCGGTGGCTGTTGTTAGCGGGCAGCAGGTGGGATTGTTCGGCGGGCCGGCGTACGCGTTTTACAAGGCGCTGTCCGCGATCCGGTGGGCGGAAGAGTTGAGCGAGGCGGGGATTCCGGCGGTGCCGGTGTTCTGGATGGCTACGGAGGACCACGACCTGGACGAAGTGCGTCATGTTTCCTGGTTCGACCGCGGGAAATTGACGCGGTTTGAGCTGGCGGCGGAAGGCGCGGCGGGGCGGCCAGTCGGCAGGGTGCAGTTGGGTGCGGCGATCGAGGAGATTACTAAGAACGCGGCGGCGATGCTTTCTGGAGCGTTGAGTGAGAGCGTCGCGAAGATCCTACTGGAATCGTACCGGCCGGAAGAGACATACGGAAGCGCGTTTGGGAAGCTTTTCGCGCAGGTTTTTGCGGAACATGGATTGATTTTGCTCGATCCGCTGGAGCCGCGGCTGCATCGCATTGCGGCGCCGGTGTACCACAAGGCCCTAGAAGACCGCGACGGGCTGAACGAAAAGCTGCTACAGCGCTCCAAAGATCTAGAAAGCGCGGGGTTTGATCCGCAAGTGAAGGTGGCGGCGAAGAGTACGTTGCTGTTTCGCATGAAGGGCGGCGTGCGGGAACCCCTTGCCGCAAGCAATGGAACGTTCAAGGCTGGTCCCGCGTCCTGGAAGCGGGACGAACTGGTGGGGCTTGTGGAAGCCGAGCCGGAGACGTTCAGCCCGAACGCGCTGCTGCGGCCGGTGGTACAGGATTTTCTGTTGCCGACCGTGGGATTTCTGGGAGGGCCGGCGGAGATTTCGTATCTGGCGCAGTCGGAAGTTGTGTACCAGCATGTGCTGGGACGGATGCCGGTGATTCTTCCGCGCGCGGATTTCACGATACTGGACGCCAAGGCGGACAAGATATTGCAGAAGCTGGAGTTGTGCATCGAGAGCATCTGGTCTGGGCCGCAGGAGCTGCGGCTGCGGATGGAGTCGGCGTGGCTGCCGAAGAGGCTGGCGCGCGATTTTGACAAGAAGAAAGAGCAGATCGAGGCCACGCTGGCCAAGCTGGGAGAGGATATCGAGAAACTCGATCCGACACTGGCCGGGGCGGTGGAGACGGCGAAGAGCAAGATGACGTTCCAGTTGGAGAAGCTGCGGGAGAAGACGGGAAGGGCCATCGACGAGAAGGCTGGGAAGATCGCCGAGAAGAGCGAGTTTCTCGAGAACCTGCTGTATCCCAACCGAGCGCTGCAATCCCGCGAACTGTGTTTCCTGCCGTTCCTGGCGCAATGGAGCGGCGACGGGTTGAAGGAATTGAAGGCATTGGCGGGCAGCGAGAATTTTAAAGAACATCGCATTGTGCGAATTGGATAAGAAAAGACTGGAAGTAAAGAAGCAGCGACGTAATAAAGTAAAGAAATAATGAAGTAAGGACTGTGACCTGCCTTTAGAGTTGTGCCCCCCTCCCCCGGTTTTTTCGTAAGTGTTGATTCCAAGGGATTTAACGTTTCTGTAAGTGGTTTAGAATCAACAACTGCGGGGAATTCTGTAGGTGTTGATTGTAAAAGGTTTAATGGTCTCTTGCGGATAATGGAAATGGCCCCTTGGTACTCGAGGTAAACGAGTGACGAGTGGCTAGTGGCGAGCGGAAGAGAAAAAGCAAATCCCCGCTTCGGCGGGCAAGCCTCATTACGTTCGGGATGACACCAAGTTGAGGCTGGGTGCGCGTGCAGAGGACGAGTCATGGAAGAGTGTATAACGCGTCGATATACTTGTCTAGAGTTACTTAACAGATAGTATTCGAATGGGTTGTAGAAAAGGCAGAAAGCATTTGAGAGTTCGTGATTGGAGGAAACAACCGGGAGGCATGAAACACAGGCAAGAGTGCCTGTGCTATCAAGTGTAGGGATTCGTGGTACTAGTTAACCTGCCTGCGGTCGGCCTATAATTTTCCTTCGCAAGCGAAAATATAGGAGCTAAAATTGTTGAGCGGGTACAGGACATGAACGGGAAGAAGGTCGAAGAGATTGAGCGGGCGATCGGAACGCTGACGCAAGAGGAATTGGAGGAACTGCGCCTGTGGCTCGATGAGTATGCGGGGCCGCGACCGCTGGACCGGCGCATCGAAGCGGACTTGGCGGCGGGGCGGCTGGACGCGACGGTGCAAGATGCGCTGGATGATGAGAAGCGCGGAAGAGTCCGTCCGCTATAGATGAATGGAACATCGCGCTACGGAAGGCTTCTGGAGAGCATATCAAGCGCTCCCGCTGGAGATACGAAATCGCGCGGACAAGCAGTTTGCCCTGCTAAAGAGTAATCCGCAGTATCCCTCGTTACAGTTTAAGAAAGTCGGAGAATCCCGCGGTCAAGAGGTCTGGTCGGCGCGAGTCACGCTGAACTATCGCGCCCTGGCGCTGAAACGAGGGGACGGATATTTGTGGTTCTGGATCGGCGATCATAAGAATTATGACGCGCTGATATGAATTGGGACAGCCACTTGATTTCGTGCTGGGATGCGCTAATTGTGAAGGCGGCGGGGAGTTGCGGAGCGGAAGTGATTTATTCGGAAGACTTGGGGGATGGGCAGAGCTATAGGGATGTGCGTGTGATTAACCAGTTGAAGTGAGGGAAGTGACAGCCGAAAAGTCAAAACCCGGACCTTAGAAAATCGCAAGGGATGCGGCACCTCCGCAGCCTCTGTGCCACCCGCCCGCGGTATTGGGGAACAGCAAATTCATGCAAGACAGATCGGAGAACACCATGAAGGTTGAAATCGTGCACTGCCCGACGTGACAGAACAACAAGGTAAAGGTCACGAGTCTCGTGAACCTCATCAAGAATCGCCTGAATGTGGATGTGGTCCTTGTGCCGGGAAAGACTGGTCAGTTTGATGTAGTGGCAGATGGCGAGAAGATCGCGGAGCGAGGGGGAAACTGGCTTACGCGGAGCTTCGGGGCTGGGTATCCCGATTTGGGTAGCGTGATCGAGAAGCTGGAAAAGCACAGAAAGTGACGCAGCCCGATTGATACCCCGCTTGGATCTGCGACGCTGTGCGGTTGCGGTAGAGAAGTGCGCAAAGCTCCAAAGACCCAGGTTCAAACAACGAACCTGGGGCACCCTCCGAGTAGCTTTGTTTTGTCAGCAGGTGATCCGGAGTGACCCACCGTTTGCGAAAACAAAACCGCAAACGGTAGGCCACCTGAGAGTTACGAAACTGCCACCCGCCCGCCCGGCGGAGTCGCCAGAATAAGACGTTTGACGGCGGAAGTGGTCAGAATTTTGGTGATTTACGGTAGCCGTGGCGGAAGTGCAGGATTTCCACGATGTGCTTATCTTCACGGACGCGGTAGTAGACGAGGATGGGACTGTGCTCGAGTTTGCGGACGCGGGAACGTTTTTTGATGGCGCCGCCCATGTTTGGGAATCGAGCAAGCAACTCAACATGGTCCAGCAGCGCAGTGCCGAAACGCGAGGCAGCCTCTGCGTCGTCTTCGGCGATGTAGCCGATGATTTCGGCCAGATCGCCTAACGATCTTTGCGTAAAGAGGAGACGGTAGTCCACTGGGAGAGGAGCTTGCGGACCTTTGCGACGGGAGTGGTGCGGTCGGCATCGGCGTCGCGGATGCCTTCGTCAATGGCAGCGAGGGTTTCCTGATCTTCGTCCTGGCGGATGGGGGGCGGATTGTCCAGGTTGAATTCCTTAGCCTTAGCCATGTGCCGATGATAGCGCCGGTTTGAGATGGATGCAACGGCACCCGGCAGATTGTGTGTGCTTAGACCGAAGCTCCTGGGCACGCAGCCAGCGCTTCAGATCGTCTTCGAGCGCTGCGATCGCGCGACATTTCATCATCCCTATTCCGATATGTTCCGTATCGGGCGGCAGCGTCTGGAGGCGTAGCCATGGACGGTCAATAATCTCCCCGGAAGAGTGCTCGAATTCCGGATGCATTTCTATCGAGATCCGCACACATAAACGGCGCCTCTTATCCTCAACGACATCCGATTTGAATGCGAGTCTTTCGCCGTCTGTCGCCCATCCAAACTTCCTGATGGTAGAAACACAGGCGACCAAAATCTCTGCCTTGCGTTGACCAAATCTGAAATGGCTGTCCCACATATGGATAGACGCGCCGTTTTTCAACACTTCGACAGCAGGGAAGCCGTTGAACCATCCCTCTTTGAGAGAATACCTCGGATTGTCTAAGGTACCGCGCTCTGTCCCTTGGCAATGCGAACAGTAAGCCCTTAGCATGCTCGGATTCTTCGGGCATCGGTCGCGGTTGGTGTCCATCGAGGTGTTCCGGTCTAGCTACTCATTCCAATCTTAACTGCAAATGACCAGAAAATCCGCTCAACACCTTTGCTATGTTTGGTGAGGAAGTGGTGAGTGACGAGTGGCGAGTGGCGAGAAAAGAAACAGCAGATTCCTCGCTACGCTCGGAATGACAAGCAGGGGGAAATGGCGAGGACAGAAAGAAGCGAAGACCGAAAAAGCGCGGGGCAAGCCCCGCCACTACAAAACAGACGCGAGCGCACGATGGGCGTTATTGCCGCTTGCTCCATGCAGTGCTAATCTCCTGCGCATGAAAAACGTACGCGGTACCTTAGTTTTGGGTTTGGTTGTTTTGTGCGCGGCGGCGATTTATGCGGCGGTGGATCTTAGCGGGACGTGGAACGTGCAGGTCGATCTGGGGAGCCAGAAGGGCTCGCCGACGTTTGTCCTGAAGCAGGATGGGGAAAAGCTGACGGGGACGTACTCGGGGGCGTTGGGGGAAAGCCCCATCGCCGGGACGGTGAAGGGCAGCGATGTGACGATTGATTTCGAGGCGTCCGGGGCGAAAATCCACTACAGCGGAAAAGTGGACAAGGACGGGAAAAAGATCACCGGGGATTGCGATTATGGCGGGCAGGCTAGCGGGACGTTTGTGGCGACGAAGAAAGAGGGGAAGTAGAGGAAGTGGCCCTTCGCGAACAACGCTCAGGGTAAACGAGAACGGGAAGATTAAAGACGGAAAAGAGCGGGACTGAAGCCCCACACCTACCTGGAAATAAACCGGCGGACGTAAAAAGAGAAAAGCGCGGGTCTGAAGACCCACCACTACAGAATCAAGCGTGGGAAATCTTGCGTTGACATATGGCGTGTGACGATATAGTGTAACACGATGTAGTTGAGTGGCATGCGGAGAGGGACGGCAGATGGCAGGGCGCGGGGCGGGCTGATGAGGTTGCCCGCGGGGTTGTGACAAATTGATAGAGCGAAAAAAAATCGTGCGAAGGAGATGCGAAATGAAACGCAGAGAACTGTTGCAAAAGTCGGCGGCGCTGGGCTTTTTTGCTGCGATGCCCATATCACTTTACGGGAAGGCGGGTGAGGCAGAGGCGGCTCACGCATTGAGCGCGGAAGGGACGGACAAGGTGACGGCGGTTGCCAACCCGTTGAAGGCGCCGGCGGAGGGAAATATTCCTGTGGCTTTCCTTATTTCCGATGGCGCAGTGCTGATTGATTTTGTGGGACCGTGGGAAGTGTTTCAGAACGTAAACCTGCCCGGCAGCATGGGTGGGGCGTTCCATCTTTACACTGTGGGCGAGACGACCAACGCGGTCAATGCCGGCGGGATGAAGGTCGTGCCGGACTACACGCTGGAGAACGCTCCGGCGCCGAAGGTGATCGTTATTCCGGCGCAAAGCGGCCAAAGCGAAGCGATGATGGAATGGATTCGCAAGTCGACGAAGAACACGGACGTAACGATGTCGGTTTGCACGGGCGCGTTTGTGCTGGCGCAGACTGGGTTGCTGGCGGGCAAGGCGGCGACGACGCATCATGCTTCGTATATCGATTTGGCGATGAAGTATCCGGATATCCATGTGAAACGCGGGGCGCGGTTTGTGGAGGACGGCAATCTGGCGTCGGCGGGCGGACTTTCGTCGGGGATCGATCTGGCATTTCGCGTGGTCGAGCGCTATTACGGGCGCGAGGTGGCCAAGCAGGCTGCTTACGACATGGAATACCAGGGACAAGGGTGGATGAGCGCGGATTCCAACGCGGCGTACCTGAAGGTGGCTACGTCGAAAAACGGCCACCCGCTATGCGCGATATGCGGGATGGATGTGGACACGACGAATGGACCGAAGTCCGCGTACAAGGGCAAGACTTACTACTTCTGTTCTCAAAGCCACAAAGACACTTTTGACAAGGCTCCGGAGACGGTGCTGGCGATGATCGGAAATTAGGAGATAGACGGCTCACGCGGCGTGGTGCGCGTGGGCCTTTGACGAACCGTAAAGAATAAACGGTTGGGTGAGAGTAAAAAAAGCGCGGGGCTAAAGCCCCACACCTACACAGGGATGAAGCATCGGACGAGAAGAGCGCGGGGCTAAAGACCCGCCGCTACACCCGCCATTACAAATGAAAGAGATGGTAGCCGGGGCCGACACGCATGGAGTGGTGCCAGGCGATGGGGAAGGCCCACCAGGTGAGCGCGCCAAGGATGGCTTGGCCGAGGGTGAGGGGGAGGATGTTGCGGTCTTTGGCGAAAAGCCAGGCCATGCCGGTGCCGCCGGCGAGTGTTAGGGGGACTAAGACCGGGTTGGGCCAGTGGAGGGCGGCGAAGAGGGCTCCGGCGAGGGCGGCGGCGGGGAGCGGGTTGTCGAAGGCGGAGAGAAGGCGATTCATGAGGTAGGAGTTGAGGCCGACTTGCTGGAGGAGGCAGAAGGCGAGATAGCCTTCGAAGCGGCGCGGTTCGATGAGATGCGCGGGCAGACGATGGAGCATGCCGAGGAAGAGTCCTGCGGCGCAGAGCAGGAGCGCGCTGGCGGCAAAGAACCAGGCCGCGCGGCGCGTTGCGGGCCGGAGATTGTCGGCGCGCCAGCCCATGGTTTTGGGCGTATCGTGGCGGGCGAGAAAACTCACAAGGAGCCAGGCTAGGATTACCCACCAGGTTTGCGGAGCTGCTGCTTGCAGCTTCCAGATGTAGGACGCAACAAATCCAACGAAAGCTAACGGTTCCACTAGATAAGAAGCTTTTGGTGTGCTCCAAGTCACGGGGAGGGCCTCATGGGGGATTTATGCACCGTTTGGTGGGGCATCGTCAATTCGAACAAACGCGCGGATAATTTTTCGATGTGGCTTTCGGCACAGGGATAGGGTTGCGGCATCCAGTCGAAGAGAAAGGCACGGGTCTAAAGACCCGCCACTACAGGAGTCCGGAAGGAGTGAGAGCGGCGGGTGTGCGACGGGTGTGTTAGAGTTTTGTGCGATGAAAAAGCTGGGGATATACGTTCAAGTGCCGTTTTGCCAGACGAAGTGCACGTATTGTAATTTTCATACAGGAGTGGTGGCGGTGGGGCGATTTGCGCCTTACGTGAAGGCGGTGTGTGGGGAGATTCGGGAGCATAGGGCGCTGTATGAGGCGGCGGGAGTGCGGTGGGGAAGTGGCGAGTGGCCCTTCGCAAAAAACGCTCAGGGTAAACAAGTGGCTGGTGGCTGGGAGGGGCAGGCGGGGGATTTAACACAGAGTGCGCAGAGGGCACAGAGAAGAGGAGGAGAGGCGGAGTTTTTGGTGGATACGGTTTATTTTGGCGGGGGGACGCCGAGTTTGCTGGAGCCGGAGGATTTGGCTCGAATTTTGGGCGCGATACGGGGAAGTGGCGAGTGGTCCTTCGCGAAGGGCGCTCAGGGTAAACAAGTGGCAAGCGGCGAGATTCTGGAGGTGACGCTGGAGGCGGATCCGGAGACGGTTACGCGCGAGAAGGCGGAGGCTTGGGTTAGGGCGGGGATCAACCGGGTGAGTTTTGGGGTGCAGTCGTTTGTGGATAAGGAATTGGCGGCGGCGGGGAGGATACATCGGCGGGCGGATATTTACCGGGCGGTGCCGATTTTGCGGGCGGCGGGGATTGGGAATATTAGTTTTGATCTGATTGCGGGATTGCCGCACCAGACGCGAGAGAGTTGGCGGGAATCGCTGGGGGAGTTGGCGGCGCTGGAGCCGGAGCATGTGTCGGTGTACGTGCTGGAAGTGGATGAGGGGAGCAGGCTGGGACGCGAGTTGCTGCGGGGCGGGGGGCGGTACGGAGCGGGGGCAGTGCCGACGGACGATTTGATGGCGGAATTTTATGAAGAGGCTTGCGCGGTGTTGCGGGCAGCGGGGTATCACCATTACGAGATTTCGAATTGGGGGAAGCCGGGGTTTGAGTCGAAGCACAATTTGAAGTATTGGAGACGCGACGCGTATTTGGGATTCGGGGCGGGGGCGCATTCGTTTTCAGGGACGGAGCGGTGGGCGAATGCGCATGATGCGGCGGAATATGTAGCGGCGATGGAGGCGGGGAAATTGCCGATCGAGCAGCATGAGGTGCTGACGGCGGAGGGGGCGCTGGAGGAGGAGTTGTTTTTGGGGTTGCGGCAATTGGATGGGATCGATCTGGGAAGAATCGAGAAGGAATATGGAGTGACGCTGAGGGCGAGGTTTGATCCGCTTGCATCGGCAGGGTTGGTGGAGAGAGAGGGGAGTATGGTGAGATTGGCGGAGGGGAAGTTGAGTGTTTCGAATGAGGTGTTTGTGGAATTGATGAGGTGAAGAGGAAATGAAGTAAGGAAGTAAGGAAATAAAGAAGGACAGATTGAGACGGTTGGTGGTTGAGCGGGATCGGTGAGAGATTGGGTTGAAGGGGATTTTTAACACAGAGTTCGCAGAGGACACAGAGGAAGAGTGAGGAGAGATGGAGGCTAAGGTGGTGGTGGATCCGGACAGGGTTGGGGCGATGGATAGTGCGCGAGGCGTGGTGGATTTGCGGAGCGATACGGTGACGCGGCCGACGGCGGAGATGCGGCGGGCGATGGCGGAGGCTGAGGTCGGGGACGACGTGTATGGCGAGGACCCGACGGTTAATTTGTTGGAGCGGCGCGCGGCGGAGATGTTTGGGAAAGAAGCGGCGCTGTTTGTGCCAACGGGGTGCATGGGGAACCTGATTGCGATCAAGGTGTGGACGCATCATGGGGATGAGGTGATTTGCGAAGAGCGGAGCCATGTGAATTTGTATGAGCTGGCGTCGATGTCGGCGATTGCGGGATGCATGCCGCGGGCGGTGCGGGGAGAAGACGGGATATTGACATGGAAGCAGATTGAAGCGGCGATCCGGCCGAAGATTTATTATGACTCGCAGACGGCGCTGGTGTGTATCGAGAATACGCACAATATGGCGGGGGGAACGGCGTATCCGACAGCGCAGGTGGAAGAGATTTGCGCGGGAGCGCATGCGGCGGGGTTGAAGGTGCATCTGGATGGGGCGCGGATTTTTAATGCCGCGGTAACGCTGGGTGAGAGCGTGGAGCGGATGACGCGTGGCGTGGATTCGTTGATGTTTTGTCTTTCGAAAGGGCTGGCGGCGCCGATTGGCTCGATGATTTTGGGCACGCGGGGGTTTATTGAAAAGGGGCGGATTTACCGGAAGATGTTTGGCGGAGGGATGCGGCAGGTGGGAGTGATTGCGGCGGCGGGGCTGATTGCGCTGGAGAAATCGCCCGGGCGATTGCATGAGGATCACGAGAATGCACGGAGGCTGGCGGAAGGGATTGCGCGGATTCCGGGCCTGCATGTCGATCCGTCGAAAGTGCGCAGCAATATTGTGATCGTTGATTGTGCGAAGAGCGGAAAGACAGCGATTGAAATGAGCGGGGAGTTGAAAGAGCGCGGGATTCTGGCGAATGAAACAGAAAAATATCTGGTGCGGTTTGTGACGCATTGCGATGTGGATGGTGCGGGGATCGATAAGGCTTTGGGGGCATTGAGAGAAATCGCGGCGAAGCCGCAGAGGGTGGGAGCATAAAGATGACGGAGAAATTCTGGCGAGCTTTGATTGCAGGGTTGTTTAGCGTCGTACTGCTTGGGGTGATGAGCACAGCACATGCGGCGCCGGTTCCGAAGTCAGGCGAGAAGCCAGCGGAAAAAGCGGCGGAGCCGACGATTGCGGAGGCGGAAGCGTTTTTGGCCGATGCGGAGCAGCGAATTTTTGACTTAAGCAACAAGGCGCAGCGGGCTTCATGGGTGCAGGAAAACTTTATTACCGATGACACGGAGCAGATTGCGGCGGATGCGGGACAGGAATTGAACGCCGCGACGGTGGAGCTGGCAAAAAAAGCGCACCGATTCGACGGGTTGAAGCTGCCTCCGGTGATGGCGCGGAAGATGTTGCTGGTGAAACTGTCGATTGGGTTCCCGGCACCGGCCGATCCGAAAGAGCAGAAGGAGTTGGCGCAAGTGGCGGCGTCGTTGGACGGCGATTACGGGAAGGGAAAATGGTGTCCGGACGGGGACAAGGGAAAGTGCCTGGATATTACGCAGATTGAAAAAATCATGGCGGAAAGCCGCGATCCGGAAGAGTTGAAGCGCGTGTGGATGGGCTGGCACGCGGTGGGAGCGCCGATGCGACAGCGCTACGCGCGGCTGGCGGAACTGGGAAATAAGGGCGCGAAGGAATTGGGATATTCGGATGTGGGAGTGATCTGGCGGTCGCAGTATGACATGCCGCCGGATCAGTTTGCGAAGGAGATGGACCGGCTGTGGGAACAACTTCGGCCGCTGTATTTGTCGCTGCACGCGTACGTGCGCGGGCAGTTGGGAAAGAAATATGGGAACGCCGTGGTGCCGGCGAACGGGCCGATTCCGGCGCATTTGCTGGGAAATCTCTGGAGCCAGGAGTGGAACAACGTTTATCCGCTGATGGATTCGCCGAAGCCGGCGCAGAGTTATGACCTGACGAAAATCTTGCAGGATCGGAAGACCGATCCGCATGGGATGGTGAAGTACGGAGAAAGCTTTTTTACATCGTTGGGATTTGCGCCGCTGCCGAAGACGTTTTGGGAACGGTCGCTGTTTACGAAGCCGGCGGACCGGGACGTAGTTTGCCACGCGAGCGCTTGGGATGTGGATTCGAAAGACGATTTGCGGGTCAAGATGTGCATTCAGATCAATGAGGAAGACTTCCGGACGATTCACCACGAGTTGGGGCACAATTTTTATCAACGGGCGTATAACACGCAGCCGCCGCTGTTTCAGAACAGTGCGAATGACGGGTTTCATGAGGCGGTCGGAGACACGATTGCGCTGTCGGTCACGCCGGTGTATTTGAAGCAGATTGGGTTGATCGATACGGTGCCGCCGGCTTCGGGGGACATCGATTATCTGCTGCAGAAGGCGCTGGAGAAGATTTCCTTCCTGCCATTCGGGTTGCTGGTGGACAAGTGGCGGTGGGAAGTTTTTTCGGGGCGGGTGAAGCCGGAGGAGTACAACAAGACGTGGTGGGAGTTGAAGAGGCAATATCAGGGTGTGGCGCCGCCGGTGGAACGCAGCGAGGCGGATTTTGATCCTGGCGCGAAATACCATGTGCCTGGGAATGTGCCTTATGCGCGATATTTTCTGGCGGCGATTTTGCAATTTCAGTTTCAGAGGGCGTTGTGCAAAGAGGCGGGTTATACGGGGCCGCTGCATCGCTGCTCGATTTATGGGAATAAGGCGGCGGGAGAGAAGTTGAACAAGATGCTGTCGCTGGGATTGAGCAAGCCGTGGCCGGAGGCGCTGGAGACACTGTCGGGAGAGAAGCAAATGGATGCAACGGCGATTGCGGATTATTTTGCGCCGTTGAAGGTTTGGCTGGATGAGCAGAATGCGAAGAATCATTATGCGGTGGGGTGGTAAGGGCGGCGCAGAGAAAACGTCAGTGAGTTGTGGTGACAGGGGCGCAGCATGCTGCGCCCCTACAAGTCTTCGGGTAGAATAGTGTTATAAGCCAGACTTTGTCTCGGTATAGGCAAAGCTATATAGGCACCGGAGAGATTAGACTGTGGACTTTACATTCACGGAAGAGCAGCAGCAGTTGCGGCGAAGTGTGCGGGAGTTTGCGGAAGGAGAGATTCGTCCGCATGTGATGGAGTGGGATGAAGCGTCGCATTTCCCGACGGAAATCATGCCAAAGTTGGGAGAGATGGGGCTGCTGGGGGTGATTTTTCCGGAGGAGTACGGCGGAGCGGGGCTTGGATACATAGAGTATGTGATTGCAATTGAGGAGTTGTCGCGGGTGGATGGGTCGGTGGGAATCATTATAGCGGCGCACAACTCGCTGTGCAGCAACCATATTTTCAAGTTTGGAAGTCCGGAGCAAAAGAAGAAATACCTTACGCCGCTGGCGCAAGGAAAGAAGATTGGCGCGTGGTCGTTGACGGAGCCGGAAGCGGGATCGGATGCAGGCGGGACGCGGACGACGGCAACGCGCGATGGAAAACATTGGGTTTTGAACGGAGCGAAAACGTTCACGACGAATGGGCATTACGCAGATGTTTGCGTGGCCATGGCGGTGACGGACAAGTCAAAGAATTCGCACGGAATCAGCGCGTTCATTCTGGAAAAGGGGATGGCGGGATTTAAGCCTGGGAAGAAGGAAAACAAGCTGGGATTGCGGGCGAGCGATACTTCGGAAGTGATTTTTTCGGATTGCCGCGTGCCTGCGGAGAATCTGCTAGGGGCGGAGGGCGAGGGATTCGTCGGAAGCTTGAAGATCCTGGATGGCGGGCGAATCTCGATTGCGGCGCTGGGGTTGGGAATGGCGCAGGGGGCGCTGGAAGCGGCGACGAATTACGCGAAACAACGGAAACAGTTTGGGCAGGCGATCAGCGAGTTTCAGGCGATCCAGTTCAAGCTGGCGGACATGGCCACGCAAGTAGAAGCGGCGCGGCTGCTGGTGTACCAGGCGGCGTGGCTGGCGGACCGCGGCGATGCGCGGTTTACCAAGGAATCTAGCATGGCCAAGCTGTTTGCCAGCGAAGTGGCGGTGCGCGTGGCGAACGAGTGCGTGCAGATTCATGGCGGGTATGGATTCATCAAGGATTATCCGGCGGAGAAGTTTTACCGTGACGTGAAGCTGTGTACGATTGGCGAGGGGACGAGCGAAATTCAGAAGTTAGTCATTGCCCGGCAACTGCTTGGGAAGAAATAATAGAAGGATGCAGCCGGCGTCTTTAGAAGCTCCACAGGAAAATAATGTCAGTGCCCGTTGAGAAGTGGGCGGAGCAGGTGTGCGCTGGTGAGGTGCGCGCCATCTCGCGGGCGATCACTGCGATTGAAAACCATCAACCGGAAGCGGAAGAGTTGTTGCGATTGCTTTTTCCGAAGACGGGGAAAGCGTATCTCACGGGTGTGACTGGGGCGCCGGGGACGGGGAAAAGCACGTTGGTGGACCGGCTGGCGGCGCATCATCGAAAGCACGGCGAACACGTTGGAGTAATTGCCGTGGACCCGACGAGTCCGTATTCGGGCGGGGCAATACTTGGCGACCGGATTCGCATGCAGGGGCATGCGGGCGATGCGGGGATGTTTATCCGGTCGATGGCGACGCGGGGATTTCTGGGCGGATTGGCGCGGGCGACCGCGGAAGTGGCGTTGCTGTTCGATGCGGCGGGGAAACAGCAAGTTTTGATTGAGACCGTTGGCGTGGGGCAAGATGAGATCGACATCGTGCGGTTGGCGGACTGTGTGTTAGTCGTGCTCGTGCCCGGCATGGGCGACGACATTCAGAATATGAAGGCCGGGTTGATGGAGATTGGGGATATTTTTGTGTTGAACAAGGCGGACCGCGAGGGGGCTGACCGGCTGGAGCAGCAGTTGGATGCGATGCTGTCGCTGGTGATGCCGCGCGACGGGTGGCATCCCCCGGTGATACGAGCGGTGGCCACGGAGAATAAGGGAATCCAGGCGCTTGCGGAAACGGTGGGGAAGTTTCGAAAACATTTTGAAACGAGCGGGGAACGGGAGCGGAAGCATGTGGAGCATTGGAAGTTGAGATTGGTGGAGTTGATCGAGTCGCGACTGTTGGAGCGGGTGCTTGGCGGGCCGGGTGGGGAAGCGCGGCTGGCGGAATTGGCCGCAGCAGTGGCGGCGAGGAAGAAGGATCCGTTTACGGCCGTGAATGAAATTCTTGCGAGGAGCGGAATTGGCGGTTGAGGCTGATGGTGGTGAATGATTGTCGCGCGTATTGCGTCGGACGAAAAAATCCAGAGATTCGGGGGGATGCGAATGACAGCGGTTAAGGCGAAGAAGGAGCCAAAGGCAACGATTGGCATCATCGGGGGCAGCGGGCTGTATTCGATGAGCGGGCTGACGGGTGTTCGAGAAATTCGTGTAAAGACACCTTTCGGCGATCCGTCGGATGCCATTGTGCTGGGGACGCTGGAGGGGAAGCGGGTGGCGTTTCTGGCGCGACACGGACGCGGGCACCGGATTCTGCCGAGCGAGATTAATTTTCGCGCAAATGTGTATGCGATGAAGTTGCTGGGTGTGGAACGGATCATTTCAGTGAGCGCGGTGGGGTCGCTGAAGGAAGAGTTGCGGCCGGGCGAGTTTCTGGTGCCGGACCAGTTTTTTGACCGCACGAAGGGGCGCGTGTCGACATTTTTCGGCGACGGGCTGGTGGCGCATGTGGCGTTCGCGAATCCCACGTGCGGGGAAGTGTCGAGGGTGCTTGCGGATGCCAGCGTGCATTGCGCGGTTCCAGTGCACCGGCGTGGGACGTATGTCTGCATGGAGGGGCCGCAGTTCTCGACGCTGGCGGAAGCGAATTTTCACCGGCAAATGCATTTCGAAGTGATTGGCATGACAAATGTGACCGAGGCGAAGCTGGCGCGCGAGGCGGAGATTTGTTACGCCACGATTGCGATGATCACGGATTACGATTGCTGGCACCCGGAGCATGAGTCCGTGACGGCGTCGCAAATCATCGCCACGCTGAACCAGAATGCGGAGAACGCGCAACGAGTGCTGCGCGAAGCAGTGCGCACGCTTCCCGCGGGGCGAGCTTGCAAGTGCGGAGCAGCGCTGAAGCACGCGCTGGTTACGGATTTAAAGATTGTGCCCAAAGCGACGAAGAAGCGGCTGGCTGCGATCATCGAAAAATATATTTCCTAGGAGAACACTTTGTCCTTACTCGTGGTGGGATCGGTGGCATTTGACGCGTTGGAGAGCCCATATGGGAAGGTGGATCGGGCGTTGGGCGGCGCAGCCACTTACTTTGCAGTGGCGGCGAGTTTTTTCACGCCGGTGAGTCTTGTAGGCATCGTTGGTGATGATTTTACGGAGAAAGACGCGCAGATCTTCCGTGGGCGGCACATCGACACAGAAGGGCTGGAGCACGCGGCGGGGAAGACATTTTTCTGGGCCGGGCGCTATTCGGAGAATTTGAACGAGCGCGTGACGCTGGCAACGGAGCTGAATGTTTTCGCGGAGTTCAAGCCACGGCTGCCGGAAAAATACAAAGCGTCGAAATACGTTTTTCTGGCAAACATCGCGCCGGATTTGCAGCGCGACGTGCTGCATCAGGTGAAGGTAAAGCCAAAACTGGCGGCGCTCGATACGATGAACTACTGGATCGAGCGAACGAATGCGGAGTTACGCGAGACGCTGAAACACGTGGACATTTTGATGATCAACGACTCGGAGACGCGTGAGCTTTCGAATGAACACAATTTGCTGCGGGCGGCGAAACACATTTTCAAGATGGGGCCATCGACGCTGGTGGTGAAGCGCGGAGAATACGGCGCGATGATGGTGGACAAACGCGGAGTGTTTTGCGTGCCGGCGTTCCCACTGGAAGAACCGCACGACCCGACAGGCGCAGGGGACAGCTTCGCGGGCGGATTCATGGGCTATTTGGCGGGAGCGGGTTCGAAGAGCGACGCGGCGCTCCGGCGGGCGATGGTTTACGGATCGGTGCTGGGAAGTTTTGCGGTGGAAAAGTTTGGACTGGACCGCTTGCGCACGCTGAAACGCAGCGAGATACACGCCAGGGCACGGCACTTTGCGAAATTGACGCAATTTGCGCTGTAGTGTGTAAAATCCAGCCAATAAGGTAAGAAACGCGGGGGAAAATGCTTCCGCTGAAAGAGATGATTGCGCGTTTGCTGTGGGCTTCGCTGCTCGGTGCGATCATTGGGATCGAACGAAGCGCCCGAAAGCGTCCTGCGGGCATGCGCACGAGTCTATGCGTGTCTTTGGGCGCTGCTGTGTTTACGATCCTCTCGGTTGAAATTGCCAAGCGCACGGGGGATACGAGCACGACGCGAATTGCTTCCAATATCGTGCAGGGCATTGGTTTTCTGGGGGCCGGGGCGATACTGCGTGAACGGGGAAGCGTGACGGGGCTGACGACGGCGGCGGCCATTTTTGCAATTGCAGCTATTGGAATGGCAGCGGGCGGGGGCTTATACGCGGTATCCGGGGTTACTTGCGCGGTGGTGTTGTGCGCGCTGATCTTCCTTGTGTACGTCGAAGGTTGGTTCAACCTGAAAGTGCGGTACATGCTGTTTCGTATTTCAACAGCCAGCGGCACCGACATGGCCGCGGAGGTGCATAAGATTTTCACGGATCTCGGCATTTTGCTGGACAATTTTCAGGCGTCGATGACCGGAGACAAAAACCTGATCCAGTTCGACGCGGATGTAAGCCACCGGCAGCAAGAAAAAATATTTTCGGCGTTGTCGAAGCCGGGCGTTACGGTGGAAATGCTGCCCGTCGAGAGGCAGCACGAATGAGTGCGGCGGTGCCCGGCGGTGCGTCCGCAAGGAACGATATTGTGCCGCGAAAACCACGGGCTTTGAGCGGGCAAACCACTCTGATGCCTTTTGCACCTGCTTCTCCCGCGCGAGAGGAATCCATAACTGCGGGACTGGCGGAATTGGAACGACTGGGATTTCGAACAGCAAAACGCGCGAGGATGGCGGCGGATGGATATTTCGCGGGTTCGGTGAGTGGGCGCTTTGCAGAATTGCTTGCTGGAATCGGAAGCAGCGAAGCGGACGGGCTGGTGGCAATCCGGGGAGGATACGGTTCGAACTATTTGCTCGATGGACTTGAAATTCCCAAACCAGAATCACCCAAAATTGTTCTGGGATTCAGCGATCTGACTTCACTACAGATTTATTTGTGGCAGAGGTGGCGGTGGGTGAGTTTTTATGGGCCGATGATCGCGGCGGGATTGGATGCGGGCGCTGGTGCGGCGAAGGGATATGACCGGGAATCGCTGCTGGCGGCGGTCGGGAACACGGATGGCGGCTGGAAAGTGGATTTGCGCGGCGAAGTATTGGCTGCGGGCGAGGCGGAGGGACGGATTCTGGGCGGGTGCCTGACGCTGGTGGAAACGACGATTGGCACGCCATGGGAATTGGATACGCGCGATGCGGTTCTGGTGCTGGAAGACCGCGGAATGAAACCGTGGCAGGTGGATCGCGGATTGATGCATCTGAAGCAGGCGGGGAAATTTGAGGGCGTGCGGGGAATTGTACTGGGAGATTTTCCGGAATGCGAGCCGCCAGTGCCGGGGAGTCCTACGGTGCGGGAATTGTGCGAGCGGATTCTTGGGCCGCTGGGTGTGCCGATTGTGTTTGGAGCCCCCGTGGGACATACATTGCGGCCGATGTTGACGCTGCCGCTGGGAGTAAAGGCGCGGCTAATAGCAAAGGGGGAAGGGGTGCTGGAGATCCTGGAGCCGGCGGTCGTGCGATGAACGACGGAAAGCACGTGCATGTGATCGGGATCGGAGGATCGGCGATGGCGCCGCTGGCAGGGATGCTGCGCGAGCGGGGATTCCGCGTGACGGGATCGGATTCAGGTGTTTATCCGCCGGCATCGACGCTGCTGGAGAGTTTGGGGATTTCGTTTTTCCATTCATTCGATGCGGTGCACTTGCAACCTGCGCCGGATTTGGTGGTGGTAGGAAACATCATTGCGCGAGGGAATCCGGAATTGGAGGAGGTGCTGGATCGGAAGATTCCGTATCGTTCGATGCCGGAAATACTGGAGGAAGAGTTCTTGCCGGGACGGCATTCGATTGTGGTGAGCGGGACACATGGAAAAACGACGACGACGGCGATGCTGGCGTGGATTTTCGAAACAGCGGGGAAGCGGCCGAACTTTCTGGTGGGAGGAGTCGCTGAGAATTTTGGGAAGAGCTATGGGCTCGGCGGCGGCGCGGAATTCATCCTGGAAGGCGATGAATACGAAACCGCGATTTGGGATCGCGGGCCGAAGTTTTTTCACTACCACCCGGATGATTTGATTGTTACTTCGCTGGAATACGACCACGCGGACATTTATCCGGACTTTGCGACTTATGAGCTGGCGTTTCGCCGGCTGGTAAATCTTGTGCCGCGTAGTGGCCGCGTGGTGATTTGGGGCGATACGAAGGAGTCGGGACCTGCGCTGCGGAATGCTGCCGCGAAGGCGTTTTGTCCGGTGGAGACGTACGGTTTTTCTGAAGGGAACGACTGGGTGGCCGGCGACGTTGAGGTGCAAGACGGTAGCATGCGATTTCAAGTGACGCGCGGCGGCCAGCGATTTGGCGAGTTCGCGCTGGCAGCGACCGGCAAGCACAATGTGCTGAACGCGCTTGCGGCGATTGCGGTGGCGCAAGGCAGAGGCATCGGCGCAGAGCCGATTGCGAAAGCGTTAGCTAGTTTTCTCAGCGTGAAGCGGCGCATGGATGTGAAGGGCGAAGTGAACGGTGTTTTGGTCGTGGATGATTTCGCGCACCATCCGACGGCGGTCAGGGCGACGATTGAGGCGGCGCGTGGGCGCTGGCCGGGGCGGCGGCTCTGGGCGATTCTTGAGCCGCGTTCGAATTCCATGCGGCGAAAAGTTTTTGAGGAGACGCTGCCACCGGCGCTGGCGTTGGCGGACAGCGTGGTTCTCGCTGGTGTGTTTCGCGCGCAGCAGCTTGGCGATGAGAACCGGCTGCAGCCTGAGGCGGTCGCGGAGAGGGTTCGCGCGCTTGGCAAGGACGCGATCGTACTGCCGAGCTCCGAGGCCATTGCGGAGCATCTGGCCGCGCGAGCGAAAACCGGCGATTTATTGCTGGTGATGTCCAATGGCAGCTTTGACGGCTTGTGCGAGAAGCTGCTGAAAAAGTTGCGCGAGCCTACGCGAATTCCTTCCGAGGCCTCCGTCAGGTGAGTTTCCCTTTTTCCCGACGCCAAATTATTGTACCGGTCATCTTCCTTTTCGTTGGAATGATCTGCCTGAGCGCTCCGGGTTCTGGAACGATCCGCTATGAAGTTTCCCTGGAACATCCGGAGCAGCATCTCTTCCACATCACCGTGACCATCCCGGACGTCAACGGCGAAGTGACGGTGCAGATGCCGGCGTGGAACGCGCTGTACCAAATCCGTGATTTCAGCAGCCATTTGCGGCAGGTCGAGGCCTTTACCGGAGCGGAGAAAGCGCCGGTCGAAAAACTGGACAAGCAAACGTGGCGCATCAGGGGAAATGGAACGATCACGATTCGCTACGCGACCTATTGGGATGAGCCTGGGCCGTTCGCGAGTCAATTGAACAACGAACATGCGTTCATCAATCCCGCGATGATTCTGCTGTACGTGACGGATCGTCGGGCCGAGAACGTTCACTTCGACCTGCCGGATGTACCCGGCGAATGGCAGGCGGCCGGGCCTTCCGTAAAGTTCATCGAATCCATGGGAGGGGCGCGAAACTTTGGAGGCGATGCGACAAGTTACGACGCCCTGGCGGATGCTCCCATCGAAGCGGGGAAGTTTGAGGAATTCCAATTGGCGGGAATGAAGCCGGAGATTTGGGTGGTCGTGCATGGCGACACCTGGAAGAAGAAACAGGTCGAAAGTGAACTGACACGAATTTGCCAGTACGAAATCAGGCTGATGCGCGGGGCGCCATTCGAGCGATACACGTTTCTGCTGCACATTGGAAAAGGGGCGAATGGCGCGGGCGGAGGCATGGAGCATGCGAATTCGACGGCGATCTCGGTGCCGTCGGACGAATTCCTTTCTGGAGTGGCTGCGCACGAGTTTTTTCATCTCTGGAACGTGAAGCGAATTCGACCTGCGTCGTTGGAGCCAGTGGATTACACACGCGAGCAATACACACGGGCACTGTGGTTTGCGGAGGGCGTGACGAGCACGTACGGGGCGTTTACGCTGGTGCGCAGCGGGATTTGGAACAAGCAACAGTTTTATGCGGACATGGGAGAACAAATCAGCGAATTGGAAGCGCGGCCAGCGAATCGCTGGCAGAGCGCGGAGCAATCGAGCCTGGATGCCTGGCTTGAAAAATATCCGTTGTACAACGGGGCGGACAAGAGCGTTTCGTATTACACGAAGGGGCAGATTTTGGGCGATTTGCTGGACATTCTGATCCGGGATCGCACCGACAATGAGAAGAGCCTCGATGATGTGCTGCGCCAAATGAATGTGGATTTTGCCAAAGAAGACAAAAACTATCGCGACAGTTTGGATATTCGGCTCACCGCGGAAAAAGTTGCGGGCGGATCGTTCGAAGATTTCTTCGAGAAATATGTTGGGGGGGCGGAGGCGCTACCGTATCAGCAGGTGTTGTCCCTGGCGGGCCTGGAATTGCGCGCGGTTGAGAGCAAGCGTGCTTCGCTTGGATTTTTCGTCCAGCGTGACGCAAATGGCGCGCTGGTGGTAAAAAGTGTCGAAGAAAGAAGCTCTGCGGCAAATGCGGACCTGCGCGTTGGCGATACCATTTTGACTTGGAATGGCAGCGAAGCGCCGCGACGACTCGAGCGCTGGACCTATGAGCAAAAGCCTGGGAATTTGCTGCGACTGCTTGTAAGGCGTGAGGGTAAAGAATTGCAGATCGAGTTCCGGCTGGGGGAAACAAAGGAGGTTCTCTATCAAGTGACGGAGGATGCTCGCGCCAGCGAGAAAGCGCGCCGAATCCGTGACGGGATTCTACATGGAACGACGCAACAGGTTGCAGCCAACTAAGGGGCTCCAGACCAAAAAGCGGCCAAGCGCAACGTTTTGCTTGACCCGTGCGACGGCATTCGAGAGAGTTTATCGCAATTCATGCTCCGGACTATTTTCATAGCTGTTTTTCTTTCGATTTACATCCTGATTGTCGGGCCGCCGCTGCTCATTTACACGCTGATTACGAACAATCCGAATCCAATTTACTGGGCAGGAATAAAAGGCGTGATGTTTTTCGTTCGCGCCGTCGGCGTAAAAGTTCGAGTTGCGGGAATGGAGCGAATTCCCGCAGGAGTGTGCCTTTTCGTGGCCAATCACACGAGCGCGGCGGATGCTCCCGCGGTTGTTGGGGCGATCCCGCGGCGGATTGCGATTCTGCTCAAGGAGTCGCTGTTTAAGTGGCCCATCGTGGGGCAAGCATTTTTGTCGGCGCGTTTCATTCCGGTGAATCGAGGCGCCCGCGAGTCCGCTCTCGCGAGTGTGGAGAAGGCCATTGAGTCTCTGAAAGCGGGGCAATCATTCCTGATTTATCCGGAAGGAACGCGCAGCCCGGACGGGCGATTGCAGGAGTTCAAGAAGGGCGCGGTGGTGATGGCCATCAAAGCAGGGGTCCCGATTGTCCCGGTGGCTTGTTCAGGAGCGCACCGCGTGATGGAAAAGCGTTCGCTGGTGATCCATCCCGGCGAAATAGTGGTGGAGTTTCTCGAGCCCATCGATGCGGCAGCCTATTCGTTTGAAGAACGAGAATTGTTGAATGTTCGCGTGCACGACGCGATGGCGGCGGGGTTGCCGCCGGACCAGCGGCCGATTGCCCTTTCGTCCGCAACGCAAAACGCTTAGTAGCGTTGGAAGAGTTGCCTACTTTGCCTTCAGCCGCTCGATTTCTGCTTCCAATTCTCGGACACGTTTTACCAATTGCGGCAGACGATTGAGCGCCGCTACGGTCTTTAGCCATTGGCGATTGTCCGCGGCGGGATACCCCGAGAAGAGCGAGCGAGGCGGCACGTCGCTGGGGATGCCGCTCTTCGCGGTGATGACACTTCCATTGCCAATGGTGAGGTGGCCGGCGGTGCCGACCTGGCCGGCAAGGATGCAGCCGTCGCCGACTTTGGTGGAGCCTGCCAGGCCAACCTGGCCGCAGAGCATGGTGTTGGCGCCAACTTGCGAAGCGTGGCCCACCAGAACGAGGTCGTCGAGTTTGGTGCCGCGAGCGATGCGCGTTTCACCGACAGTGGCACGGTCGACGCAGGCATTGGATTGCACCTCGACGTCGTCTTCGAGTACGGCGGGGCCGGATTGCGCCATCTTGTACCAGGTTCCGTCTTTTTGTTTGGCGAAGCCGAGGCCGTCGCCACCGATGATGGCGCCATTTTGCAGGATGACGCGATTGCCAATGCGGCAGAATTCGCGAACCACGGCGTGAGCATGGGCGAAGAAACTGTCGCCGATTTTTGCTCCGCGGTAGATGGTGACGAAACTGTGTAATACGGCGTCCTGTCCGATCTCCACATTTTCGTCGATGAAACAATACGGTCCGATGTGGGCCCCTGTGCGAATCTTTGCGGACGGGGCGATGATTGCCGTCGGATGAACGCCCGGCGGGTAGCGAGGCGGCTGATAGAAAAGCTCAATCGCATGAGCGAAAGCAAGATAGGGATTTGAAGAGCGTAAAGCAGCGAGGGACGGCGAGCCTGGTGGACGCTCGATGGCGATACCTTCTTCGATGAGGACGGCCGAGGCGCGAGTGGTTTTTAAAAGAGGGAAGTAGCGGCGGTTGGCAAGAAAGGTGACCTGGCCGGGTTCGGCGTGATCCATGCCTGCGATGCCGCGGATCTCGGGGTCTGCTCCGCCTTCCCAACGGCACCCCAGATGCTGCGCAAGTTCTGAAAGTCTCATACAAGCGGCTCCTGACGTCTGCGTGCGAGTCTCGCACAGCGGCGAGAGGGATGTACAGGCGATCGCCTGAATGGCCGGGGGTACGTACCCCCCTCCCCCGGTTTTTTTGCAAGTGTTGCTTCTAAAGAGGTTGCGGAGCGGTGTTCTGCAAGTGTTGATTTTAGGCGGTTTGGGGTGGATGATTGCTGCCAAAACCGGGTGAAACGCGGTGTTTGTCTGGAAGTGTTGATTATAAGAGAGATAGGCGGGGAAAGAGGAAGCGGGTTTGACCCGAGAGAGAAGGAGTGTGGATGCCCTTTAGAGAAAACGCTCAGGCAAAACGCTTCGCAAAAGAAGCTCAGCGTAAACGGGCGATTCATGGGGCATTGTATAACATTTAGGTATTCCTGTCAAGAGTTACTTAACGGATAGCATTCGAATGGAGTGTGGAAAAGTGTCCGAACGGTGATTCTAGTCGCACAGGAAAAGTCAAAAAGCCCCACACGCAAAGACGGCGTGTGGGGCACCCAAATTCTTCTTAACGTTATGTCTGGTGCACCCGGCAAGAGAACGAGTAGCTCTTCCGGCTACTGGACAAACGCCACCTCCGCGACGGATATGGGAGGAGTTGCTTGCAATTCCCTCGCTCGCTCCTTCGCTCGCGCGAGCTGGCCGGGCGTCATTTCTGCTTCTAAACTAGGAAGATAACCGATCCCGCGCCGGTCTCCCGCCAAAGATGCGGCAAGAATCCAAATGTAAGCGGATTCCGCGTCTTTCCGCGTAGCCCGCCCCGTCGCGTACATGTAACCCAGCTTGATTCGCGCTCCGGCATTTCCGCTGTCCGCTGCTTTCTGGAACCATGCCAGCGCCAAAGCATCGTTCTGCGGCAGGCCCTCGCCGCGAAGATACAAATCCGCTAGATTGTTCTGGCCCAAGGGATCACCGCGTACGGCCGCTTTGCGATACCACTCGGCGGCCTCTGCATGGTCAACCGCGACGACCACTCCGCTATCGCTCATGAAGCCCAGATTGACCATGGCGCCCGCATCCCCTCCTTCGGCGGCAGAACGGAAGTAATGAAGCGCTTCCTCATAGTCCTGCTTCACACCCCATCCCTTCATATAGAGGATGCCGAGGTTTGTCTTCGCACGTGCTGAGCCCTGTTCTGCCCCGGCCTTCAACCAGTAGAGCGCCGCTCCGAAGTTCTGCGGTGTTCCCCATCCATAGGCATAGAGCACACCGAGATTTACCTGAGCCGGTGCGTAGCCCTGCCGCGCTGACTTTTCAAACCACTTGCGGGCATCGCTAATAGAGCGTCCCGGGCCAAGCACCAAGGCGGATGCGATTCCCAATTGGTTCTGTTCGTAAGGATCACCTGCGTCCGCGACCGCTATCGCGGCGGCATTCCTAGTCACAGCCTGCTGCCCCAAGCATGTTGAAACCAAGCTGGTTGTCGACAAGACGATGAAGAAGGCTGATCGTCCAATAGCTAGGCACGCCCGGTAGAATGATTCCATAGTGGCTCCCGTTAGGCTGTGCCACGCTTAAGAGTCGCCGCAGCCTGAGCTGGAAGCTGCACCCGGAACAGCGCTACCTCAATGCAAAATCAGTCGGTTTCAAGTGCAATTCGCATCATTAGCTAGGAGATTGCATCAGAAAGAGTTACAAGCCGCTTGGAACCAAAACCATGACACTCCCGTATCATCACAGTGGTAAAATCACCATGCCAATGACCAATGGAGACAAAGTTCGCATCAAGTTTGGGGCATTTGAGGTAGATCTGCGCACCCGAGAGCTATGGAAGAACGGCCTAAAGCTCAAGCTGGGGGGCCAACCCATCGAGATCCTGGCCACTTTGCTGGAGCGGCCGGGAGAATTGGTCACCCGCGAACAGCTACGCTCGAAGATTTGGTCCGCGGATACTTTTGTGGACTTCAATCACGGTTTGAACGCTGCGGTGAATAAGCTGCGCGAGTGCCTCAACGATTCCCCCGAGGAGCCTCGCTACATCGAGACTTTGCCTCGCCGAGGCTATCGTTTCATCGCCAAAACAGAAAAAATGGCTGACGAATTGCTTGCCGCGCCACCGCCACCGCTAGCCTCGGAACCAGAGCCAAATCCTCCGGACTTCCACTTCCCGGCAGCGATGCCCGCCCCACACAGGCTCCCCTACTTATTTGCAGCTTTGACGATGCTGTTGTTCATCGTGGCGTTTGGGATATGGAAGGTGAAGGAACCGGCGATGAACGAGCTCCGCGAGAAGCTCGCGCGCGAAGGGAGAGCCGGAACGGGAGCGGAAATCGTTCGGGCGCCGAGCATCTGGCACCTCGATTTGACCCGGCCGGCGGATCCAGATGCTCGCACGGTAGTCACCTCCGCCAGAGACAGAAATGAAGGCCCTCAACCTTCTCCCGACGGCAAGAAACTGGCGTTCATGTCGGATCGTTCCGGCAGCCTTGAGATCTGGACCAGCAACCGAGACGGCTCGTCATTAGTGAAACTCACCAACCTGGGTGGTTGCGGTTCGCCAAAGTGGTCGCCGGATGGCCGGTGGATCGCGTTTGATGCCGTGCCAACGGGGCGTCCGTCGGTCTTCCTGGTGTCTGCGGATGGCGGGTCGACAATCGCTCGAATCGCAGATGAGTCTGAAAACATGGTACCAAGCTGGTCGCGGGACGGTCAGTGGATTTATTTCGCATCGAATCGAACCGGAAAAGATCAGGTGTGGAAGGTTCCCGCCCAGGGTGGCCAGCCGTTGCAGGTAACGAGAGGCGGCGGGTTCGCGGCTCTGGAATCTTATGATGGACGGACCATATATTACGCCAAAACGCGCTTCGAGGACCCGGAGATTTGGCAAGTTCCTGCGCAAGGAGGCGCCGAAACCTTAGTATCTCCTATGCTTCGGCCAGGAATCTGGGCCAATTGGGCGACGACGCAGAAGGGCATTCTCTTTCTCAGCAGTCAAGGGGGAGAATCGCAGCTCCTCGAGTTCTTCGATTTCGCCACGCGAGCCGTTCAACCAATCGGCATCCTGGAGAAGCCATCCTTCTGGCTCTCCGCATCGAGCGACGGCAAATCTGCCTGGTACACCGAAGGCGAGCAAGAAGTTACCAACGCCGCGCTCCGGTAAGACTTGCACCAAGTCCTTGTGCCGGGTGCCACACGAGGATTCATATCCCCAAAACTTCTTGGGCGGCACGTTACGTGTTCGGCCCAGAGTTTTACATACGCTATTCGTCGAAGAGGAGAGGCTGGGCCGGAGCGGTGGTGGCAGGTTTGCGGCGGGCGATGCCGACGACGCCGAGGACGGTGACTTCGGAGAGGGCAGTGCGCGGGACGAAGATGCGGTCCGTCGAGGAGTTCAGGTCTGGCGGAGTGATCTGGATGCCATTGTCGAGCAGCAAGAGCAGATCGTTGGGGATGACACCTTCCATGGTGTCGCCGTCGCTGTAACGCAGGCGGACCCAGAGTCCGTCTAATTTGGGACGGCTGAGAAAGGCTTTGCGTTCGGGTTCGTACTCATCGGAAAACTCGCGGACAAAATAGATGGAGCGGATTTTGGCGAGAGGAATTTCCTGATGCTCCCCATCGGGAGTGAGCAGATCGATGAGATCGCCAGAACCGAGGCGCGACGGGCTGAGATAGCCGCGTAAGGATTTTTTGTCGGCGAGGACAACGATAACCTTTTTGTGTGTAGAGGCTGGGGCGCGGTTCTTCAAAAGTCAGTTCTTCCTGATCGGAATGGCCGGAATTTGCGAATTAATGGGTTGTATGTTATGTTAAGCACCGTTTCCTGTCAACCTATTGTCTTCATTAGGGTTAGGCCCCGGAGCGCCGCCCGTTGACCGATAAAAAGCAGATTCTGAAGTCGGCCTCGATCATCTCTTTGGTCACCATCGTCAGCCGCGTCCTTGGCTACGTCCGCGACCAGCGCATCGTCCTCCTGCTTGGAACTTCGCATATTTCGGACTCGTTTTTCCTGGCCTACCGCATCCCCAATCTCTTTCGCCGGCTGGTGGGAGAAGGGTCGATGACCTCGTCGTTTATTCCCGTATTTACAAAATACATGCGGGAAAAATCGAAAGAGGAAGTGTGGGAGTTTGCCAATAATCTTTTTTGGACGCTGGCGCTGGTTCTCGCGGCGATTACGGTTCTCGGCATGGTCTTCTCACCGATCGTCATTCATACGTTTACGCCATCGTCAGCGAAAGATCTCCATTGGGATGAGGCTATTGCCCTGAACAGGATTATTTTCCCGTACCTGTTTTTTATCGGGCTGGCCGCGCTGGCCATGGGGATACTGAACTGTTTTCAAATTTTTGGGCTCCCGGCCGCGACACCTGTGCTGCTCAATATGGCCATCATATTGTTTTCGGTGGGGGCCGTTTGGCACTACTTTAAGGATCCAGCAATCTCTCTTGCCGTGGGAGTTTTGGTTGGAGGCGCGTTGCAGTTTCTGGTGCAGGTTCCCACGCTAGTTCAGAAAGGGATGAATTTCAAGTTTGGGCTTTCCTACAGCCATCCCGGAATTCAGAACGTCGCGAGGCTGATGCTCCCGAGATTCTTTGGGATCGGAATCGGGCAGATCAATTTTTTCGTGGATACCTATTTTGCGAATGCGGCGCGGATGCCGCTGGGCAGCTTGACGGCATTGACGGTGGCCGATCGCGTCATGGAATTGGTGCTTGGCGGATATGCGATCGCGGTGGCGACCGCGATATTGCCAATGATGTCGCATCAGGCGGCCGCGAAGGATTTCGACGCGCTGAAGAAGACGCTAACGTTTTCCGTGCGAATCGTGGCTTTTATTACCGTGCCGGCGGCGCTTGGTTTGATGATTTTGCGTGAACCGATCATACGGGTGCTTTTTCAACACGGGCAATTTGTGGCCGAGTCCACAAAGTTGACGGCGCGAGCGCTGCTTTACTATGCGGTGGGATTGCCGGCTTTGGCCTCGGTGAAATTGGTCGTGCCGGCGTTCTATTCGACGGGGGACACGAAAACGCCTGTGATTGTAGGTTCCATGTCCCTGGTGCTCAACATTGTACTGAACATTGTTTTCCTGCAATTTTTCTTCAAGCGCGTACAGAACGGCGGGCCGGCGCTGGCCACGGCGATCGCGTGCTTCTTCGACTTCTTCGCGCTATTCATTATTTTCAGGCTGCGCTATGGGGCCTTGGGAACGATGGAGATTTTGCGTTCGTTCTCAAAGATCGCATTGTGCGCCGGGATCATGGGTGTGGCGTGCTGGTTTGGAGGGCACTACACGGAATTTGCCATGCACTCGCCCTTTGTGATTCAACTGCTCATTTTTACGGGATTGATCGTCGGCGCCACGGTTCTTTACCTGGGGCTGACGTGGTTGTTCCGGTGCCACGAGATTGAAGAGGTTTATGGAATCGCGACTCGACGCAGGGTTGCGAGTGGCGGAAACGGTTACACGGAGCCCTGATGGAAATCGCCGCGACCATTTCGTCGTTTTTGATGCACGTGAGGGTGGAGAAGGGATTGTCTTCGAACACCGTCTCGGCGTACAAACGCGACCTTTCGAAGTTTGACACGTTTACCCAGAAGAGGAAGCTTTCGCTGGAAGCGGTAAGCCGCGACGATTTGGTGGATTTCCTCGCGGGGCTGTACCGCCAGAACCTGGAGAGCCGCACTGTGGCCCGGCATCTGGTAACGCTGCGTAACTTTTTCCGGTTCGCGCAAATCCAGGAGTTGGTGCCTGCCGATCCGTCCGTAAGTCTAGAATCGCCAAAGATTCGGCGGTCTTTGCCGGGTTATTTGCGGCTGGCGGAGATCGAAAAGCTGCTGGAACAGCCGAATGCCAAGACGGCGCTGGGGCTGCGAGACCGGGCCATGCTGGAAGTGCTTTATTCGACTGGACTGCGCGTATCGGAGTTGATAGGGCTGCGTGTGATGGACCTCGATACAAAAGTCGGCTGCGTGCGGTGCATTGGCAAGGGCGACAAGGAGCGCATCGTGCCGGTGGGGCGCAAGGCGCTGGCCATGGTTGAAAAATATGTTCGCGAGGCGCGGCCGCAATTGTTGGGCAAAGGCAAGGCGGCCAGCAACCCCGCGTTGTTCGTCAATCGGCGTGGAGGGCCGTTAAGCCGTGTGGGCGTATGGAAAATACTGTCGGCGTACGGCCGACGCGCAGGTTTGCGAGTGGCACTGACGCCGCACATGCTGCGGCACAGTTTTGCAACGCACTTGCTGGAGCGTGGCGCGGACTTGCGGTCCGTGCAGTTGATGCTGGGCCACGCGGATATTTCCACGACCCAGATTTATACCCACGTTGTGGAAGAGCGGTTGAAACAGGTTTACAAAGCGCATCACCCGCGCGCATAGCGCGGCGGGCCATGGAAACTATCGCGGGTGACACCGTGGCGGTCAGCGCGGGCATCCTGAAGCAGAAGGAGCGCAATGCCAGACTATATGTTTTTGCTGGAAAGCCGGCTGTCGCCGGAACAACGCGCGGCAATGATGCGCGTGCAAGAGCTCTCCGCCGCCATGGGATTCAACGTCTATTTGACGGGCGGAACGGTGCGCGACCTGGTTACCGGGGCGTCGTTGCGCGATCTGGATTTCACCGTGGAAGGGAATCCTTCGAAGATTGCGCGCGAGCTGGAAAAGGGTGGCGCGAAGATTCTTTCCGAGGATGAAAAGCTGCGCCACGTCGAAGTGCTTTTCGCGGGCGATTGTGAAGGAAGCATATCCGCGGCCAGGGATGACCATTATGTGCGCCCGGGAACACGGCCAGAAATACGCTGGTCGACCATCATGGAGGATTTGCGCAGGCGGGACTTTTCGCTGAACGCCATAGCGATTTCGCTCAACCCCGCATCGCGCGGGCTGCTGCTGGATCCAACGAATGGATTGTCGGACATCGAGCGCGCCGAAGTTCGGGCGCTAACGATTCATAGCTTCACCAATCAACCTGTGCGCTTGCTTCGCGTATTGCGCTTTGCCGCGCGCATGGGGTTCAAGATTGAAGCGCGGACGCAGGAGTGGTTTGACCTGGCGATCGAGCGTGAATTGCACAACACGATCACCACGGAGGACGCGGGAGGGGAACTCAGGGCGCTTTCGCGGGAGGAACGGCCGGTTGTCGTGCTGAAAGCTTGGGAAGAGCATGAGCTGCTCGAAGCCGTCAATCCAGTCCTGGCCAAGAAGCATCCGGGCTACGACGCGATCACGCGCCTCATGAAGGTTCGCGAAGACCTGTTTACCGCCGGGTTTCGCCCGCGGCTGGCGACGCCCATGTTGCTGGCGATTCTCGGCCGCTTGAAAGACCGGGAACAAAGCAGCGTTCTGGCAAAGGCGGGTTTCCGGGCCGCCGAATCGGAAGCCGTGCTGAGTTTTGAGGAGGAAGCGAACAATGTCCAAAAAGAACTTGTCGGGCGCAAAATGAATGCGCCGATCGACGGGTTCAAATTCCTCGAAAAGCTTCCGTTGGATCAGATGGCATACTTATTGGCGGAGTCGAATAATTCGGCGGCCCTTTCCAAGATTCGGGCGTATTTAAACAAGTGGCGGCCTCTGCGCAGCGGCTTGGCAGTGGTGGTAAATGAATTGGAGGCGCTGGGCATGCCGCGCGGACCGAAGTTCGATGAAGTGATCGAGCAGGTTTTTGCCGCGCAACTGACTGGCCGTGGAAAGACACCGGAAGAGCGCGAAAAAATCTTGCGCAAGCTCTCCGGAATCAAAGAACAGCCCAAGAAGAAAGAAAAAGAGAAAAAACCGGCCAAGGCGGGGGAAAAACAGCACGCCGCGGCAATCTCGGGCGCGGCGGGGAAAGCGGGACAATCCGCTGCGGCGAAAGCCGCGCAGAAGCAGCACCATAAAGAGCATTTGACGGCCGGACAGCAACAGCATTCCAAGAAGCACGCCGCGCCCGCCAGTCACGGAAAAAGCGCCGCGCCGGCGAAACGAAGCCACGGACGAAAATAAGAGTATTGATGGCGGCGTGAATCACCGCCTGTGGGAAACCCGCAGAATGCAGGTCGCAATTCTCTTGCCGGAGTTTTAGAATCGAGGTCCATGGGTAAGCCGGAGTTCGTTCACCTTCACGTTCATACTGATTTCAGTCTTCTTGATGGCGCTTGCGAAACCACGGAGCTGCTGGACGAGGCGTCCCGGCAGAAAATGCCGGCGGTGGCCATCACCGACCATGGCAATCTGTTCGCTGCGGCGAATTTCTTTTATGAAGCGAGCAAGCGCGACGTAAAACCCATCATAGGGTGCGAAGTCTATGTGGCCAAAGGCAGCCGCCACGATCGCGGCGAAAAATCCGGACAAACAAATGGGGGCAACGGGCAGGACCGCGGCGAGGGCGAGCCGGGAATGCGCGGGACCAATCACCTCGTGCTGCTCTGCGAGTCGCTCGAGGGTTACCACAACCTGATCAAGCTGGTGTCGGCGGGCTTTCTCGAAGGCTTTTATTACAAGCCACGCATCGATTACGACTTGCTGGCAAAACACAGCAAGGGTCTGATCGCGCTTTCAGCGTGCCTTCGCGGAGTGGTGACGGAGGCGGTAGTCGAAGAAAAATACGATCAAGCCCGGCAAAATGCCTACCGCCTCCAGGAAGTCTTCGGCAAAGGCAATTTCTTTCTTGAAATTCAGGATCAGGGACTGCCGGTTGAACAGGGTGTGAACAAGGAATTGGTTCGGCTTTCGAGGGAAACTGGTATTCCGCTTGTGGCCACCAATGACTGCCATTATTTACATCACGAAGACGCGCACGCGCAGGAAGTCTTGCTGTGCATTCAGACGGGCAAGACCATGAGCGATGCGCACCGCATGAAGTTCGCGACGGATCAGTTTTATTTCAAGACCGCGGTGGAGATGGCGCAAGTGTTTGGCGAACTGCCGGAGGCCCTGAGCCGCACGGTGGATATCGCGGCGCGCTGCAACGTGAAAATCGAGCGCATCCCGCATCCCTTTCCAGAGTTCAAAGTTCCGGAGGGCCACAACGCGGGCACCTATTTCGAGAAGGTTGTGCGTGAAGGGTTTGCAACACGCGTGCCCTACCTCGAGAAACTGGCCAAACAGAACCTGTTGCGCAATCCCCTCCGTGAATATGAGAAGCGGCTTACGTCTGAAATTCAGATGATTCAGAAGATGAGCTATGAAGGCTACTTCCTGATCGTCTGGGATTTTATTCACTACGCGCGCGCACAAAACGTTCCGGTGGGGCCCGGGCGTGGCTCGGCTGCGGGTAGCCTAGCCAGCTATGCGCTGCGTATCACGGACGTGGATCCCTTGCAATACAACTTGCTTTTCGAACGGTTTCTGAACCCGGAGCGCGTTTCCATGCCGGATATCGATATCGACTTTTGCATGCGGCGGCGCGGCGAGTTGATCGAATACGTAACCCAGAAGTACGGGCGTGAGAATGTGTCGCAGATCATCACGTTTGGGACGATGGCCGCCAAGGCCGCGATCAAGGATGTTGGCCGGGCCATGAATATTCCCTACGGAGAAGTGGACAAGCTGGCAAAGGCGGTTCCCACAACACTGGGAATTACGCTGCAAAGAGCGTTGGATGAAACGCCGCAACTGAAAGCGGCCATCAACAGCGACGAAAGACTGAAAGATTTAATGGCTGTGGCGCTGCGGCTCGAAGGGTTGTCGCGTCACGCTTCCACGCACGCTGCCGGCGTGGTCATCTCGCCGCGGCCGCTCACCGACATCGTTCCTGTTTACAAGACCAACCGAGATGAAATCACGACGCAGTACGACATGAACGCTCTCGAGCGTATCGGCCTGCTGAAGATGGATTTCCTCGGCCTGACGACGCTGACGGTGCTGCAAGACGCGGTCGGCATGGTGCAACAGAACCGCGGCATCACGCTCGACATTGACAACTTGACCCTCGACGACGCAGAGACCTACAAACTCTTCGCCAGGGGAGATACCACGGCGATCTTCCAGTTTGAATCGCACGGCATGCGGGACATCCTGCGGCGTTACCAACCCACGCGCATCGAGGACCTAACGGCGCTCAATGCGCTCTATCGCCCCGGCCCAATTCAGGGTGGCATGATCGACGACTTCATCAACCGCAAGCATGGAAAGACCAAGGTCAGCTACGAATTGCCGCAGCTCCAGGAGATTCTGGAGGAAACGTACGGCGTCATCCTTTACCAGGAACAGGTGATGCAGATCGCCAACAAGCTGGCGAATTTCTCGCTGGGCGAAGCGGACATCCTGCGCCGCGCCATGGGAAAAAAGAAGAAAGAAGAGATGGCGGCGCAGCGGGCAAAGTTCATGGCGGGTTGCGGGGCGAATAAGATTGCGGAGAAAAAAGCCGAGCGCATCTTTAATTTGATGGAAGAATTCGCGGGCTACGGTTTCAATAAATCGCACTCGTGCGCCTATGCTCTGCTGGCGTACCAGACGGCCTACCTCAAGACGCACTATGCCGTCGAATTTATGGCCGCGCTGCTCACTTCGGAAGCGGGCAATGCTGAAAAGGCGGTTAAGTACATCAATGAAGCCCGCGGGATGAGTATTTCGATCCTCCCGCCGGACGTCAATGAGAGCGATTTGTATTTTACGCCCGTGGGCGAGTCCATCCGTTTTGGGCTCGCGGCCATTAAGAATGTCGGTGAGAACACCGCGAAGGCTATTCGAGATTCGCGCCTGAGCCAGGGTGAGTTTCGCTCGCTTTACGATTTCTGCGAACGCATTGAGTCGCGCTTCCTGAATAAGCGCGTGTTCGAAAGTCTCATCAAGTCCGGCGCCATGGATTCGCTGGGGGCGCGCGAGAGCATGCTGGCCTCCGTCGACGACGCAGTGGCGGCGCTGCAACGAGCCACGCGAACGAGGGAATCCGGCCAGCACGGCCTGTTCGGAACGGCTGCGGCGCCCGCTCCGGTCGCCTTCGAATTGCGGGAAGCGGCGCCGTGGAGTGAAGAAGAGCGCCTTACGAGCGAATATGCAATGCTGGGTTTTTACGTTTCCGGGCATCCGCTGGCCAAGTACGCTTCACGCCTGCAGGACTTGAAGGCCGTTTCGCTCGACGAAATTGAAGGCCAGCGCAACGGCAAGGAGATCACGGTTGCCGCATTGATTGTGGGCACGCGGCCAATGCGGTCGAAGAAGGGCGCGCGCTGGGCTATCTTCACCATTCAAGACATGACTGGCGTCCAGGAGTTGCTGGCTTTCCCGGAAAGTTTTACGCGGCTGGAAAACATGCTTAAGGCCGGGACGCCGCTCCTTTTGAAGGCTCGCGTGCAAGTGGAAGAGGCGGGTACACGGCTGTCGCTGCAGGAAGCGCGGCGTCTCGATGAGATTGCCGAACGCGCCACGCCTGCGGAATTTCGAGTACGATTGGACACGCAGGCGCTCAACGAAGATACTCTGGAGCGCTTGGAACAGTTGTTTTCCAACGCGCAGGGACCCAGCCCAGTGGTATTTGAGCTCCGCTCGCCGGATGGTTCGGTTGCCATGGTGCACACGCAGCAGCGCGTACTCGCAAGTCCGGAATTGGTTGAAGCGATTCGCGGGATTTGCGGAGAGCAGGCCATTTAGGCGGTGACGGAATGAGCGCTAAAGAGAATCCCAAGGACAAGGCGTCTCCGCCCCCTGCCGCGCGGCAGCGGGAGATCGAACGTCTGGAAAAAGACGTCGAGGAGTTGCGCCAACTCGCCGGCGATGAAGAAGCTGATGCGGAACTCGAACGCATCCGGCAGCAAGTCGCCGAACTGCGGCGCGAGTTTTACACGCACCTGGGCCCCTGGCAACGGGCGCAAATTGCGCGGCATCAGCAACGCCCCTACACGCTGGATTTTATCGCGCTGCTCTTTACGGATTTTATGGAGCTTCACGGTGACAGGACTTATGCCGACGACAAAGCCATCGTCGCAGGACTGGCGAAATTTCACGGGCGGCCCGTGGCTGTCATCGGACATCAGAAAGGTCGCGACACAAAGCAGCGGCTGATTCGGAATTTTGGCCAGCCTAAGCCGGAGGGTTACCGAAAGGCTTTGCGGGTCATGCAGCTGGCAGCCAAGTTTGGCCGGCCCATCATCACCTTCATCGATACACAGGGGGCGTACCCTGGCATAGACGCCGAGGAGCGCGGCCAGGGAGAAGCCATCGCGCGCAACCTGCGTGAAATGGCGCGCCTGCCGGTGCCGATCGTTGTGAGCGTCACGGGAGAAGGGGGCTCGGGCGGGGCGCTGGCGATCGCTGTCGGCGACCGCGTGAACATCCTCGAGAACAGCTTCTACTCCGTCATTTCTCCGGAAGGGTGTGCATCCATCATCTGGCGAGACTCGACCAAGGCGGAAACGGCGGCCGTGGCCATGAAGATCACCGCCAAGGATTTGAAGGAACTTGGCATCGTCGACGAGATCGTGCCCGAGCCCGAGGGTGGCGCGCACACGGACCATGAAGCAACAGCGCGGCTTCTTGACGAAGTGCTCGACCGCCAGCTGGTGGCCCTTTCCAATCAGCCGATCAAGGAATTGCTCCAGTTGCGTTATGAGAAATTCCGTAACATGGGGCAATTCTTCGATCTGGGCGAGTAGCGGATCTCTGAAAGCTCATCTCTCGAGGCAACGTTCCTGTTTTGGACCCCGTAGCACATTCGCAACGCCTCCAACTCCTGTCGTTGTAGCTCCCTTTTCCACGGTCTAATCTGGATAAGAACTCGTCAATGTGCACCGGTGCGGGGGAAGTGCGCGGCAACGCCGCGGCTGGTACACGCAGAACAGGACTCATCATGTCGGAACCTTTCCGTCCCTATGAGAAGCTTGTAGACATAACGATTTATGGGAAGAAGTTTCAGGTGCCGGAGCGCAATTCACTTCTTCGCTGCTTCCAGTTCATCAGTCCGGAAACCGTCCCTTACGGCCGCTTCTGCTGGAACCAGGAATGCCAGTATTGCCGCGTGTCCTGCCAGTTGCCGGATGATGATGAGCCGCGCGAAATGCTGAGCTGCAAGTTCATTGTGATGGCGGGAATGGAGATTACCGAACTGAGCCAGGAGTTGAAGTGGTGCTTGCGAGCCAAACTGCCTTCCGACGCCCCGGTTTCGTCGTAAACGCCGGTATTTAAGTCTGCCTGAAATCTCTGTCCATGATGGTTCCTGGTGTGCTGGTTACTCGTTCTGAGAGAGTCGCGCCCGTCCGAGGGATTTGCACTCTAGCAGGGTCTGCAATACATTCAGAGAAGCATGACAAGTGCAATCTTTCCGCTGTGCGACGGTTGCGGACAACCGGCTTCGCCGGAGCATATCGCCCGGCGCCTGAAGCGCCTCGAATGGACCACACGCTACCGGCCCGTGCATATTCATTCGCTGTTCCTTGGAGGAGTTTCCCCGGACGCCGATGCGGAATTCCTCTATTCGCCAACGGGTGAATTCCAGGGAGAAGCTGCGGCGATGCTCGAAGTTGCTGGGCTATCCGCGGCCGGGAAGAGTGCGGACGCTGTGCATGCGGAGTTTCAGCGTTGCGGGTTTTTGCTCACGCATATGCTCGAATGCCCGCTGGAGCATGGGTTCAACAGTAAGGCTTCGGTTCAAGAATTGTTGGCGAAGCGTGCTCCGGCCGCGGCCACGAGGATTCGTCGCTCGCTCAGACCCAAGCGTGTGGTGTTCGTTTCCGAGACGCTGGAGGACTTGGCAAAGCAATGGACCGCTGAGGAACTCGGCTGCGCACTTGTATTGGATGGAGGCAAACCCTACGCCCTGGACGGATCGAACGCGCAACAGGCTATCGCCGCGCTCCGGGAATCCGTGACCGCCCTGATGCAGGCTCGCTGAGGAACAGGGACCTATCTGTCCATGGGGACAGGCGGGAATGGTACTTGAACAGCCTCGCCCGCATTTTTACATGTGGTAGAATCACATTTCTTACCAGAGGGTAGATTCAGCAGGAGATTTGCGGTGAAAAAGCGGGCAAAATTCGGCGTTGGAATTGGCGTCATCGTAGTGTCCATGGCGTTCCTGGCGTGGCTGGGCTACGGCGAAAGCAAGACTTACTACCACACCATCGCGGAACTCCAAACTCTGCAAGGCGCGGCCCTTAGCCACCGCATGCGGGTTGGTGGCACGGTTGAGCCAGGCAGCATCCGGCGCCTTACTGGGCGCGTGGATTTCGTGCTTGAGGGGGAAGGGAAGACGCTTCCCGTAAGCTACGTTGGCAGTGATCCGCTGCCCGACACGTTTATCGACAAGTCGCAAGCACTGGTCGAGGGACGCCCCGCCCCCGATGGGCGTTTCGTCGCCGAGAATGTTCAAGCGAAGTGCGCCTCGAAATATGAGGCCGCGCCAGGGGGCACGGCTGGCGCTCCAGCGAGTTCCACACAGCGTAGCGGCATGTAGCTGTAGCACGCCCCGGAGGGCCGGGGGAGAGGCGAGGTCTCCGTGGATGTTTTCGGTTCATTCGCGCTGCTCCTAGCTTTTGTTTGCGCGGTATATGCGTTTGGCGGAGGAATCGCCGCGATCCTCACACGGCACCCGCTGCTGATAAAAAGTAGCCGGCAGGCAGGTATCGCCACTTGCTGCCTGATCTTTCTGGGAACACTCAGCCTCGAATACCTGTTCTTCAGCGACAATTTTTCCGTCGCCTACGTCGCCGCTCACAGCAATCGCACACTTTCTACATTCTACAAAGTCGCCGCGCTATGGTCGGGGCAGGAGGGCTCGCTTCTTTTCTGGAGTTTCCTGCTGGCGATCTATGTCTTCTCGGTATTGATCGCTTACCGCAACAAGAATGGCGAATTGATGCCTTACGTCGGCGTGGTGCTGGCCGGCGTGCAGATTTTCTTTCTGACGCTGAACAATTTTGTGGCGAGTCCGTTCAAGGCGCTGGGCGTCCCAGGGGCCAATGGCGCGATGGATTTGGTGACGCGCGCGGACGGCAGCGGGTTGAATCCGCTCCTGCAATATCCGGAAATGGTCATCCATCCGCCGAATCTTTATTCCGGATATACCGGGTTTACGATTCCATTTGCCTTTGCGTTGGCCGCTCTGCTGGCCCGCTACCCTGGAGAGAAATGGATTCACCTCACGCGCAAGTGGACGATGATCGCGTGGTGTTTTCAAAGTGCCGGCATTCTTCTTGGTGCCCATTGGGCGTATGCGGTGCTTGGATGGGGCGGCTACTGGGCATGGGATCCGGTGGAAAATGCTTCCTTCCTGCCGTGGCTGACCGGTACGGCGTTTCTGCATTCGGTGATGATGCAGGAAAAGCGCGGCATGATGAAAGTGTGGAACGTCTGGCTGGTGTTCACGACGTTTCTATTGTGCATCGTTGGAACGTTTCTCACGCGCAGCGGTGTGGTGAGTTCCGTTCATGCCTTTGCGCAGTCCAGCATTGGCAATTGGTTTGTAGGATTCCTGGCGATCATTCTTCTGGTTTGTTTCGCCGCCTACTTCAAGAACCGTGATTACCTGAAAAGCGAAAACCAATTGGATTCGATCGTCTCCCGTGAATCGAGCTTTCTGTTCAACAACCTGA
>Ga0210384_10000456_pt1 | contig 62690 bp, 47 predicted proteins | sample IncBWH2MmetaG_FD_160574 | JGI IMG/M metagenome (GOLD analysis project Ga0210384, IMG submission 160574) | Forest soil microbial communities from Barre Woods Harvard Forest LTER site, Petersham, Massachusetts, United States - Inc-BW-H-2-M | ecosystem: Environmental > Terrestrial > Soil >...
ACGGGGCACGAGAAACCCTGTGGGAATCTGGGTGGACCATCATCCAAGGCTAAGTATTCCTTAGTGACCGATAGTGAACCAGTACCGTGAGGGAAAGGCGAAAAGAACCCCGGGAGGGGAGTGAAAGAGAACCTGAAACCGTGTGCTTACAAGCCGTGAAAGGACTATGCCGCGCAAGCGGAATGTCTGATCGCGTGCCTTTTGTGTAATGATCCGGCGAGTTAATGGTGCAGGCAGGTTAAGGGTGATGAGCCTGGAGCCTCAGCGAAAGCGAGTCTGAATAGGGCGCCAAGTGTCTGCATCATTAGACCCGAAACTGGGTGATCTATCCATGGCCAGGCTGAAGCGCAACTAAACTTGCGTGGAGGGCCGAACCTGTCGTTGTTGCAAAAACGTTGGATGAGCTGTGGATAGGGGTGAAAAGCCAATCGAACCCAGAGATAGCTGGTTCTCCCCGAAATAGTTCTAGGGCTAGCCTCGGATTTTAACCCGTAGGGGTAGAGCACTGACAGGGCTAGGGGCCTTACCAGGTTACTGAACCCCATCAAACTCCGAATACTACGGCGTACAATCCGGGAGTCAGACAGTGGGGGATAAGCTCCATTGTCGAGAGACAAACAGGTCAGATCGTCAGCTAAGGTCCCCAAGACATGGCTAAGTGGGAAAGGAAGTAGAGCCGCAATAACAGCCAGGAGGTTGGCTTAGAAGCAGCCACCCTTGAAAGAGTGCGTAATAGCTCACTGGTCGAGTGGTTCTGCGCCGAAAACGTAACGGGGCTCAAGCCATGCACCGAAGCTACGGACTGGATATCAGTTCGCTGATATCCTTTGGTAGGGGAGCGTTCTGTGATAGGCTGAAGCGCGACCGCGAGGACGCGTGGACGAAACAGAAGTGCGAATGCCGGAATTAGTAGCGTAAAGTGGGGTGGGAAACCCCACCGCCGTAAGTCTAAGGTTTCCTGGGCTCTGTTTATCATCTCAGGGTTAGTCGGGACCTAAGCCGAGGCTGAGAAGCGTAGGCGATGGACAAGCCGTTCATATTCGGCTACCACCGATCCCGTTAGAACCTCTTCTTAACAAGACGCGTTTTCGGATGCGTCGCGTTAAGGCGAGGATCTAGAAGCGAAGGCGTGACGCAGGAAGTTAGTCGAGCACCCTATCGGATGGGTGTTTAAGCAAGTAGGGTGGGCCATAGGTAAATCCGTGGTCCGGTAAGACCGAAACCCGAGGAGCGATGACGATCCAAAGCAATGCGGAGAAGTCGACGATACTCAACTGCCTAGAAAAGCGTCTAGCAAGGGCCATTGGTGCCCGTACCGCAAACCGACACCGGTAGACTGGCAGAGAATGCCAAGGCGACGAGAGAACCCCTGTTAAGGAACTCGGCAAATTAGCCCCGTAACTTCGGGAAAAGGGGTGCCTGAGTAGCGTACACGCATTTACTGTGGTGGCGCGAAAAGGTCGCAGTGAATAGGCCCAAGCGACTGTTTAACAAAAACACAGGTCTCTGCAAACGCGAAAGCGGACGTATAGGGGCTGACGCCTGCCCGGTGCTGGAAGGTTAAAAGGAGATGTTAGCCGCAAGGCGAGGCATTGAATTGAAGCCCCAGTAAACGGCGGCCGTAACTATGAATGGACCCCGCGCACGATCGTTAGATCATGAGCGGCTTTGTAGTTCCGTAAACAAACCTGGCTATATGCTGGAAAATCCGAGTATTCGGTAGTACGCGATCACAAGTCGCGTGATAATCTATCCGATGCGGACAATCAGCAGGAAAGACGGCCAGTTGAGCGCGTGGGTCGCAAGCGTACCCGATTCGATCGGGTACTTCCTAGCCGGTTTCACAGACGGAGAGGGAAGTTTTAACTTCTCGTTCCGCCGGCGACCGGACTACCGGATGCCTTGGAAGGTGTCTGTCAGCTTCAATGTATCGCAAAAAGACAGGGAAATACTTACCCTGTTCCAGCGGTACCTGAGCTGCGGATCTCTTCGGCCAAGATCGGATGGCATCTGGTATTATGAAGTCACTGCGTTGGTCGATGTCACGGAAAGAGTGATACCGTTTTTTGAACGGTTCAACTTTCAGTCGGCAAAGAAGCAGCGCGACTTCGCCAAGTTCAAATCGATTGTCGCTCTGATGCAAGTCGGAGCTCATTTGAGCGAATCGGGCATAAGGGAAATACTTGCGATTCGAGTTGAAATGAATAACGGCGGAAATCGCCGATATTCGGACCAGCAAATCATCGCTCAGCTTGTCGAATCCTCAGAGACTACACGCCGGGCGTCGCGCGAATCGCGCGCGACGATGATATAGTCCGATCTGCATGGCGACATGCAGGGTCGCAAGACCGCGTGACGATGCAAATGGTCACGCAACATAAATGAACGGTCCTAAGGTGATATCGATTGCCCCGCACGATCGTAAGATGGTGCGAGAATTCGGCTATATGCTGGAACATCCGAGAATCCGACGGTACGCGATTTCGATAGCGTGAAAATCCGAGCGGTGCGGACAATCAGCAGGGAAGACTCGAGCACATCGAGTCCCCTCAGAGACTACATGCCGAACGCCGCGCGCAAGCGCGGATGATGATATAGTCCGAGCCTCGCAGCGATGCGAGGAGGCTCGCAGAAATGACGAGTCCGCCGGCTGCTTAAAAGCAATCGGTCGTAACAAAACTGAGCGAAATTCCTTGTCGGGTAAGTTCCGACCTGCACGAATGGCGTAACGACTTGGGCACTGTCTCAATGGGGGGCTCGGCGAAGTTGCAATACGGGTGAAGATGCCCGTTACCCGCAGCAGGACGGAAAGACCCCGTGGAGCTTTACTGTACCCTGATCTTGATTTCTAGAACTGACTGCACAGGATAGGTGGGAGGCTTTGAAGCCGGGTCCTCGGACTCGGTGGAGCCACCCTTGGGATACCACCCTGTTGGTTCCGGGAATCTAACAAGCGGCCGTTATCCGGTCGGTGGACATGGTCAGGCGGGCAGTTTGACTGGGGCGGTCGCCTCCCAAAGAGTAACGGAGGCGCCCAAAGGTCAACTCAGGTTGGTCGGAAATCAACCGTAAGAGTGCATAGGCAGAAGTTGGCTTAACTGCGAGACGTACATGTCGAGCAGGGACGAAAGTCGGGCTAAGTGATCCGACGGTTTTGTATGGAAGAGCCGTCGCTTAACGGATAAAAGCTACCCCGGGGATAACAGGCTTATCTCCCCCAAGAGTCCACATCGACGGGGAGGTTTGGCACCTCAACATCAAGGGGTGAAGCGGTGGAAACATCGCTTACCAATTCAGAATCGGCTAATAACGGTGAACTCCAATCGTCTTTAGGACTGAAGACGAGGACAATACCGTGGGAAGTCGGACGCGAAAGCGTCTTGACCCCGTAACGACTGAGTCGCCGTCGCAAGACGGATTGACGAGATAGCGAGTCTTCGTTCGTAATACGGACGAAATCTATGACCGCTATAATACGCCGACCCCTCACTCGAGCAATCGAGAAGGGTGAAGATATAGTCTACACCATCAGGAATGATGGAGACATGTGCGATGTCGGATCGTCGCATCCTGGGGCTGTAGTAGGTCCCAAGGGTTTGGCTGTTCGCCAATTAAAGCGGTACGCGATCTGGGTTCAGAACGTCGTGAGACAGTTCGGTCCCTATCCGCTGTGGGCGTCACAGACTTGAGGAGCGCTGACCCTAGTACGAGAGGACCGGGTTGGACGAACCGCTAGTGAACCGGTTGTCACGCCAGTGGCAGAGCCGGGTAGCCACGTTCGGATCTGATAAACGCTGAAAGCATCTAAGCGTGAAGCAGACTCCAAGATAAGGTCTGGAACCGCAAGGTGAAGACTCCTGGTAGACCACCAGGTAATAGGCCGGAGGTAGAAGCGCAGTAATGCGTGCAGCTGACCGGTACTAATCAGTCGGAGAGTTATTCACTCGCAATCATCATAGTTGCGAATGAAGTTGCAAGATACACACCACACTATTGACGATTTCCCGCTATGCAGTTTTCAGCGAGCATGCACGTGCGCGCTGCAAAGTTTCCGGTGCCGATGGTGGTGGGGCCACACCCGTTCCCATTCCGAACACGGCAGTTAAGCCCACTAACGCCGATGGTACTGCAACCGCAGGGTTGTTGGGAGAGTAGGAAGGCGCCGGATTACTAGACGAGCCGACCGCGAGCGATCGCGGCCGGCTCTTTTCTATGTCGCATGACCCAAACGTGCTGCGCCGAACGTGAGCTTTAGCGATGAACGAGAAAACTTTGACGGCCGCTCACGAAGCATCCATGAATCACCGGCCGAGGATCCTGGCGAGCACTCTCTGCGGTTGCTTCTACTGCCGCAAGTTCTTCGAACCACGCGAGATCGAAGACTGGACAGACTTCGACGATAAGGGAGTCGGCATGACCGCACTTTGTCCCAGGTGCGGGATCGACTCCGTACTCCGTTCAATCTCCGGTTTTCCGTTGACCGAATCGTTCCTCGGCCAAATGAACAATCGCTGGTTCGGAAAGCGACGACCCGACAAACAGTCGAATAAGACGCGCTAGACCGCCGCCTCAGCGCCATGATATACCGCCCCGTAAAAGAAGGCACATACGCGACATCGTTCTTCCGGAGGTCAAGCCAGCGCTCGAGTGGACCGGCGGACGACCCGAAAAGGTTGCGCGCGCATTCTCGCAAAGTCGAACGCGCCCGCTAAGCCGGGTCAAGTAGAAAGCCCGCCATTGCGCAACGTGAGGTAGCCTCATGCACTTGGATGTCGTCAACGTCATCGCCACGGTGGGCACCTTCGTCGTGATCGCGGCATCGGCGGTTGCAGCGTTGATTCAACTTCGGCATATGCGCGGCAGCAATCAGATCACGGCGCTCAATGAATTCCGCGAGACACTCGAGTCCGGCGAAATCAGCGACGCCCAGCGTTTCGTTTCGTTCGTGCTTCCCGAGCGGATGCTTGACCAGGCCGAGCGATTGAAAATGATCACGCTACCGTTTAGCGGTGACTACGAAAAGATCGGGACGATCGCCAACCTTTTCGAGAGCCTGGGCGAATTCGTGAAGATCGGCATCATTGACGCGAAGATCGCGTGCGACATCTGGGGGGTCGTGGTGGTCCGCAATTGGAACGCGCTTTCGCCTCTGACTACCTATATTCGGACTACACTCGGTATCCCGCAACTTTGGGAGAATTTCGAATATCTTACAATTCTGGCAAAGCGCTATCTGGAGCGGTATCCGAATGGAACGTATCCCTCAAACATGCCGCGCATGCCCGAGGACCGGCGGTTGCTAGATACGATCAAACAAGACCCGGGTCCCCGACCGACTCCGTGACGCGCTAGACCCCCGCGCCGGCGCCGTGATATACTGCCCCGTGAAAGAGTGTACATGCGCGACATCGTTCTTCCGGAAGCAAAACCCGCGCTCGAGTGGATCGGCGGCCGCGTCGTCCAAAAGGTGAGCCCGCAGCGAAAGCATGCGCTTGCGCAAACGCGATTTGCGATCGCACTTGAGGCGTGGGCGCGAGCAGGCGGTCGTGGAACGGTCGGCACCGAGTGGGAATTCCGGCTCAAGCCGCCAGAGGAAGTGCGCCGCCCGCTCGTGCCCGACGTCGCGTTCGTTTCATTCGACCGTCTGCCATACGACGATGAGGCGGCCGCCGACGTACCGCACGTCGCACCCGAAATCGTGGTCGAAGTTCTCTCACCAAGCGATCGGCAACGCGACGTCGACGAGAAGATCCGCATTTATCTCGCATGCGGCACAAATCTGATTTTCCTGGTCGACACTGAAGTGCAAACCGTCACCCTACGCGATGCCTTCAACACAGCCTGCTATTCGCGCGAGGTCGTCCTTGAACACCCAGCGATGCCCGATTTCGCACTTCACGCCAGCGAATTGTTTGAACGGATCAGGCCCAAGCCGTAGCGAGCCCTACGACGATGACTTGGGCGGTTCAGATCCTATTTCGATAGTGATCCTCACGATAACATCGACCGACTGACATTCCTCAGACGAACGCGCCTCCGGTTCAGCCGGCTTTTTGAATTCAAGTGTCGAGATCGTCGGTATAAGCGGAGCGCGGCGCCGCAACGTCGGGTCGTTCATGACCGGCTCCGCGCCACTGCGCCGCTAAGGACTCACAGTGACGGCGACCTTCACCGTCTGTCCATTAGTGTCCGTGACATTGATAGAGCACGATCCAACCGCGAGCGCCGAAACCGAAAAGGCGTTGGTCGTGTTCTGCACAGGCGTCACCGTCGCGATGGTAACGTCACTGCTCTGCGCAGTAAAGAACGTATTGCCCGTTTCACTTGCGGTGATGGTCTGAGTCTGGGTTGGCCCGCTCGTTTTCATCGTCAGACTCTTGGGCGTCACGATCAGTTGAGGCGTTGGAGATGGCTTCGGTATCGGGAAAAGGCCGCTTAACGCCCCAGCGCTACAACCGGCCGCGAGAGTCGACGCTGTCAAAAGCGCGAGCAGTGCGATCTTCACAAATCCACCTTTCCGCGGGATTATGCCCGCCCCGGAATGCGGGAGCATGCCCGCCTAGGAATATGCTACAGTCGAAGCAGCCCAGATTCTATCCGTGAAACCACGCAACGTCGGCCGGACATAGCTGTCTAGAACGCAGCACTCAGGCGCGTGACAGGCCGCAGGCCGCCGATGCTGAAATCGCCGAGCCCGAACCGGAGAACGGAGTCGTGCGATGATCTCGTCGCCAATCACGTGCCGCCGGTTTGTCGGCCGGCGGTCTCAGCTCGACCTTCTCAAGGTCCAGTGGCGCTCGAGCCGTGCCGGGCGCGGTTCAACGGTCCTCGTCGCCGGTGACGCGGGCCTCGGAAAGTCGCGATTGGTCCGCGAGTTCTGCGAGTCCGCGATCGGCGACCGCCACACCACAGCGTTCGGCGAGTGCCTGGAATATGCACGCGGCTCGTTCGCGCCGTTCGTCGCCGTCCTGCGCGCGCTCGTCGCGTCGCGACCCGAAGCGCTTGACGATGCCCTTGCCGTGCGGCGCATCCTCGCACCGCTCATCCCGGAGTTTGCCGCCGCTGGAGTTCCGCCACCGGAAGTGAATCGGCGACAGCAGTTCGACGCCTACGTCGAGGCGCTCAACCGTCTGCTCGGTCCGGCCGGCGCCGCCATCATCATCGAAGATATCCACTGGGCCGACGAAGGGACGCTCGGGCTGCTGCAACACCTCGTCGGCGCCGTGCCGGACCTCCCGCTCCTTTTGATCGTGACCCATCGCTCCGACGAACTCGACCGGAGTCATAGGCTCGTACCGGTCGTCGCCAAGATCGCTCGCAAGAGCGCGGTTCACCAGACGCGAGTGGAGCGATTCAACGAAGACGAGATGGACGAGTGGCTCGGTGAAATCGCAAAGGCCAATCCTCGGCTATCGCGCGTCGCTTTGCAGAACGCCCGGCATCTCGCCGAAGGCAATCCGCTTTTCGCCGAAGAGCTGATCACGCATGCGATCGGCGGCGCCACAGGCGACCTACCGCTCACGTTGCGGCAAGCCGTCCTCGAACGACTGCGGCCACTGCCGAAAGATGCGCGCCTCGTTCTCGTCGTGGCGGCAGTTGTCGGTGAGCGCTTCGATCCCGAAATCGTCGCGGAGGCAGCGCGCCAACCGCTCGCGGATGTGTTCGAGGTTTTAAGGCGCGCGCGCGATCTCGGACTTGTCGCCGGCGAAACGCGCGCGGCGTTCGAGCTTTACCGCCGGATCGGGGCGTCGCGAGACGCTCGCCGGCTCGACGCGATACTTTCACCAAAAGGCCGGCGGGGAAAGCGCTCCGGCGGGCTCAGCGAACGCGAGCGCGATGTTGTACGCCTCGTCGCTCTCGGGAAATCGAACAAATCGATCGCGGCCGAGCTGTCGATAAGCGGGCGAACCGTCGAAAATCACATCACCTCGGCGCTCAAGAAATTCGGCGTGACATCGCGAACCGAGCTTACCGCGCGGCTTGCGCGAAACCAGGACAACGTCACGCCGTGACGGCTTACGACGGAATTCGGTCGGGATCGAAATTCAACCGGATGGCGCGACCGGAAAAAGGCCGCCAGCGAGCATCTAGAGGGAATCGAGCCGACCGCCGTCCACGATCAGCGTCGTGCCGTTGACGAATTTCGCATCATCTGACGCCAAGAAGCAGATCGCGGCTGCGAGATCTTCCGGCTTCCCGATAGCTCCGGTCACCTTCTCCGCGCCGCTCTTTACGTTTGGATTATTCCAGAGCATGGGAGTGTCAACCGCTCCAGGGGCGACTGCATTGACCCGGATCTGCCGCGATGCCATCTCGATGCTAAAGCCGCGCGTAAACGCCTCAATAGCGCCTTTAGACGAGGCGTAAGGCACCACATTCGGCGTGGTGGCGTGCGCGTGCACCGAGCTGAGGTTGACGAACGACGAGCCGGGGCGCATGTGCGGGGCGCCGTACTTCGCAAAAAAGAAGACCGAACCGAGGTTCGTGGTCAACACGTGGAAGAAATCAGACTCCACTGTTTCCACGATCGGCGTGAACGTCATCATTGCCGCGTCGTTGACGATGACGTCGATAGCGCCGTATTGCGCGACCGCCTGAGCGATCACTGACTGTACTTGCGCCGTATCCCCGACATCGACCGCGACGGCGATCGAATGCCCGCCAGCAGCAGCGATCGCGGAAACGGTGGCGGAAGCAGCGTCGAGATGCAGATCGGCGACCACCACGTTGCCACCTTCGGCGGCCATCTGAAGACAGGTCGCGCGGCCGATCCCCGAACCGCCGCCGGTCACGATACACGTCTTTCCGGTGAACCTCATGATGGCAAAAGGCGTTCGCCCTTTGCGGCGAACATCCGTCGGCATGCAGCGAGATTTTCGATTCGGCGTGGCGACGGCCGACCATCAGTGCGAGGCGTACAACGGCCGTGACGATATCCGCGATGTCTGGGAGCGCGTTCGCGGCCTGACCCCGCGCGGTACGGCCACCGACTTCTGGAACCGCTATCGCGAGGATGTGGATCTCGCCAAAGGCCTCGGTTGCCGCGCGTTCCGGTTCTCGCTCTCATGGGCTCGACTCGAACCCGAAGCGGGCGTCTGGGATGAGACCGCGTTCGCGCACTATCGCGACGTCTTGCAATACATGCGCGACGCCGGAATGGCAACAGTCGTCACGCTCCATCACAATACGTGGCCGCTGCACGTCCAAGCCGCAGGCGACGGCGCCGGCATGCTCGACGAGCGATTCCCGGAGAGAATGCGCGCGTACGCAGAGCAGGTCGCCGTCCGGCTCGGCGATCTCATCGACTACTACGTCACGCTCAACGAACCGAATCAGCTCGTCTACGGCTACATCAAAGGTTTTTGGATGCGCTCGTATCCCGTGCCGCCCGGTTTGGAGCCGTATGCCACAGGCGAACAGCAGATGGACGCGGTTCTGCATCTTATCCCCAATCTGTTCCGCGCTCACGCCCAGGCGCGTCAGGCGATCCGGTCAATTCACCCGGAGGCGAAAGTCGGCTCGAACCCGTTGGTGTTGGGCTTGCCGCGCTGGCTGCAGCGGTTGATCGACAGCAACGCGACGCATCTCAGATCGCCCGAGCAGGCTATTCGCCAGGCTGCGCGACTCTCGCAGCACAAGATCGTAGATTCGGGCTTGGTGGACGTCTCGATCGCGCAGCTCGCGATGACGCAGCAGCGGATGAGTCACGTGTTGTTCTCAGAACCGTACGCGATCGCCAAGCCGGCCCTGTTGCGCTCGGCATCGCTCGCAGTCCCGTCAGCACTGCAATCGTGGCCGATTCGCGTGGGAGTGATAGCGGACGCGCCTCCGGCAGCGCGCGTCGGCGGTGTGTTCACCGCCGCGCAAGTCGAATACTATCCTGACATCACCTCCGCGGTCGATGCGCTGCGAAAAGGCTTGATAGACCTCATCTTCGACACCGACATCGTACTGCAGCAATACGCGACGACCGGATTTCAATTGACGCCGCTTCCGGGTCAAAGCTGGCCGATGTCTGTTGCAGTCGCGCTCGGCAGCCGTTCGCTACTCGATGCAGTGGACCGTGCGCTGCGCGCATTCAAGGAGCGCTACCCGGCTCTGCCGCGCGATCACAACCGAAAGACGATCGCCGACATCGGAAAGGACGAGCAGTCGCACGGGCGCACGGGCGACGTTCCCGACCTCGACCCTTCGCTTCGCGCCATCCGCAAACGCGGCGTATTGCGGGTGGGCATTCATCCCAGCGTGGAGGGGATGTGCATGCCGGACGGCACGGGCGGGTACTTTGGGCTAGAGCCGGACCTGGCGCGTGCAATCGCGGATGGGATTCTCGGACCGGGCGCGCAGATATCGTTCGTGCCTCTCAGCGGCGACAACCGCTGGAAGTCCACCCGGTCTTCCATCTTGAGCATCTTCGACGACGTGCGCAAAACGGTCGGCATGTTCGGCACGCTTGTCGGAACGAATTGGTGGAACCTCGGGATGGCGGGGAGGCTGCCGTCGTTCCTGTGCCCGCCGGAGTGCATAGGTGCGCTCGACTTCGTCGGCATCGACTACTACTGGGGTATTTCATCCATTTGGCCAGGAGAATTGCACCGGCTCACGGCGGCTGCGGAATGCCACTACGCGATGGCGCCGGTTTGGCCCGGTGTGCTCGACGGTATTTTGCGCGAAGCCGAGGAGCAATTTCCGGGCAAGCCTATCATCATCATCGAGAATGGTTGCGTGACCGCGACCGACGGATTCACGCGCGCGAATTATCTGAAGGCTCATATCGGACAAGTGGAACGGGCGCTGAAGCGAGGCTCGCCAATCGACGCCTACCTTTGCTGGAGCATCACGTCGAACCGGGAATGGGGTCTGCCCTTCGACGATAACAGCGATTTCGGATTGTACCACATCGATCTCGATCACGATGCGGCGCTGCAACGCATCCCTACCGAGGCGAGCGAGCTCTACGCCGATTTGATCCGCGCGCACTCCGAACTAGCGACGTAGAAGCGAGTACCGATAAGTCTCGGGCGCCTATGGAGTCCTGGGATGTATTCCGGAATCGTTGTTGAACTGCGCCGCGAGATTTCGCGTTCCGGAGATCGTGCCGGACAAAAAGCAAAGCAAGGAGCGCAACCCGTGCAACAAATCGTCCTCACACAAATGGAAGCGGCGACGAGCAGCCGCAATCTTCTTGAGCACTCGTTCTACAAGCGCTGGCTCGTGGGCGACCTGACGAAGAGCGAACTGGCGGACTACGCAGCGCAGTACTATCACGTCGTCGCAGCACTGCCGAGATGGTTGGAAACAGCCGCCGCACAGCAGCCGGCATATCGCGAAACGTTGCTCGCCCATGCTGCCGAAGAATCGGCCCACGTGCGCCTGTGGGAGCGGTTCGCAGGGGCCTGCGGAGTTTCGACCGACGCGCTGCGATCCACAAAGCCGAATGAAGCCACTGCTTCCATGCTAAGCAACTGTGACGTCGCCGCAGATGCCGGCAACGCCGCCGCTGTCGCATGGGCACTCGAGGTGCAGACGCCTGCCGTCTCCAGAGAAAAGATGAAGGGGCTCGAAAAGTTCTACGGCATCGATGCTCGCAGCGGCGGCGAGTACTTCGCTCTCCACGAGCGGCTCGACGTGGAACATGCGGCCGAGCTGGAGCGGGTGATCGCAAGCCAGGAGCCGCCATTTGGAGCGGGTGCGCCCAGTGCGGCGTTGGTGGCGGCCGACGGTCTCTGGAAGATACTGTCCTCGGTCGAGCACGCGGCCTGAGCGAGGGCCCCTTGCGAAGCGGGCCGACATAAAGTCGGCCCCTGCAGAAAGAACGCTAGCCGGTCGCGAACTATCGCGCCCGGCTCTCGAATGGTGCGCCGACTGATGGCCTAAGACCACGGCAAAGCCTGGGGCAATTTCCATCTTGTGATAGTTTCTTGGCAAGGACTTCCCAAGACCGTACAGGCTCGCTCCGCGGTGTGACAGAAATTCCGGAACGTGTTCGTCCACCGTCTCAAATTACGGCCACCGCAAGTTCTTGCGACGTGGCTCGAACGGCCACATCTCGAAAAGCGCCTGCATTCGGCTGTTCGAGTTGTGTCGCTCGCAGCGGGTCCAGGATACGGCAAGACCGTGCTCGCCGCACGGCTATTCGGCGAGTGGACGGGCAAGCGGCTCTGGTACGGCTTAGATGCGACCGATCGCGATCTCTCGGTCTTCGCCGCACACATGAATGCCGGCATCAAATCATTCGACGTCGAACCGCCGAAGTTCGACGCATCGGCGGCGAACACACTTGGCTCGCCCAAAGAAGTGGGAACGCGATTCGCCGAGTGCCTCGCGGAAACGGCGCACACGACGCTGTTCGTCTTCGACGACGTCCACCAACTTGAAGGCGGGCGCGCGCTCGGCGCGCTCGCGGAATTCGTCGAGCGATGCTGCAAGCTCGGCGCGTCGTTCATTCTTTGCGGTCGGACTATCCCGATCTCGCTTCACAACGTCGCGGCGTCGGCACAGCTGGTCGCGATCGGCGCCGGAGACCTCGCATTCAGCCAGACCGAGACGGATACGTTTTTGAAGCGTGCGCGCGGAGAATCCGAACGGCCGAACGGCATCCATCATCTCGCAGAACGCGCCGAAGGGTGGGCAGCCGGCCTGGCGCTCATCGCATCGAACAGGTCGACGGGCGAGGCCGATCCCAAGCGCGACGCACTGACCGCGCGCGATGACGACGCTCGGCAGTATCTCTTCGATTACCTCGCCGCAGAAGTGCTCGACAGCCTTAGCGAACGCGAACGACGGTTTCTCGAAGAGACGTCCATCCTCGACCAGCTCGAAACTGCCTTGTGCGACGCGATCCGCGACGCCGACGATTCTCGCGCGCTGCTCGAGTCGTTCACGCGGCGCGGACTTTTCGTGACGCGCCAGTCGGACGATGCGTACAACTACCATCAATTGTTCCGCGACTTTCTAAGGCACACCCTGACGCGCTCGCATCAATCCGATGCCGTGGCGCAACTGCATCGCAGGGCGGCGGCATTCCTGACCGCGCGCGGCGACGCGCCACTCGCGATCGAGCACCAACTCGATGCGGGCGACGACGCCGACGCCGCGGCCGCGCTTGAAGGCGCGGCGTTCAAATTATTGCGCGCCGGGCTCGTCACGTCTGTGAATGGTCTCATGCGACGGCTCGGGACCGCGCGCATCGAAGCGAGCCCGACTCTTTTGGCAGCGCTCGGCCATGTGCAGCGCGATCGCGGGGAGTGGGATGCCGCGCTCTCGTCGCTCGAGCGCTCGATGTCTGCGGCGCGCGCCTCGAAAGCATACGATATCCTGGCGGAGGCGGTGCGCATCTCCGCTCCGATCCTCGCATCGCGCGGCGAGTTCGACCGGCTGCGGACGATGCTCGACGAAGCGCTCTCACCTGGATTCGAACTGCCTGAAACGAGCCTCACCTCGTTGCGCATGACCAGGGCCGCGGTAGACGTCGAAACTGACCGGCTGGATGACGCGCTCGCCATGTATCGCGAGATCACGCCGACACTCGTCGCTCGCGGCGACCTGGCCGCACACGGACAGGTGCTGCACAATACCGCGGTGGCGCATCTGCGCCGCGGCGACGTTTATGCCGGCCTCTCCATGTACGAGCGAGCGCTCAAATTGAAGGAATCCGCCGGCCAACGCGTCTCGATGCTCACGACGCTCGGCGACCTAGTCTACGTCAAGACGTTGCTCGGCGACGTGGACGAAGCGCAACGCCTCGTCGAACCGCTAATATCGCAGGCCAAAGATTTGGGCGCGACCGCCATCGTAGCGCGGGGGCTCGAACAGCGCGGCGTGCATTGTCTGCTGCACGGCGACATCGGCGGCGCACTTGAAGCCTTCCGCTCGGCTGAGGCAGTATGCGATCCGGGCGACATGCTCGTGTTGCCCGACATCGAACACGGATTGGCCCAATGCGCGCTACGTGCCGGCCAGATCGCGGATGCCGACACGCTGTGCGCGCGCGCGATCGCCGTCTTTCGCGGCGCGGGGCGCCGGCAGCAAGTCGCACCGATATTGCTCACGCGCGCTCTATGCGCGCTCGCGAGCGGCGATGTGTCGCTCGCGACAAGGCTCGCGCGCGAAGCTCTCGCGGCATCGGCCGACGGTCCAAACGCGCTGTTCAATGCGAGCGTTTGCCTCGATGCCGCTTCGGTGCTGATGCGCTGCGCTCCGGAGATGCCGGCGGCCGATGCCGCGGACTGCGACCGAGACGCATCGCAAGCGGTGACAACGGCCGTGGCGATCGTCCACCAGCGCGACTACCGCTTCTTGCTGCGCACGAAAGCCGCCGCCTTCGAGCAGCTCTTGCCGCACATGCGGCGCTGGCGCGTCGGCTCGGGATTGATCCCCGACATCAAGAGCGACGCTGCCGCGGTGCCGCTACGGATTGAGATGCTCGGTCAGTTGCGTGTACTGGTCGAAGGCGAACCCGTACCGCCCGAATCTTGGAAGCGACGGCGCGCGCTGGAAATCTTCGCCTACCTCGTCGAGTGCGCCGGCGCCGGCGTCTCTCGCGCGCGGCTCATCGACCTGTTCTGGCCCGAGAGCGATGCCGATGCCGCGCACGACAATCTCCGGGTCACGATTACCGCGATCAGAAAAGCGGTCGGCGACATCATCAAGTATGAGTCGAACGCGTACCGCTTCGTCGCGCCTATTGGCACGACCGTGGACGTGCAAGAGTTCAACGCGCACATCGATGCGGCGCGCCAGGCCGACGGCTCGGGGAACGTCGCCGAGGCGCGGAAACGCTACCAATCAGCCGTCGACCTCTATCGCGGAGACTTCCTCGAAGGCATGCAGGAAGGCGGCTGGCAATGGCGCGAGCGAGAGCTTCTTCGCGCCGGCTGTCTGGAAGGGCTGCGCTGGCTTGCGGACCTTGCCCGAGAAGCCGGCGACGTCCGCGGACAGCGATTTGCAGTCGAACGGCTGTTGGAAGTCGCACCCTTCGAACTCGAGGCGGTGAAGATGCGTCTCGAGGCCCTCTGCCGCGAATCCCGCGTTGCGGAAGCTAAGCGCGACTATGAGGAGTGGCGGTCCCGCTACCGAGCGGCTGTGGGGGCAGATGCACCCGAAATCTGGGGGGGCGCCGACGCCAAGTCAGCGGCGCAGATGTCCCAAGAATCGACGCCAGCAGCGATATAAAACGGCAACTCTTGTTCGCGGTTTGTCACAGTTCCGGGTATATGATGGGCACGCCAGGAGGACGATTGATGAACCACCGCTTCGCAGTCGCGTCCGTGATCGCCGCATGCTCGCTTTTCTGGGGCACGTCTGCATTGGCCCTCGCCGGTGACGGCGTTGCGGCGTCCGTGCCTATGTTCGAACAGGTCGCGACGCTCGTCGGGCCTGCTTCGCCGACGCGGCAGATCCATTTGGTGGTCTTTCTCGCATATCCAAACCAGTCCGCCGTCGACAACTTCACGCAGTCGGTGAACAATCCGGGATCGCCGATGTACGGCGCGTTTCTGACGCCGCACCAGTTCAATGCACAGTTCGCGCCGTCAGGGAGCACCTACTCGACAGTCGAGTACCTGGTCACCGGCGCTGGCATGAAGGTCGTGCAGTCGTACGCCAACCACAAGGTGATCGACGTCGTCGCAACGGTTGCGCAGGCGGATGCATTTTTCAACACGGTCATCGACGAGTACAGTTATCAGAACGTCGCGTACTACGCGAACTCCGTTCCCGCGCTCGTGCCCAGGGCTCTGCATGGCGTGGTCATGGCGGTGAGCGGCTTCAATAATTTCGCGCATAAATTCGCGACCCCGCTAGCGTCATTGCCGGGGCCGAGCGGATTCGGACCGCTCGACATCCAGACAGCGTACAACGAACCGATCCACGTCAACCGCGCGGTCAACGGCGCCGGCGCTACGCTCGCGGTCGAGACAGTGTACGACTATATGGACTCCGACCTCACCGGCTATTGGAGCGCCTTTGGCGTGCAGCACCCCGGTTTCGTGGAACGCGTTATAGTCGGCGACCCGGTGAATCAAGGTCTTCCGGCGCCCGGACAGAGCGATGAGACCACGTTGGACGTGCAGCAGACCACGAGCAACGCGCCCGGCGCGAACGCGCTCATATATGAAGGCGCGGATCCGCTCAACTCGACGTTTGACGACATCTACGAGCAGACCGTGGTCGATCCGCGCATCGACGTCGTGACCACGTCGTGGGGATCATGCGAAGCCGGTGCCGACGCAAATGAAGTCGCGGCGGATAACGATCTGTTCGAGCAAGGCGCCGCAGAAGGTCAGACCAGGTTCGCCGCGTCCGGCGATAACGGGTCTAAGGATTGCGGAACGAACAACCCACCGGACGGCCTGCCCGGCCAACCGAATCCGATCAACGTCGATTTCCCAGCGAGCTCTCCTTGGATCGGCGCATCCGGCGGCACCACCCTCGTACTCAACTCGAATCGAACGATCCACTCCGAAATCGCGTGGTCGGGAAGCGGCGGCGGCGTGTCGGGTTTCTTCGCGTTGCCCCCATATCAATCGGTCGTCCCGACGCTGGCCAATCCGAACTATCGAAACGTGCCGGACGTCGCGCTGGACGCGGATCCCAATACTCCGTACGCGCTATTCTACTTTGGATCGTGGGCTCTATCCGTGGGCGGTACGAGCGCAGTCGCGCCGAATATGGCAGCGCTGTATTCGCAGATCGACGGCTATTACGGACGGAGACTCGGCCTCGCCCAGACCGGGCTCTACTACGGCTTCGTCCGCCAGACATACCCTGGTCGGACCTGGCACGACATCGTCAGCGGAACCAACGGCGACTTCTCCGCGCACGCGGGCTATGACAATGTGACCGGTGTCGGGTCGCTCAATGGCAACGCCTACATGCAGCAGGTTCCGCGAACGCGCCACAAGACGCCGCTGTAAGAAGATTGAGTCGGCCGAATGACCTCGTGCGCCCGCTGTAGTCGGACGGATGCGCCGCTCATTCGTGTCGACGATAAGATCCTATGTCTGGACTGCGCGCGTATACTGGGCAAATTGCCGCCCTCCGATCCACACGAGAAACAAATCGAATAGCAACACGTTTTTAGCTCGTTGCTGAACTGTTCGCGGGTTGTAACCCTCGGAGTGTTATGGTACGGATGCCGGCGAGCCACGGTGTGCCGGTACTGTATGCCATGCCGGCCTAGCCGGTCCGTAAGGAGTACGAACCCGATGAATGTATCGAAGATCTTGTTCGCGACGGCACTGCTCGCGATCGCGGCGCCTGCGGCAGCAGCCGAGCGCTCGTTCTCGCGCAGCATTCCGAGCGTCACCTGGGCGCAGACCGCCACACAGGCGGTGCCCCTTGCGGCGACGCCGCAACGCGCATTCGCGCTCGGTCGATTGTCGGACTCGGTGCCGCTGCGCATCGTCGTAGGTCTGGGCATGCGCGATCGTGCGGGCGCCGACCGATTGATCCGGCGACAATACACGCCCGCCGACGTGATGTTCCACAACTTCTTGACTCCCGCGCAGTTCACGGCTGCATTCAATCCTACGCGGTCTCAGGCGGTCGCGGTCGCCGCGTACCTGCAGAGCAAAGGCTTTACGGACATCGGCATCGAGCCGAACAACCTGATCGTGACTGCGACAGCCAATGCCTCACGAGCCGAAGCGGCGTTCAACACGGCGATCCGCGCGACGCAGTACAATGGCCGAGTCTTCTATGGCAACGTCACGCCCGCGATGGTCCCGACGCAACTTCGGGGATTGGTCGTGGCCGTGCTCGGCCTGACGAACGCCTATCGCATGCGGACCCACAGCCACGTGACGCGCTACAATCCGCCGGCCCAGCCGCACAACGCCGGTCCCCAGGTCGCTGCGGCGAACACGCCGCCTCCGTGCCTTCAGGTGGTGAACGGGATCTGCATCGGCGGCGAATACAGCCCTCCGCAATATCAGGTCGCCTACGACGCATGCGCGAAGGCCTGCACCGGCGCCTACACGTCGATCGCCGTGATGGCGGAAGGCAACGTCACTCAAGTCGTCAAGGATTTGCGTTATGCAGAGAACTTCTGGGCTCTGCCCCAAGTGCCGTACTCAGTGGTCAAGGTCGGCGTGTCCAGCATCGACGTCTCCGGCCTCGATGAGTGGGATTTGGATACCCAGATATCGAGCGGAATCGCTCAAAAAGTGAAACATCTCTACCTCTACGACACGTCGTCGCTCAACGATTCGGACATCTCGCTTGAAGTCAGTCACTGGGTCAACGATGATCTCGCGCAAGCCGGCAACTCGTCGTTCGGCGAACCTGAGACGCTGGCGTACGCCGACGGCTCGATGCTGGTGGACGACGAAGAGTTCAATCAAGCAGCGGCGCAGGGTCAGACCATGTTCGCCTCGACCGGTGACAACGGCGAAGGCTGCCCGGTGCTCGCCGCCACGGGCGCACCGCTCACGGGCACACCGGAGAATTGCTATCCAGCTACGTCGCCGTACGTCGTAGCGGTCGGCGGCACCACGCTCGATACGAACGCGAACGGCACCGGGCCGGGAACGTACTATGGCGAGCATGCATGGGTCGCGACCGGCGGCGGCTTCAGCACCGTGGAGTTCGCGCCGTACTGGGAGACGAATGGCATCGACCAGGGCGCGACGGTGCTCGGTGAAGCGGGCACAGGCCGGGGCATGTCCGACATCTCGATGTGCGCTGACAACAACGGCTGTCCGATGGACGTCGTCGTGAACGAACCGGCGACTTCCGGCGTCGGCGGCACGAGTCTCTCGTCGCCCATGTCGATGGGCGTCTGGGCTCGGCTAGAATCGAGCAACTTCAACAAACTCGGCTTTGCGGCTCCGGTGCTCTACGGAGTGTATGGCTTCTACGAACCATGTCCGCTCGGATCAAAGGAGTGCGTGCCGGTATCGGAGACGATGACGACCGCGCTGCCGCCGGACGAGACCGGGATCATCGGCGGCTTCCACGACATCTTGTTCGGCGACAACGGCTTAGGAGCGCCGGCGGGACCCGGCTGGGATACGCCGACTGGCCTAGGTTCGATCGACATCTGCGCGATGCAGGCAGACATCAAGAACTCGATATTCTCAGGTCACTGACACGAAACGAATCTCGTAGTAGGGCAAGCATCGATTGCCCCGGGGCCAGAGGGGCCGATATTAAATCGGCCCCTTCCATTTTAAAATCGGCCGCAGCGATCACTAGAAACGGCGGATGTGTGCCTGCCCGGTCAGGCCGAAGACCGTCACGCTGTTCGCGCCCGGCACGTAGACCTTACCGTTCATGACCGTAGGAACGAGGTATGCGCCGCCCTTCGGATTCTGCCACATCGAGACGGGCGCCGAATACAATTCGGTATAGACAGAACTTGCATCATACGCGGCGAGCATTACCGGCGTGGTCAGGTCGTTGTCGGGGCGGATCAGTGCCCACACGATCCCGCTGCCCGGCATCGATCCATTCGACGATACGATCGGCACCGATCCGCCCAACCCGGTGAAGATGTTCTGGGACTTCGCCGAGAGCGTTAGGTGCGGAGTCGAGCCCGTCACCAGTTTGAAGGCCTTGAGTTTATCTTGATTGCCGATGTAGTACACCATCGGCCCCTTCGGCGAAAGGTAGTACGCCGGACCTCCGTGGACTCCAACCGATTTGAACCCGACCTCATGCACCATCTCCTGCACGACCTTGTCCGGGCCGCCGGCCGTGTAACCGCCAAGCGCGTCGCGATTCAATAGATAGAGCCAGCCCGACTTGCCGCACGCGACCGCGAAATGCGCGATCGAGCCGGGCTGATCCGGGAGCAGCATGGTTCCCGCGCTTCCGAGATCGATGTCGTTCGCGTTTAGCGATGTAAACGTATACGGCGTGAAATAGTCCTCTACGGAAAGCGCCGGGCTGAGCTTTACGACGCTATTCCCATAGTCGCCGTTGCCCGGAATCGAGTTCGGAAGCGAATTGCCGATCGCGGCGAACACGTTGCCCTGCGCGTCGGCGGCTGGAGCGAAACCCGAACCCCAGATCGTCGCCATCGTCGGGAACGCGGCGTCCGTCGTCGGGCTGAAAACGGCGAGCTGCTGCAACGTGTTCTCATTGTACGCGAAGATAAAGCCATTGGAGAGCATCAGCGAAGCATCGCCGTGCGATGCGAACGGCACGTAGAGCACGCCGTTCACCAAGAGTAATCCCGCGCGCTGCAGCTCCCACTGCGAGACGAATGGTTTGAATGAACTATCCGACATCGTGACGCCGCCGCCGATCACGACGGGGCTGCCGGAATTGTCCAAGCCCGAGTCAAGCGCGATGGAGTGCAGCACATGCTGGAACACCTTGCCCATCGATCCGGTCTGCAGCGTCGCGGCCACCACGAAGAGCGAATTTGCCGATCGGTCGATCACTGGCGTTCCCGTGACGCCCACGGTCGGCCAGACATTCTGGTTCTGATAGTTGACTTGGACTTTGGTGACGGCGGTGACGCCGTTCATCGGATCAACGAGACTGCGCTGCCAGAGTATGACACCGGTGTCGGCATCAAAGGCGTAGACCGTGTCGTTCTCCGTGCACACATACAAGACGTTGTGCAGCAGTCCGTCCGGCATCAGCAAGCCGTTCACGATCAGCGGTTGCGCGTAGGCGTTCCCATCGATCGGCAATGTGAAGAGCGGACCGAACGTCGATGGCGAGACGTTGGCTGTGGTCAGGGTCGTCTCGTACGGATTCCAGCCGGTGCGCAAATTGTCGAAATGGTAGGTAGTGGCGTCGGCTTGTACCGTCGCCGGCCGCAGCGTCCTCATGCCGGCTACCCCAAGCCCGGCAATCGTTGCTGTGACCGTCGTCCCCGGGCGCAGTGGGAAGCGCAGCGGAACCTGCGCGGTGCCGAACCGAGAGAAGCCGCGTCCGAGCCAGTAGCCGCCGGCGTAGATATCTACGGCGGTTCCCGGCGCGACGTGCGTCACGACGACGTAGCGCGACGATTGATCGAGGTCGAGCACCTGCGGTTTGGCCGGCGCCGCCAAACGCAGGCCGGCAAAGGGTTGCAGCAAAGCCGCGATGATCAAAACGAATGCCATCATATACAACTTGGGTTCGGCGCTAAGCCTGATTTGCATTGGTTTTGGCGCGCAGGCAGCCTCAATTTGGGACCTCCACACGCGACCGTTAGGCGCAGGGTCCTAGGCGCCGAGGGAACTGCAGGCCGTGCCGAAACGTTGCTCCGGTGGAGGATGACCCCGTGCGCATCTCTTCGAGCCTGCTGATCTTCGTCTTTTGGCCGACGGCCTTCTTGCCGTCGGCCGCTTCCGCCGATGCCGCCGCGACCGCGCGGATTGCCGTCAACGGAACGATCGTCAAATCCGATGTCGCACCGTTTGTGGAACAACACCGCGTCGTCGTACCCATGCGCGCGGTCTTCACTGCGCTCGGCGGCTATGTCATGTTCGACGCGTTATCGAAGACGGTGATCGTCGCGCGGCCGCATTCCACCGTCGAGTTGCGGATCTACAGCCAGCGCGCGGACGTGAACGGCAACACCGTGTGGCTCGACGAGCCCGCGATCGTGCGCCACGGCCGCACCATGGTGCCGCTCCGCTTCATCGCCGAAGCGTCCGGCGCCGACGTGAGCTTCGACGAAGTGCGAAACGTGGTCGGCGTGACGTTGGGCGGCGTGCCGGGCACAGCTTCGGGCGGCGGAGCCCCGAGCGGCACCGCGCCGGCGATCAAGTCGATGACCGTGGACACGCACGGCAAACAAATGCTCGTCACGGGTGACGTGTTGCAGGTCTCGATCGTCGGCACACCCGGCGCGTCGGCGTCATTCGATCTCGCAGGTGTCGCAGCGGGCGTCGAGATGCACGAGATCTCGCGCGGAACGTACACCGGGTTTTATGTAGTTCGCGCTGGCCGCAACGTCTCGGGCGTCAACGCGTACGGCCATCTGTCGCTGGATGGGCAGACGGCGTACGCGGCGTCTGGCACGACGTTCTCCATCGTCGGGCGTTCGCCGAGCATCGTGTCGTCGGCGCCCGCAAGCGGCGAGCGAACATTTGTCGGTCAGCCGTCGATATCGGCGGCGATCGACGATCACGGTGGTCCGGCTGTCGACGCGAACTCGCTCCGCGTTTTCCTCGACGACTCTGATGTGACGAGCTACAGCGGCGTGAGTTCGCGTAGCGTCTATTTCACTCCGTACTATCCGCTTGCTCCGGGATGGCATCGCGTCGGCGTATACGGCAACGATGTCGCGGGCATTCCGTTCTCATCCGACTGGTCGTTCTTCGTCGAGCCGTCCTATCAGTACGCGTACTATGGCGGCGCCTGCTGCTCGAACGTCGGCAACGGATTTGGTAACGGCGGCTACCCGATCTACTCCGTCTCGCCGCTGCAGTTCGGCACGTACGGCCCGGGTAGCGTCATCACGTTGGTGCTGCAAGGCTTTCCGGGCGGCTACGCGATCGCCAACTTCGTCGGCGTCCCAGGGTCCGTATATCTCTCGCAAGTCGGCGGGATGCCGGGCTATTACGTCGGGTCGTACACCGTGCCGCCGGGCATCAATCTCTGGCCGGTCAACTTCGATGTGACGTACTACGGCGCGAACGGCATGACGGCGCACGCGCGGCAGGGGACGGGATTGCGATTCGTCCCGTCCACCGTGGCCGCGCGCAATCAACCCGTGGTCCGTCGGCCGGCGTTCGCTTCCGGGACCGTCGCTGCAGCGCGCCTGACTCACGTTCCCGTGAGCATCCCGAGCGCGCAGCCAGTCGCGCAGAGACCTTCGCCTATCAAGCCGCTGCCGATCATGCGGTTGCAGCCGATTACTCGGCCGCCGACCGTGGCCCCTAAGCTGCCACCGACACCACGCCCGATCGCGACGCCGCGGCCGTTGCCGACAGTTGTACCGAGGCCGCTGCCCACGATCGCGCCGCGACCGATGCCGACGCCGCGAATGGTCGTAACTCCTCGCCCGCCGCCGTCACCGCCGGTGCCGCAACCGGGCGTGACGCCGCGCCCAACGCCGAAGCCCACGCCTATGCCCGCGCCCACGCCGAAACAAGCGCCGACCGCCGCTCCCTCGCCCATACCGACGCCGATCTTGTAGGGCGGACCCTTGTGGTCCGCCGCACGGGCCGACATAAAGTCGGCCCCTTCAGATCGCCCCCACGTCAACGGTCGCACCGGGTAATCCGAAACGCGCCTTCGAACGTAGAAATCGTTATGGAACAGGCAACATTTGGTGCGGGTTGTTTCTGGGGCGTCGAGACTGCATTTCGCGAGGTTCCGGGCGTCGTCGATGCAGCCGTGGGCTTCATGGGCGGGCGCACCGTCAATCCCACGTATCGCCAAGTCTGCGATGGCAATACCAACCACGCCGAAGTGGTCAATCTTTCGTTCGACCCGTCGAAAGTCTCGTACGATCAATTGCTCGACGTGTTCTGGAAGATCCACGATCCCACGACCCTCAATCGCCAGGGACCCGATGTGGGATCGCAATATCGATCCGTGATCTTCACGCATTCGCCTGAGCAGGCCAAGGCCGCAGTCGCTTCTCGCGACGCCCTTGCTGCATCGGGGCGAGCGGGCCGCAAGATCGTCACGCAGATCGAACCCGCACAACCGTTCTATCGCGCCGAAGAATATCACCAGCGGTATTTCGAAAAACAGGGCGGCGGCGCCGCCTGCCATCGCATAAGCTAGTCCTCTACACAGGCTAGTCAGCCGAGCATCAGCCGGGGAATCATCTTCGTTCGTCCAGCTTTGAACGGAGGTGTGGGATGGAGATCAACGCGACTTGGCGCCCTTACACCGGCGATCCGGCCACGCCGCGCGCCGATCTGCCGGATTCGGTGTTCGCATTTCCGGCCGAACGGGCCGAGCCAATGACCGACGCAAAACATGTCCGCAGCGCGATGGCGCGCTTCAAGCAAGTTCGTCACGTGACCGACGCCGAACGCGACGCCGCTTTCGACAACATCAAGACCGCGGCGCACTTTTACGGCGTCAACGTCACAGAACGGTCGTGGCGCGACATCGGCTCAGAAACTAGGCTGCTCGACCGCTGACCGATCAGCAGAATCCCGTGACAACGGCGCTGGTCTGCACAACTTCGAACGCGTTCGCCGGCAGCGCTTTGAGCTGGTTGAGGTTATTGTCATCCCAGCTCGTGTTCGTCTCGCCCGTGAAATACCAGTCCGAGCCGTTGTCCGCAAGGATCATGCCGTAGGTCTTCATCGCTTGCGCGATTGCGCGCGCATCGCCCGTGAAGGCTGAGATGTCGTACGACGACTTAAGGCGCACGCGCAAACCCATCGGCGGATAATACGGGAATTGACCGTGCGGATAACCCGACGTGCAATGCTGCGCCGGGTGGATGAACGCCGCTTGCGTCCGGCTCATCGTGAAGCGGAATGCATGCGTGATCGTGCCGGTATCGGCTTCGAACTTTTTCACAAGTCCGGGGAGGATCGCGAGTCCGGCCGCGTCCGCCGACGTCCACCCATCGGTGCGCTGCGGATTCACCTTGCCGAGCGAGAACGTCGCGCCGGAGAAGGCGTGGAAACCGTTCGACGGCGGCGGACCGAGATACGTGGTCGCGAACGTCTCGTACAATTCGCACGTGCCGGTATCGATCACGATCGCGTGACGATCGCTGCCTGACTCGATCGGCACGTTGGGCGGAAACGGATACGGACCCGGATTGCTTTCCTGCGGATCGTCAAACGTGACCGGCAAGAACGGTTGATTGGCGGGAACCGTGATCCAGGGAATGCCGTACGTCGGATTCGAGCCGAAATCCGGATGGAGATGGGCGCTCGGATTCATGTTTGACAGATATTGCGCGGAGTGGGGGTCGACTGGATACTGCGAGATGTTCGTGTTCCACGGGTCCATCCGCGGGAACACTTTGCAGCCGCCGATCACGGGCACGTGATCGGGTCCGACGCCGCCGAACTGGCCGGAGCCGAGCGCCGCTCCACTGCCGCCGCCGGAGCAACCGGTGGAGGCCAGAATGAGCAGGCACAACGCGAAAGACAGACGGCGACCGAAGACTTCGTTCATCATAGTACCCGAGCACTTCGACGCTGCATCCAGACGAATCCGGCGGCAATGCTTCTTCGACGCGGAATGTGTGATGCGTCTCAATGCCGGGTGGCGGCCGATTGCCCGGTCTGCGACGCGCCGACGTCGCCTACCCGTTAGTACACTTTGGGCGCGGGCTGCTATTTGACGACGACCGCGTAGATGAACGAGGCGCTGCCACTGGCTGGCACGGAAAGGGTCCATTTCACGTGATCGGTGCTGAGCTTCGTGTGCGTCAGAGTTTCCTGGTAGATCTGCCAGTCGCCCGACATCGTCTCGATGATGTTGACCACGACGGGTTTCGTTTTTGCGTTGACCACGGTGATGCGATAGTCGGAATAGTAGAATGTCCTCTGCGGACTCGTTTGACTGACCAGCGGCTGGTCGACCATTTGAAATGACGTCTGCACTCGCGAGGCCTTGATGTCGAATGGTTCGCCGACGTTTAACCGCACGTCAGCGCCGCGCCCCGTCAGATCGATCGTGTCTTCGCCGACAAACCGATCGATGCCGAACGAATCCTTCTTATACATATGCACGATTCCGGTCGGAAGCGGAATGCCCAGCCCTTTGCCTTCGTTCGTGAACGCGATGAGCGAGCCGATCTGCAAGGGATGCTCGTCGCCATCGGACGCAGAGTAGTCCGGCGGGTTCTCGTCGTCGATCTCATACACAAGCGACACCGGAACGCCTTCCGCTGAGAACAGCGTTATCTGCTTGGTCTGCCTATCGTCAAGCGAAACCGGATGCGGCACGGTATAGAGATAGTAGTCGAGCAGCGCTTGCCGCCCGGCGCGGTTGACCGCGTTGATGGAATATGTGTCGGCGGTGGTGACTCTTCCGAACGCCGCAGCTTTGGGCGCATACGATTGCACGCGGTGCACGGCTCCCGAAACGAGCGAGAGCGACGCGTTGTCGAAGGCGAGCCCGCTCTGATTGGTCACTGTTGCGATGGCATCCATGTCCATGCGGTCGCTCGCTGCATTGAGATCGGCGAGGTAGTCAGTGGTCCACGAGAATCCGCCGGTCGTATAGTAGAGCGCCAGATCGGGCCGACTGGCGCTAGTGCTTCCCAGCGACGCGACGAGCGCAGGTTTGGTCACTGCGACGTACGGCAGCGACAAATAGGCGATCCGCGAATTCGGCGGCATCTGATTTTCGATCCGATCCGCGAAACGAAGAATTGGTCCATCCGTGGAGACGAGTATCGCCTGTTCTCGTTTCGTTTCTCGGCCCGTCACGGGATCGATGGTGATGACCAGGACGTGATGGTTGACGGCACGCTGGAAGAGCGTGCTAGCGGCAAGACTCGTCGTGTCCGTCGCGTCGTAGTATTGGTCGTTCACCCAGACGGGATGCGCGGACGCCACGTCCGTGAAAAATGCCGTCTGCGGCTGGATCTGCGGCGAGACGTCGCCGAATGCGATCCGATTGGTGCCCTGGTAAAGATCGACGATCCGTTCGTCGCGAACGACCGCGAAGTCATCGTAGACAGTCAGCGCGATCGACTTGCGCTGCGCCGCAGTGTTCGTGCGAAGCGAAGGCGCGGCGTTCGATCGGGTGTCACCCCATACGAGCGATGCCGCCGCGGCCACGGCGACGACAAGCGCAGTTCGAACCGCGTTAGACCGGGATCGTCCGTGCATGCGCTGTCACTCCAAAAGGCGACGTTCCATGAAGTCGCCGACCAACCGCGCGATTCGGTCGAAGAACCTGCGGTCCTCTCCATCGAACGCAGCGAGGCGGTGGCTGTCGACGTCTATCTCACCGACGGGTTTTCCGTGCGCGCGGATCGGAGCGACGATCTCGGATTTCGTGTCGAGCGAGCAGGCGAGATAGCGCGGATCCGCGTTGACGTCGTCGACGATCACCGTCTCATCTTGGGCGACCGCGGCACCGCAGATGCCTGAGTCGATCGGGATGCGGACGTGCGGAGTCGGCGCACCATTGAAGGGTCCAAGGACGAGCATCCGATCGTCGCTCGGATCGAGCATGTAGAAACCTGCCCACGCACAATCGGGCGAGAGCGCGACGAGCGTGTCGACGATGCTTTTTTGCAAGGTCGCGAGGCTTGTCGCCGTCACGGCGCATTCCTCGACCCGAGCTATGATATCAGACCAAGTCGTGCCGACTACCAGCTTCAAGCGTTCCTCCGCGACCTAACTCGATTCCACAAGGTGCTCACGCGACGCCGACGAGAACTCTGCCGCATGGCTGTCGCAGATACACTCGCATGGATCGGTGATGTCGCGCGCGCTGCTCGCGCATCCTTTGCGCCCAAACCCCGAGGCATTGCGTTCACCATGCCATCCGGCCGGGTCATCCTCATGACGGAATGGCAGAAGAATGGCTTTCTTCGTTGGAACATCGACGATCATTTCTTCGGCGACTGCCAACCGGCATTCGGCCCCGAGATGTATCCCGATCTCGAACGGGGCATACGCAAGGACCCTGGCGTCGCGCGCGCCGCGCGCTATCTCGAGAACATCGAGCAGACGCACAACTGACGCGATCAATCGAATAGCTTCAATCGGGGATCAACAGCGCTTACGGCGGGCACCGCGAGCGCGACGTCCAAAAACCCCGCCATCTGGCGCGCGTTGACCGCGGACTGCCCATTTGCATGATTGTTGAAAAAGACGTACGTCTCGCGCGTCTTGTCGGCGACCTGTTCGATCCGCGGAACCCACTCTGTCAACTCCGCATCGTTGTATAAATAGGAATAGCGGTCAGAAGGTTTGTCGTGATGCCACCACGCGGCGGCGTTGCGTCCGTGAAAGCGCACGTAGCCGACGTCGGACGTCACGTGCGCGCCCGGCCGCAAGAGCGTGTCGTGCGACGGCTCGTCGACGTTGCACCAGCCGAGGTTGAGCGCCGTCAGCCGCCGCAACACGTCGGGTTTTTGCCAATCGCGGTGACGGAATTCCACCACGATCGGCGCGTGCGGCCACGACTTGCGCAACGCTTCGATGCGCCGGTAGGCCGCGGGTGACGGACGAAAGCCATTGGGGAATTGCGCGAGGATCGCGCCGAGTTTCTTTGAGGCGCGGATCGGCTCGAGGCATGCGGCAAACCGCGCCGCTTCATCTACGGCCGGTTCGGCTTCCGCTGGCACGTGGGTTATAGCGGACGGAGCCTTGACGGTGAATCGGAACGTGGGCGGCGTGCGCCGGTCGAGTCGTTCGAACATCTCCGCGCCAGGAGTCGCGTAGTAGGTGCTGTCGATCTCGACTGCGTCGAAGCGCTCAGCATAGTACGCGATGAAATCCGATTGCGACACACCGCGCGGATAAAATGGGCCGACCCATTCGCGATAAGAGAAACCGCACGTGCCGACTCGGATCATATAGCCGTTTTCGGCGCGCGCCGATTCTTCGCCTTATCATCTGAAGGGGCCGACTGGCGTCGGCCCCTTCAGATGGCGCGGCGATATGGTCCTAGCGCTTTGGGGCGCTCCTAAAGGCCGAGACCATCGCGTCGAAGACCGGCGTCGGTTCGAGATTCGAGCCGAACGGCAAGCCGCGGACGACGCCGCCTTTGGCCGAACCGCCTGGATCCCAGCCATTACGCCAGTTGTACTTGTCCGCAAGCGACCACGAGATGACGGTGCTCAAGCTCTTGTTCTGCAACGCCGTATTGAGGAAGCCGTTGTATTCCTTGGCGGAGAGATTGTCGCGGGTAGCATCGTCATTGCCAAGCCGAGTGTCGAGAAGGTCGAGCTCGGTGATGAACAGTTTCAGACCCAGCGAGGCGACGTCGTGGAGAAACGTCGCATATCCCGGCGCGACGAAACCCCCGGGATCGCCCGCGAGATGGCCTTGCATCCCCAGTCCGTGGATCGGCACGCCGCGCGATTTCATCCCTTGAAGCAGATCGAGGACGAACTTGCGTTTTTGTATGCCGGACGCGCTATCCGTTTCCATGTTGTCGTCGTTGTAGAGGAGAATGGCGTTCGGATCGGCCTGCGCCGCTGTGTGAAATGCGAGGTCTATATAGTCCTGGCCGGCGTTTTGGAACCACGAATCGGTTCGAAGACCGTCGGGCCGGCCGTCGCCGGGATGAATCGCCTCGTTCACCACGACCCAAGAATACATCTTGCCCGCGTAGCGGCCGACCACCGTCGAGATGTGATTCGTGAGCATCTGGCTTGCGTTCTGTGGCGTTAAATAGTGTTTGAGCCATTTCGGCTGGCCGCCGTGCCAGATCAGATGGCATGACGCGACCTTGAGCGCTTTGCTCTGCGCCCAGGACATCCACGCGTCGGTCTGGTCGAAGTTGAACGAAGTCGGACTCGGTCGCAGATTTGCCCATTGGAAATCGTGGCCCGATTCCACGAGTCCGCACTGCTGCGCCATAAGATCGGCAAGGTCTGGATACTGTTGGATGAGTGCGTAGTCGCGCGCGTTCGCGCCATACAATATTCCGGCCGCTGCGGCCGCTGACTTCAGAGTGGTCGAATCCGCAAGCGCCGCCTTTGCGAAAAAGGGCGCCGCCGCCGCCGCGGCGATGAATGTCCGTCGTCTCACCGATCTGCCCTCGCTGTGGTTCCGTGAAGTTCCGTCACGGGTCTAATACGTCTACGATACAGGGCGAGCCGCCGTTTCCAAATCCCCTGACCGGGACGTACTACGGTCGCGAGAAAAGCCCAACGAGCGTGGCTTCGCCAAGCAGATGCTTGCTGAGAAGCTCGGTGAGAGCGGGGCCGGTAGTGGCTTTCGACGCGCCAGGCAGTTGCGCGACGTCTAACGCATAGAGCGTGAAGATGTAGTGGTGCACGCCGCTTCCCACTGGCGGACATGGCCCGCCGTATCCCGGTTTGCCAAAGGAGGTCGTGCCTTCCACGGTGCCCGTCGGCGCGGTTGAGAAATCGCCGCCGCCGGCCGCAGCTTTTAGACCATCGGCAGACGCAGGGATATTGAGCACAACCCAATGCCACCATCCGCCGGGCGCCTTGGCGTCGGGATCGTGCACGGTCAACGCAAAGCTCTTCGTTCCGCAGGCACGCCGCTCCAGTGCAGCGGCGGCGACACGTCATGGCCGGTGCAACTCATGCCATCAAACTCGTAGGTGGTCGACAAGACCGTGCGATTCTGGAAACCGCTGCTCGTCAACGTGAACGGCGACCCGGTCATCATGGATGCCGCGGCAAGAAGTGCTATCAGCGTATTCATGCCGCCGACCATTACATCTCCGGGCAGGTCGTGCCTGTTCGCCGCGGGTATCATGGGAAGATGAAAAAAGTCGCGGTGACCGGCGCGTCGGGCTTTGTCGGCCGGGCGGTCGTGGCTGCGCTTGCGAAGCGCGGCGATGCCGTGCTCGCGCTTGGACGATCCGCATCGATCGACGGCATGCCGCCGGGCGTGAAAACGGCGCGCTTCGATCCCAACGACACCAAACCGCACCCGGAGTTATTCGAAGGCCTCGATGCCGTCGTCCATCTGGCAGGCGAGACGGTCGATGGCCGCTGGAACGAGGAGAAGAAGCGGCAGATCTTCGACTCGCGAGTGGTCGGCACGCGCAATCTCATCAGCACGCTTGCGAAATGCGAGATAGCCCAGCCCCCGGTCCTTATCTGCGCATCGGCGGTCGGCTACTACGGTTCACGCGGTGACGAAGTGTTGTCGGAGTCGTCACCGCCAGGCGACGACTTTCTGGCGAGCGTGTGCAAAGCGTGGGAGAATGAAGCCGACGTCGCGCTGCTGCTCGGCATGCGCGTCGTCAAGGTGCGCGTCAGTTTTGTCTTAGGCGACGGCGGCGCTGTACGAAAGCTCTTACCGCCGTTCAAAGCGTTCATCGGCGGACCGTTCGGAACGGGGCGCATGTGGTTTCCCTGGATCCATCTCGAGGACATCGCTGCGATGTTCCTCTGGGCGATCGATCGCGAAGAGGTCAGCGGACCGGTCAATGCCGTCTCACCTGATATCGCCACGAATGCGCGCTTCGTCCAAGCGCTCGGCCACGCGATCTCGCGGCCGGCGATCGCGCCGGTCCCGCCCTTTGCGCTTAAGCTCGTCGTCGGCGAATTCGCCGACGCGGTGCTCGCGAGTCAGCTCGTGCTGCCCGCGAAGGCGATGGATCTCGGCTTCTGCTGGGCGCACGAATCGCTCGAAGAAGCGATGCTCGACGTCCTCGCGCCGAACGCGAACAAAAAACCGGCCACGCACGAATTGCGTGCCGAACAATTCATCGCAAGACCGATCGAGGACGTGTGGCGCTTCTTCAACGATGTGACGAAGCTGCCGGAGATATCACCGCCGAGGTTTCACTTCGCGATGCCCGGTCCACCGCCCGATCTGTCGCGGGGGACGACGATCGACTATACGGTGCGGGTTCGCGGGATGCCGGTGAAGTGGAGGACGCTGATCGCCGGGTCAACGCGCGAGTCGGGATTCGTGGACTACCAAGTGCGCGGCCCGTACGCGTTGTGGCGGCATCGCCATGGATTTGAGAGCGGAAAGTCGGCTGGAACGATCGTGCGCGATGAGCTTCGTTATTCTCTACCGTGGGCGCCGCTGAGTGATATCGCTTTGCCGTTCGTGCGCCACGAGCTCTCGGACATCTGGGCCTATCGCAGGCACAAGATATCCGAGATGTTCTCCTGAAGTACCACGTCGTTAACCGATGCGCACGCCCCAGCCTTCAAAGGCGCCCTTTTCGACCGCGGGCGAGATGACCGTCGGTCGAATGTTTGCAGCGAGAATGTGCGTCACCATTTGGTTCTCCTCGTCCGGCCCTGCCGGGGTGTTTGATGCGTTACATACACATATACTCATGTGACAAGCGGATGTTGCAGATAGTTTCAGCGCTTGTCGTTTTTTCGACATTGTCTGGATGCGGTTTTCATGGCGGCGGGCCCGGGACGAAAACCATCGTCATCGGCGCGGACTTCCCCACGAGCGGCATCGACGCAGCTGCCAACGTCCCGACGCAGAACGCCGTGGCTTTGGCGGTCGAAGACGAGAACAAGCGTGGTTTGCCGGGGGGTTACACGATCCGGCTCGATACGCTCGACGATTCCGTCGGCGGAGTGCACAACCCCGAGCAAGGCGCACTCAACATCCAATCGTTCATCTCGGATCCCGCGGTGCTTGCCGTCATCGGCCCTGGTAACTCCAATGTCGCGCGGGCCGAGATCCCAGTCGCAAATGCCGCGTCGCTTGCCATCATCTCTCCGTCCTCCACATCGATCAGCCTCACCGACGACGCGTCCGGCGCGCGCGAACTCAGACAGTCGAATCCCGACCTGCACACGTTCTTCCGCACGGTTATGCGCGACGACATGCAGGGCGCTGCCGACGCCGACTTCGCATTCCATGCTTTGGGGGCGCGCCACGTCTACGTGATCGACGACAACGAATCGTACGGCAAAGGCTTAGCCGACGTTTTCGTGCCGGCGTTTCGCAAACTCGGCGGCGTCGTCATCGACCGCGCCCACTTCGCCAAAGCGCAACAGGACTTCATCGCGCTGCTCACGTCCGTGGCGTCCACGAAACCGGATCTCATCTTCTATAGCGGCGTCGTGAGCACGGGCGGTGCCAAACTTCGCCGTCAGATGCTGGAACTCGGGCTTAACGCGAAGTTCATGGGCGGGGACGGCCTGAAGGATCCCGGCTTCTTGCAAGCCGGCGGCGCCGCAGCCGACGGCACGTACGCGTCTGAAGGCGCACCCGAATTATCCCACATGCCGAGCGCGCGCGCGTTTCTCTCGGAGTACGCTGCGCGTTTCCCCGGCCAGCTGCTCGGCACGTACAGCGCCAATGGCTACGCCGCCACGCAAGCTGCGATCGAGGCGATTCGAGCGCTGATGTCAAGCAACGGCGGAGTTCCCCCGACGCGCGCACAGGTCGTCGCGCAGATCGCGAAGAGCACGACGCCGGACACGCCGATCGGGCCGGTCGCTTTCAGTCGCAACGGCGATATCACCACGCCCGTGGTCAGCATGTGGATCGTGCGTGGCGGGAAATACGTCTTTCTCTCGCAGGAGCGCACGAAACTATGACGGGCCAGGCGCTCACCCCACTTGTGCCGCTGATCGAAAAACTCGGATTCACCGTCGAGTTCATCGATCGCAACATCATCGCACGCGAGGGACCGGTGACCGTCTCAGAGATCGCGATGCTCTGGCAGGGCATGCCGAACAAGCACGATCGAAAGCGCACGCGTCAGCTGCTCGACGCGCTGACCGAGGCGGGCTTGCTGAAAGTTGTCGACGACGAAAGCGGCGTGTTCGCGCGCGTCGGCGGTTAGCTCGCGTCGGGACTAGTTCTTGACCCACTGCCACGCGTTCCAGGTGGCTGAGAACGGACTAGGCCGAAGGCCGCTTAACGACGGCTGCGTCGCATAGCCGTAGCGCGGCGCGTAAAGATAGTCGTACGGTACGTCGCGCGCCACGATGTGTTGGATCTGCGAGTAGAGCGCTTTCCGATCGCGTTGCGAGGTGCCAACGAGCGCTCGTTCTTCGAGCGCGTCTACCACGGCGCTGCAGTAGCCCGCGTAGTTCGCGACGCCGCGGCACGTGACGATCCCGGAGTCGTCCGGATCGGCCCCGGTGCGCCAGGCGATGTATGCCATGTCGTACGTACCCGTCAGCAGCAGACCGCCTTCGCTCTTCGGAAGATAGAACTGCGCGAGTGAGATCTTTTTGACTTCCACCGCGATGCCGCGATTTCGCAGCATCGCTTGCGCGTACTCGGCGGTGCGCACTGCGGTGTCACCTTCAGGAAAGGTGACGAAGACGAGAGCAAGCGGAGAGCCGCTGCGATTGTGGCGCATGCCGTCGGGACCGCGCGGCCAGCCAAGCGCGTCGAGCATCCGATCCGCCGCTTGCGGATCGAACTGCGGCAACCTCGCGGAAGGGTCGTACGCCCAAGAGAACTGCGGCTGGTCGCTATCGGTCACCGGATATTGACCACGCGTTATCCCGATCGACATGCGCGACCGCTCGATGGACATCGCAACGGCGCGGCGCATGCGCACGTCATCGAACGGCGGTTTGCGGCAGTTGAACGCGATCGCGCCGAAGCCGGCGAACGGGGCGTAGACGATGCGTAGAGCAGGTGATGTCCCCAGCGCCAAGCGCTGTGCTGGAGAGAGCAACGACCAGTCCAACTGACCGCCGCGCAGCATGACGAGGTCCGTGTTCGTGTCCGGCACTTCGCGCGCCCAAATCCCCTGCGCCGCCGGCGCTCCTCGGAAATAATCTCGGTTTGGCGCGAACGTCAGGCCCTCACCACGAATCCACGACGTCAGCTTGAATGGCCCCGTTCCGATCGGATGTGTGTTGAAGTCCGATGCGCGCAACGATCCGGCGCCTTCGAGCACGTGCGCGGGAAGAATCTCCATCGGGGTCGTGCCGTAGGTGAAGAACGTCGCGACCGCCGGCGCCCACGCGTGGCGCAGATGGAAGATCGCGGTCAGCGGGTCCGGTGTGTCGATCGCGGTTATCAAGTCATAGCCGTGCGTGGATGGCACATCGTTGCGCGGATCGTCGATCGCTTGCCACGTGAAGCGCAGGTCGCGGGAAGTGAACGGCGCGCCGTCTTGCCAGCGTACGCCGCGCCGAAGCCGGTAGGTGATCGTCCGCCCGTCCGCGCTGACGCCGCCGTTGGCGGTCGTCGGAACGACGGCTGCGAGTGACGGCACGAGCGCGCCACGGTCGTTCACATCCAACAATACGTCGAACATCAGCCGCGCGACTTGATGCTCGTCGTCGTTCTGCGCGAGGATCGGATCGAGGCTATGCGGGTCTTCGGAAAGATTGAAAGCGATCGTGCCGTTTGATTCGGCAGCGGACTGGTGTTGCGCCTGACGTGAACACGCGTAGCATCCCAGCGCCGCGAACAGGAGCATGACGATCGTCAAACGACGCACGCACTGCGCCTTCGACGTGGGGAAGGCGGGCCTCTTTTCGCGCGCGAAGGCGGCGCCATGACGGACGCGGAGCGCGGCGCACCTTCGAGTCCACGCCGTAGCACGACTTGGCTCACGCGGACCGTCATGGCGGTCTCGATCGCCAGCCTGCTATCAGACGCCTGTTACGAATCCATCATTCCATTGCTGCCCGCGTTCATCGCTTCGCTCGGCGGGGGAGCGCTCGCGCTGGGCACGATAGAAGGACTGGCCGACGCGCTCGCCGCCGGATTCAAGCTTTGGGGCGGACAGCTCGCCGATCGCAGCAAGAAGCGTCGAGTGCTAGCCGGCAGCGGTTATCTCGCCGTCGGCATCTTCATGCCGGCCATCGCGTTCGCGCACTCGATCCTCGGCGTCGGTGCTCTTCGCGCGGCCGCGTGGCTTGCGCGCGGGTTCCGAAGCCCGATCCGCGATACGCTCATCGTCGACGACACGGACCCGAAGTTCGTCAATCGTGCGTTCGGCTTTCAGCGCGGCCTCGACACGGTAGGTGCGGTGATCGGTCCCGCGATCGCGATGATATTGCTCGCGCACCACGTCGCGGTCGCGACCGCGATCGCCGCCGGATTCATTCCCGGCGTTCTCGCGGGCTTGGCCTACTTCTTCGTGCGCGAGGGCCCGCGTTCGGTTCCGCCGCGCGCTCCGCTGCATCTCGCGTTATCTGGCATGCCGCTTGCGTTCAAACGCTATGTGATTGGCGCGGGCGTCTTCGGCCTGGGAAATTTCTCGACCACGCTTCTGGTTCTCGCCGCTATCCACGCGCTCACTCCGGTCGTCGGCATCGGGCCGGCGTTGGTCTTTGCTAGCGGCATGTATCTCGGGCACAACGTCATCAGCGCATCGCTATCATATCCGCTCAGCGTGGCGAGCGAGCGTCTCGGGGTCGGCCGGCTGCTCGTCGTCGCGTTCGGCCTCTTCGTCGCGGTCTGCGCGATCTTGGCGTTTGCGTCGACATCGATCCCGGCGATCGCCCTCTCGTTTGCCATCGCAGCCATCGCCGGGTCGATCATCGAGCCGATGGAAGCGACGTTGGCATCGGAACTAGTGCCTGCCGCGACGCGCGGCACCGGGTTCGGCGTGCTCGCAGCGGTGAACGGCATCGGCGACTTCGTCTCAAGCGCCGGTGCCGGCGCGCTCTGGCAACTCTCCGGTCCCTTGGCTGCATTCGGAGCCGCCGGCGCAGTCTGTCTGGGCGGCATCGCTCTCGTCGCGCCCGTCGTATGGACGCTGAAACGTGCGTGAAAACGCGCCCGGGCACCGGCACGGAGCGCCGAAACTCGACGCCGAAACGTTATCCAATCGAAAGGGGAGTCATATGCCAGTAAGCCACCGATCAATAAGAGGATACGTCGCTGTCGCCGCTCTCGTGTTGGCGTTCGCAAGCGCTGCCGCGATAGGCCGCGGGGACGCGATGTCGAGTTCAGCACCTGCGCCGTCGGCGTCACCCGTCGCGGTCAAAATCGCCAACTTTGCGTTCTCGCCGCAGACGATAACCGTGCCAGCCGGAACCGTTGTGCAATGGACCAATACGGACAGCGTCGCACACACAGCCACGGCGTCGGACAACTCGTTCGATTCGGGCAATCTGAATCAGAACAAATCGTGGTCGTACACGTTTACGAAGCCAGGAAAGTACGCGTATGTCTGCTCGTATCATCCGAACATGACTGGCACCGTGATCGTGACGGCTGCCGCAGCCACCCCCGCCCCCACCAGCGGTTATTGATCTGAAGGGCGCTTACTGAAGGGGCCGACTTTATGTCGGCCCGGGCAAACAAAACGTGGGCCGATATAAAATCGGCCCCTTCGGCAAATCGGGCCGATATAAAATCGGCCCCTTCGGCAAATCGGGCCGATATAAAATCGGCCCCTTCGGCAAATCGGGCCGATATAAAATCGGCCCCTTCAGCAAATCACAGCACCCAGGAGTGCAGTGTGCGAGACCAGCGCCACATGCCGCTCGAATCGCGCCGCCAAAGCTCCGTCGCGCCGTGGCCGCGCAGCGGCCCGTGCCATAGCGCCCGCGTGACGACCGCGTCACTTCCGTCCGGCCGCGCCGAGACGATTCCGAGTTGCGCGGGTCGCGATCCAAACTCCGCCTCCCAGCGTTTCTCATCGGCGATCGTGCGAAGGATCAATCCCGGCGGAACGATCGGGTCGGCGATGTCGGTCGCGAGGACTGCGTGAACGCCGACGACGCCCTGCAACTCCGAGACGGTCGCCTCGAGCATGGACGGGTCGCCGAAACCATCGAACGCATTCTGCGCGCTTCCCGCATGGCGTAGGCGTGAGAAGATGTTTAGACCGGCGTCGTCGGTGCCTGATAATAGTGATTGATCCAAGCGAAACGCCGACAGCGATCCTTCGGCGCCCGCGGCGCGGCCTGGCGTCGATCCCCAAATAAGATACGTTCCGGCCGGCAGCGCGGCGAAGAACAATTGCTCCCCGGCATACGTCGCGCCGGTGACATAGCTCGCCGGATTCGCGTCGCCCATGAGCGGGGCGACGCAGATCATCGCGACCTCATCGACCGGTTTTGTCTCCGCGACCCACAGATCGCCGGCCGTGGCACCGACCGCGCCGGGCGATCCGTCGAGCGAATACCGCACGCGCCAATGCGTGCCGTCGTGCGAGGACCAGAGCAGAGCGCGAGGGCAAGCGTTGCTTGCCCTATTACAAGACGTGTTGACGAAAGAAGCGCCCCACAACGCGCCGTCGTCGGATCGCGAGAGCACCGCGAACGGAAAAGAAGGGGCAGACGCACGGACGAATCGGCCTTGCGCATCGCCGAGATAGACGCGTCCAAGATACGATGCGATCCAGTGCGATCCGTCGGCCGCGCCTGCCGGATAGACGCGCCACTGCAAGATCGCCGCGTCGAGAGCATCCGAATCCGGCTGGAGCGCGGGCCAAAGACCGGTCTGACCCTTCGATTCGGCGGCCGCGATCAACGGTTGGACATCGCTATACCCGGCTGGAAACGTCATGGGAACGCTCGCAAAATCTCCCGCGCGCTGCACGGTCAGTGACGACCCTTCGGGCCACGCGAAGTACAATTTCGCGTCTGCCAACGCACCGAAGCCGTCGCCCACCGAGTACGCCGGGTCCGACGGTCGCACCGGATACCAATACTTCACGAAATCGCGGGTCGCAGCGACGACGCGTGTGAGACCGTACGAGAAGACGAAGTATGCAACGCCGTCGCGATAGGCGCCTTGATACACCGTCCTTCCGAGCGGCGCGATCGGCGCGAGCAGGCGTCCGAAAGCGTCGTCGAAATGCGGCGCGAGCTCATCGATCGCACCGGCGCGCACGAAGCGCGGCGCGCGCTGCGCGCTCGAATCTACCCACGCGATGCTTTCACCGAGCAGCACGAACGCGCCGTGCGCCGCCACGCCTTCGACCCGCCGTCGCGCGCCGATCTGCCTGATGACGAACCTTCCGTCGGCGCGCGTGTAAACGCTCAACCGGTCGGAGTCGGGCGGCGTGACATCGCTCATCTCGCCGACGAGTGTCTGATCCGCGGACATGCGGTGATCGGGCAACGCGAACGCGCCGGACGTATCGCCCTCGGCAGCCAGCGCCAGCGTCATCTCGAGATCGCCATCGCGGATCGAAACAGAATTTGCGCCGGACCAGCGAGCGCTCTGTGCGAGTCCGTCGGACGTCAACTGTGTGAGCCGGTGCGTGCGAAGATCTAACAGAAATGCCTGACTAGGATTCATTTGAGCCGGATCGCCGAACAGCGCCGCACCGTCGAACTCCGCGACGAACACAGCGCGCGAACCGCCGCCATCAAATGAAGCATCGCCCACGATCGCGCCCGGCATGATACCAAGCGGCAACGATTGGATATGCAGATACGCGCCGGCGGGCAGCGAAATCGTCTTCTCAGGATACGGCGCGCCGATGTCGCTCGCCGCGGCGCCGAATCTCGTCATCGCCACGAGTGCGACGAGGACGACGACCGCGGTCCCAGACACGAGAACGCCTCTAGTCCACACGCGCATATGCCGCGCTACGACCGCGACTCGGCGAGGCCCTTCGCGAGCATCCGCGGAAATGAACGACGATGCGCGTGACGCACCTTTGGCGTTATCCTTTCAAATCCATGAGGGGCGAAGCGTTAACCGCGACGCGGATGGAACTCGGCGGCATAGCCTTCGACCGGCGCTTTGCGTTCCGCGACGACACACCGGGTTCCACACGCCTCGGCAAACTCGAGACCGCGCGCCAACACCTGGCCATGCTCGGCTATGCTGCGTGCGTCGTAGACGGATCGGTCGTGATCGCGACACCCGACGGCAGCCGGCTGGCCGTGACCGACCCAGCCCTTGCAGCGCGCGTAAGCGCCGAGACCGGGTCGCGGCTCACAGTGACGGAAGATCCGAGCGGCGGCAATCACGATGACGCCGACGTCCTCGTCATCAACGCGGCTTCAGTGGCGAAACTCGCGTCGGAATGGGGCGGTGATGTCGATCCTCGGCGCTTCCGGCCGAACGTCCTGGTGGCCGGCGACGAGCCGTTTCAAGAAGAAGCCTGGGTAGGCCGATATATGAAGATAGGAGAGGCCACGCTCAAGGTCGTTAAACCGTGCATACGGTGCGTCCTCACGACGGTCGAACCTGAGACGCTTTCGGTCGATCCTTCGTTCCTTAAAGTGATCGCGCAAAAGCATAACGCGAGCTTCGGAGTGTATGCCAAGGTCGTCGAACCCGGTGCCGTGCGCGTGGGCGACGACCTAGCGGTCACCGAGGGACAGAACGTGCCGGACCAGGTAAATGGTGTGAAAGTGTGATGGCGATGGAGATTTTCAAACGTTCGGCGATCGTGCTCTGCGCGACGATCGCTCTCGCGGCGCCGGCGGCGTCGCAGCAGGCGCCGTTCTTGCCTCCCAAAGGTTGGGTGCTCGCACCCGCGCCGCACGAGTTCATCGGAAAGTGGATCAAGCCGGGAAGCGACTCCTACCATCAGAACGTCAGCGTCCTCGGCCACAAATTCGGCGGATCGCTCGACGACTTCTATTCGATCGCGATCGGCCAGCTCAAAGAGAAATTTCCTGGCGGCGCGATAGCGGTGAGCCAAGACACCACCGTCTGCGGCGACCATCCGGCCAAGTACGTCTCGTATGGCCTGAACTCAGCCGACGGGCCCATGATAATCGAGCAGATCGACACCGTGGAAAATGGAGCGGCTTACGTCGTGACGTATGCTCGCTTGGCGACACAGGATTCAGATCCAGCTGCGCGTGACTCTATGACGTCGATCTGCGGAGTCTGAACTGCATGAAGAAGACCTCGAGCGTGCTTGCGACTTTCGGCCGAATCCGCGCAGCTGCAGTAGCGGCCGCGGCCGCCTTGTCTTTGGTCGCTCTGCCCGCCGCGCAAGGCCGAGCGGACACGACTCCGTCGCCGCAAGCGACACCCGCCAGTCCGTATAGCCGCGTGCCGGTTCCCGGCAACACCGTGGTCTTCGACGGCACCGTCGGCGGTCAGCGAACGGCTTGGGCGTACTTCAGTCAGTTCTGGCTCGAGCGGTATCTATCCGTGACAGTCGACGCAGCAGAGTTCGCCGTTCAAGGCACGACGCTCGACAACGAGCTCAACACGATCGCCGATCACGTCATCACGTTTCCGAACGGCACGCACGGCAGGGTCGAATCGATCCAACCCTACCATTACAAAGATCGGCTCGATCTTGAAGTTCGCGTTAGCGTCTCCGACGGACCGATGCGCGGCAAAGACGTCTGGACCACCGCGGCCGAACTGACCGACGCCACAGGCCACCCCTACGTGAAGATGTAGCTCGCGATCCGGTGTGCAAGCGCCATGATCGTGAGCATGGGGTTCACGCCCGAAGCCAGCGGAAAGATCGACGCGTCAGCCACGTGGACGCCGCCCAGACCATGGACGGCGCCTCGTTCGTCCACGACGCCTTTTCGCGGATCGCGATGCATCCTGCACGTACCCATCTGATGCGCTGAGAACACCCCTAGTCGATTCGCGCCGGCGCCCTGCGATGCGATCGCCTCACCAAAGCGGCGTCTCCCGGCAGCATCAGCCTGCGCACGCTCAAGAACGAGGGGCTCCGTGTGAAGCGTCATCACGCGCGTCGCACCAGCGGCGAAAACGATGTCAGTCAAGCCGGCAAGCGCGCGCAGCATATGACGCGCATCGTATGGTCTTAACCGGTAGTTGACGTCGTCGCGCCCATCGAGCGAGATCGTGCCGGAGCCGCGATCGCGCGTGAGAACGATCAGTCCGGCGGCAAACCGCGCGCGCTGCATGAGTTCTGCGTGCGGCGCCCGGCCGCGCCACGGCAGAGCAAGTGCCATGAGTCCGGGATGCGCCGGTACGGCCTCCAATTTCGCGCCGTAGCCATTGTCGAGATCGGCGAACGCATCGGAATGGACCGACTGCATCGGACCGGTCCACATCTCCACCGGATGATCGAACTGCCCGAACGCGGCGGTCGTGGGGTGCAGCCGCAGATGCCGCCCGAGATGCGGTGACGTAACGCCGCTGCGCGCCAAAATGCCCGGCGACCGTAGGCTTCCCGCCGCGAGCACGACAACCGGCGCGTTCACGCGCAGCATTCTGTGCGCGGCGCCTTCTGCGCCGGCGACCGACGCCTCCACGCCCCGCGCCTTTCCGTCTGTGATAAGAATGCGCTCGACTTTGGCGTGGGCGATGACGGACGCGCCCGCGTCGACGGCATCGAGGAGATAGGTCGCCGCGGTGCTCTGCTTCTTGCCGTAAGCGCAGCCGAAGCCGCAGTAGCCGCAGCCGTCACCGCATTCGGCTCGATTGCACGGCGTGACGCTTGCGTGCACGCCTGCGGCACGACAACCGCGCAAAAGCGCCGCATTGTTCTCGTTGTGGATCGCCGATTGCTGCACGGCGATGTGGCGCTCCACCGCATCGTACTGCGGTGCGAGCGACGAGTCGAAATCAACGCCGCCGCTCGCCTCGCGCCACTGGGCGGCAACGGCGCCGTCCAAGCGAAGGCTCGTGCACCAGTTCACGACCGTGCCGCCGCCAACGCACGAACCGGCGAGCATCGCGACGCCGAGATCGTCGCTGGCGCAGAGAGCCGACTCCAAATACAGGCGGCCCATCGCGTCCGCTTCCATTTGATCGAACGTGGCGGGGTCGCTTGACGGCCCTGCTTCGAGAATCACGACGCGCTTGCCGGCTCGCGCAAGAAGTGCGCCTGCAACGGAGCCGCCCGCGCCGGATCCGATGACGACGACGTCCGCATCGATCACGGGCGGCGTCTGCGCCATGAGTCTAACGGCGGGTCCGGGCGCCGGCCGATCCGACCGCGGGCCCGGATACGAAATCTCATTCCAGAGCGGATTGCAACCAGATTCGTCGACGGTTGCATACGCAAGGAACATCGCGAGCCGTTTGAAGGCTTGAAAGCCGGACCGCAATGCCGGAAGCGGGCTGTCGGCGAGCGCAAGGAGCAGCCGCTCTCGCTGCGGGTGGGCCAGTCGATCAAACGGCGCAAACCGTCCGATGAGGAGCGCCGGCAAAGGGCCCGCAAGAAGCCCGAGCAGCTTGCGCAATTCGGCTAGCCTGTGCGGCGCAAGACGCGACAGGGCGATTTCGGCGGCCTGCGATGCGCGCGCGACGTCTGATCGCGCGGGCGCAAACGTCTGCTGCAAGCACGCTAGAATCGCTCGCTCGCGCGGCGTGAGGGGGGCCGCCATCGGAGCATCGTGCTGGCCAGTCGAAAGAGGTTCCTGCGCGGCGCTTCGATGACGACGCTTCAGGATATCGGTGCACGCGCGGCGTACCGACGGACGGCATGGCCAATTTCGGCGAGTTCCTATCCGCGCGTCCAGGTTTGCAGCGGCGGTTGTTCTTTCTTGCCAGGCGCTTTGTCGCGGGCGAAACGGTGGAGACCGCGATCGCCGCAGTCCGCGCGTTGAACGCTGCGGGCCTCAGCGCGACGCTCGACTTCCTCGGCGAGGACGTCCACGACGAAGCCGCTGCGGCGCTGACGGCCGATACCTACCTGCGGATGATCGACGCGATCGTGGCCGCCGGAGCAGATGCGAATGTCTCCGTCAAGTTGAGCGCGATCGGCCAGGCGATCACCGACGACGTCGCGGTCCGCAATCTACTCCCCATCCTCGAGCGCGCCCGCGCCGCCAAGATGTTCGTCCGGCTCGACATGGAAGGCTCGAAAACCGTCGATTCGACGTACCGGATTCTCTCGCGCGCGCGCGCGACCTACGATCAGGTCGGTCCGGTGGTGCAAGCATATCTGCATCGCGCGCAAGAGGACGTTGAGCGTTCGATCGCAGACGGCATTCGCGTCCGTCTCTGTAAAGGCGCGTACGCGGAGCGGCCCGATGTCGCCATTCAAGATATGCCGTCGATCCGTCGCAATTACATGCGCCTCGCCGAAGCGCTGCTGATGACGCGCGTCTATCACGGCATCGCGACGCATGACGACAATCTGATCGAAGCCGTGCGCGCGTTCGTCGAACGCAAGGGCATCGGACCGGACCGCTTTGAGTTCCAGATGCTGTATGGGATCAGGCCGGAGCGACAGCGCGAGATCGTGAGCCTCGGATATCGGCTGCGGGTCTACGTGCCGTTTGGGACGCATTGGGCGGGTTATTTCTATCGCCGGCTCGCGGAACGAAAGGAAAACGTGTACTTCGTGGTCCGCAGCCTGTTCAGCCGATGATCGTCGGTTTGCATTTCGGCGCCGTCTACGTCCGATCAACACCGATACGACGCGTGATCGAAGCACTGGAACAACTTATGGACGAATCCGACCGCGAGCGGACGATGGAACGCGGCCTGGAGCCGACTCCGGACGACGTCAGCGAGGAGAAACTCGTTCGGAGCTTTGCCGTGCTGCCGGAAGAAAACGAATGGATATCGGTCCTCGAGGACGGGCATTCGCTCGACGACGGCGGCGTGGCTGAAGGCTTGAGCGAGATTCTGCTGACCGAGACGCTCCATTTCACCTACAGCGATGCGCAGAACATGTGGACGTTCACGAAGTTCATCGACGGGCAGCCGCTCGATGCGGGTGGCGCAGAGGATCGCGACTACGATGTGAGCGCGATGCAGTTTCTCGAACAGAACGCCCTGCCGCATTTCGGCGTATACTATGAAGAGATCGCGGCGTCTGCCGGACCGGACGCGCCTGCGCTCGAGGGCTCGCTCGAGATCTTCGGCGACATCTCGATCCGTCCGCCGATGGGCACCGAGATCCTCACGTTCCGCCGTCGTCCTTAATCTTCGATAACCGCCTCGCGAATAAAACATCAACACGATGGCTGAAGGGGCCGACTTCATGTCGGCCCCGTTTTCCTTGAAGTAGGGCAAGCATCGCTTGCACCAATTCCAATATGAGGCGATCCTTTGAAGGCGGTCCGCCTTTCCGCGGTCTACATACGACGCATGCGAAAGCGACTGTTCGACAGCAAGATGCCATTGACGTTACGCATAGTCGCATGGGTGCTTGTAGTTCAAGGCATCCTTTCATTTGCAGCAAGTCTTACCCAGACAAACGCCGCGGGCGCCGGATTGAGTCCCGTGCCCGTGGGTTTCGCAGCCGTAGCTGCTGATGTCGCGAACGGCATAGTCGGCACGACCATTGGCGTGGGAATTCTCTTCCGCCGGCGATGCTGGCGAGCAGTGGCTGCGATAGGAGTCGGCGGCAATTGCGGCGCGCAGCTCGCTGGAATCGTGGCAACGTCAGGGGCTGATCTCTTCTATTTCCCTCAGTCGATAGTAGTGCCGATATCGCTCGCCATCAGTGGTGTGATGCTATGGGCTTTGACGGATCGCCGGGCGCATCTCGCGATGATCGGATGACAAAATCGCTGGCGCGTTACGAAGTGTGATGCGCCTCGCCGAAGAGGCGCTGCGTTTCCGCGTATTGATCGACCCGGCGCAGCGCCGCTTCGGCTTGTGCTGAGGCCTGCGCAACGACGTCGGATGCCGTGGCAAACGACGTCGGAGCGTTAAGGCCCGCGATGTGGATCAGCACCGCGGCCAGGCCGGCGGCCAACTTGACAGTGCTGATAAAACGTCCCGACATCGCGTTGCTCCTCGCAATGGAAACGTGGAAACCGTGACGCGTTGTTTCAATGGCGATGAGAGCGACGTTAGAAGTTAAATTCCCGTAGTAGGACAAGCATCGCTAGCCCAAAAAAAAATCGGGCCGATATAAAATCGGCCCCTTCAGTTAAATCGGCCCCTTCAGTTAAATCGGCCCCTACAGCAGAACGACAAACCCCACGATTTACAGGTGCTGCGTCACCGTGAACGTCAGCGCCCGGCCCGGCAGCGAGTACGCGTTTGTCGGAGACGGTCCAGTCGGCGTCGGGTATGCAATGCCGGCCCCGAACAGCGTGAACTTGTCGGCGAATTGATTGGTCAGGTTCTGCAGGCCCAACGTCACCGTTGTCTGCTGGAACTGCTTGTACACGCTTCCGTTGAAGAGCCAATACGACGGTCTGTTCAGCTCGTTATTCGCGCTTTCGTAGCCAGCGCCAACGGCGTAGCCGAATCCGGTCGAGCCATGTCCGTCAAGCGAGAGCAATCCTTTGTGCGGCGGAATGCCCTGGAATTGTTGACCCGAGACGACATTTGGCGCCGAAGGATCGAACGCGGCAGGATCGTTCAACGGGTAGGCGATGTCGATGCCGTATTCGGCATGCAATGCGCTGTATCGCGACAGCTGCTTGTCGGCGCGAAGCTCGACGCCTTGGTAGCGGACGTTCGCCAAGTTCTCGATGAACCCGAACTGTCCGCCGCCCGGATTCGAACTCGGCACGAAGAAGATCGGGTCGCGCAGCGCGGTGCTGTATGCATCGATCTCGATCCGCGGTGCCAATTCGTCGCCGCCGAAACGATGTTCGTAGCCGACTTCAAATTCGCTCGTGTGCTCGGCCGTGAGCTTCGGATTGATTGCGCGTTCGGTCATGAGCGGCGCGCGGAAACCCGTACCGAAGGACGTCCGGAAGACGTTGTCGGCGTTGGGCGTCCAGACCATCGCCAACCGGGGATCGATGCTGGAACCAAACGTGTCGTACCGGCTGATGTACGCCGCCGCGGTGTAGTGCAAGTGCGGCGTAGAATCCCACTCATACAATCCCGCGAACGATCGCTCCGTCTGCTGCGTCGACAAGATGCCGGGCGAGAACGGGGCGCCCGGCGGCAACGCGAGCGCTTCGTGACGAACGTCCGTTAGAAGTGTCCATGTGCCGCTCGCCAAGTCGCGATCGTATTGGATCGAGTCGTCGCTCACGACGTCGCGGTCGTCGAATAAGTACGGGTTGGCGAGCGTGTCCGGAACGCCAGGCACGGTCTGATCGGTGACGTTTGTGAGGTGGCGCATGATCAACGTGCCGGGCGCTACCCCTGTCGCGCTCGAGTCACCGATCGGCAATTGGACGTCCAAGCCGTATGCCGGCGAATTGGTGAGGTCGGCAGCGCCGGGATACGCGGTGAAGATCGTGTTCGGTCCGACGCCATTCGGATTGGTCGGGAAGCTGAGCGGCGCCGAAAGGTCGCGATACGCGGTCGTGTTGCGATACGTGGCTTCCACAAATCCGTCGCCTATGCCGAGCGAATAACGCAGCTTCAACAGCGACGAGGTCGCGTCGATCGTGCTGCCGAGCGTCGTCGATGCGACCGCCGGAGCCGATGCCTGCGGGTTGGGCTCGTATAGCGCGTTGTATCCCGTGACCGCGCCGTTCGTACTATAGCGATGGAACGAAAGCGCGTAGCCGAGCCGGCTGCCCGTCGTGCCGGTCGCCTGGAGAGTATAGCTTGACGTCCTGAACGTGCCGAGCGAGAAGCGGAGCAGGCCCTGGTCTTGCGGCGTCGGGTCGAGTGTGCGGAAGTTGATCGTGCCGCCCTGCGTGTTGGCGCCATCCAATGATGCCGGCCCAACGCCGTACACCACCTGCACGGCGGAGAACTGCGCCGGGTCCAAAAGCTCGAGGTCGAAGTCGCCGGTGTTTGCATTGTTGACGACATGGCCGTCGATATCGATGAGCGTTTCCGACGGATCCGGGCCGCGCAGGCTGGCGGTCTGCGGCAAGCCCGGCGCGCCGCCGGCCGGACGCGTCATCGTGACCGCGATCTGCTGGCCGAGCGCATCGGCGAGATTCTCGACGCCGCGTCCGGCAAGATCCTGCGGATCGAGACTTGCGGAAGGCGCCGATGCGGTCGAGAGCACCTGGCGGCCGTTGACCGTGACGCGATCGAGCGTCGAGATGCTGCCAGTCGTTGGCCGGGCGAGTTGCAGAACGAGCGCAGAGGTCTGACCCTCGGCCACGGAGATCGTCCGCGGGGCGAGCGGAGCGAAGCCGCGCGCTTGCGCCGTGACCACATAGGTCAGTGCCGGGAGGTCGAGCGTGAACGATCCATCTGCGCTGGAAACAGCCGAGAGTCGCGCCGAACCGGATACAAATTCAATCCGGGCAGCAGCGATCGGTTTCCCTGCGGAGTCGACGACGCTACCCGCAATGGTGCCGGTCGAAGCCGCCAACGCCGGCGTCAGCAACGACGCCGCGAGCACTGCCGCGAGGGTAAGTTTAATAAATGTGAGCATTCTCATGGCATGTATTGAGTTATCCCGGGCGCCGCACCCCGCCTGCCGCGCGTTGACCAAATGAATTGGGACGTTTTCCCCTTTGCTCAGACAATCGTCGGCGACTGCACAGGACCGGGTTTTCAGGCGTGCGTAGTGGCGTTGCACGGTTTAGCCCAGCGCGTTAACGGGCTCTCATAATGAACTAGAACGCAGGAGTGCCATGAACGACACATCGGACAACAGCACCCGGACCGAGCGCGACTCGATGGGCGAGATGCAAGTGCCGGCCCACGCCTTGTATGGCGCAAGCACGCAGCGGGCGGTGCTCAATTTTCCGATCAGCGATCTTCGCTATCCGCGGCGCTTCATCAAAGCCTTGGGTCAGGTCAAACTCGCGGCGGCGCAAACAAACGGCGAGCTGGGGTTGATCGACGAGAGCGTCGCCCGTGCGATCGTTGAGGCAGCGCAAGAAGTCGTGGACGGCAAACACGACGCTCACTTCGTGGTCGATATATTCCAAACTGGTTCCGGTACGTCCACCAACATGAACGCCAACGAAGTCATCGCGCACGTCGTCGCGGGCCACAAACGCACCGACAAAAAAGTGCACCAGAACGACCACGTCAATTTCGGCCAAAGCTCGAACGACGTGATTCCGACCGCGACGCATCTCGCCGCCGCCAGCGCCATCAAAGAAGATCTGCTGCCGGCGTTGCACGCGCTGCAGTCGTCGCTGGAGAAGAAGAGCCAGGAATTCTGGCAGATCGTCAAGACCGGCCGCACGCACCTGCAAGACGCCACGCCGATACGCCTCGGTCAGGAATTCCTCGGCTACGCCGGCCAGATCGAGCGCGGCAGAGCGCGCGCCAACCATGCCTTGGACGAACTCTGCGAAGTGGCGCTCGGCGGAACGGCGGTCGGCACCGGCATCAACACGCATCCGGAGTTCGCGCAGCGGACGTGTGCGAAATTGGCGCAGATGACCGGTCTGCCGATCCGCGAGACATCGAACCATTTCCAAGCGCAATCGAGCCTGGACAACTGCGTCGCCGCCAGCGGCGCGCTAAAGACGATCGCGGTCTCGCTGACGAAGATCGCAAACGACCTCCGCTGGCTCGGCTCGGGACCGCGCGCCGGCATCGGAGAACTGGAGTTGCCTGCCGTCCAGCCCGGTTCATCGATCATGCCAGGCAAGGTCAATCCGGTCATCTGCGAGAGCGTGCTGATGGTCTGCGTGCAAGTGATCGGCAACGACGCGGCCATCACGGTCGGGGGACAGAGCGGCAACTTCGAGATCAATCTCACGATGCCGATCGTGGGCTACGATCTGCTGCAGTCGATCTCGCTGTTGGCGCACGCCTGCACGAATTTGGCAAAGCAGTGCGTGGACGGCCTCAAAGCCACTGACAAAGGGCCGCAGATGGTCGAGCGCGGACTTGCGATCTGCACCTCGCTCGCGCCGATCATCGGCTACGACGCTGCCGCCGACATCGCCAAGGTGGCGGCCAAAACCGGCAAGACCATCCGCGAAGTGGCGCGCGAAAAGACGAAGCTCACCGACGCCGAGCTTGATTCGATCCTGAATCCCGCGCTCATGTGCGAACCCAGCGCCGATCGAGTCGGCGCCGGCGGCGGATAGGGCCCGGCCATGAAGACTATCGGCCTCATAGGCGTCGGCGCGATGGGCGAGCCCATCGGCGCGACGCTGCTGCGTGCAGGCAAGACGCTGCGCATCTGCGCGTACCGTCGCCGCGATCGAGTCGATCGCCTCATTGCAGCGGGGGCCGTGGAAGCGGCGGATCCGGCGGCCGTCGCCGAAGGCTGCGACGCGCTGATCACCATGGTTCCGGATGCCCCGCAGGTCGAAGAAGCGCTCTTCGGATCGCGTGGCGCAGCGCAATCAATGCCCCGCGGTTCCTACGTCATCGACATGTCGACGATATCGCCTGTCGCGTCGCGTGACTTTCACAAGCGCCTCGAGCAGCGCGGTATCGGCATGGTGGACGCACCCGTCTCAGGCGGACCTGCGCGCGCAGCCGACGGCTCGCTAGCGATTATGGTCGGCGGCGATCCGGCGTCGTATGCGGCGTGCGAGCCGGTGCTTCAACTGCTCGGCACGCCGACGCACGTGGGTCCCCCGGGCATGGGCGAGACGGTCAAGCTCGTGAATCAGATCATCATCTCTTCGGTCATGATCGCGAATGTCGAGGGGATGCTGTTCGCGAAAAAAGCGGGTGCCGATATCGACCTCGTGCGTCGCGTCATCGGCTCCGCGACCGGCTCGAACTACATCCTGGACAAATGGCTGCCGCAGAATTGGTTTGCGGGAACGCATAAAGGCGGATTCGCGCTCGACCTCTTACGCAAGGATCTCAACGCTGCACTGCAAGCCGCTGAAGCCATGGGGTTGGCGATGCCGCTGTCCATGTGTGCCGCGCAGCGCTACGGCGACGCTTCGCGCGATGGATTAGGCTCCGACGACTACAGTGCGGTCGCGGTTCCGTACGAACGTGCCGCGAGAACGAACATCACCGACTAGTTCTTCGTGCACGAATCGTGTGCGGTCTGTGCCTTGCCGTTCATCGTGAAGTTGAAGGTGCGGTCGATACGTGAGGCTGACGACCGGCGCCAGAGCACCGAGCCGTTTCCCTCAGCGTTAGGCTGGTAGTACGTTCCCGTCCACGTCCAGCCGTTCGACGCGGGGCCTGGTGAAGTATTGGTCGCGAACGTGCCGTCGCCGTGAAAATCGTAATAGATCCACTCCTTGAGCTTGGGCACGAAGCCCACATATGCGGTGCCGCCGTCCGCAGTGCGAGGTCCCCATTGCACGGTCGTCCAGCCGACTCCGGGCGCCGGTACGATGTGCCAATGATAGCCGCCGGTGCAGGTCCACGATCCGGCGAACGCCTGCGCGAAGAGACTTGTCGCGACGGCAGCAGCTGCAAGTAGCATGGCGATCATCCTCTCGTGATGATGTCGATTTGATCAGCTGAGTGCGCGAACATTGGTCGCGTTGAGCCGCGAAGCCTACCTTAAAAGGTCACGCATTACGGCGGCGGCGTGCCGGATATCACGCAATCGATCCGATTGGGCGTATCGAAATTATGATCTTCTTCCATGACGCCTTGGCCCAACGCGTAGCCGTAGCCGTCCGTCGACGTCGCGATCATGTGCGAGCCTTCGAAGAATTCGTTGACCTGGTAGACGCCGAACGTGGTCGGGTTGGTCGGCCCGGTGCCCCAATAGAAGCGGCTCACGGTCCCGCCGTTCTCCGCCGGGTAGTCGTAGATTTTTCCGGCCGGGCCGGGGCTCGGCGCCTGGAGGACTACCGGTGACGCGAGCGGCTGCGGCGACGAACCGGCGGAAGCCATGTAGCCGAAGAGCAGCGTATCGCCGGCGGCGTCGTTCGCGAGCAGCTGAATCTCATTCGTGCTCTGCGTCGGCGAGGACGGGAGCTGCTCTTGGTACTCGTACGTCAGCGTCCCGTTGACTGTGACGCTACCGATGACCTGATTGGTCTTCGGAAAATTCGACGCGCCGGGCGCCGGGGTGCCGAGATAACACTTGTACGTCCACGTGTCGCCGACGGCAAGCGGCTGGTAGAACTGCATCACGGTCGGCGATGGCGATGGCTGCGGGCCCGGCCCCGGCATGCTTCCGCCTCCGCCACCCCCGCCGCCGCACGCGGTGAGAAGCGTGACCAATCCTAAGAGTCCAATCGTCCACTTCATACGCCGATCATGCCAGGTTCGCCGTCGAAAAGTCTCAAACGAATGCTCAAGAATGTCTCAAGACGATTCAGTTTCCGTGAATGGGGCGCGCATCGGCGCAGTGGAATTCTCCTTTGGACCGTATCGCATGCGCACCGACGATCTGATTCTGCGTTGTCGAGGTGTCGCGGTGCCGCTCGCACCGAAAGTGGCCCACACGCTGCTCGTGCTGCTCGAGCGCGCCGGCAGCGTCGTATCTAAGGAAGAGCTTTTCGAGACGGTGTGGGGCGGGGCGGCGGTCGAGGACGCAAATCTCTCGCAGAATATCTACACATTGCGCCGTCAGTTCGAGGCGACGGGGGACGATTCGCTCATCGAAACGCTTCCGCGGCGTGGGTACCGGTTCTCCGGCCGCGTGCGACGATCGACGCCGGACAGCAGGGAAGGTGGGCGCACGAAGCTGGCTGCAGGCGCGGTCCTTGCGGCGGCGGCAGCTTGCGCGGCATGCGGCGCCGCGCTTATCTTCGCGGCTTCAAACGCCGGCGGGCCCGCTCCGGTCGCGATCACGCCTTCGGCGCTCGTCGCCACACAAGCCTACTGGACCGGCTGGCTTTATTATCGCGAAGGCACGGATGACGGATTCCGCAACGCCCTGCGCTCGTTCGAGCAGGCGGCAGACGTGCAGCCGTCGGATCCGCGCGGCGCCGCAGGAGAAGCGATGACGTACGCTTCGCTCGCCGATAGCGAGGGCGATTCTCCGTCAGGCGTGGCGGACGGCGCGCGAGCGGATTGGCTGGCCTATCACGTGCTCGCCAGTCACACGAATTCCGCCGAGGCGCTCGCGGCGAAGGGCTTCGTCGAATTCGATATCGATGGCGCCTTCGCGGCTGCGACGCGCGATTTGCGGCGCGCCGAACATCTCGATCCGCAAAATGCACCGGCGTTCATGTGGTACGGCAGCGTGCTCATCTGGGAGGGCAAGTTGTCTGCGGCGCGCGCACAGCTGTCGCGGGCCACGCGAATCGATGCGTCGCTTCCGAGTCTGGATTATCTCATGGCATGGGATTACTATTTCAGCCGTGACTTCAGCAATGCGATTGCGTTTGCACGACTTGCGATCGCCGATCCGTGGACCGAAAACGCGGGGCGCCTACTGCTCGCTGCAGCCGACGAAGGAGCCGGGAGATTCAAACCGGCCATCGACGCCGTTGCCAACTTGGCCCCGGGACCGACAGATGTCATCGCTGCGTGCGCCACACGCGCCGATGTCTATGCAACGATGGGCGATCGAGTTGACGCGGCCCGCGAGCTTCGAACGGTCGAGCGGCTCAGCGAACGCTATCAGCAGCGACCGTTGCTCACAGCCGTGGCGTACATCGCGAACGGAAAGCTTGATGAGGCGTTCGCGTGGCTTTCACGACTGTCGCAGATCGATCGCACGGTCCTCGAAATGGACCCGCGCCTTGATCGCGCTCGCCACGATCCGCGCTTCTCGCAATGGCTCCACGGATGATGCAGGGCGGACCTTACGGTCCGGGTTCACAACGTCGAAAATGAACCGGCGTTCGACGGGCCGCAGACGTTCGGCAGCAAGACCGTGTATGTCGTCGTCGGCGCATACGTTGGAATCGCCGAAACAAATACTTGATCTCCGGGCGGCGGAGAGGCGGTGCCCGGCGGCATTGGTCCTGGCGATGGTGTTGAATACGGACCACCGAGGATAGGCGCGCTGCCGTGCGAGTTGAGACGTGGCTTTCCAAACGCTGTATCCGGATTGCGTGGATAACCAAAGAACAACGTGAGGTGACCGTCAGCAATGCCTGTTGCACCGGGTTGCGGGTACAAAAGCGTAGGTGGCCTAACGCCCGCGCAGCCACCGGCAGGTGACGTTCCCTTGCAAGAACCCAGGAAGACTGCGAACGCGCAGATCACGAACGCCATGAGTACATTCCGCATGAGGGCGACGTTTGTAGGCGAAACGCCACAATCCTAGACAGGGCGGGTTCTGACGTACCCGCAAACTAGTGCCAACATGATGACGTACGCCACGCTCGACGGGCCGCGCGCGATCGGCTGGCGAGAGAAACCGCTTCCGACGCCTGGTCGAGGCGAAGTGCTCGTGAAGATCCGCGCGGCGTTGACGTGCGGCACGGATCTCAAAACCTATCGACGCGGACATCCGAAGTTGCAGTTCGGCCCGTTCGGCCACGAAGCTTCGGGTGACGTGATCGCTACAGGCGAGGGCGTGACTGCGTTCTCTCCGGGCGATCCAGTGATGTGGGTGCAGACCGCACCGTGCGGCGCATGCGACGCGTGCCGCGCCGACAACGAAAATCTCTGCGAGAAGCTTTTCGACGAGATCGCGCTCGGCGCGTATGGAACGCATCTGCTCCTCCCCGCTAAAGTCGTGCGGCACAATCTTTACCGAAAACCAGAGCACCTTACGTATATGGAAGCCGCGTTCTTGGAACCGCTTGCCTGCGTCGTGCACGGCTGGTCGGTGCTCAGACGCGCAAACGCCCGCGAGCCGCTTCCCCCAAACGTCGCGATCATCGGTGCTGGCACGATCGGCTTGCTGCATTTGCTGAACGCTGTGCAAGCCGGCGTGCATGCGACGGTCATAGCGCGCGGCGCAGACCGCCTCGATCTCGCGATGCGGCTTGGCGCGGACGAGGTGCTCGACGCCGCAAATGTCGAGGATGATCCGGCAGCGCGCGAAAGCAGCGCCGCACGATTCGCCGCGGTGATAGAATGCGGTGGAACGGCCGAGAGTTGGAACACGGCGGTGCGCCTCGTCGCGCCGGGCGGCCGCGTGCTGCTGTTCGGCGGACTGCCGGCCGGCGAACGCGTCGCTTTAGACGCGGGCCGCATCCACTATGACGAACTGACCCTCCTCGGCACGTTCCATTTCTCGCCGAACGATGTGCGCGAAGCGCGCGATCTGCTCGCGGGCGGCGCGGCCAACGTGAAGCCGCTCGTAAGCGGTATCGAGCCGCTTCGGGCGCTTCCAAACGTGTTCGAGCGGCTCGATAAGCGCGATGGCTTCAAGTATGCTTTAGTCCCAGAGCCCGCGCTCGTCGGGTGGATTTGAGGCGCGCGAGCGCGAAACGCCGAGATTCCGATATGCCGACGACGACAACGCGCGCAGCCGTCTACGACCGCGATGGCAGCATAACATTGAAAGATCTCGTGCTCGACGCGCCCGCCAAGGGCGAACTCGTCGTGCGCATCACCGCGTGCGGCATCTGCCCGGGCGAAGTGCTCGCGTGGTACGTCGCGCGCAAGGCGCCGTTCGTGCTCGGCCACGAGCCGGTCGGCGTCATCGAACACTGCGGCGAAGGCGCCGCGCCTGGATCAAACGGTGCCAAGCCATTCGCGGTCGGTGAGCGCGTCTTCGTCCACCATCATGCGCCGTGCATGACGTGCAGAGCATGTCTGCGCGGCGATCACGTCCAGTGCGCGACGTGGCGTTCAACGCACCTCGTGCCGGGCGGCATGTCTACCTTTGCAGTCGTGCCTGAAGCCAACGTGCGCGCAGACGTGCTGCGCCTGCCCGACTCGCTCGGCGACGACGTCGCCACGTTGATCGAACCGCTCGCGACGGTCGTCAAATCGGTGCGTCGCTCGCGCATGCGCGCGGGAGATCGCGTGCTTATCATCGGCCTCGGCGTCATGGGTCTGCTGCACGTCGCGTTGGCGCGCAAGCGCGGCGCGGGCTCGTTGCTCGCGGCGGATCGCGTGCCGGAGCGCCTGGCGTGTGCGCTGCGCATGGGCGCAGATCGTGCGCTCGACGTCTCCAATGGAAAAATAGAAGAGCTCGTCGCCGCCGAGACGGGCGGCGCCGGCGCTGACGTCGTCATCGTCGGCCCAGGATCGACGTCGGCCATGGATGACGCGCTGCGATGCGTGGCGCGTGGCGGCACGATCGTGCTCTTCAGCCCGCTGCCGGAACACGAGCGATGGCCGCTGCCGGTGCACGACGTCTACTTCAAAGACGTCACGATCACGGCAAGTTACTCTGCCGGCCCGGACGACACGCGCGAGGCGCTGGAGCTCTTGAACGGCGGAATCGACGTCGCGCCGCTCTTCACCCATCGGTTTCCGTTGGACGGCGTCGTCGATGCATACCGGCTGGTCGCCGAAGCGCGCGCGGCGCTCAAAGTCGTCGTGTATCCAGGTGCGCGATGAAGCACGAGTTCGACCCGGCTTCGTTCTCCTGGCGCGGCGTCGAGACCGAAGGCTACCGCGCTGGGCGCGAAGATCTGCCGGACCAAGGCTACCGCGGCGTCACACGCTACACGATCACGTCGCGCGACAACACCCCCTGCAATTTTGAGGTCCGTTATTTTGAGATCGAGCCCGGCGGCTACACGCGCCTTGAACGGCACACGCACGTGCACTCGGTGACGGTGTTGCGGGGCTCGGGCTACGCGGTCGTGGGCACGGAAATCCACGGACTCGGATCGCACGACCATGTTTACGTTCCGCCTCAGACGCTGCACCAGTTTGTCAATGACGGAAGTGTGCCATTAGGGTTCTTGTGCGTCGTGGACGGCGAGCGCGATCGGCCGGTTCAGCCGAACTCGGGTGATCTAGAGCTATTGAATAGTAATGATGCGACCCGCGGGCGATATAGGCTCTAGCAATCAGCAGGCCCGACACAAGCTCCCAATAAATTAGTTGACGGTCATTTTTCTGAAGGGGCCGACTTTATGTCGGCCCGCCAAAACGGAGCTTAAATCGATGACGCGCGCTTTTGCATGCATTGCCTCGCTTTTAACGTTGATCGTCGCGTTCTCTGCGCCCGGACCGGCCCGAGCGGCCGGATCCGCAAATCCTAATCCGGCAGCGTCGCCGAGCGACTATCAACAGTTCGTCGCCGGCCTCACGCCGCAAAGCGGCCTCTTCACGCTCTGGCGCAAGGACGGCAAAGTCTACTTCGAACTGACCAAAGATCAGCTCGATACCGACTTCATCGAAACGTCAACGCCGGAAACCGGGATGGGCGGCCTCGGCGTCGCACCGGGCAATCCGTACTTCCAACTCGCGCGCATCATGCGCTTCTCGCGTCAAGACAACAATGTTGTCATCACGTTCCCGAACACATCATTCGTCGCACCCGACGGCTCGCCGTCTGCGCTCGCGATCTCGCAGAACTTCCCGCCGTCCGTGCTGGCGGTCGAACCGCTCGCGGCGACGGACCCTGCGACCGGTAGCGTCGTCATCGACGCGTCGCCGTTCCTCGGCGATGTTTCGGACATCCAAGACGGGATCCGCGGCATCAGCACGGACCCACAGAGCCAGTATCATCTCGATCGCGGCAAGTCGCTCTTCGGCGTCTCAAAGGCCTTCACCGATAACGTGATCCTCGAAGCCGTCCAGACGTGGACGACCGACTTGCCGGACCCGTCGGTGGACAATCTCATCGACCCGCGCAATTTCCAGTTGAAGATGAAGTATAACATCGCAAGGGCGCCGGCCTCAGGATCGTACATGCCGCGGATCGCGGACGACCGCGTGGGCTACTATCCGAACATACTCTTGAACTATGAGGCGAACTTGACGCGCGAGCGCCAATTGCGCTACATCGTGCGTTGGGATGTGCGGCCATCAGATCCGAGCAAGGGGTTGTCGCCTGCGATCCATCCGATGGTCTACTACTTGTCGGACACGATCCCGTTCGAGTACCGCCAACCCATCAAGGACGCGCTGCTTACCTGGAACAAAGCGTTCGAGAAGGTCGGAATCAGCGGAGCGGTCGAGGTCCGCAACCAGCCGTCGGATCCGTCCTGGGATCCCGACGACATCAACGTGAACGTCGTCCACTGGCTCACGCAAGCGTATAACGGCGGCTACGCACAGGCGGGCACCGTCTGGGATCCTCGCACGGGCCAGATCCTGAAGACATCGATAGTGATCGACGCCGACCTCGTGCACTTCTCGGGGCTGACGATCCAGGACTACATAGCTCCGACGATCGATTCGCGCACGCAAGACGCGCCATTCAGCGATGAAAACCGCTACGGCCTCGAAGCTCGGGCATCGGCAGCGTTTGGCATGTACGCCCTCGCGGCGATGGGGACGCCGCTCTCGCAGTCGCAGATGCTGACGTATGCGCAGAACTATCTCAAAGCGATCGTGCTGCACGAGTCCGGCCACGAATGGGGATTGCAGCACAATTTCGTCGCGTCAGAGGCATATTCCGCAGAGCAGCTGCAGAGCAGAGCGTTCACGTCGCGCTTCGGCATCGTGAACTCGGTCATGGAATATACGCCCGTCAACTTATGGCCGCGCGGCGAGTCGCAGGGCATGCTCTTCCAGACCTTGCTCGGTCCATACGATTACTACGTGATCCACTGGGGCTACGCTCGCATCCCGGGCGCGGCTACGCCGCAAGCTGAAGTGCCCACGCTTTCGCAGTGGGCGCAAGTGTGGCAGCAGCCCAAGTATCGCTTCGCGATGGATGAAGACGTCCAGTGGGGCAACGGCCACGCCATCGATCCGCGAGTCAACCAGTTCGATCTTTCCAACGACAACATCGGCTGGTGCGGCGCGCAGCTTTCCATTGCCGACGATCTGATCGGCAAGATCTCCTCGCGCTTCACGTCGCCCGGCAGCACGCACGACGCGCAGCAGCAAGCGTTCGGCGCCGCGTGGCGCGTCATCTCGCGCTGCGTTTCGTTCGCGAACCACTACGTCGCCGGCGAATACATATCGCGAGCGCATGTGGGCGACCCGGGCGCCCCGCTGCCGCTGACGGCGGTCTCGCGGTCGGATGCGCGACGAGCGTTTGACTTGCTCGATCGCCGGCTGCTCGGGGCCAGCGCATTCTCGTACCCAGCGCAGACGCTGCGGCAGATGGTCTACACGGAATGGGTGACGGACTTCCCGCAGCCGCAGTGGGCCTACAATCCGCCGCTGCGCCACGACGTGCCGGTCGCGACCATCGCGGAATCGCTGCAAGCCGCAACGCTTTCGCGCCTTTTTCAGCCGACGATGCTGCAACGTCTCGACGATCTCTCGCTGAAATATGCAGCGGGATCCACGATGAGTCTGGCCGATCTTTTCGCGTGGACGCAGTCGTCGGTATTCGGCGACCTGCGTTCCGGTGGAGCGCCGAGCGAGATCCACCGCAGCGTCCAGCAATGGTATGCACATCTACTCGCGGGGCTTGTGCTCTCGCCCGCTGCCGGAACGCCTTACGATGCGCAGTCGCTTGCGCGCGCCGAACTCGTGGATCTGCAGTCCGAGTTGAACGCTGCGCGGACCCGCGGCGGAAACGACGCGCTGACTGCGGCGCACTTGGCTAACCTGCAAGTGCTCGTCGACCGGACGCTCAACGCACAGATCACGATGCCTGCCCCCGGCTAGTCGCCGGCGGGCAGCAGCCGGCGCGCGTCGTCGGGGTAGTCGCCGTGTGGATGCTTCTCGATCCACGCCTTCGCTCTGCTCGCGAGGTGCTCGAAATTCTCGAAGATGTGAGGTCGATTCGTTCTGGCGATCGCGATTGATTCTCTCAACAATTCCCAGTACAGATTGACGTTAAACCAATCGGTTTGCAGGTATGTATCTTCATCGATGAGGCCGCTGCGCACGAACGACCCGACGTGATTGTAGATATCGCAGAGGTAAAATTCAGGATGCTTGCGACGATCGACCGGAATCTCGAGTAAGGAAGCTCGGAACTCTTCGTCTTTCATCCGCTCGGCGAGATCGTGGCGGACGAAGTTCACGAGCTCACGCACGCTTGGGTCTTGGAGCATCGCGAACACGCTGAGAAGGCCGCTGAGCTGATTACTCGTTCGAAGATGGCGAAGCTGCACCAACGCGGCGATAGCGGATGCCGCGATGACGACGAAAGTACCGACCGCAGCTGCGGTATTTAAGGCTTCGAGCGCCACGATGCGGCAGTTCTTGCCTTGCCTCGATTTGACCCGCAGGCTCAGAACGCCAAGGGGCCTTCGCTTACGCGAAGGCCCGATTGACGCGGTTGGGCCGCTTTGTAACCTAGAGCATTTCGTGGTGCTCTAAGCCGGCGCTGATCAGAGTTTGATCTTGACGCCGAAGAACGCGTTGAAGGGCAGGGCGTTCGATATCGGATTTTCTTGGTACGGGTACTGCACCATCGGCTGGAAGCTCGCACCCGGGTTGTAGAAGTTCGATCCGAACGGCAGCGGCGCGTTGTAACCCGGCAACGTGTAGCTGCATGCCTTGTTGTTGGCGAGGCGCGTCCATGGCTCCGATGTTCCGCCCGAGCAGCTGCTGACGAGGTTCACGAGGTTGAGCGTCAGCGCGACTCGCGGACTCACATCGTAACCGATCTGCATGTGCATCATGATCTCGTTCGGAGATTTGAATGCGCCGAGGTTGTCGAAGTTGCCCGTGAACGGATCGGGCACTGGTACTGACGTCGGGAGGCCGTTTGGATTATTGGCCGCTGCGCCGCATGTCAATGCGTCGAACGGATTTCCAGTGCCGCCGAACTTGTAGCGCGGGTCGCCGGCAACGCTTCCGCCGGTCAGCGCGGCGCAAGTCGCCGGGTTGACGCCGTAGCCCACCAGAGGAGCCCCGTACGGGACGCCTTCGAAGAATTGGAACTGCGGCGATATGGAGAGTTTGTTGACCTTGTAGTTCAGCACGAGCGTCGCCGTTACCGGTGTTTCGTACGAAGCGTTCGTGGATTCGATGCCGCCCGGGATCGTGTTGAACGGAGCGTACGATCCATTCAGATCGAAAAGCGGCCGAACCGGTGCGTTGTAGTACGGGTTAGCAATGCCGTTCGTCTCGGTCGCTACCGCATTGCCATTTCCGAACGTACCGCATAGCGCAGTCGGACTGTTCGAGGAGACCGCGTTCTTGCACGCCGCCGTGAACGAATTGTACTGTTGGATGGCAAGGTTCACCGTGCTGAGCACGCTGCCGCCATTTTGCAGCGGGCTGTACTTGATCAGGCTGTTCGTGAACGTCAGCGAGAACAAGCCGGACAACCCGTTGCGGTTGAAGTCGCCCTTCGTCAATTCGAACTCCACGCCGTCTGACGTCTGTCTGCCGGCATTGAGGCCCGAGACGAAGTTCGTCTTCTGATCCAAGAAGAAGTTCTGGATCTGATCTTTCGTCTGGCGCAAGAACGGCGTCACCTTGAAGCTCATGTCGCCGGACTGGTGCTCCCACGAAAGGTCGTAGTTGGCGGAGGTCGGGGGCCGGATCGCGTGGGTCGTGGTCGTGAAACCGGCCTTCCAGAAGTTGTTGGCATCGTACGAAGCAAGGTCTTGCTGCAGCAAGTTGTACTGCTGGAACGCGGTGTTGGGCGCCTGTGTGTACTTGCCGTAGCTGAAGCGCAGTACGTTGCTCGGGTTGAGCGTGTACGTGCCGCCGATACGCGGCTCGAACACGTTGAACTGCGTCGTGTCGTTGGGCAGGTTCGTTAGGTGCACCGGAACCTGACCTGCCGGGCACGGCTGGTTGACGCCTTTAGCATCGTTCGGATTGGGTGACGGGGTGTTTCCGGCTCCCGGCAGGACGCACCAACCGGTGTTCAACGAGTTGAACCAGAACGTGCGTGCAGATCCGCCGGTGTCCGAGAGCTTATAGCGGAAGCTATCCACGCGCACGCCGTAGTTGAACAGCAGTTGCCCTGTCGGCTTCCACTGATCTGTGATCGATCCAGAAATGAAGGTCGGATCGGCTTGGTTGCCGCCGCCGCGACGTCCGTTTTCCGCCACGAACCATTCGCATGATCCGGAGCCGCAGCTCGAGGGCAACGTCAGAGCGGCTTGGCTTATGCCTCCGAGCGTCACTGTGCCCGCGAACGGACTGTAGCAGTTGACCGGGGTTCCGACGGCGGGATCGGTCGGGTGGACCTGTGCCGTTACGTAGCAGGTTCCCGATGTCGGTGAGCTCGAGTTGACTGCCCACAGGAACGGCCGGTTGGCGCCGTTGACCATGGTCGTGTCGTTGGCACGATAGTCGTGCGCGTAGCTGTCGCTGACTTCCACGTTGATCAGGTTCTTGTCGTTGATCTGGCTCGCGTACGATGCGCTGACGCCGTTGGTGGTCGTCTGCACATAGTAGTTCAACGGGAAGTAGCCGATGAAGTTGGTCCACGCCGTATTCGGGGCCGTCTGCGGCCACACTGAATAGTTTGAGAAGCCGTAGATGCGGAAATACGACGACGTGCCGATGTTCTTCTGGTACTGCAACTTGATGATCGAGTTAGGGTTGGCCGAGCCGTCGCGCTGGTTCACGGGAATCGCAGCTAGCGCGCCGCCGAACAAGGCTGACGGATGCGTGCTTGCTGGGTTGTAGGGGAAATAATACGGGGTGACCAGGCCCTGTAGCTGGCCGGCATTGACGCTTGAACCGAGTCCAACGCCAACTTTACCAAGATACTGGGCGCCGAAGCCGGGTCCGCTCAAGTAACCGAACGCCGGGCCGCCATTGAGGGTTTGCAGCGGGCCAGGCGTTGTGACACCCCAATCGGAGGCGGAACTGTAGTCCAAGTTGTGCAGATATGAATTGTCGTACAGCAACTGAATGTCGTCCTTGCCGGCGTCGTTGCGATGCGGCAAGCCGAAATGCAAGTTGACGACGTTTTCGTAGTCCCAGACATCTGAGGCATTTCCAAAGAGGTCCGGCGAGGCGAGCGCGTATCCGCCGGGTCCGATTTGGGTGGCGTAGCACGATGAGAGGTTCGGATTGCCACCGGCGGATTGCGAGGTACCTGCTGCAACCGGGCATCCTAGCCGAGCTGCAGGCGTGCCCCACAACTGCGTGATCCCCGCGCCGTTGCTCTGGTCGTACCAGCGGAACTGCTGGTGATATCCGCCGAGGCCGACGAAGTACGTGAAGTTGCGATCCGGCGTGGCGCCGCCGACCTGGATGTTGGCTTTGTTGTACAGCGTGGGTGTGCCCACGCCGAAGTTCACCTCGCCGAAGCCCGGATACGTGCCATTGCGGATGACCTGGTTGATGTAGCCGGCCAAGCCTTGCGACTCGGAGCTGGCGGGAGCGGCGCCGGTGTAGACCTGCAGCTCTTGCTGTCCTAAGGCTGAAGCCGTCGACGCCGGATAGTTGTCGTACGAGCGTAGGACGGGGACGCCGTCGAACTCGTAGCCGACTTGGTCGTTGTCACCGCCGCGGATATGGATCGTCTGGAACCAGCCCTGCTGGCCTGGGATGACGACGACACCCGGGGTGGTCGCGATAGCGCCGTAAGCAGCATCAAGGCTGCCGCCGCCGCCGAGCGAGCCGACTTTGGCTTGCGTCGCTGCGTTGACCGAATAGACGTCAGCTGTCGTTCCGGCCTTTACGAGCGCGCTGGCCGCAGTCGTCGTGACGTGACCGAGGACCTTGGTCGATGCTCGCGTCTGCAATCGTATGCCCTGAGTGTTGTCGGCAAACACCGAGACACCAGGCTGTGAGATCGTGTCG
>Ga0210384_10000457_pt1 | contig 62628 bp, 46 predicted proteins | sample IncBWH2MmetaG_FD_160574 | JGI IMG/M metagenome (GOLD analysis project Ga0210384, IMG submission 160574) | Forest soil microbial communities from Barre Woods Harvard Forest LTER site, Petersham, Massachusetts, United States - Inc-BW-H-2-M | ecosystem: Environmental > Terrestrial > Soil >...
ACCGAAGCAAGAGTTTCATCAAGTCTCCCGTGAAACCAAATGGTGGCGAACCGGCGGGAGACATCTTAACGGCGGAAGTGGGAGAAGAGCCAGAAGAGAAAAGACAAAGCGAGGCTGAGGAGGAGGCAGGTGACGATGGGGAAATAAAAAGTGGCGTGTTCGCCGCGGTGGACGATGTCGCCGGGCAGGCGGCCGAGTCGGAACGGAAGGCGGCCGCCGAAGTAGAGCAGGGCGCCGGCGACGGCAAGGATGACGCCGAGGATGAGCAGGACGCGGCCGAGTTCGCGGAGAGGGTCCACGAAGGGATTGTAGCGGGGAGGGATGAGGTAAAGAAGCACGGAAGCAAAGGGGAAAGCTGAAGACGGCCGCATTCTTCGGCCCCGCGTTGTGTTTGCAGACAAGGGCGCGGCGGCGGCGAAGTGAATTAGGAAAAACCCCTGTCGTAGAACGTGCGCAGGTTGGGAGCTTAAATCAAATCATGGCCGGCGAAGAAATAGCCGATTTCGAAAGCGGCGGTGTCTGGGGCGTCGGAGCCATGGGTACAGTTGTTGCCGATGCTGGTACCCGGTCGTGGCGGATGGTGCCGGGGGTGGCTTTTTTCGGGTCGGTGGCGCCCATGGTGTCGCGCCACTTGAGGATGGCGCCTTCGGCTTCCAAGACCATGGCGAAAATTTTGCCGGAGGACATGAAGTCGGTGAGCTCGCCGAAGAAGGGGCGGGCTTTGTGGACGGCGTAGAAGCCGCCAGCTTCGTCTTTGGTGAGGCGCATGCTTTTGATCGCCACGATCTTGAAACCGGCCTTGTGAATGCGCGAGAGAATTTCGCCTTGTTGGCCGCGGCTAACGGCATCAGGCTTGATAATTGCAAAGGTCCGCTCTAGAGCCACTGAAAATTCCTCCAATGCGTTTGTGATGTTCCAGAAGGCCGGTCTAAAGACCGGCCACTACATAACTGCTCCAATGCGCCCGCCTCGGAAGACGGCCGCTACAAAACCTGACTTATTTCAATGCTGCTGCTAGCGTGGAGCCCATGTCGGCTGGGGTTTCTACGCAGCGGATGCCTGCTGCGCTCATGGCCGCGTATTTGTCTTTGGCGGTGCCTTGACCGCCGCTGATGATCGCGCCGGCGTGGCCCATGCGACGGCCCGGAGGCGCGGTTTGTCCGGCGATGAAGCCCACGACCGGCTTTTTGACGCTGGCTTTGATGAACTCGGCGGCGCGTTCTTCGGCGTTGCCGCCGATTTCGCCGATGAGGATGATGGCGTGGGTGCCCGGGTCGTCGTTGAAGAGGCGAATGGCGTCCAGGAAAGATGTGCCGATGATGGGGTCGCCGCCGATCCCGATGCAGGTGGATTGGCCGATACCGAGGCGGGTGAGCTGGTCGACGGCCTCGTAGGTTAGTGTGCCGCTGCGGCTGACTACGCCGACATGTCCCTGTTTGTGAATGCGCCCGGGCATGATGCCGATCTTGCACTTGCCGGGAGAAATGACGCCCGGGCAGTTAGGGCCGATGAGGCGCGTTTTCTTGGAATCAATGGTGGCAAACACACGCACCATGTCGATGACCGGAATGCCTTCGGTGATGCAAATGACCAGCGGAATTTCCGAATCGGCGGCTTCGAGGATGGCGTCGGCGGCGTACGGCGGCGGCACGAAGATTACCGAAGCGTTGGCGCCCGCGCCTTTCACGGCTTCGGAAACGGTATCGAATACGGGGCGCTCCAGATGCTTGGTGCCGCCTTTGCCAGGCGTAACTCCCCCAACGACGTTGGTTCCATACTCAATCATCTGCTGCGCGTGGAAGGTGCCTTCACGGCCGGTAAAGCCCTGAATGATCAAGCGTGTTTTTTCGTCAACAAGAACGCTCATCGCGCACCTCCGGCGAGAGCGACGACCTTTTGCGCGGCGTCTTTCATGCCGTCGGCGATGGTGAAGTTGAGGCCGGAATCCCGGAGGATTTGCTGGCCCTTCTCAACGTTAGTACCTTCCATGCGAACCACGACGGGGACCTTGACCTGAAGATCTTTGGTAGCGGCGACTACGCCCGTCGCCAAGACGTCGCAGCGCAGGATGCCGCCAAAAATATTGATGAATACGGCGCGCACACTCTGATCGCTCATCAGGATGCGGAAGGCATTTTTCACTTGATCGGAGGACGCGCCACCGCCCACGTCCAGAAAGTTGGCAGGCGAGCCACCCGCGTACTTGATGATGTCCATGGTGGCCATGGCCAGGCCCGCGCCATTCACCATGCAGGCCACGGTGCCGTCAAGCTTGATGTAATTCAAACCGTATTTCGAAGCTTCCACTTCCAAGGGATCTTCTTCATCCAGATCGCGCAATTCGCGGAGTTCTTTGTGGCGGAACAGGCCGTTGTCGTCGAAGGTCATTTTGGCATCGAGCGCCACGATGCGGCCGTCGCCGGTAAGCACGCAGGGGTTAATTTCCAGGAGAGAAGAATCGGTGTCCACAAAGGCGCGATGCAGGGCCTGGAAAAAAGGGGCGGCGTGGGTGGCGACTTCGCCGGAAAGGCCCAGGCCGAAGGCCAGCTTGCGCGCCTGGTAGGGCTGAAGGCCGACTACCGGGTGAATAGTTTCGCGGATGATGGCTTCCGGATTATTTTTGGCGACCTCTTCAATTTCCATGCCACCGGCAGCGCTGGCCATGAACACGACTTTGCCGGTGCCGCGATCGACGAGAATGCTGAGATAGAGTTCGCGCTTGATGTCCAAGCCTTCTTCGATCAGCACGCGCTTGACGATGCGCCCGCTGGGACCGGTTTGCACGGTGACCAAGTTCATGCCGAGAATCTGGCTGGCGATGTCGGCGGCTTCGTCGGCGGAACGCGCCAGCTTGACGCCACCGGCCTTGCCGCGGCCGCCGGCGTGAATCTGCGCCTTGACCACCACGATTTTGGACTTCAGGCGTTGCGCGGCCTCGCGGGCCTCTTCCTTGGTGAAAGCCACCTCGCCGCGCGGGGTGGTTACGCCGTAGCGGGACAGGATGGCCTTGGCCTGATACTCGTGAATCTTCATGGGGTTCCGTCAGTGCTAGAATTTATGCATCAGCAAAACACTGGAGTTTAACCGGAAGGCCGGAACGGAGCAAGGAGCCCGCCAAATCGGCTGGAAAAATGAGCCCAGAGCGCAACGTTTGTAACCAGCTTGTAGCGAAGGCGAGCGGGAAGAGAGCGGCTGCCTAGCGATGGCGCTAACCCTCATCGAACGAGCCGAAAAGGGGCACATTTTCGCGCGCGCGGAAGCAGAAGCAGTGATGGAGGAGATGCTCTCCGGCCGGGTGGAGACCGCGGAGATCGTGCGCTTGCTGCTGGCGTTGAACGGGCGGCCAGTGCAGGTGGCGGAGCTGGCGGGTTTTGCGTCGGTGATGCGGCGGCATGCGGCGGCGGTGTTCGCGGAGGGCGAAGTCCGGCCCGCGGGCATGGTAGATACCTGCGGCACCGGGGGAGACGGCTGCAACACGTTCAACATTTCGACGGCGGCGGCGATCGTGGCGGCGGCGGCTGGCGCGCGGGTGGCCAAGCACGGAAATCGCGCGGCCAGTTCGCAAAGCGGTTCGGCGGACGTGCTGGAAGCGCTGGGCGTGCGCGTCGACCTTCCATTGACCGACATGGGCCGCGCGATTCGCGAGCTGGGGATCGGTTTTCTGTTTGCGCCGGCGGCTCATGCGGCGACGCGTCACGCGGTTCCGGCACGAAAGGAAATTGCCGTGCGCACGGTTTTCAATCTGCTGGGGCCGCTGACCAATCCCGCCGGGGCGCAGGCGCAGGTGCTTGGAGTTTTTTCGGCGGACGCCATCGACCTAGTGGCAGCCACGCTGGCGGAGCTTGGCGTCGAGCGCGCATTTGTGGTCCACGGATCCGGCGGCTTGGATGAAATTTCGCTGGCGGGCGAAACGCTCGTTGCGGAGGTGCAGCACGGCGGCGTGCGCCGCTACGTGGTTACGCCGGAAGATTTCGGCATGTCAGTAGCACCGCTGGCGGCGGTGCAAGGTGGCACTCCGGCGGAGAACGCCGCGATCATTCGGGGAATCTTTGCGGGCGAGACCGGCCCGCGGCGAGACATCGTGGTCATTAATGCCGCGGCGGCCCTGGTGGCGTGTGATGTCGCGGATAATTTGTTGGACGGAGTGCGACTGGCAGGCAAGGCGATTTCTTCGGGTGGGGCAGAGGAAAAACTGTCTGCCTTGATCGCATTCACGAAGGTCGGGCGTTCCTGAGTTGGAGAGAAGCGGCGTTAGAGGGGGTAGTCCAGCAACTCGAAAGCGCTTGCTCCGCGGCGACCAGCGTGCCCGGGTAGACGCCGAGCGGGCAAGCCCCGGCCCCTACGAGAGATGAGGGCGCCGCTTGTGACCCAGCGCAAAATCGAGGCGCTCGGCGAAGACGCAGATTCTACGGCTGGAAGGGGCTTTCCGAGTGCTCGACAATGGGATGGGAAGTGGACGTGCCGGCGCCTCCACCCGCCGCGGCCGCTGCAATGGCTCCAGCACCGATTAGGAAAAAGAGAAAGCCCCTGCGCCGGTGGCGGGGCTTTCTGTCCGGATGCTCGCTGCCATCCGGCTTGGCGGCGGTGTCGTCTTCGGTGGGGTCGAGGACGACGCGGTAGGCCTCACCTTCGGCAATGATTTCGCTTTCATCGCCATACGAAAATTTCAGCGAATTGCGACGAGCGTAGACGTAGAGCAGCTTGGGCGCTACCGCGGTGATTTGGCCGATCGTGGGGACGTCCGCGGCGGGGCGAATGCTTGCCTTACTGGCGCGGATCTCCGTTGCCGCGGCTCGCGCTGTGGAAAAGACCAGCGTGCCCGCGGTCAGATCCATCTGCGTGCCCTTTTCGGCGGAGGAATCGCTGCGCAGCGTTACTTGGCTGTCGCCGGGAAGATAGAACATGGCTGCGCCACTACGCAGGCGCAGGACGCCATCGGGTTCGGTGGAGAGGCGGTCGCCATCATAGAGACTCGTTCCGGAAGAAACACGGCGGTCGCTTAGATACGCGCCGTCCGCCTCGGTTATCAGGCCCAGCGGATCGCGCCGGGCCGAGACCGGAAGGCCCGCCAGCGCCATGGCCACAACTGCCGCTATAACAGGGCGGCCGGTCATCATGAGACACCTCCGGAAACTCGGGATCGATCGGAATTTCTACGCCAACCGCTAGGTGAACTATGTGCGCGGCATGGCGATACATACCGTATATACCACATAATTATCATAAATAACTATATATAATTTAAACTAAACGGAAACCAGAGCGGCCTTCACTGAGAACGGACAGGCACAAGCGGACTCATCTCGCTGAAACGGAGCGCAAGATGCTGCGTCGCCACTGCTTCTGGTGCGCGTTACAGCGAGAGGAAGTTCTGCAGGAGTTGCTTGCCGGATTCGGTTAGCACGGATTCGGGATGGAACTGGACGCCTTCGAGTTTGTAACGGCGGTGGCGGACGCCCATGATGATGCCGTCGTCGGTTTCGGCGGTGATCGCGAGCTCGCGCGGCAGCGACTTGCGCTCGACGATGAGCGAGTGATAGCGCGTCGCGGTGAACGGATCGGGCAGCTTGCGAAAGACGCCCTTGGAGTCGTGGTGAATTTTGCTGGTCTTGCCGTGAAACAGCTTCGGCGCACGAATGACTTTTCCCCCGAACGCCGCGCCGATAGCCTGATGCCCGAGGCACACCCCAAGAATGGGAAATTTCCCCGAGAGCCGTTGAACCAGCTCAATGCAAATCCCGGCATCCTGCGGAGTGCAGGGGCCCGGCGAAATCACGATACGCTCCGGCTTGCGGCGCGCGATTTCATCCACGGAGATTTTGTCGTTGCGATGCACTTCGACGTTGCAACCCAGCTCGCCCAGATACTGCGCCAGGTTGTAGGTGAACGAATCGTAGTTGTCGAGCAGCAAAATCACGATATTTTCTCTAGCGGCGCCCGCGGTGCGCGGCTTCCAGAGCGGTTACCAGCGCGCGCGATTTGTTGACGCTTTCCTGGTATTCGCCCTCCGGAGTGGAATCGGCAACGATGCCGCCTCCGGCCTGCACGTACGCGACGCCATTCTTGACCACCATGGTGCGCAGCGCGATGCAGGAGTCCAGATTACCAGCAAAATCCATGTACAGGACGCCGCCGGCATAAATGCCGCGCCGGGTTCGCTCCTGCTCTTCGATGATTTCCATGGCGCGTACTTTGGGCGCGCCGGAAACGGTGCCCGCCGGAAAGCAAGCCATCAGCGCGTCGAAGCAGTCCACGTCTTCGCGCAGGCGCCCGCGCAGACTGGAAACCAGGTGCATCACGTGCGAGAAGCGCTCGACGTTCATGAGCTGTTCGACTTTCACGGTGCCGTAGTCGCAGACCCGGCCGAGGTCGTTGCGGCCCAGGTCCACCAGCATAATGTGCTCGGCACGCTCCTTTTCGCTGGCGAGCATCTGCTTTTCCAGGCGCTGGTCCTCGGCCTCGTCTTTGCCGCGAGGAAGCGTTCCCGCAATCGGGCGATAGAAAACGTCGCGGCCTTGGACTTTGACCAGCATTTCGGGCGAACTGCCGACCACGGCTACGTCATTCATTTGCAGATAGAAAAGATAGGGCGAGGGATTAAGGGCGCGGAGCTCGCGATAAACCTCAAACGGCTCGGCCTTGGTCTTGACGGAAAAGCGCTGGCTGAGCACCACCTGGAAAATATCGCCGGCGCGGATGTATTCCTTGCACTTGCGCACCGCCGCCAGGTATTCCGGGCGGCGGAAGTTGGAGGCAACTTTGAGCGCTGGACGCTTCTTGGTCCCGGGGTCCCTTCGGGGGCGCTCGGCGGCGACGGGCTGCTCCAGCAGCTTGCGGGTTTTCTGGATTTCGCGAACAGCGGCGTTGTATTTCGTTCGCAGGCTGCCGGAGCCCTCGGTGAACACGTTGCGCACGACCCACAGACGGTGCTGAACGTGATCGAACGCAATAATGCCGTGGTAGAACATCAGCATGGCGTCGTATAAGCCGATTTCGTCGCGCAGGCGCTTGGGCAGGCGTTCGATGAGCCGCACCATGTCGTAGGAAAAATAGCCGATGGCACCGGCCACCAGCGGGGGCAGCCCCGGGAGGCGGACCGGACGGAAGCGCTGTATCCGTTCGCGCAGGAAGGAGACCGGGTCGCGTTCTTCCCACACCAGGCGGTCGCGGCTTTCCATGACGCAGGCGCCACTGGCATAACGAAAAACTTCTTCCGGGTTCGCTCCCGCGAAGGTATAGCGCGCGATTTTTTCGCCGCCTTCGACGCTTTCCAGCAGAAACGAATATCGCGCCCCCTGCGAAATCCTCAAATAAGCGCTAACCGGCGTGAGCAGGTCCGCGGAAAGCACATCGTAGACGGGAATCAGGTTTCCCTGCTTGGCAAGCCGCTGAAATTCGCGGAAATCCGGCCGGATCACCGTGGCCTCCGCCGCCGTGGCTCCTGCTGCAATTCTTCCGCGCGCAATGCCGACAGCACGGCGCGACGCATTGCCGCTTCGGGCGCCCGCTGTTTGGTCCAAATCTCCCACTGGGCAATGCCCTGGGCGAGGAACATCTCCACGCCGGAAACGGTGGCGAGGCCCTTGCGGGCGGCGAGCTTCAACAGTTGCGTCTTCTGGGGCCGGTAGATGAGGTCCATAACGATCCGACAGTGTAACTCGCGCGGCTCCAGCGGGGAAATTGCCGCGCCTGGGTACATGCCGACCGGAGTGGCATTCAGCACCGCGTCGAAGAATTCCGTGCGCAGCGCCCGCCGGGGCACCACCTCGCCGCCAACCGCACGGGCTAGTTCGCGCGCCGCACGCTCGCGGCGCGCACAGATTGCCACCGTGGCGCCGACACGAGACAGCCCAAATGCCGCCGCTCGCGCCGATCCTCCAGCTCCGAAAATCAGCACCCGGCTGTCCTTCAGCTGAATCTTCTTCTCCAGCGCGCGCAGCACGCCGAGGCAGTCGGTGTTGCTGCCGTACATCGAACCGTCGCGCCGCACCACGACGGTGTTGACCGCGCCGATTTCCGCCGCCAAGGGGTCGCAATCCGCCAGGTGTTTTAACATTTTCACCTTGTGCGGCAGCGTTACGCTAAATCCCCGGACGCCCAACTCGCGAGCGACGTTCAGGAAATCGGACAAATTCCCCACCAAGAAAGGCAGATACACGGCATCGGTCTTCCGTGCGATGAACCCGGAATTGTGGAGCAGCGGAGACAGAGAATGTCCTATGGGGTCGCCGATGACTCCAAAGATCTTGGTTTTGTGAGTCAATTTGTGGGCCCGATAGAGATGCTTCAGATCGTGCAGCGAGACTTGGCCGGGAGCGGTCGCAACGGCGACCGGCGCGTAAGCCAAGGAGCTGCCCTCTCGGAGCGCCAGGACACGGGCAGGAAGTCCCACCTCACCCATCGGCACCACAACCGAATTCCTCGCGGCCGGTGGAAAGTCTTTGGGGAGGCGGGCGAAACCGAGAAGTACTAAGCTTTCCCGCAGGGTACGGGCGAACACCGCGATTTTTACGGCGTCAACCTCGCGCAACCGTGGCAACCGGATGGCTGTTCCGTCCGCGAACTTAGGCGTGCGGCGGAAGTCATGCACGGAGAGCAATATACGTGGCGGCAGGCCATATCCACGAATCGACCCTCCGGGGAGCTTGCGGAGGGTTTCGACCTCGAGGTCGCACCACAAGCAGCCCGCCTCGCGGGCCTGCGTCAGCCAGTGCAGTTCGGCGGCGACGCTGCCGACAAGCCTCCCGCCACCTTCGCGCCGGCGGCAAGTGGCCAGAAAAGTGGCCCCGCGAGGCTTATTCTTCCTCAGCCAGCGCAGAAAACGCGCCCGCTCGGCATCGCTGCGCAGCCAATCCAGGCGCAGTTCGACGGTAGGCGTCTCCCGCACCGCCGCCCTGACCTGGGCCGCCATCTCCGCCGCCGTGGAGGCCGCCACAACGGCGCAGATCCGCCTGATTCCGCTCCCAAACCCTCGCATGCCCCGCCTTCCTTCGGCAACTTGTTGAAAATACGGCTTGTAGTATGCCGTATCAAGTGTGTAAAGCGCTCTCGCCCAATCTGTTGACGCGTTACAGCGGGCTTGTTACTTTCGTTTAGAAGCGTTTCAAACGGCCCCGAGGGCGTGTTTTCGAAGGAGTATTGTAATGCGCGCTAACCTTGCTGCGTTGAGCTTTTCCATCTTCCTTGGTGCGGCCGTCTGCTCCGCGCAGACCGCTCCGGACGGGCCCGCCCCGGCGGCCTCGGGAGCCCCGCAGCCCGACTATACCAATGTTTATTGCTCCGGCTTTGTCAGTGACCCCAAAGTCCCGGAGGATACCCAGATCATCTCCGGCGAGCAGTCCAACTACAAGATCATCTTCGGACGCGGCGAATACGTGTACATCAACCGCGGCGAAGACAAGGGCGTCAAAGTGGGCGATCGCTATACGATCGTGCGGCCTGAGAGCGACCCAGCCAACGAATGGTTTCGTGGACAGGAGAAAGTAACCAAAGCGGCGGGCACGCTGTACCGGGACGGCGGGCAAGTCCGCGTCGTCAACGTGCAGCCCAAGGTTTCCATCGCGGAAATAACCTTTTCCTGCGGCGGCTACATGCAGAGAGGTGACCTCGCGCGGCCCTTTGAAGAGCGTCCCGTACCTCCCTACAAAGGCGGCGCAGCGTTCGACCACTTTGCGCCAGTCAGCGGCAAGCCAGTCGGCACGATATTCTCGTCGCATGATTATTGGCAACTGCTGGGCGCGGGCTTAGTAGCCTATGTGAACGTCGGAGCCGGCAAGGGCGCCAAAGTGGGCGACTACATGCGCATCTTCCGCTATCAGGGACCGGGAGTGGAATACACCTCGGTGACTAAGGACGATCACTACAAGATTTATGGATTTGGAAGCGCACCAGCGCGCTATGAGTCGAAGAATCTGCCGCGCGAAATTCTTGGCGAGGGCATCGTACTCAACGTCAGCCGCAACTCCGCGACCGTGCTCATTACCTACACCACCGTTCCGGTGTACACCGGCGACAACGTGGAGATCGAATAGATCCCGAACAGCAACGCTTTCAGAACAAAACCTCCAGAGGCCGGGCACCAAGCCGGCCTCATTTTTTTTACCTCCCACCTCGGGCAATTTCCGAATGGAACCGCCACGGGGAAATTTGTTTCCTCGCTTTTATTCCTGTTCTTTCGTACAGAAAAAAAATAATTGGCCACCTGCCCTTCTTCGAGCGTTGACCGTTTCTAATCCCACCTAAAATTGACTTCACCCGGTCCTCGCGAGTCGCCGTTTTTCACAACTCAAATTCTCCCCTCTAGGGAAGACGACAGGAGAACCAGCCGTGATGCCGAGCGTCGCGCTACGCGCTGCACGATTTGCCGTCTTCATTTCCGCGTCCGTTCTTGCCTTGAGTTCCCTTTCCGGATGTTCCGGACTGGTTTCCGGCAGCACCCCTCCGCCTCCAGGTACCGCGGTGTCCATTCACATCTCGCCGACGACTTCCTCCCTCGCCACCAACAAGACCCAGGACTTTACCGCAACGGTTGCAAACGACACCCAGAACAAGGGCGTCAATTGGTCGCTCACTGGAACAGGGTGCAGCGGAACTACGTGCGGCACTTTGTCGGCAACCTCCGGCCCATCGGGCGGAGTCGTTACATACACCGCTCCTGGCAGCGCCGCGGCCGGAGTCACCGTCAACGCGACATCCGTGGCCGACAACACCAAGTCGGCCGTGGCTACGATTACAGTGACCGCCTCAGCTGCTATTGCCGTTACTGTCTCGCCAGCCGCCGCCACTCTGCAGGCCGGCGTCGGCACGCAGAGTTTCTTCGCGACCGTGCAAAACGATGGGCAAAACAAAGGAGTCACGTGGTCGCTCTCGGGCGCGGGTTGCACTGGCGCCACTTGCGGCTCGCTCTCGGCCAGCGCCAGCGCGTCCGGCGCGGCCATTGTTTATACGGCCCCTGTCAGTGTTCCAAGTCCGGCCGCCGTGACCCTCCGCGCCACTTCCGTCGCCGACGCCTCCAAGTCCGCTGCTGTCGGCATCACGATAACCAGCCAGCCGGTCATCGCTGTGGCGGTTGCCCCCACGGGAGCCGTCGTGCAGGCAGGCGGCGGCACCAGGAATTTCTCGGTAGCCGTGCAGAACGACGCGCAGAGCAAAGGCGTAAGGTGGTCGCTCTCCGGAGCAGGTTGCAGCGGCAATACGTGCGGCTCACTTTCAGCCACTTCCAGCGCATCGGGCGGAGTGGTTACCTACAGCGCGCCGGCCAACGCCCCGAATCCGAATGGGGTCACTCTCACCGCCAATTCCATCGCCGACAGCACTAAATCCGCGGCGGCGGCCATCACGGTCACTCCCGCGCCGGTCAACCACCCGCCCGTTATTGCCGTAAGCGTTGCCCCCATGGCGGTCAGCGTTCAGGCCAGCGGGGGCACAAATAATTTTGTGGCAACCGTCCAGAACGACGCGCAGAACAAGGGCGTCACGTGGTCGCTCTCCGGAGCGGGCTGCACCGGCGCAGCCTGCGGCGCAATCTCGGCCACTTCCAGCGCATCCGGCGCAGCCATCACCTACACGGCGCCGGCGAGCGTCCCCACGCCGGCGGCGGTCATTCTAACCGCCACTTCCGTGACCAGCGGCTCGAAGTCCGCCCAAGCCACAATCACCGTGGTTGCGCCGCCCACCGGCGTCAGCGTCACCCTTACACCCAAGCGCGGCGGCCTTACCGTGTCGCAATCGCTGACTTTCACCGCCACGGTTGCCAACGATGTGGGCAGCGCCGGCGTCACTTGGTCGGCCACGGCAGGCTCGTTCAGCACTCAATCCGCAATCTCGGCCCTCTACGTCGCACCAGTTTTTCCCGGCGTCACCACGGTCACCGCGACCAGCAACGCTGACGTCACCAAGAGCGCCTCGGCCACCGTCGGCGTCACCGATCTCTCGGGCGTCGTCACCTATCACAACGATCTCTCTCGCGACGGCGTCAATGCCCAGGAATATGCTCTAACGACGACCAACGTAACGCCCGCCACCTTCGGGAAGCTTTTCTCCTGCCCGATCGATTCTCCGGCTTACGCCCAGCCTCTGTGGGTCGCAAGCCTCACGATCGGCGGCGGAACTCACAACGTGATTCTTGCCGCCAGCTCCCACGACACCGTGTACGCGTTTGACGCCGATGCCAGTCCCTGCGTCACCTATTGGTCCAAGCCACTCCTGGCGGCCGGCGAAACCTTCCTCAGCAACAACGACGTAGGAACCACGGACATCTTCACCGACATCGGCATCGTCGGTACGCCGGTGATCGATCCCGTCACCAAAACCCTGTACGTCGTGTCTAAATCGAAAAATCAGGGAACCAGTTGCTCGCCGTCTTCTTCTTGCCACCAGCGCCTGCACGCCCTCAGCCTCATCGACGGCAGCGAACAATTCAACGGGCCGGTGGATCTCACCTTGTCCATCAGCGTCCCCGGCACGGGCGACGGCTCGTCCGGCGGCAATGTGGCCTTCAATACCCTCCGGCAGAATCAGCGGGCCGGCCTGGCTCTGGTCAATGGCATTGTCTACGTCGCTTGGGCTTCCCACGGAGACAACGATCCCTATCATGGATGGGTCATGGGTTTTAACGCCTCGAATATCGCCCAAGCGCCTGCGGTGTTCAACGATTCGCCAAACGGGTCACGAAGCGGCATCTGGATGGGGGGCGGCGCGCCGGCGGCGGACAGCAGCAACAATCTGTATGTGATCACCGGGAACGGCACCTATGACGGCGCAACGCAGTCAGACTTCGGAGACTCGTTCCTGAAACTCAGCACATCCGGTGGAATAGCGATTGTCGATTGGTTCGCTCCCGCGGATCAAGCCTCGCTGGAGGGCAACGACGCGGACTTTGGCTCGGGCGGCGCGGCGATTCTGGTGGACCAGCCTTCCAGCCCGGTGCCACATCTGGTCATCGGCGGCGGCAAGGAAGGCACCCTGTTTCTTCTAAACCGCGACAATCTGGGCCACAACAACAGCACCAACCAGGTGGTACAGACACTTTCGTTTGGCAACGGCATCTTTGCCACGGCGGCGTTCTGGAACAACGCGCTGTACCTCGCGGGCGTGGGCGGGCCGGTGAAGACCTTTTCCTTTAACGCCGCGACCGGCCAGTTCAATACTTCGGCGTCCTCGCGCTCTAACAATTCTTATGGTTTTCCAGGCGCAACTCCCTCGGTTTCGGCCAGCGGCACGTCGGACGGGATTATTTGGGCCATCGACAACAGCGCGTATGGCACACCTTGCTGCGCCAACGGGCCCGCCGTCTTGCACGCTTACGATGCGACCAACCTGGGTACGGAACTATGGAACAGCTCGCAGGGCGTAGGAAACACGGCTGGCAACGCCGTGAAGTTCACCGTGCCCACGGTAGCCAACGGCAAAGTCTACGTAGGCACGCGCTCCGAGATCGATGTTTTCGGGCTTCTGCCTAACTAACCGATTTCTGACACCCCTGCCGTATGTTCCTTAGGTATGGCTCCGAGCCCTCGCCCGTAACTTACACGTTTGCAATAGTTTAGCGACGAAATGACCTGAAGCCAGTTTTCCCGAGGGATATTTTGCCTTTGCTTCGCTTTTGGCGATGAATTTCTAGTTCTTGAGCGCGCAGATCCGTAACTTATTTATTTACAGAGACTTAGACAAAATCATGCGCACTCTTATGCTTGAGCGGCTCAAGCATAAGCGGCATTCCACCCTTGGAAGGGTTCTGTGTACCCCTCAAAAAAGGTGGAATTTTTCCTTTCGCTTTGTACCGAAGGATTCTGATGGCCGGAAGCGCATCTTCTTGTAAATCGAGGGGAGACTTCTCTGGACGGCTACATCCCTTCGTAGTTCGGCCCGCCGCCGCCCTCGGGCACGACCCAGTTGATGATCTGGTAGGGATCGGCGATATCGCAGGTCTTGCAGTGCACGCAATTCGCGGCGTTGATCTTTAGCTTCACGCCGTCTTTCTCTTTGGCCATCTCATACACGGCGGCGGGGCAAAAATACTGGCAGGGATTCCCATATTCCACGACGCACTTCGTCGCACAGACGTTCAGATCTTCCACGACAAGGTGACACGGCTGATCCTCTTCATGCCGGGTCCCGGAGTGGTATACGTCGGTCAGCCGGTCGAAGGTCAGCTTGCCGTCGCCCTTGAACCGCTCGGGCGCCGGACGCCCGTTGATTTTCTTGTAGGCCTCGTGCCCGGCATGCGCGTGCATCGGATCGATCAGCCCGCGCCCGCCGGAAATGAATTGCAGACCGGTGTGAAACAGGCCGCCGTACAGTCCATATTTGAAGGACTGGTGAAAATTGCGCACTGCCCAGAGTTCTTTCTTGATGTAGCTCTGCTCGACCTTCGCGGGGAAAGCGCTGAGCACCTTCGCGGAAGTGTCGCCGGTCTTCAGCGCCTCGAAGATGGTCTCGGCCGCCAGCATCCCGCTTTTGATCGCCATGTGGATGCCCTTGAGCCGCTGCGAATCCAGAAAGCTGCCGGAATCGCCGATGATCAGCCCGCCATCGACGTAATTCCGCGGCATGGAATACCATCCGCCCGCCGGAATGGTCTTTGCGCCGTAGCGCACCAGCTTTCCGCCGCCGAGAATTTTCTTAACGAAGGGATGCGTCTTCCATTTCTGAAACGCCTCGTGCGGATCAAACTGAGGATCCGCGTACTCCAACCCAATGACCAGCCCGATCGACAGGCGATTGTTGGAGAGGCCGTAAATCCATCCGCCGCCATACATGTCGGTGGACACTGGCCAGCCCAGGGTGTGCGCCACATATCCCGGCTGGATGCGGCCCGGCTGCACGTCCCACAATTCTTTGATACCGATGCTGTAAATCTGCGGATTGATGTTGTCGAGCCTCTGCTTTTCGACAAGCTGCTTTGTGAGCGAACCGCGGGGCCCTTCGGCCAGCACGGTCACCTTCGCGCGCAGTTCGTATCCCGGTGTGTAGTTGTCTTTCGGCCTGCCGTTTTTATCGAGGCCCTTATCTTCGGTTATTACGCCGCCGATTCCTTCGCGTTCGTAGATCAGCTGCGCTCCGCCGAATTGCGTGAACAAGTTCACGCCGGTTTTTTCGACCAGCCCACCAAGCCACTTCACCATCTTGTTCAGCGAAACGACGTAGTTTCCCTTGTTCTGAAACGGCGGCGGCGTGATCGGAAATCGGAAGGAAGATCCCTCGGTGAAGAATAACGCCGCGTCGTCGGTCACCGGCGTATCCAGAGGCGCAATCTTCTCGAAGTCCGGCACCAGTTCCGCCAGCCCCTTCGGGTTCATGATCGCCCCCGAAAGCTGGTGGGCCCCGATCTCGCGCCCTTTCTCGAGCACGTAGATGTTCTCAGTGGAAAGTTCGGGCTTCCCGCCCGCGTCATTGTGTTTCTTGATGAGATTCGCCAAATGCAGCGCGCAGGAAAGCCCCGCGGGCCCCGCCCCAACGATGAGGACATCCGCTTCGAGTCGTTCGCGTTGTACGGTCATAAGTTAAGCTTCCCGTCGCTCAATCTTATCAGATGGCCTAAGTATCCCAGCGGTCCCGCGCGAACCACAGGCACTCAAGATCAAATGGCAGGGCACAACTCGGGAAGGGCGCGACTCGAAACGGGAGGGCGCTGTCTAAAAGAGAACACGACCCCAACGTGCGATTCAACTCAAGATCGGAACGGGAGGGCACGACTTGAAGTCGTGCCCTCCCGAAGAATGGTTTACGAGATGAATTCTAGTCAAGCCACTGGTCGAAATGGATGCCTTTGGCATCTTTCCAGGATGCACCGGCCATAAAATGCAGATGGCGGGGAAAGACCTGCGGATTGGCGTCGTTCAGGAGGTTGGGGACTTTGGCGGGGACAGCTTTTGGCGATCCGGCCGCGCTCTGTTTTTCAGAGAGTTTTTTCGCCTCTTCCACCCAGCGGGTCTTGAGAGCCAGCCAGTCAACCTTTTGAAAATCGAAATAGTTCAGGCCATCGAGCTTTTCTGGATAGGCCGCGCGCGCGGCTTGGAATTTGGCTGTGGCGGCAAGGTTAGCGGCTGCGGATCCCGGAGAGCGGGCGGCAAGAAACTCGTGGAGCGTCTCCGCGCGGCCGGCGCCGATAAGGAAGTCCGGTGTGACGGCCAGATGATAGAAATTGTATTGCACCACGCCGGCATTGCCCTGTCCGCCGCCCAGTGAAATCTTCAGATAGGTCACGTCTCCTTCGTTGCGTTCCGGACCGACTTGGTCGCTGAAGATGGTGCGGATGAGTTTCAGGGTTTCCGGCTTTTTGCGAATCCCAAGAACGTAGACTGCTTTTAGCGGGTCGAGCGCCGGACTGGTTTGCATCGATGCGAAGTCGCCACTGAGCAGCCCGAGCCCGTCCGATATCGGCATGCCCAGGCGGTTCTGCCCGAGACCTTCCATCATGGCGACGGTGCCTTGTTGACCTGGCGGCAAAGCTGCCGTGATCGCGTGCTTTAGCATTTCGTAAAAAGCCGCAAGGTTGAATTGTGTTTCGCTGTAAGAAATCGCACTGGGAGACAGCAAAGACAGGGAGGCCGGCGATTGCTGGCCAGGACCCCAAAGATCGAAGAGCGTTCCGGATGCGGTGTCACCCAGCAGAGCGGCCTGCACGCGAGTCTTGGCGCCGTCGAAAATCACCCGGCCGCAGAGGGAGTGCACCGCATCGAGTTTCATGGCGTCGAGAATTGGTGCAATCTGGACACCGGAGGGGTTGGTGTCGGGAGCGAAGGTCTTCAGGTTCGGCATCCTGGCGAAGAACTCGATCAAGCCGCCGCCGAGCATAGGCTGCGCTTCCTGGTACGCTTTGGACTGCGCCAAAGAGACAGCGCTGAGAGTTTTGCCCTCGAGGGCGGGAAGAATTTCCTCCAGGACCGAGCGCTCGCTGGCGCTGGCAGCGTACTTTCCGTGCTCGACCCAATAGGTGGTGTCGGTCTTGCGTTCGACTTTCAGCACCGGCACGCCCGCGAGAGTGATTTGCGAAAGTTGGGGGGGCTCTTTTTCCTGGGAACGGAAGCGGAGGACAGCTTCGCTGAGCAGTTTTTCCTTGCCGGTGCGGTTGTAGACAAGAAACGCGCCGTTCCACGGATGCTCGGCGGGCTTCGGCGGCACGGCGCTGGCGGTCATCTTTGCTTCCGGCTTGCTGATGTATCCGATCACCAAGGCGTTGTCCAGGAGAGCGGAGTACTTCTCGACCTCTTCGCGGGACAGCTTTTGCTTGGACGCGTCTTTCTCGGTTGCGCTCATCATGTTTTCGAACATGGCCGAGCGCACCGGTGCAAAGTCGGGATCATCCCAAAGCGCCAGCAAGGAATTGGCTTTTCTGGCGTCGGCGGCGGGAGTACCACGCCAAGTGAGATAAAAAAGGGTGCGTGAGGGCATCTGGGCAGGTTCTAGTGGCGCCTGAGCGGCGGCTCGGACGGAAAATAGCAGCGTGGATACGATGACAGCGAACACGGCGCTGCGTAGGTGAGTGAGCTTCATGAGAGGTCTCCGCCCAAGATCTTTGCCGTGAAAGGGCATCTTTAAATGCTAGCCCGGTGGCGGAAAAGACAGAAGCCCTGTCCCGCGCGAGGTTTCCAGAACGCGGAACAGGGCTCTAAATGGGGCAGATCGATCGGATACTGCCCTACGACTACGGCTTTGCGGGAGCGGCGGCTGGGGCCGCTGCCGGAGCAGGAGTGGCGGCCGCTGCTGCGCCGCTACCAGCGTCTTTGGGCGTCGAAAGGTAGCCGTTGATGTCGTTCTTTCCGACGTCAAAAACCACGATTTCATACGGGGCCATGCGCGCGCTGCCTTTTAGGTAGAACTGTACCGGCTCGCCGGCGGTCTTGTCCTTCTTTTCGACTGACCGGTCGTCGACAAACACGGTCATGGTGTACTTGGCCTTTTTCTGGTCGGCCTTGGTGAGGGCCACTTGCACGGGTCCCACACGCTGGGGCGTCTTGCTCTTGGTGATCTTGAATTCGTAATAGTTGCGGTCGCCACGGCGCTTTAGTTCTTCGAGGTCGTCGCGGTTGTGCGCGATGAGTCCGCTCATCACCCCCATATCGCCGGTGGCCCTCTCCAGCTTGCCCTTGGTTGCTTCCAAGTCGGTCTTAGTGGCTTCGATATCTTTCTTGGCACCGCCGACTTCGGTGGCCACTTCACCAATCTTCTGATTGCTCTCTTCCTTTACCTGGTTGAGTTGCGAGGCAATTTTTTCGTCGGAGGCCAACTGGTCCTTGCGAATCGATTCGGCGCGGCTTCTGGCCTTGGCGAGCTCCGCCTGGGTGATGCCAACTTTCTGCTCGGTGACTTCAATGTGGCCCTTCAGGTCGGCGAGGCGGGCATTGGCTTGGTCGAGCTGCGCGGTGAGCAGCTTGTTTTGATCCTGCGTTTTGGCGAGGTCTCCCTGGAGCCGCGACTGCCCCGTATAACCCGAGTAACCGAGCACGGCCATCGCCACAATCAGAACGCCGAATAGCACGGCGATCCAGCGTGGAGTGCCGGTGTTCTCATAGCTATAGGACTCCTGCGGACTCGGTACGTTTGGAGAAATGCTCATTCATCCTCCTCGGGGATGGACCCTGACTTAGCGATGGTACCATTTGGAAATCATCGCTCGCAACGTGCGGGGCGCGTTTGCCCTGGGTGCCGTGGGCGCTACGGCCGTGCGCGCCCCTTAGCTCCGCCCTTGCGCGCCGGCAGGGGCCATCGGGAAAACACCGACGTCGTCAAGCCGCCGCGCGGCGTGAATTCTCCGCGAACCACGCACCATTCCGGATCGATGGCCTTGACGATGTCGTGCAGCATCTTGTTCACGGCATTTTCATAAAAGATTCCCAGATCGCGGTAGGCCAACAGGTACATCTTCAGCGCTTTCAGCTCGATGCAGTCTTTGCGCGGCATGTATTGGATGGTGATGGTGCCGTAGTCGGGCATGCCGGTCTTCGGGCAAACCGAAGAGTACTCGGGAAACTTGGTGGTGATGAAATAGCCCGGGAATTGATTGGGCCAAGTCTCCAGCTTCGGGAGTTTTGCGTCGATACCCGCGCGGGCGTGTTGTTCCGTGTAGTCGGCCATACTGGCTCCTGGCTGCTATTGTACGACGCCGCGGCAGATCGCGCAGTTGCCCTCGAAGTCGTTGGATTAGCGGGCGTCGAGGTCGACGTCCTTGATGGGAAGGTCCCAGTGGGCATCGAGAATCTCGAAGCGCCTCTGCTCTTCGCGTTTGTAGGTCTCTTGATCCGGGTAGAGCTGCTTGATCAATGCCGCCGAATCGAAGTTGTCGTGGGCCACCTCCGCGTTTTTGAAAATCAGCGTGGTGCGATAGTCCCAGCGCCCGTCTTCGGTGGTGTGATATCGGGGAGCGGTCGCGGTGACCTTGAGAATGCGGCCGAGCTCCATCTCTTTCTTGAGCACCGGGTAATGGTTTTTCTTGAACAACGCTATGAATTCATCGGCATGGCCCCACTTCGCTTTGTAGTAGTACTCGACCACAAAAGGCCGCTCTTTCGGGTCAGCTGACGCGCCGCTCTGCCGTGCCCCCACCGTCCCGCGAATCGGAAAGGCCAGCATTGCCAGAATCGCAAGCACTGCAAGGCCCCACCGGACTGTCTGCGGATTCGCTTTTGCCATTGGATCCTCCGTTCGTCACATCCCACAAGATCAGCGGATGTTACGCGCTACGAGCTCTCTGGCACAAGACGTACCTCAAGCTATAATGCCTGCCGGCTGTGCCGGGCGCGAAGGGGCGCATCGAAATGGCGGATGAGAAAAGAGATCGCGATCTCGGAATGGGCTGTCCGATTTCGCGGCGGGATTTCCTCAACGGAGTCGCCGTAGGAATCGGCGGCGCGCTGGTCAGCGATCCCTTGCTCGGGGCGATAGCCGCCGACGATGATGTGCCGGAAAAAGCCCCGGGCTACTATCCACCGGCGCTGACCGGGATGCGCGGCAACCACGACGGCACATTTACCTACGCGCATCGCCTGCGAGATGGCCAAAAGTGGGATTCCACTGGCCCGGCCGCAAACACCGGCGAATCCTACGACCTCGTGGTTATCGGCGGCGGAATCAGCGGCCTGGCTGCGGCGTATTTCTATCGCCAGAAGGCCGGCAACCGCGCACGCATTCTAATCTTGGACAATCATGATGATTTCGGCGGGCACGCCAAGCGCAATGAATTTCGCGCCGGCAATCGCATGTTGCTCAGCTATGGCGGCACGCAATCGATCGAAAGCCCCGGCGCCTACAGCGCGGTGGCGAAAAGCTTGCTCGCCGAGTTGGGCGTCAAGACCGAGCGCTTCTACAAGGCCTACGACCAGAAGCTCTACGCAAATCTGAGCACCGCTGCGTTCTTCGACAAGGAAACCTTCGGCGAGGATCGCCTGCTCACCGGAATGAACGCCACGCCGTGGCCCGAATTCCTCGCCAAGGCTCCTCTTTCGGACGCCGTGCGCCGCGACATTGCCCGGGTTTATGCCGAGAAAGTAGACTACCTCCCCGGCCTGTCAAAAAAGGAAAAGTTCGCCAAGCTCACTAAAATCAGCTACGCCGACTATCTGACGAAATCCTGCAAGCTGACGCCCGAAGCCCTGCCGTTTTTTCAGACCTTCCCGCACGATTTGTTCGGCGTGGGCATCGAGGCGGTCCCCGCAATAAGCTGCTATTTCGCGGGGGACGACTATCAGTCCTTCACCTACCCGGGGTTCGACGGCTTAGGTCTCGGCGCGCGCGCAAAAGAAGAGCCCTACATCTTCCACTTTCCAGACGGCAACGCTTCGATTGCGCGGCTTCTGGTTCGCTCGTTGATTGTTGGCGCGGTGCCCGGCGAAACGATGGAGGATCTGGTCACCGCGCAAGCGGACTACGCGAAACTCGATCTACCCGAATCGCCCGCGCGTTTACGTCTGAACAGCACGGTCGTTCACGTCCAGCACGCCGCCGCGGCAAGCTCGGCAAAGCAAGTGGAAGTCACCTACATGCGCGGTGGCAAGCTGCAATCCGTACACGGCAAGGATTGCGTGCTGGCCTGCTACAACGGGATGATTCCCTATCTTTGCCCGGACCTCCCCGAAAAACAGAAGGAAGCGCTCTCGTACCTGGTGAAGACCCCGCTGGTCTATACCCACGTCGCGCTGCGCAACTGGATGTCGTTTTCAAAGCTCGGAGTACACCAGATCGTTGCTCCCGGCAGCTACCACACATACGTGGCGCTCGATTTTCCGGTGAGCCTCGGCCAATACCAATTCCCCAGCAATCCGGAAGAGCCCATGGTCCTGTTTCTGCTGCGCACGCCATGCAAACCGGGCCTCCCGATGCGCGATCAATTTCGCGCCGGTCGCATGGAATTGATGGGCACGCCTTTTTCCACGTTTGAGCGCAACATTCGCGATCAGCTCGGCAGAATGCTTGGCGGCGCAGGCTTCGATCCGGCCCAAGACATCGCAGGCGTCACCGTCAATCGCTGGGCCCACGGCTATGCCTACGCAACGAATCCGCTCTTCGACCCGCCTTGGAAAGAAGAAGAAAAGCCCTGGGTCATTGGCCGCAAGCCTTTTGGGCGCATCGCCATCGCCAACTCCGACGCGGGCGCCAGCGCCTACACCGATGGGGCCATCGACCAAGCGCACCGCGCGGTCGGGGAACTTCTGGCCAGCGGATGATCTGCTGTGCGTGTTACAATTTCTTCTGCCTGTGGCGCTATGGTGCAAAGGTTAGCACGCGGCCCTCTCAAGGCCGAAATACGGGTTCGAGTCCCGTTAGCGCTACCAAGTCCCTCGCGTTTTTGTTACCCATCATGCGAATTTCTCGTTCTTAGTAGTAGCTTTCCACTTACGTGCCTGATAGGCTTACCGACATTTACACGATGACGGCGCGGCGTGAAGCGCCTCCAGCTCCGCGTCACCCACTGCCGTCATATTCATTCGCGAAGTTCAGGAAGTCATACCGAGGAGGGGTGTATGCCGCCTGCCGGATTGGACGATCTAAAACATATCGTGGTCCTGATGATGGAGAACCGCTCCTTCGATCACATGCTGGGTTTCGCGCAGAGTGCTGCTTGGCCCATCGACGGATTGCAAGGCAACGAGACCAACGCAGACTCCGCGGGCGGCACCGCGCAGGTTTCCAGCGACGCCAACTATGGTGGCGACTTCACGCCGGACCCCGGCCATGCAGTCTTCGATACCCTCACGCAGATCTACGGCGACCCGAACACTTCCGTGATGAAAGATCCCACCATGAGCGGTTTCATCCGCAGCTACGAGGGCAAGACGCACGACCCACAGGCCGCACATCGCATCATGAAGTGTTTCTCTCCCCAGAAACTTTCGGTGCTCACCTCGCTGGCCCAGCAATTCTGCGTTTGCGACCGTTGGTTTTCCTCGGTGCCCGGCCCCACGTTTCCCAATCGCGCTTTCGCCCACGGCGCCACTTCCATCGGCCGCGTGGACATGGGCATCGACTGGCGCAATATGTCCACCACCATCTACGAGCGGCTGGCGCAAAACAACGTCAACGCCGCCATTTTCTATCACGATTCCACCATGGCCATGACCTTCAACGGCCTTGCCGCCAAGATGCAAGACTATTTTGGCGTGTTCGATGATTTCCTGCGCCTTTGCAGCAACAACAAGCTGCCCCCCTACACTTTCGTGGAGCCCCGCTTTGCCAATTCACCCGGCGGCAACGGTCAAAGCGCCTTTTCGGCCAGCGATCAGCATCCCGATCACGACGTGGCCGAAGGGGAAGCGCTCATCAAGACCGTTTTCAACGCCATCTGGAGCAACACCAAGCTGCGCAACTCCACGTTGCTGGTGATCGTGTATGACGAGCACGGCGGTCTGTACGACCATGTGCCCCCGCCCACCACCGTGAATCCCGATAGCAAGGTGTGGACCAATGACGGAATCTCCATGGATCCATCCTTTGATTTCACCCGGCTCGGTGTGCGCGTTCCCGCGATTCTCATCTCGCCGTACGTTCCCGCTGGAACCATCGATCACACGGTCTACGACCATGCCTCGATCATCGCTACTGCGCGCAAGCTCCTGATCCCCAACGTGGCCAACTCTCACCTTACGCAGCGCGACCGTTTGGCCAACACCTTCGAAGGCAACCTCACCCTCACGCAGCCTCGCATGGACACCATCGATCTGGCCGAAGCCGCAAAATCGACGCCGCCGACCGCAGCCCAGCTTGCGGCGCCGATTAACGACCATCTTGCAGCGCATGTCCTGCAGGCGTCCTTTATGGAGCGCCAGATCCTGCCTCCGGACCAGCAATCCGGCATCGACCCCAAAAACATCAAGACGGAGGGCAAAGCTGCCGAGTTTCTGCAGACCGTGAACGCGAAAATTCGCGCGCAAGGCCCCAGCCAGGCTGGTGCCGCCGGTTCTACAAACTGAACGGGAGGGTTCTCCACCATGCGCCCACGCTATTACTCGTCAAGTTTTAGCTGCGTCCGGGGACTCGCCCTCGCGGCGTGGTTCCTGCTGCAAACAAACTCGACATGGGGGCAGACTCCGGCACCCACGCCCGGGCAGGCCAGCACCACCGCGCCCGTGACGGGAACGTCCGATTGGGACCAGTGGAAACGCAACTGCTCCGGCCTGCTGCACCATTTCAAGCAAGATCTGATTAGTTGTGGTTCTTCCACATTCAGGTCGCGGCCTTTTCATTTTGTCGCGCAAAGCATCGTGCCGGGCAGCGGTGTGGGAGGCGGCGGCCAGTATGCGCCGGACCTTAACTCTGGGAAGTGGCAAAACCAGTTGAAGGCCACCAGCGTGATCACCATCCGCCAGTTCTGGCTCGCCGAACTCAAGTTCCAGGGCCAGCGTTCCATCGACAAAGACTGGAACAAGTCAGGCGAGTCGCTGGGATTGAATATCTACGTCCACAACCGCAGCTTGCCGGTGATGACCTTCTACGGCCTCGGACCCAACACCAACGTCAACAACTCTGTGAAGTTCAGTCAGCGTGACACCGTCGCAGGAATCGACCTTTCCACCCCCACGCCGATTTCTTGGCTCTCTGTGGGCGGAAAACTTGAGGGGCTCTGGCCGGATGTCGGCTTTGTCACCGGCAAGAATGTCGTGTCCATCCAGCAGCAGTACACCGAGCAGACCGCTCCCGGCCTCACCACTCAGCCACCAATGGTGCACGAACAGATCTTTTTGCATCCCCACAAACGAGTCTTCGAGCAATTCGCCATCGACTACAACATCGCTTACAACTTTTACCAGGATACTGACACCGGACATTTCGCCTTCCGCCGCTTCGAGGCCAACCTCGAACACCATTTCTATCCGGAGAAATCGAAGCTCGGCGTCGCCCGGCTAGATAGCGACTTCATTGTGCGCTGGCGATATTCAGCGTCCGATGCCAGCAGCGGCAACGCCGTCCCGTTCTATCTCCAGCAGACCCTCGGCGGGACGGACATCGACAATCAGCCCACGCTGCGCGCCTTCAAGGACTATCGTTTTCGAGGTCCCGACTTGATGATGGTCCAAGCCGAATACGACCGCAGGGTCTTTAAGTATCTCGGTATCCTGGTCTCTTACGACGCCGGCAAAGTGGCTCTGCGCAAGAGCGATCTAAATTTCTCCGGCATGCACCAGAGCTTCGGCGGCGGCGTGGCCATCTACCTGGCCGACAAGTTGGTTTTCCGCATGGCAGTAGCCCTGGGCGGCGGCGAAGGCGCCCACCCTTATTTCGGCATCGCCAACTTCCTGTAGGCGTGGCAACACGGAAAGAACCGGACGACTCTATGGAGTGCGGCGGCTTGGCGCCGCTTTCACGGTGCAAGAATTTTCACAGGCTTACACGCGAGGCACTACGCAGCCAACGCGGCGGTTTTTCTGCGCGAGCCTACGAAGCCGTAGAACATAATGTACAGATAGCAGAGCACGGGAATGAAGAAGGCATGATGAATGCCGATGCGGTCGGCAAGCAGCCCCTGAAGCTCGGGAATGATGGCCCCGCCAACAATCGCCGCCACCAGCAACCCAGACCCATCGCCGGTGAGCGGACCGAGGCCTTCAATCGCCAACGTAAAGATGGTCGGGAACATCACCGAGTTGAACAAGCCCACGGCGATAATGCTCCACATGGCCACGTGGCCCAGCGTAAGCATCGATATGCAAACCAGGAGCGCGGCCATGACCGCGGCGACGCCGAGAACCTTGTTGGGCTTGATTTTCTGCTGCAATGCCGAGCCTATAAAGCGCCCGACCATCGCGCCGCCCCAATAGAAGGAAACGAACCCGGCGGCGACCTTTTCCGACATGTTGCCGATGTCCGCCTGGCTGAAGTAGTTCACCAGGAAGCTGCCAATGGAAACTTCCCCACCGACGTACACGAAGATTCCGATCGCGCCAAGGATCAGATGGCTGTGCCGCCAAATGGAGTCGTTCACGACCGCGCCTTGTTGTTCGACGCCGGCAATGCGCGGCAGCTTGAACATGGCGAGAGCTGCACCCAAGGCCATCAGCGCCAGCGCGAAGACCAGATATGGCAGCTTGACCGAAGAAGCTTCGTGAATGCGGTAGGCCTGCTGGTCAGGAGCGGACATCTGGTGGAGAACCACGGCGGCGAGAGGCGCGCTGCTGAGAATGAGCAGACCACCGAGTTTCGGGCCGATGGTGGTGCCGAGAGAATTGAAGGCTTGCGCCAGATTGAGGCGACTGGCCGCGGTTTTTTCAGGACCGAGAACGGCTACGTACGGATTGGCGGAGACTTGCAAAATAGTCATGCCGGCAGCTAGAACGATCAGAGCGCTGAGAAAGAGGGGAAAAGACGGCGCGCTCGCGGCGGGAATGAACAACAGCGCGCCAACTCCCATGGTGAAAAGGCCCGCGACCATCGCTTTCTTATAGCCAACCGCGTCGATCAGTTTTCCCGAGGGCAGCGAGAACACGAAGTACGACGTGAAAAACGCGAACTGAATGAGCATGGCCTTGGCGTAGTTCAGCTCGAAGATCGACTTGAGATGGGGAATCAGAATGTCGTTGAGGCTGGTGAGAAATCCCCACATGAAAAAGAGAGTGGTCACCATCGCCAGGGGGCGGCGGTAATCCTGGGAGGTATCGACGGTCACAGCCGTGGTGGTGCTCATGGTCGTTTGAGCCATCGGTCACCTACCCCTTGTGGAATATCGTTTAGTTAGTATCACAGAGTGCGGCCGCGCCCGCTATACCGGCATCCTCTTTGTAGTGCGCAAGCACTACGGGTATATCCTGAGGGTAAGGATTGAGGCAAGCGCCTTTCCAGCGTCCGCGAATTTCGTCCAGGAAAGGCGCGAGCATGGTCGAAACGCCTCCGCCGATGATGATGACGTCGGGCTCCAGGAGATCGACGATATTCCCGAACCAGTAGGCTAACAAGTCCAGCGTTTCACCCATTACGCTCTTCGCGACGGCGTCACCCGCGGCGTGAGCTTTGGCCACCATCTCGCTGGTAACCGCCTGGGAATTGCCGCCGGCCATTTCCATGAGAACGGATTTTGGATTCTCCGAGAGTTTTTGGCGCGCGCGCCGGGCGATGGCGGGGCCCGACGCCAGGACCTCGATGCACCCGCGCTTTCCGCAAGGACAAACAGGGCCGTGGGTGTCGACGCCCATGTGGCCGCCTTCGGCGGCAGACCCAGTCCGGCCGTGATAGATGCGGCCGTCGAACACGATCCCCGTGCCGATGCCCGTGCCGATGGTGGCGTAAAAAACGTTGCGAAAGCCGCGTCCCGCGCCCCATTTTGCTTCCGCCAGGGCTGCGGCGTTGGCGTCGTTGTCTATCTTTACAGAAACATTAAAGATGCTGCGGAGTTCGTCACCCAGAGGATAGTTGTGCCAGCCGGGAACGTTAGGTGGATTGATGATCACGCCGGTGGCGGGGTTCAGCGGACCCGGGGCGCAAATGCCGATGGCCGGCATTTGCTGCTGGTTGGTCGACGAGGCCAGGAGGTCACGAATGGCGGTGGAAACGGCGGCCAGACCGCGCGAAGCATCGTTGGCGACCATGGGCGTGCGACTGCGGGAACGAATCTCTCCACGCGAATCGACCAGACCCGCCGCTACTTTCGTACCACCAATGTCCACACCCACCACGAGGCTATCTTGCATCCGCAGGGTTTCCATGCCCTAGTCGAGTTGTCAGACTGTCGCCGCCTGTAACTGGAAGCGGACAGATACTACCCTACAATGACCCGGTTGCGGTCGAAGGCGTTGAGGAAGGAGCGCCTACACGTAGGCCGCGTGGTAGAGTTACCCGATGCGGCTGCTTCTCGTGGAAGATGACGCGCGGATCGCACGGTTTGTGGCCAAAGGGTTGCGCGAGCAGGCTTACGCCGTGGATATTTCCGCGACTGGCGACGATGCGCTCTATCAGGCGGCGATTAATTCGTACGACCTGGTCATTCTCGACGTAATGATCCCGGGCAAAAATGGATTTGAAGTTTGCCGCGAGCTGCGGAAGGCCGGGCAGCGCATCCCCATCCTCATGTTGACGGCGCGCGACGCCGTGGAAGATCGCATTACCGGCCTGGACCGCGGCGCGGACGATTATCTGACGAAGCCGTTCGAGTTTCGCGAGCTGCTAGCGAGATTGCGGGCGCTGCTGCGCCGGTCCGGGGAATTGCGGCCGCCGCAAATTGTGGTTGGGGACCTGGTGCTGGACACCAGCGCTCAGACGGTGACTCGCGCGGGGCGCGGCATTCTGCTTACGGCCAAGGAATACGCGCTGCTGGAGTTTCTGGCGCGGAATGCGGGCCGCGTGGTGGGCCGCGCCGAAATCGCCGAACATGTTTGGGACGAAAGCTTCGATCCATTTTCAAATTTGATCGAGGTCTATGTAAATCGGGTCAGAAGAAAGATCGACACCGGACCAATGAAGGCCTTGCTGCATACCCGGCGCGGCGCAGGGTATTTTTTTGGTCTGGCCGACGGGGCGGGGATGCCCGAGCCGCCCGAGAGCGAAAGCGTCCGCCGTCCGCATGGCAAGAGCCAGGGCTCCGCGAGGAAGGGCCATGCTTGATTCGGTTCGCGTACGGCTCACGTTCTGGTATACCGGCCTTCTTGCGTTGTTTCTGATCGTGCTGTCGCTGGCGACCTATTTCATGTTTTGGCGCAGCACCCGGCAGCGAACCGACAACGACCTCTCCGAACTTTCCGATGCGTTTCTCACCACGTTTCAGGCCGAATTGACGGACAACGACAGTAAGGGATCGGAGGCGCCCAAGCTGGCGGCACAAGAGGCCATCATTGAACATCGTTTTCGCGATCATGTGTTTGTGGTCTTGGATCCGGAGGGCAACGTCCTGATTTTGTCGCAGGACCTTCCGGGTTATGAATCCATCCCCAAGGGATTGCTGTCGTCCGGCGGTTTTCGGCGGCTTGTCGATGCTTCAAATCTCGCCCCGGGCGCTTCCGGGGATCGCCGATTGCAGAACGTCCACGGCGGCAGAAGCGGTTATCGCGGAATCGTGCGGCGGTTTCCGGTGGACGGCAAGACCTACACGCTGGTAATTCTCCGGTCGCTGCACGTACAGAGAGAGATGCTGGAGGAAGTTGCAGCGACCTTCTTTTGGGTCATCCCGCTGGCGGTTTTGCTGGCCAGCGTAGGCGGGTATTTTCTGGCGCGCAAGAGCCTTGCGCCGGTCGTGGCGATGAGCGATCAAGCGGGACGGATCGGGGCGGCGAATCTCCACGAGCGTTTGTCCGTTCGGAACGCAAAGGACGAATTGGGGCAGCTGGCGGCTTCCTTCAATCGGCTTCTGGAGCGCGTGGATCAGTCTTTTGAGCGGCAGCGGCGCTTTATGTCCGATGCATCGCACGAACTGCGCACGCCGGTGGCGATCTTGCGCGGGGAATCCGAAGTGGCACTGTCGCGGACGGAGCGGCCGGCGGAGGAATACCGCGAATCGCTAGGGGTGCTGCACGCGGAAGCGCAGCGGCTGACGCACATCGTGGACGACCTGTTCACGCTGACGCGCGCGGATGCGGGGCAGTATCCGCTGGACCCTCACGATTTTTATTTAGAGGAATTGGTTGCCGACTGCGCGCATACCACCCGCACGCTGGCACAGGCGAAACGCATCTCGCTGGCGTGCGAGGTAAGCGAGGAATTGCCGATTCATGCCGATGAAGGATTGCTGCGGCGGATGATCTTGAATCTGCTGGACAACGCCATCAAATATACCCGCGAGGGCGGGGGCGTAAATATTTCCTGCCGGCGGGCCGGTGGCGAATACGAATTGAGCATCGCGGATACCGGCCAGGGCATCCCCGCGGAACTGCAGCCGCGCATCTTTGAGCGATTTTTTCGAGCAGATAAGGCGCGGACGCGTGCAGAAACCGATGGCGGCGGCGCGGGGCTGGGCCTTTCCATCGCGCGGTGGATCGCCGAAGCGCATCAGGGGCGCCTGGTGCTGGCCCGGTCCGATTCCAGCGGGAGCACCTTCACGGCGTTTCTGCCAAGCCCTTTGTCAGCACCAACTTCCGCAGCAATTTGACCCGTTAATCCTACGTTTATGTTGCGGCCTCTAACCTGGCACCAGGGGCCCGTTCCGGGCTTCCTGCTGTTTTAGGAGTCGCGAACTATGAAACTGCCTCGCGCACTGTGGCTGGTAGTGGTGGGCGCCGCATGTTTAATCATTGTCGAGGGAAGCGCGGGGCAAGATGCGGCCGGTTCTGGAACCCCGGCGCAGGAGCAATCGCCCGCGCAACCTGCGGGCGCACAAGCGGGAACGGCCGCCACGGGCGCGCCCCTGCGGCTCACACTGCAAGATGCGCTGGATCGTGCTCGCAAGAACAGCACGCAATTCCAGGCCGCGGTCACCAATGCAGGGTTGGCGCGAGAGGACAAAAGACAAGCGTTGGCTTCGATGCTGCCGACGGTGAGCTACAACAACTCCGCGATTTATACGCAAGGGAACGGCCTGGCGAACCAGATCGCCAACCCCAATCTCAATCCGGTGGTGTTCATCGCAAACAACGCGGTGCACGAATATGTGAGCCAGGGGAACGTTCATGAGGCCATCGATCTTGCGGCGGTGCAGAGTTTTCGCAGGGCCTCCGCCGCGGCGGCGGTAGCTCGGGCGCAACAGGAGATTGCATCGCGCGGCTTGGTTGTCACCGTCGTTCAGAATTACTACGCGGTGGCGGCGGCGCAACAAAAATTGGGAGCCGCGAAAAGGACGAACGACGAAGGGCAGAGCTTCTTCAAGATAACGCAGGATTTGGAGCATGGGGGCGAGGTCGCGCATTCCGACGTCATCAAGGCCGAGCTGCAGGCAACGGATCGCAAGCGCCAACTACAGGAAGCACAACTCGGACTGTTGAATGCGCGGCTGGATCTGGCGGTGCTGATTTTTCCGGATTTCAACGACAGCTACGAAGTAGCGGATGATTTGCATGCACCGGTGGCGTTGCCGGCGCTGGCAGAATTCCAGCAGCGAGCGGCACGCGACAATCCCGATCTTCGAGCGGCGCTTGCGTCGGTGCAAGAAGCTGGCCACGACGTCACGGGAGCTCGCGCTGGGTATTTGCCTTCTTTAACGCTGGATTATTTCTACGGCATCGACGCAGCGCATTTCGCGGTAAATAACGTTGTGGGTGGGCAGAAATTCTCGAATCTTGGCTCTTCGGCGATCGCCACCCTGAACATTCCGATCTGGAATTGGGGCGCGACGCAAAGCCGCGTGAAGCAAGCAGAGTTGCGGCGGACGCAAGCGCAGCGCGAGCTCTCTTTGGCACAGCGCAAGCTGCTGGCGGAAATTCAATCGCTGTATGCGGAAGCGGATACGGCGGCGAGCGAGCTCAGCGGGCTGCAGCGCTCGGCGGAATTGGCCGGGGAGAGCCTGCGGCTGGTGACGCTGCGTTACAAGAACGGCGAATCCACCGTGTTGGAAGTGGTGGACGCGCAAACGACATTTGCTTCGGCGAACTCCACATATCAGGACGGCGCGGTGCGGTATCGCGTGGCGCTGGCGAATTTGCAAACTTTGACGGGAGTGTTGACGACTCCATGAAAGCATCCATGATTGCTCTTACACAAAAATACTTCGGGCTGGTGATGGTTGCGAGCGCCGTGACCGGCCTGGCCGGCTTTGTTGGCGGGTGCGGCGGCGGAGAAAAAGAGAACGTGCCGGTGGTCAGCGTCCAGACCACGCCGGCGGTTCGAGGTCCGATCGAACAAAAGGTGTCTGCGGAGGCGGTGGTGTTTCCGCTGGAGCAGGCGATCGTAGCGCCGAAGATCACGTCCACGGTGAAAAAGTTTTTGGTGCAGCGCGGAACGCGGGTGAAAAAAGGCCAGTTGCTCGTCGAATTGGAGAATGCCGATTTGTCGGCGGCGGCGGAGGCCAGCAAGGGCGATTACGAGCAGGCAGAAGCTTCGTATGCCACTACCGTTGGCGCCGGCCTGCCGCAACAAATTCAAAAAGCGGAGCTCGATGCGGCGGCGGCGAAGTCAGCGTTTGACGCACAGCAGAAAGTGTACGACAGCCGTAAGGAACTGTTTCAGCAAGGAGCGGTTCCCCGCCGCGACCTGGATTCCGCGGAAGTCGCTCTGGTTCAGGCGCGAAGTCAAAACGAACAGGCGCAGCGCCAGGTCGCCGACTTACAACGTCTGGGCAAGGAACAGGCGCTGAAATCCGCGCATGGTTCTCTAGCGTCGTCGGAAGGCCATTATCGTGGCGCGGAGGCGCTGCTGAGTTACTCGCAGATTCGCAGCCCGATCGACGGAGTAGTGACCGACCGGCCGCTCTACGAAGGAGATCTTGCAACTGCCAATCAGCCGATTCTCACGGTGATGAACACGTCGAGGCTGATTGCCAAAGCGCATATCCCGCAGTCGGATGCGGCGGTATTGAAAGTGGGGAACGCGGCGGAGCTGAAAGTACCTGGGCTGGACGAGCCGGTGAAAGGCCGCGTCAGCCTGGTGAGTCCCGCGCTTGATCCGGGAAGCACCACCATTGAAGTGTGGGTTGAGGCGCGGAAACCGGACCCAGCGTTGCGACCGGGAATGACTGTGGACATCTCGATGGTGGCGAAAACGGCGAAGGACGCCATCGTCGTGCCGACCGGCGCGGTTTTCAAAAACGCCGAGGGTGCCGACTACGTGCTCCTGGCCGGCACGGATGACAAGGCGCACCAGAAGACCGTGCAGGCGGGAATTCGGAACACCGAGCTGACTCAAGTGGTCAGCGGAATTAATGCCGGCGATCCGGTGATTGTTGCCGGGGGATACGCGGTACCAGACGGCACGGCCATCAAGATTGAAAAGCCCGGCGAAGAGGGAAAAGAAGGAGCGGATAAAGGCGACGACAAAGACGACAAGAAAGACGACAAAGCAGACGAAAAAGCAGGCAGCTCCGCAAAGCCGGCCGATAAGGGAAAGGAGTAACCGCGCATGGACCTTGGGCCGGTTACGAACGGCAGCGCGCAGCCTGCGGCCAAGCCGGATACGCCGTGGTTCCGGCGTCTCTCCAATCCCATATTGTTCCTGATCGTCAGCTTGATGCTGGTTGGCGCTTATTTCGCATTTACGATTCCCGTTTCTGTTTTTCCCAGCACCGACTTTCCGCGCATCGTGATCGGTGTGGACAATGGCGTCATGCCCATCGACCAGATGTTGGTGACCATCACGCGCCCAATCGAGGAAGCGGTCAATAGCGTGCCGGGACTGCAGAGGGTGCAGTCCATTACCAGCCGGGGCTCCGCCGAAGTCGATCTGTTCTTCGACTGGAACTCGGACATGATTCTGACGTTGCAGCGCGTCGATGCCGTGGCGGCTCGGATGCAGGCCGAGCTTCCGCCGACGGCAAAGGTGGAGACGCATCGTCTGACGTTTGCCGTATTTCCCATCATTGGCTACAGCCTGACGTCGGACACCGTTCCGCAGAATAAACTTTGGGAAATCGCGACATATGATTTGAAGCCGCGCATCAACCGGTTGGACGGAGTTGCGTCCGTGCTGGTGCAGGGCGGCAGGGTTCCAGAGTTTCAAGTGATGCCCGATCCCGCGCGCCTGCAGGCAGCTGGGGTTACGGTTTCGGAAATTCTGGATGCGATTCGGCGCACCAATCTGATCGACTCGCCCGGTTTGCTGGAGAACAACCATCAGCTGGTGCTGGGCCTCATCAGTGGTCAGGTGCGTAGCCCCGAACAGATCGGGCAGATCGTCGTCAAGAATTCAGCGCTGGGTGTGCCGATTCGGCTTGGCGATATTGCGTCGATTGCGCCTTCGGTAGCGCCGGTTTACACGATTGTCACAGCCAACGGGAAGCCGGCGGTCTTGCTCAACATAAATCGACAGCCGGATAGCAACACGCTGGACGTGGCGAACGAAGTCCACTCGCAAATGGCGGAGCTTCTGCCTTCGCTTCCTCCGGGAGTACATCTGGAGCCGTTTTACGACCAGTCGACGATCGTTCATGACTCGATTGCCAGCGTGCGCGATGCCGTGCTGCTCGGACTGGTGCTCTCTTCTATCATCCTGGTGCTCTTCTTGCGGGATTGGGGAACCTCGCTGGTCGCCGGATTGGTTATTCCGGCCACGCTGCTGATCACTTTCATCGTTCTCAAGTTCACCGGCCAGAGCTTTAACCTGATGACGCTAGGAGGGCTCGCGGCCGCGGTCGGATTGGTCATCGACGACGCCATCGTAGTGCTCGAAAACATTGTGCTGCATCGCGACGCGGGCCAGAACCGCTTCCAGGCCATCCAAAGCGCGTTGAGCGAGTTGATGATTCCGCTGATCGGCTCAACCATCACGCCGATTGTGGTCTTTCTTCCGCTCATCTCCATCACCGGCGTCACCGGCAGTTTTTTCCGTGCGCTCGCTGTGACCATGACCGTTTCTCTGTTCACTTCACTCCTGCTCGCGCTGACATGGACGCCGACCCTCAGCCAGTATTTTGTTCGCCGCAAGAATGCTGCGGGAGCTCCGACCGCGACTTCGACAGGAGGGCCGGACGCCGCCTCGCTATTGGCCGCAGAAGAAGCGCACATGTCCGGCTTCTTCGGCCGCATCATTGATTTTTACTCGCGCACGATGAACGGCGTCTTAAAGCGCCCTTGGATGCTGGTGGCGAGTTCCGCGGCGATCGTGGTGCTGTCGTACGTCTGCTACAGTTTCCTCGGAAGCGACCTGCTTCCGGAGATGGACGAAGGCGGATTCATTCTGGACTACTTCACTCCACCGGGTAGCTCGCTTGCCGAATCCGATCGCATCCTTTTGCACATCGAGAAGATTCTGCGCGAAGTGCCGGAAGTTGAAAACACTTCGCGCCGTACCGGCCTGCAACTGGGACTCGCGGCCGTGACCGAAGTTAATCGCGGCGACTTCACCGTCAAACTGAAACGCGATCGCAAGCGCGACATCGACGAAATTATTTCCGACGTTCGCGGTGAGATCGAAAAGACCGAGCCCGCCGCCAAGGTGGAATTCGTACAGGTCTTGCAGGACATGATCGGGGACCTGACCAGCCAGCCCGAACCCATCGTCATAAAACTTTTCTCGCAGGATCCCAAGCTCCTGGCGGACACCGCGCCGCGGGTCGCTGACGCCATCGGAAAAGTGAAAGGCGTCGTCGATGTCCTCAACGGCATCGAAAACACCATCAGCGGGCCGGCGGTGACCTATCAAGTGAATCCCAGTGTTTCGGCGCGCTCCGGGTTCACTCCCGAGGAAGTCGCCATGGACGCCTCGGCGATTCTCGAGGGTGAGCCGGCCGCAACGCCTGTCATTCTCAACGATCGCGCCTACACCATCCGGGTTCGTTTTCCCGAATCGAGCCGTTCGTCGCTGGATCGGATGAGCAACACTTTGGTGACCAGCTCGACGGGCCGCACGGCAACTCTCGGCTCTCTGGCCAGCCTCACGGCGGAACCCGGACAGACGGAAATTCGCCGCGAGAATCTGCAGCGGCTTGTGGAGGTCACCGGCCGCTTTGAGGGCGTGGATCTCGGCAGCGGCATGGCGGCGGTCCAGAAGGCCGTCGCGGACATGCACTTACCATCTTCGATCCGTATCGAATACGGCGGAACCTACCAGGAACAACAGAAATCGTTTCGGGACCTGTTGATGGTTTTGTTTCTCGCGCTGCTGCTGTTATTCATTGTGCTGTTGTTCGAGTTTCGAACGTTCTCCGCGCCCGCTGCGATCCTGGCGTCCGCGCTGCTTTCGACGTTCGGTGGGTTCCTAGCGCTACTGATCACGCGCACGACCTTCAACGTTGCCTCGTTCATGGGCATGATCATGGTTATCGGTATCGTCGCGAAGAACGGTATTTTGCTGCTGGATGCGGAGCATCGTTTTCGGGGCCTGGGGTTCTCCCAGGAGGACGCCATGATTCAGGCGGGCCGCCGGCGTTTGCGTCCCATCGCCATGACCGCGCTGGCTACGATTGCCGGCATGTTGCCGCTAGCCTTTGCGATCGGAGCGGGTTCGCAAATGCTGCAACCCCTGGCCATCGCGGTGATCGGTGGTTTGACCAGCTCGATGGTCTTGTCGCTTATTTTCACGCCAGCGATCCACTATTATTTGCAGCCCAAGCAACTCGAGGCGGAGCAGGTGTAGCTCATGGAGTGTGAGGGCTCGGCCCCGCTCTTTGCAGCGTTAGCCTGTCCTCTCAACAAAACGATAAAGCGTGGCGGGAACCCCGATCCTAGAGCGAAAAACGGCGCTAAGCGGCCGCACTCCGAAAAGCTATTTCGCAGCGTAGGGGCGAGAGGCGGTCAGCCCTTTGCTTTCGGTCACGGTTATGGTTTGGGCGGCGGTGACGTTCGACAAATGATCCACTTGGCCGCTGGGCCAGCGAATTTCGATGGAGTCGGCTTTATCGTGCTGCGCCAGGCCGAAGGTGAGAACGAGCTCACTTGAGGAAAGATAGCTGGAGCCGCTGCGCAGCATTTGCGTTTGGGTTTCGCCGCCAGCGGTGACGCGAACCACCGCACCGATGCCGTCGCGGTTGGATTTGGTGCCCACCAGCTTGGCGCGTAAGCTGCGGTTGGCAGCGCCGCCGTTCTGCACTTCGTTGCGAAACAAATAGGCAGGCCCGCCATTGGTCGAGAGCAGCAAGTCGAGGCGGCCGTCATTAAAAATATCCGCATAGGCCGCGCCACGGCCCACGCGTGGCGTCCCGAAGGCCTGGCCCATCTGCTTCGTCACCTCTTCGAATTTTCCTTTGCTCACGTTGTGGAAAAGATGCGGCGGCATGGCGTACTTGACGTTGCCCTGCACCTTCTGGATCTCGGGATCGATGTGGCCGTTGGCGATGAAAATATCCGGCCAGCCGTCGAGATCGTAGTCGAAAAAGAAACAGCCAAAGCCGAGCGTGAGCAGAGAGGCGCGGCCGATTTCGGATTGCGGCGCTTCGTCTACGAAAAGACCTTTGCCTTCGTTGTGATAGAGCGAAAGCATTTGATTCGAAAAATTGGTGATCAGCAGGCTGGGATAGCCGGAATGGTCGTAATCGGCGGCATCAACGCCCATGCCGGCGCGGGCGACACCATCTTCGCTAAAAGCCACTCCGGCGATCACACCTTTTTCCGTGAAAGTGCCGTTGCCGTTGTTGCGGTACAGCTTGTTGGGCTGCGTGTCGTTCGAAAACAGAAGATCAGGCCAGCCATCATTGTCGTAGTCGAGCACGGCGATACCCATCGTCTTGGAAGTGGGGTCGCCCAGCCCGGCTTTTTGCGTGGCGTCTTCGAAGGTGCCGTCGCCGCGGTTGTGCCAAAGCCGCGCTGCCGTTCCTTTGTACGATTCCGGGGTGCAGTAAGACTTGCTCTTGCCGTCCAGCGTGCAGTAGAGGTCTGCCTCCGGCGACCATTGCACGTAATTGCCAACAACGAGGTCAAGCTTGCCGTCCTTGTCGTAGTCGACCCAAGCAGCGCTGGTGCTCAATTCGTGCGGACCGGCGAGGCCGGCTTTTTGGGTTACGTCGGTGAACGTGCCATTGCCGTTGTTGTGGAAGAGACGGCTTTGGCCGAACGCGGTGACGAACAAATCGTCGTATCCGTCGTTGTCGTAATCGCCCACAGCGACGCCCATCCCGTACATTTCCACGTCAAGTCCGGCCTTGTGCGTTACATCGGTGAACGTGCCGTCATGATTGTTGTGATACAGCTTGGGCGTGGTGTGCTTCTGCGCGTGCCCCGGCCAGTCGCTTCCGTTAACGAGAAAAATATCCGGCCAGCCATCGTTGTCGTAGTCGATGAACGCCACGCCAGATCCCAGAGTCTCGGGCAGAAATTTCTTTCCGAAGGCGCCGTTGTTTTGGACGAAGCGAATCCCGGCTTGCTGGGTGACGTCGTGAAAGCTGACCGGTGAATTTGCCGGAGGCGCACCGCTGCCCTTGGGCAGCAACACAAAAGCCGCAAGCGCAGACAACGGCAACAATACGAGCGATCGCTTCACTCCAGCCTCACAGTTCAGTCGCGGCCTACGCCCAAGGCGTCAGCCACGCGATTGATGTAGTTAAACCACGACGCGATCAGAGTGATCTGCAAGATGCCGCGGTCGTCGAAGCCGGCGGCTCGTAGCTTGGCGTGATCGTCAGGAAAAACCTTGGTCGCATCCTTGGTGAGTTTCACGACGTAGTCCAGCATCGCGCGGTCTTGTTCGCTGATCGGAGCGGTTCGGTAATCCTTCTGCAGCGCCTCGACCATACTTTGATCCAACGTGACTCGACGCAGAAACTCTGCGTGGGATTCTATTCAATAGTGGCACCGGTTCGTCACCGATACCATCGTGGCGATCATTTCGTGCTGGTGCCGCTTCAGCGGCAAATCCGGAGACATCAGCGCCCCAAAGGTGCTGAAGGCATGGAACAAAACGTCGGGAAGCAGTGAGTGCGACGCCACGATGCTGGAGGACTGGCCGTCATTCAACGGGTGGACCGGCGTGGCGTATTCAATGGGATAGAGATTGCGCTGAGCTTCCATCGCCTTCTTGACGCGCTCATCGTCTTCCATCGAAACGGTCTTGATCCAGGTCATTCGTTTTGCTCCTCAAGTCTGGTGACGCTTTTCAGCCGGCGCGCCGGGTTGCCGCGCTTTCAGTGCGAGCCGCCGCCCGGCTGAGTTGTCTCCCGTGACTCCGCCTTGGCGGTCTTGTCCGCCTTGCGAACAGCGGTTTGCTTTGCGGGCGCCGCGGTCGGAGCTACAGAAACATGTTGGTGAATCGGCTGGCGCTCGTTGTTGTCTTCCGGATGAGCCTGCCGATACGGCCCGGTGATGGCCTGTGCCGATTCATCGGCTTTGAATCGCAGGTACCGCTCTTTGTGCTCGTTGGCGTGCGATTCGTCACCCAAGCCGCTATAGCACAGCATCAGGTTGTAGTGCGCCTGCAAATCTTCCGGATCGATCGACAACGTTTCATGGAATTCTGCCACGGCGTCTGAGTAGCGCTTCTGCAGAAACAGAATACGTCCCACTTCGTTGTGAACGACCCGGTCCCGAGGATACTGCGCGAGTACCATCCGAAGCCGCGCAATGGCATCGTCGTACTTGCCTTCTTCTTTCAAAATGCGCGCGTAGAAAAAGTTGGCGCGCGCCAGGTCGGGTTTCAGTGCGAGGGCTTTCTCCAATACAACGCGTCCGCCAGCTGTGTCGCCCTCTTGGACCAGTGCCCGGCCAATGTTCACGAAGCCGTCGGGATTCTTCGGATCGGCGTCCGCTGCTTTCTGAAATGCCGCTTCGGACCCCTTCAAATCACCCTGAAGAAAAAGACCGATGCCGTAGTCGTTCCACCGCACCCAGTCTTCCTTCGCCACCGTCACTTGCGGCTGTGGCGCTGCCACCGTTCGCGGAAGAACACGCACAGTCTTCGTGTCTTCAGCGACCGTGATGATCGGCAGATTCGGAATCTGCTTCAGGTCCCCCGCCACATTCTGCGGCGCTGCCGCAAACATCCATTTCCTGTCGTCGTAGTCCGGCGTCATCGCGCTCTGCGGCTCGTTCTCGCCCACGTGCCCGGTAAACGCAAATTGCGTGTTCCACCACATAAACTTCCGGTAGTTCAGCTTGGCGTGCAGCGTGATCTTGTCTCCGGCATTCTCCGGAATGTGCAGTCGATAGTGCGCCGTATCCGCCGCGCCCGGCGGAATCAAATGGACATACACCGACGCGCGATTCGCCCAAGCGTTCCTCTTGTTGATGGGATTCCCGTGCGCGTCGATCAGCAGCGCCTTGTAGAAGTGCGCCCCCGCCTCGACCGGCCCCTTCCCGTCATCCTCTACCTTGCCGCTCCAAAAAAGCGTCTGGCCCTTTTCGTCGACGGCCTGCAGCTCCAGCCACACATCGAAGGCATCGATGGTGCCGCCCGGAAAGAAGTGCCCGACTTTCCTCGTGCGCACGACCACGTCTAGGCGCACATCGTCGCCGCGCCGCACTGCCGCATCGACACGTCCCAGTGGCGCCGTGATCGGCCGTGCTTCCCCAGCCGGGCCGGTAGGCAGACTCGAATCCGCTTCTTCGCCCACAGCGAAAGACGTCGATAGCTCCGGCCGAACGGCGCGCGTCCCAACCGAACTCGAAGACTCGGACGCGCCCGCCGGCGACACCGCAAAAATATCCACGCTAAGTTGCTTCTCCTGCAAAAACTTCTGGCTCAGCTCAAGCTGTGTCGTATCCGCATTGGCGGTGGGCACTGCCGTGTTCGCCCCAGGGAAGCGGTGCGAATGCACCATCCCATTGATGTTGCCCGCGTCGTTCGAGGGCACTTGCGGCATATGGCAATCCGCGCACATCATCGGATTGGCCGGATAGTAGAACGAACGCGCGCCCTGCCCGGACACGCCGCTCGCCTGCCAGTTGTCGTACTCATTCAGCCCGCGCACCCAGCGGTAGTGATTCACCGGCGCATCGAGATGAACTTTGTGGCAAGTCGAGCAAAACTCCGCGGTCTGCGCGCGCATGAAGGGTTTCAAGAAAGTCCGCCGGTGCGGCTCCGGGTTCAGCTTCACCAGAAAATCATGCATGCCCCGCACCAGGGGATTCTCGCTGGCGGCCAGCTCATGTAGCTTCGGATATTCGAGCACGAAGTCGCCCTGGCCCATAGTGCTCTTCACCTGCACCACGCTATGGCACATCAAGCAGCTCAACCCGGCCTTGGCTTCCGGCCGGTCCACGATCTCTTTGATCGGTTTATCGAAAAGCCCGCTGAAAAGCAGCGCCGGATCGTGGCAGCCCGCGCACCATTTTGACGCGCGCACGCCAGAGACCCCTTGCATGTACTCGATGCTTTTCCGGTACCACTGATTGTTGAACGACGAAAAATGGTGCGCCGAGCTGTCCCACTGCTTGTAGATGTCCGCGTGACACCGCTGGCAAGCGTCGGACTGCATGAAGTATTTTCCGGGAATGTTGACGTTGTCCTTCGTCTGTGCCGAGCTCGGGAAAAACTTGCCTTGCGGGCCGTCCCCTTCGCCATCCATCGAAGCCGGCGGCATCAACGGATTCACGATACGGTTGTAGTTTCTCCAGGTAACTTCCCGAGAATACCAAGCACCCGCCGCGATCGCCGCGGTCGCTGCCGCCAGTGCCGTGAACCGAACGACTTGCTGCGCCACGCCCCTGCCCAGCCATCCGCGTGACGCCAGCCACGATGCCACAAGAAACACCACGCCAACGGAGCAGAGAGCGATATGAGCGTAGAGCCAAGCCTTCAGCCGGTTCGGCGTACCCAAAAAGATCAGCGCGATGCCTAGCACCATGCCCGCAGCCATAAGCACCCAGCCCACCCGCACCAGCAGCGCCTCGGTCCGCAGAAGTTTAAGAAGAAACGGCAACAATAGGATGGTCAGCAGCGCGCCGGCGACCACGTGGAAGAGAACTACGGCGAAATACGAGATCGTTGTGGAAGGAAAACCATACAAATAGATCGCGCTCGCCACCAGGGCGGCCACACTTCGCGAACGCCAGCGTTCCATCTGCGCGTCTCTCCGGTTGCGAGACCTATCTTACCTAGCCACCGCGCTAAAAACAGCGGCCGGATGTGTGCGCATCCGGCCGCGAGTGCTTGGGGTGCCTCCGGGGGCGCGAATGTGGGCCTCGCAGGAAGCGATGGTTTGTGCATCTTGTATATCCCCAGCCCGAAACCCTGGCAATACTGCAAAAGTATTAGAAACCCGATCCGGGGGTAATTCCTTTAGTTTCAGTGCATTGGTAGGCTCGGCCAGCCGGCAAATCCTTGAACTCTTCCGTCCGCCCGCTGGGCCAGTCGATGGTGGCCCGCTCGATCTTGTCCCGCTTTCCCAGACCAAAAGTCACCGGCAACTCCGACTGCGAAAGATAGCTGGACCCACCTCGTACCATGCGGCTCTGGCTTTGCCCGTTGTAAAAGATGCGGACGGTTGCGCCGATGGCGTCGCGGTTCGACTTCGTTCCCACCAGTTGAAAACGTATGCCGCGATTTCCCCCAAGCTGATCGTTGCGGTACAGAAAACTGGGGCCATTGTTGGTGGTCAGCAGCATGTCTAGGTCGCCATCGCGGTCAAAGTCGCCGAAAGCCAGGCCCCGGCCGACCTTGGGCTGGTCGAATCCTCCGCCCGCTTCAGCGGCGACGTCGCGAAATTTTCCGCTTCCTTGGTTCAGAAAAAACTGTGGCGGTTGGGCGTAGCCCACGTTTCCACGAATGTTGCGCACGGTCTCATCGATGTGCCCGTTGGCCACCGCCAGATCGAGCGCCCCGTCGAGATCGGCATCCAAAAATCCGCACCCGAAACCCAAAGTGTTTCGCGACGGCAGTCCGATGCCCGCCGGAATGGAAATGTCGTCGTACACTCCCGGCCGCACCGCGCGGTATAGGCCCATCATCTCGTTGTCGAAGTTGGTGATCGCGATGCCCGGCTTACCGGAATTCTCGAAGTCGCCAATGTCCACGCCCATGCCGGCGCGCGCTTTTCCTTCCGCACTGAAAGCCAACCCTGCTTCGACCGCGACATCCTTGAATTTTCCGTCGCCCAAGTTCCGGTAAAGTTTGTTCGGCTGCGTGTCGTTAGCCACCAGCAGATCGGGCCAGCCGTCCTGGTCGTAGTCGAACATCGCCACGCCCAGCGACTTGGAACTGCTGTCGAAAACTCCGCTGGTGGCGGTCACGTCTTCGAACGTTCCATCGCCGCGGTTGTGAAATAACCAGCAGGTATCGCCGCGATACGCTTCCGGCGTGCAATACGACTTCGTTTTTCCGTCGAGGCTGCAAAAAACGTCGTGCTCCGGCGACCAACGCACGTAATTACACACAAACAGGTCGAGCAGACCATCTCGGTCGTAGTCGAGCCATAGCGCCGAGGTGCTGAATCCCTGGCGCCCCTGTAGCCCGCTGGCCCGGGTTACATCGACGAATGTGCCTTTACCGGTGTTGCGAAACAGCCGGTTTTGCCCCACACAGGTAATCAGGATGTCCGGGAAGCCGTCGTTGTTGTAGTCGCCGACCGCCACGCCCATTCCATACATCTCGATGTCCAGCCCCGCGCTCTGCGTCACGTCCGCAAACGTACCGTTGCGATTGTTGCGGTAAAGACGCAACGTGGACCGCTGCCGTTTGTGTCCCGGCCAGTCCATGGCATTGATCAGCAGGATGTCCTGCCAGCCGTCGCGGTCGTAATCGAGGAACGCACAGCCCGAACCCAGCGTCTCCGGCAGCAGTTTGCCGCCGTACGCCCCGCTGTTGTGCCGGAACTGGATGCCCGCCTGTGAGGTAACGTCCGTGAGACGGAAGCCAAGCGGCGCCGCCGCAGCGCCGGTCGCCTCAAACGGAAATATCGAAGCGGCGAGTCCCGCTCCATAAGCGCCGGCGAGGAAATCGCGGCGTCTCAAGGCAAGTTCACCAAGCCATTCCGAATCGCGTACACCACCAACTCCGCGGTCTTATGGATTCCCAGAGCATCCATAATGTTGGCGCGGTGCACTGCCACCGTATTCACGCTCAACTTGAGTTCCGCCGCAATTTCCTTGTTGGATTGGCCGGCCACAATGTGTTGCAGCACTTCCAATTCGCGCGTCGTCAATCCAGTTTCGCGCTCTCCCTTGAGCCCGTCGGATTTCGCCAACTGCGGATCAAGAACCATTTTGCCGTTGGCCACCCGTTTGATCGCGCCGGCCAGGTCCAAATCCATGGCATTTTTCAAAATGTAACCGCGAGTGCCCGCTTCCAGCGCCTGCCGCACCAGCGTGTCTTCGGAATGCATGCTGAGCATGAGAATCAGCGCTTCGGGAAATTTCTCCCGAATCCGCCGGGCCGCCTCGATGCCGCTTATCCCCGGCAGCGCGCAGTCCATCACCACAACTTTCGGCCGCAGTTCGAGCGCCAGCCGCACCGCTTCCGTTCCATCGCTCGATTCGCCCACAACCGCGATCGTCGGATCATCCTCCAGCATCCGGCGAAAGCCCTTGCGCACCAGCGCGTGGTCATCCACGAGCAAAACGCTGATCTTATCTGCCATGCCCCTCCACTTTCTCTCGGGGAATCGCCAGGCGAACCACCGTGCCTCCGCCTTCGAGTTGCAAAAGTTCCAAAGTCCCTCCAATGAGTTCCGCTCGCTCGCGCATGCCCACGAGCCCGATGCCTTGATGCGCGCCTCGTGCCACAAAACCCTTGCCGTGATCTTCTACATCCATCTCCAGTCCGCTGGCCAGAAATTTTAGCCGCACCCACGCCTCCTCCGAGCCCGAATGCCGGCTCACATTATTCAATGCTTCCTGCAGCACGCGATAGATATGTACGCCCGCGCCGCTGTCCACAGGATACCCGGTGCCCGATTTTTCGTAGTGCAGAACCAGTCCCATTTGGCGCCCGGCGGTCGGAATGTACCAATCGAGCGTGCTTTCCAGTCCCTGCTCCTCGAGCAACACCGGATGCAGCGCCTGCGACAAGGTCCGGATATTGTTCAATGTCGATTGCGCGATTTCCCGCACCTCTTGCAAGTCCTCGCGCAGCGGAGAACCCTCCGGTTCCCGCTTTTCCACTCGGCCGAGCAGCGATCCAATCGCCGTCAGCACCTGGCCGAATTCATCGTGCAGTTCACGGGAAATATGCCGCAGCGTGGACTCCTGCGTCGAAATCAGTTTCTGTGCCAAATCGCTGCGCTGCTCGGACAGCGCCGCCAACTTCGAGAAAATCGCCCGGTTGGCGCGAATCAAATACAAGCTCGTGAAAACGATGGCGATCAGCGTGGCCGCGAGAAATAGATAAACCTGCCGCTGCACGCCATCGTAAATCTGCTCGATTTGCGCCGCTGCTTGCTGCTCGCCCTCGTTGTTTTCCACCAGCAATCGCGAAACGGCGGTGCTCAGCGCCGCTTCCCGCGCTTGCAACGACAAGCGAATCTGCTCGCGCGCCTCGTTTTCTTTGCCGTTCTGCGCCAGCGCGAACATGCGATCGACGGCGTCCCAGAACTGCGTCACCTGTTGCCGCAGATACTCGCGCTGCTCCGGCGTTCGCTGTACCCCGGCGTATTGCTCTTCCAGGCGCAACGCCGCATCCAGGTCTCCGCGCACGCGTTCGAACTGCGCCAACCACGCGCTGAGCGGATACGGCTCGCCCGCATCCAGCATGTCCCGCATCGCCAACGCCACGGTGTTCAAGTCGTTCTGCAGCCGCAGGAGCTGCAAGGAATCCTTGCGATTGCGGTCCACCATGTCACTTTGCAGTTTCCGCAGGCCCGAGAGTTGCACGGTGATGTAAGTCGAGTACGCCACCACCGCCGCTAGTGTGATCACCAAACCCAGCAGCAGACCGAGCGTCGGTGATCCCTGGGAAGAAGTTCGCGGCGAGGAGGAGGCTCTTTGCACGGGCAAAGAATACCTCAGACGAGTCTCTGCCGGTGCAGCAGCGCCAACCCAGCCAGCATAACGAAGCACCCGGCCAGCGGCACTAGCAAGCCGATGCGCAGGCTCCCAACTTGTGTCGATACCAGGCCCACCACCCACGGCATCACGGCTCCTCCCAGCGAAGCCATCGAAAAAAACAGGCCGCTCAGCCGCCGGGACACGGCCCCATACCATTTCGAGAACCACGAGATGTGAATCGGATAGATGCTGGCGCAGCCAAAGCCCGCGATCGAAAAGCCGGCGATGGCGGTGATGGGTGAAGCCGCGGCGATAATCACCGCAATGCCCAGAACCGCCAGGCCGAGGGCCCCGAGAACTACATGGCTCTCGCGTACCCGCAGCAGCACCAGGGAAGCCGAACCACGGCCGATCGTAAGCCCCACATAAAAAAACATGGGGGCGATTGTCGATAAGCTGCTGCCGTGGCCGGCAAGCCGCTTCACATACTCAGCGGCCCAACCGCCGACGCCCGCTTCGATTCCAACGTAGACGAAGAACAGAACAGCGACACCCGCGGTGATGGCATAACCGGGTATCACCGCGGGGCTCGAGCCGGATTCCGCTGCGTGCACATGCTCGTGAGGAAAAGAAACGAAAAGGAACGAGACACTCAGGACTAAAGCGCACGACGCCAGGGTGTACAGCAGAACCGGAAGAAATCCGTGTCGTAGCGCCAGCATAATCAGCGGAGAGCATACGACCGCTCCGATGCCCCAGGCAAAGTTCAGCAGGCTTACTAGCCCGGCGCTCCGCTTGCCGCCGGCTTCCGCCGCCGAAAGATTCGAAGGCGGGATCGCGACCCCGTACCCCATTCCAAATGTAGCCGTCGCCACCAGCGCCAGCGCGTGCGTGGGCGCGTTCAATAGTGCCAACCCTACTCCGGTAAGCAGGTAGCCAATCGTCAACCCTGGCCGGTAGCCGAACCAAGCGGTGAGCGCCGTAGTGATCCACGTTCCGCACAGAGATGCGCCGAATTGCACGGCAAAAAAAAGCCCGGCTTGCGAATCGTTCAAAGACCATCGCGAGATAAACAGTGGCAGGATCGGCCCAACGATCACCGTGGGGATGCCGATCAGCACGAATCCCGTAAACAGCAAAGCCAGCAGGCCGGTAGGATTTTCAGGACGCGCTGGAGCTGCCGGAGCGGTGGACATGAATGAAAATCATTGTGAAGGAGACCGCTGTCGGAGGCAACTTTTCGTGAATAAAAGAGCCGTTACACCCGATTCACATTTCGCATGCTCTGCTCCTCTTCGTACCTCAGCGTTCTCTGTTTATCCTGAGCCTCGAAGGGCGTCTCAGCGTTATCTCTTTCCTTCTCCTGAGCTCTCGACGGTAAACTGTCGGCTGCAGACTTCTCAAAGGAACCTCACAGACCATGATTGAAGTCGGACTGATTGGATTTGGTTTGGCCGGGCGCTCGTTCCACGCTCCCGTGATTCGCGCGGTTCCCGGACTGCGTCTTGCCGCCATTCTCCAGCGCAAGGGCTCCGAAGCCGCCGAAGCGTATCCCGACGTGCGCATCGTGCGCAGCCTCGAGGAGCTTCTCGCGATTCCGGAAATACGCCTGATCGTCATAGCCTCGCCCAACGAAACGCACTACCCCTTTGCGCACCAGTGCCTCGCCGCCGGCAAAGATGTCGTCGTCGACAAGCCCTTCACCACCACCATGGCCGAGGCGATGGACCTCGTGCAATTCGCCAAGCAATCCGGTCGCCTGCTCACCGTCTACCAAAACCGCCGCTACGACGGCGACTTCTCAGCCATCCGTGAGCTCGTCGCCGGCGGCGCCCTCGGCCGCATCGTCCGTTTTGAAACGAACTACGACCGTTTCCGCCCAAACCGACGCCCCAACGCCTGGCGAGAACAAACCGTCCCCGGTGCCGGCATCCTTTTCGACATCGGCCCGCACCTCATCGACCACGCGCTGCTGCTCTTTGGCCGGCCGGAAGCGGTCACCGCCGATCTCCGCGTCGAGCGTGACGGGGCCGTCGCCGACGATGCCTTCGACATCGTTCTTCACTACCCGCGCAACCGCGCCGTTCTCCGATCCAGCATCCTCGCCGTCGCTCAACGTCCGCGCTTCGTGCTCCTCGGCACCCAAGGCGCTTTTTTTAAGCAAACTTTCGACCCGCAGGAAAACAATCTCCGCCGCGGCTACATTCCGAAGGACGCTCCCTGGGGCGCCGAGCCCGAAGAAAACTGGGGCGTCCTCACCCTCGCCGATGCAACAGGCGCAACGACGCAACGCCGAATCCCATCGCACACCGGCGACTACCGCGATTACTACGCCAACGTCCGCGACGTCCTGCTCGGACAAGCCACTCCCGCCGTGACTTCGCAGCAAGCCCTCGACGTGATGCACGCCATAGAGCTAGCCCGCGAAAGCAGTTCCGCCCGCCGCACAATCCCGTGGCCAAATTCCGCCGCGAGTATGGAGTGCGGCGCTTAGGCGCCGCTTTCACAGCGTAAGCGCAACCCAGCCATCCAATTTTGCCGCTTCCGCGTATAATCAACGGCGCCGCAGCCTATGTAGGCGCTGGGCTTAAGCCCGGCGCGTCTTGGTCTTGGCGGCGCAACCCGCGTGCTCCGAGTTTTCCGAAGCTCCAGCACGCGCAGTCGTTGCAAGGAGCACCACCTTGATCGAACTCGCACCCTCGATTCTCTCTGCTGATTTCTCTCAACTCGGCTCGCAAGCCCAAGCCGCGATCGCCGGCGGCGGCACGCTCCTGCACATCGACGTCATGGACGGCCACTTCGTGCCGAACATCACCATCGGTCCACTGGTCGTCTCTTCGCTGCGCAAGGCGGTTCCGGATGTTCCATTCGATTGCCATTTGATGATTGAGAATCCCGACGACTACATTCCCGCGTTCGCCGAGGCCGGCGCCAATTGGATTTCGGTGCATCAGGAAGCTTGCGTGCACCTGAACCGCACGCTGCATCTGATCGCGTCGCACGGCTGCAAGCCCGCGGTGGTCATCAACCCTGCGACGCCGGTCCATGCGTTGGATGAAGTTTTGGATATCGTGCACCACGTCCTGGTGATGTCCGTGAATCCCGGATTTGGCGCTCAGAAATTTATTCCAGGGTCGCTGCGGAAAATCGAGACGCTGGCGCGCCTCCGCGAATCTCGCGGGTTGTCCTTTCGCATTGAAGTTGATGGAGGAGTTGATCTGACTACGGTTGCGGACGTAGTTCGCGCTGGCGCGGAATTACTTGTTGCCGGGAATGCGGTTTTTTCTCATGGTGACATCCGGGAAAACGCCGGCAAACTTTTGCATGCCGCTCGGGCTGCTACCATGGCGCGCGCCTAGCTTCGATCGACTGGAGAAGGCGGCGCCGAACCCTTCGGCTTCACTCCCTTCGAAAAGTCTCAGCGTAAGTAGGACACTCTACATGTTCGCCGCGTGGCGCTTGAGGATGAATTGCTCCATGGCGCTCGCGAAGCCTTCTTCTTCGTTGGAATCGGTGACGTCGGTTGCGGACTTTTGCACTTCCTGGCTTGCGTTTCCCATGGCTATGCTTACGCCGCTTTTCACAAACATTAGCACGTCGTTCGGCATATCGCCGATGGTGGCTATCTCTTCCACGGGAATTTTCAGCAAATCGGACATCGCCAGAACCACCTCGCCTTTGTTGGCCTTGGGGTGGGTGACGTCCAAGTAGTAGGGTTGCGAGCGCGCCGCCGAAACCGTCGCTCCGCAAGCGTCCTGCACGTCTTTTTCGCAGCGTTGCACAGCATTGAGGTCGTCGCTGACGCCGACAACTTTGGCGACGCGATCCATCAGGCTTTCCAAATCTTTCGTGACGACCGGCGCGAATTTCACGGTCCATTCTTCGCGGTCCACGTGCGGCGCTTTCAAGTCGCGCACGTACCAGACGAGGTCGGTATAAATCCACGCGTCCAGTTTGTGTTCGATAATCAGTTGAACCGCCTGCTTTACCGCGCTTGGCGATAGAAAATTCTGCCGCAACACTGTTTTGAGGTCCGGCTGGATCACCACACCTCCGTTGAACGCCGCCAATGGCTCGTCCAGCTTCAGCGGATCGATCAGCATGGCCATCCCGTGCGGCGGGCGACCGCTGGTGACCGCGAATTGAGTGCCGGCATCACGCAGTTTGAATACCGATTCCGCGGCGCGCTTGGTCAGCACTTTATCGTGGGTGACCAGCGTGCCATCCACATCCGCGATCACCAATCGGATGGGCTTGCCGTCTGTTGCGGGAGCTGCCGTCATCGTCTTCCTCCCTTTCCGTTTGGCCCGTTATTCTTACTGCTCCTGGTAGTTCCACGTCAATCCGCCATCCACAAAGTACGTCGTTCCGGTCACGTAGTCCGCGTCCGAAGACGCCAGGAACGCCGCCACAGACGCTACATCCTCCGGCGTTCCCAGCCGCTTTAACGGGATGTTCTCGAGAAGGGATTTCAGTTTTACCGGATCGTTTAGAAGATTCTTGTTGATCGGAGTCTCGATGGCTCCCGGCGCGATCGAATTGATGGTAATTCCCAGCGGGGCAAGCTCGATGGACAGATTGCGCGTCATCATTTTGATGCCGCCCTTGCTCGCGCAATACGAAGTGAAGTGCGGGAACGGAAGCTCTTCATGCACGGAGCTGACGTTGACGACCTTGCCGCCGGCCTTCGCCTGCATGCGATGCTTCACAAACGCCTGGGTGACAAAGAACGGCCCCTTTAGATTCACATCCAGCACCAGGTCGTAGTCTTGTTCGGTTACATCCCAGAAGTCGGCGCGCCTCTCGAGGCCGGCGTTGTTCACCAGGATGTCCACGCGGCCAAGCTGCGCGACCGCTTCGGTGATGAATCTCTGCCCATCAGCAACTTTGCCGACGTCGGCCTGAATCGCGGCGGCTTTTCGCCCGCTCTTCTGAACGCCCGCGACAACCTCATCCGCTCCCGCCTTGTTGGCGCGATAGCAAAGGGCCACGTCCGCGCCCTCTCGCGCCAGCCGCTCCACGATGGCGCGTCCGATGCCTTGGTCTCCCCCGGTGATGGCCGCTACTTTGCCTTCCAGTCGATTTGCCACATTCGTCTCCTTGTATTTGGTTCGGGGGATAAATGCCGCGGAGCCGCTCGATGGCGCTTTGCGATTGGCCGATGGGGCGCAGGATTCCTTCGCTTCGTTCAGGATAAAGCCGAGGCTGCGCTCCTTCGGGAAGCGTTACGCGACGGTGATATCCGGGCTCAGGTAGACGTCCTGGATGGCGTTGAGAAGCTGAACGCCTTCCTTCATCGGGCGCTGGAAGGCTTTGCGGCCGGAGATGAGGCCGGTCCCACCGGCGCGCTTGTTGATCACCGCGGTGGAGACGGCGTCCTCGAAATCATTTGCACCGGAGGCGCCGCCGCTGTTGATCAGGCCGGAGCGGCCCATGAAGCAATTGGCCACCTGGTAGCGGCAGAGATCGATAGGGTGATCGCTGGCGAGGTCGGTGTAGATGCGCTTGTCGAACTTGCCGTAGCTGGAATCGCCCATGTTCAAAGCCGCGTAGCCGCCGTTATTCTCTGGGAGCTTTTGCTTGATGATATCGGCCTGGATGGTGACGCCGAGGTGATTGGCCTGCCCGGTGAGGTCCGCGGAGACGTGGTAGTCCTTATCCTTCTTAAAGGCGTTGTTCCGCAGATAGCACCACAGCACGGTGGTCATGCCGAGTTCGTGAGCCTGCGCGAAGGCCTGGCTGATTTCGACGATCTGCCGGCCGCTTTGGTCCGAGCCGAAATAAATCGTAGCGCCGATCGCGGCCGCGCCCATCTCCCAGGCTTCCTTCACGGTGCCGAACAGGATCTGGTCGGCTTTGTTGGGGTAGGTGAGCAGTTCGTTGTGATTGATCTTTACGATAAAGGGAATCTTGTGCGCGTACTTGCGGGCGACCGCGCCCAGCACGCCGTAGGTCGAGGCTACCGCGTTGCAGCCGCCTTCGACGGCCAGCTTGACGATGTTTTCCGCGTCGAAATAGTCGGGATTCTTGGCGAAGCTGGCCCCCGCGGAATGCTCAATGCCCTGATCCACGGGCAGTATCGACATATACCCCGTGCCGCTCAACCTGCCGCCATGGAAGAGCCGGTGCAAATTTGCCAGAACCCGAACGTTACGGTCCGAGACCGTCCAGACGCGATCGAGGAAATCCGGCCCGGGGAGGTGCAGGCGCTCCTTGGCGATTTTCGGCGACTTGAATCCCAACAGGGAGTCCGCTTTGGCTCCCAGATACGTCTCGATTTTATTTCCGCTCGTGGTTGTAGCCATGGCTGTCTCCTCGTTTATTCTCGAATTCCATTGGAAAGCAGGCTGCCGGCGGCAGTGTCCACCAGCCACTGCAATTTTCCGTTCGACGGCTGAATCATTTGCGCGGGCAATTGCTCCGGCTCGTAAGGCCCCTCAAGAACACCCTTCAGTGCGAGCGCCTTGTCCGCACCAGTGATCATAAAAACTACCAGGGCCGCGTTGTTGACGGCCGGAGCAGTCAGTGTGATGCGCTCGGTGAAAAGCTTGCCGACCCAGTTTCGCGCGACAATGCGCTTGGTTTCGTGCAGCGCCTTGGTGCCGGGAAAAAGCGAGAGGGTATGGCCTTCGTTGCCCATTCCCAGCAGCACCAGATCGAACCGCGGGAATTGCCCTTCTCTCAGCGTGAAGCCGGTGCGTAACGCCTGCTCGTATTCAGCCGCGGCTTTTTCGGTGTCCTTGTATTCGCCCTTGATGCGTGTCACTTGCTCTGGCTTTATCGGCGCCTTGGAGATCATTGCCTCCGTGGCCATGCGGAAATTGCTGTCGGCGTGATCTGGGCCGACGTTTCGCTCGTCGCCGAAAAATAGATATATTTTGTCCCAGGGAACCAGGGCTTTGAGCGCCGGATCGTTCACCAGTAACCCATAGAGAGTCTTCGGTGTCGATCCGCCGGCCAGGGCCACGGTGAACGAGCCTTTTTCTTTCACGGCGGTTTGCGCGGCCTGCACAAATTCCTGGGCCACGCGCTTCGCGATGGCTGCTCCGTCCGCCAGAATTCGAACTTCGCGCTCCACATTCGCTCCGTTTACGCGGTGACGGCTTTGTCTGCGGCGGCTGCGCTGGTTCGTTTGTCGCCGTCTTCCTCACCGATGCGGCGCCAGCTGCGGCCATCGCGCACGAGCAAGTCGTCGGATTCCTGCGGCCCCCACGAGCCCGCGGCATAGTTCGGGAATCCCCGCGGCGGCAGGGCATGCCAAACGTCCAGGATGGGTTGAATCACGCTCCAGCCCGCTTCGACCATATCCGCGCGCTGGAACAGCGTGGGATCACCGGCCATGCAATCGCGCAGCAGCCGTTCGTATCCGGTGTTGTGTTCGACGCCGAAATAACGCTCGTAATCAAAATCCATGTTTACCAGGCCCAGCTTCATCACCGACCCGGGAATTTTCGCTCCAAAGCTGAGCGAGATTCCTTCTTCCGGCTGAATGTGAATCACCAGGCGATTGGTCTCCAGGTTTTTTACGGTGGTATTCCGGAACAGGACAAATGGCGTTCGCCGAAACTGGATCACCACTTCCGTGGTGCGCTGCGCCAGCCGCTTGCCGGTGCGCAGGTAAAAAGGCACGCCGGCCCAGCGCCAGTTGTCGATTTGTAGCTTCATGGCCACGAACGTGTCGGTATGCGAGTCTGGCGCGACATCCGGCTCGCTGCGATACGCGGCCGCCCGTTCGCCATGGGCCAGCCCTTCGTCGTATTGCCCGCGCACGCTGTGGGTGAGCACGTCTTCGGGCCCCAGGGGTTGGATGGCATGCAACACTTCCGCCTGCTTGTTGCGAACTTCGTCGGCGTCGAAAGAGATGGGCGGCTCCATGGCCGTCATGGTAAGCAGCTGGAACAAATGATTGGGAACCATGTCGCGCAGCGCGCCGGCGGTCTCATAAAAACCGCCGCGATGCTCCACGCCCACAGTTTCCGCGGCGGTAATCTGCACGTGATCGACGTAGTTGCGATTCCACAGCGGCTCGATGATGTTGTTGGTGAAACGAAACACCATCAGGTTCTGCACCGTCTCTTTGCCTAGATAGTGGTCGATGCGGTAAATCTGCTTTTCCGTCAAAACCTGCTTTAGATCCTGATTAAGCTGGCGCGCCGACTCCAGATCGTGTCCAAAAGGTTTCTCCACGATGATGCGCGCCCAGTGATTGTTTTCTTCCTTGGTCAACCCGACTTCCCCGAGTTGTTTGACGATCGGCGAAAAGAATCGTGGAGCCACCGCCATGTAGAAAAACTTGTTGCCTTGGGTGCCATGCCGCTTGTCGACTTCGTCGATCTGCTGCTGCAGGCGTTTGTATGCCTCGGCGTCGCCAAAATCGCCCTTTACGTAGTAGATCCGCTCGGCGAACCAGTCCCAGATCTTCAAGTCGATCTGCTTCGGCGCGTACCGCGGAATCTCTTCGGCCATCGTCTTCCGAAAGCTTTCCGTGGTTTGGTCGTTGCTGGCAAACCCGATGATCGCAAATTGCTTGGAGAGCAGCTCGTCCTGGGCCAGATTGCAAAGCGCGGGAATGAGCTTGCGCATGGTGAGGTCGCCGGTGGCGCCGAAAATCACCATGACGCAGGGTGACGCCTTGGGGTTTGTAGTGGAATGATTCGCAGTCATCGAAACTCTTTCTATTCCCAGGATCTTTCGCGGAAACTCGGCCCCTAAATCAGTGCCCGTCTTTCTTTTCGATGTGCCCGCCAAATTGGAAACGCATCGCCGACAAAAGTTTCGCCGCGAAGTCATCTTCCCCGCGCGAGGTGAACCGCTGATAGAGCGAGGCGGTCAGCACCGGCGACGGCGCCGTGGATTCGATGGCCGCGAGAATGGTCCAGCGACCTTCGCCGGAATCCGAGACCCGTCCGGAGAAGCGCTCCAGCGTCGGCTGGTCGAGCAGCGAAATGGCGGTCAGATCGAGCAGCCACGAGGCCACGACGCTACCCCGTCGCCACACTTCGGTGATGTCCGCGAGATTGAAGTCGTATTGATAATGCTCGGGATTGCGCAGCGGCGTGGTCTCCGCGTCGGTCTCGCGCTGGGTCTTGCCCGCGTTGGCGTGCTTCAGAATATTCAAGCCCTCGGCGTACGCTGCCATCAAGCCATACTCGATTCCGTTGTGCACCATCTTCACGAAATGTCCGGCGCCGGATGGCCCGCAGTGCAAATAGCCTTCTTCGGAGGTGCCCCCGGCTTTCTCGCGGCCTGGCGTGCGATCCACGTTGCCGCGGCCGGGAGCCAGCGTCTTGAAGATCGGATCGAGATGCTTCACGATGTTCGTCTCGCCGCCGATCATCTGGCAATAGCCGCGCTCCAGACCCCAGACGCCACCGCTGGTGCCCACGTCCACATAATGCAGGCCTTTGCCGGAGAGTTCTTTGGCGCGGCGAATGTCGTCGATGTAATAGGAATTGCCGCCGTCGATGACGATGTCGCCGACGTCGAGTTTGCTGGTCAGTTCGTGCAGCGTAGCGTCCACCACGCCGGCTGGAACCATCAGCCAGACGGCGCGAGGCTTGGAGAGCTTTTTTACAAAGTCGTCCAGCGAAGAGGCACCGATGGCGCCTTCTCCGGCGAGTTGCTTCACGGACTCCGCGCTGCGGTCGTAAACCACGCCCTGGTGACCGTTTTTCTGCAACCGCCGCACCATATTGGCGCCCATCCGGCCCAGTCCAATCATGCCCAGTTGCATCGCGTGCGCTCCTCTTTAGTTCGAATGGATGAAAAGTCGTTGCCGATTCTTATTTGAGAATTTTTTGCAGTGCCGATCCCAGCTTGGCCAGGTCTTTGCCCACATTCTTGCCCAGATGCACGCGCAAGGCACGCCGGCCGCGCTCCGCGAGAACCGCGAAGTCTCCGCGCGCTTGTGCGGCCTTTACGACCCCGAAGGTGTACTTTTGTCCCGGCACCGGCAGGTCCACCGCGTCATCGCAGGTGATTTGCAGGAACACCCCGCTATTCGGCCCGCCTTTGTAGGCTTGACCGGTGGAGTGCAGGAAGCGCGGCCCAAAACCAAGAACAGTGGCAACCTTTTTCTTGTCTCGCACCGCATGCCGGATCTTCTGCAGCGCCGTGTCGTTAGCGGCGTTCATGGTGACATACCCGAGCACGCCAAAGTAATCGCCCGCGCCGATCCGCCCGAGATGGGCCTTCAGCACGTCAGCCAGCGTCGAGCCACCCTTCAACGCCGCGGTGTTTCTCTCGTCGGCGTACAGCTTGATGCCGCTGCCCTCAAAGAACGGAGTTTCCGCCGGGAGCTTTCCCGCGGCTTCATATTCGCTGGTCAATTTCTTCGTTTCGATCTTGCTGGCTTCCACGTCCGGTTGATTGAACGCGTTAATTCCGATGATCGAGCCGGCAACCGCGGTGGCAATCTCCCACCGGAAGAATTCCTGCCCGAGGTTGTATATGTTCGGAAGAGAAATGCGCACCACTGGATGCCCGGCCTTCTCCAGCGCGGCCACCGCTGCGTCTTGTGCTTTGTTCGGCTTGGTCTCCAGTCGCAGATAGGCAAAGACGCGGTCGTTTCCGTAGACGGCGGGTTTCCCCAGCTTCTCGCGATCCACCGGAACAATGCCCTTGCCAATCTTGCCCGTGGATTCCGCGAGCAATTGTTCCAGCCACGCGCCCAGATCGGCGATCCCCGGCGAGGCAATGATGGTCACTTTGTCGCGGCCTTGCGTCGCCGCCACGCCCAGGATCGTTCCCAGCAGCACTCCGGGATTTGTGTCCGCGGCGGCCGAAGCGCCGCAAGCCTTGACCATTTCCTCAGTATTCTTCAGGAATTTCGGCAGGTCGAGGCCCATCACCGCGCCGGGCACCATGCCGAAATTGGACAGCGCGGAGTAGCGTCCTCCAATGCTTGGCACGCCCGCGAAAATCTTGCGGAACTTGTCGGTCTCGGCGACCTGCTGCATCTTCGAGCCGGGATCGGTGACGGCGATGAACCGGTTGCCCACTTCTTTCTCGCCGACCTTGGCCTTCACGCGTTCGAAAAAGTATTGTTTATAGATGTTCGGTTCCAGCGTGCTGCCGGATTTGCTGGAAACGATGCAGATGGTGCTCTTGAGATCGACTTTCTTTTCGATGGCCTTGATCTGCGCCGGATCGGTGGAATCCAGAACATGCAGCTCGGGGAAGCCCTTGATCTTGCCAAAAGTCATCCGCAGCACTTCCGGGCACAGGCTGGAACCGCCCATGCCCAGCAGCAATGCGTGCTTGAATTTGGCTTTCTTTACGTCCGCAGCGATGTTTTTCAGTGCATCGATATGGGCGATCTGTTCTTCGGTGATGCCCAACCAGCCGAGCCACTTGCTCTCGTCCGCGCCGGTCCACACCGAAGCGTCGCCCTGCCAGAGCCGCTTTACCTTGTCATTCTTCTTCCAATCTTCGAGCGACGCTTTGACCGCACTGCCCAGCGCCGGTGGCAGCTTGTAGCTCTGGCGATTTAGGCTCACGCATGCACCCCTGCGGTCTTGCCGGTCGCTTCCAGAAGCTCTTTGAAAGCGTCCGCGAAGAGTTTAACGCCGTCGACTACCAACTTCTCCGTCACTTCCTTCATGGAAATGCCGGCCTTCTCCAGGTTGGCCATAGTCTTAGCCGCGTCGTCGACACTCTCGGTCAAGCTGGCTCGCAGTTTGCCGTGATCGCGGAACGCGTCGAAGGTGGCCGGTGGAATGGTGTCCACGGTGTCCGCGCCGATCAGCTCTTCCACGTACAGTACATCGCGATACTTTGGATTTTTTGTGCTGGTGCTGGCCCACAGCAGCCTTTGCGTCTGCGCGCCCTTGGCCGCCAGCGCCTTCCAGCGCGCGCCGCCAAAGAGTTCCTGGTACTTCTTGTAGGTCAGCTTGGCGTTGGCGATCGCGACCTTCCCTTCTACCGAGGTCAGCAGCGCCCGCTGGCCCGCATCCGTTACCGTTTTAAGCTTAGCCTCGATCTGGCCGTCGATCAGCGAGTCGATGCGGCTGACGAAGAAGCTGGCCACGCTGGCGATGTGGCTCACATCCTGGCCCTTCTTGACGCGGGCTTCGAGTGCCGCGACGTACGCTTCCGCTACTAGTTCGTACGCCGACTGCGCGAAGAGCAGCGTGATATTAATGTTCAGCCCGTCTTCCAACAGTTGCCGGATGACCGGGACCCCTTCTTTCGTGGCCGGCACCTTGATCATCACGTTCTCGCGGTTCACGCTCTTCCACAGCCGCCGCGCTTCGTCGATGGTCGCCTGCGTGTCGTTGGCCAGCAGCGGAGAAACTTCCAGGCTGACATACCCGTCGCGCCGCTTGCTCTCTTCATAAACCGGCCGGAAGATATCGGTCGCGTCCTGCACGTCGCGAATCGCGATCTTCTCGTAAACCCCCGACGCGCCCAGTTTCTTGGCGTCCGGCGCCTCCAAAATATCCTTATAGAAGTCGCTGTTCACGATGGCCTTCTCGAAAATCGTGGGATTCGAAGTCATCCCGCGCAGGCCGTCGTCGTGAATCATCTTCTTGAGCCCGCCGCCCGTGAGCAAATCCCGGCGGATATAATCCATCCACGGCGACTGCCCATACTCCAGCAGTCCTTTCAGAGGGTTGGCACCCTTGTTTGCACCGACATTCGGAACCGTCGCTGAGGTCGTCATCGTATTTCTCCTTTACGTCAAACTCCCCAAGGTGTTCATTGTACGCCGCTACGTCGTAACGCGCCCCGGTTGCCCTGCCGCCGAATCCGGAGTCGCTCTAACCTTTTACGCTAATCGCAAAACTTGGCTTCCAGCGCTTTCACTTTGCCGAGCCGCCGGACATGCCGCTCTTCGCCGGTAAATTTCCCGCCGAGGAACGCGGTGACCAGCTCATGCGCCAAGGCCACGCCAATCACGCGCGATCCCAGCACCAGCACATTGATGTCGTCGTGTTCCACACCTTGGTGCGCGGAATACGTGTCGTGGCACATTCCTGCGCGAATACCCGGCAACTTGTTGGCCGCTACGCTGGCCCCCACGCCGCTGCCGCAAATCAGCACGCCGCGCTCCGCTTTGCCATCCAGTACCGCCCGGCCGACCTTCTCCGCAAAGTCCGGATAGTCCGACGGTTTTTCGTCAAACGCTCCGACGTCCAGCACTTCGTGCCCCAGCGAGCGCAACACCTCGCCCATGGCTACCTTCAGCTGAAATCCGGCGTGATCCGAGCCAATCACCAGTTTCATCGCCCGCTCACTTTCCCAGAACTTGTTTGGCGGTAGCCACGACGTTTTCCGTTTCAAACCCGAATTTCTTCAACAGGTCTTTAATCGGCGCGGACGCTCCAAACGTGTGCATACCAATGATTCGGCCCTTGGGGCCGACGTAGCGTTCCCAGCCGAATGTCGCAGCCATCTCCACGGAGACTCGTGCCGTCACGCTCGCGGGGAAAACACTTTCTTTGTACGCGGCGTCCTGGCTCTCGAAAAGCTCCCACGAAGGCATGCTCACCACCCTGGCTTTCACGCCGTCCGCTTTGAGTTTCTCGTAAGCTTCCACACAAAGATGGACTTCGCTGCCGGTGGCCATCAAGATGACGTCGGGTTTTCCACCCTCCGCGTCAGCCAACACGTAAGCACCCTTCGCCACGCCCGATGCGGGCGCATATTTCGTGCGATCGAACGTGGGCAGCGCTTGTCGCGTCAGCACTATCGTCGCCGGTCCGTGCTTGTGCAGCATGATGATCTTGTAGGCTTCTACCACCTCATTCGCGTCGCCCGGACGCAGCACCAACATGTTCGGCATGGCCCGCAACGACGCCAACTGCTCGATGGGCTGGTGCGTCGGCCCGTCTTCTCCTAGGCCGATCGAGTCATGCGTGAAAATATAGGTCGCGGGAATTTCCATCAAGGCGCCTAGTCGCATGGCCGGGCGCATGTAGTCGCTGAAGTTAAAGAACGTCGCGCTGAAACTCCGCAGCTTGGACACCGTCATGCCGTTCACAATCGCGCCCATGGCGTGCTCGCGTACTCCAAAGTGCACATTGCGCCCTTTGCGTTCGTCCGCGTAGAAGTCGCCAGCGCCATCGAACGTCAAATTCGTCTTGTTGGAATGGGCCAAGTCCGCCGAACCGCCGATCAGCCACGGAATGTTCTTCGCCAATGCGTTCAGGGTCTTGCCCGAAGAATCACGCGAGGCCACGCCCTTGGCGTCCGCCGGGTAGGTCGGCAAATCCTTATCCCAGCCGTCCGGAAGCTGCCCGCTCTGCATCCTGCTCAGTTGATCCGCGAGCTCTGGAAACTGTTTCTTGTATTCGGCAAATTTCGCGGCCCACGCACCGCGCGCCTCAGCGCCCCGCTTACCGATCCCATTTTTAAACTGATCGTAAACGCCTTCCGGCACTAAAAACTTCGCATCTTCCGGCCAACCGTAGAATTTCTTCGCCAGCTTAACTTCCGCTTCGCCTAGCGGCTCGCCATGCGCGTCGGAGGAATCCTGTTTGTTCGGCGACCCATAACCAATATGACTGTCCACCACGATCAGTGTCGGCCGGTCCGTAGTTTTCAGGAACGTCTCATACGCGCGCCCCAGCATGTCCAAATCGTTGGCGTCCGCCACTCGCGTGACGTTCCACCCGTAGCTTATGAAACGCGTCATCACGTCTTCGCTGAACGACCACTTCGCCGGACCATCCAGCGTGATGTGGTTGTTGTCGTAAATCCAGCACAGGTTCCCCAGCTTCAGATGCCCGGCCAGCGAAGCCGCTTCGCAGCTAACCCCTTCCATCAAACAGCCGTCTCCGCAAACCGCATACGCGTTAAAATTGAAAAGTTCGAAACCCGGCCGATTGTAGTTCGCCGCCAGCCACGCACTCGCGATCGCCATCCCCACGCTATTCGCGGCTCCTTGGCCCAGAGGTCCCGTGGTCGTTTCCACGCCGGTGGTCAGGTGCGATTCGGGATGTCCCGGCGTCTTGCTATCCAACTGCCGGAAGCGCTTGAGCTCTTCCATCGGCAACGACAGCTTGTCCAAAACTTTCCCGCTCTTATCGACGTCCTTGACCCCGACCAAGTGCAGCGTCGCGTACAGCAGCATGGAGGCATGCCCGGCGGAAAGCACAAAGCGGTCGCGATTCGGCCACGTAGGATCAGCGGGATCGTAGCGCAGGTATCGCTGCCATAGCGCATACACCACCGGCGCCAGCCCCATCGGCGCGCCTGGATGGCCGGAGTTGGCCTGCTGCACGCCATCAATCGCCAGCGTGCGGATGGTATTGATGCTCAGCAGGTCCATATCTTGCTGCGTTTTCGGCTGACTCACGTTTGCTCCTGAGCGGGCGGAAGCGCGCCCACTGCTCTTAGAAAAGTTTTAGATGCACCGCGTCATCCGGCGGATGACGAAAAGTTCTGCGCCAAAAACGAATCACCAGTTTGCTGGGAATACCGGGTTCCTAGGGGCGGTTCGTTCAAGTTGATTCCCCTCCACGCGAATGAATTAGACCGGCCTCGGGACGCGACACCGGCGAAGGGAGGAGGGACACAAGCTACCGTGAGACCCAGCGCTTGTCAATGACGTTACGCCCCTGGAAGAGCCCTGGCTCATCGTGTCCCCTCGCGAGGTTGAAGTGTTTCGGCGATAGAGGCGGAAAGAGATGGCCGCAAGCAGGATCTCGCGCATATCCAAGCGCAATGGACCTTGTTTCAGCAAATCCGCGCGGATGCCGGCGGATACCGAGGATAGGCTTAGCAAGTGGGCTCGCCCCGATGTCAGCCGGTAGGCACGGCCTGTTCGTCGCGGCGGTCCATGTACACCCGGAACACGCCCATCGCCGCCGCCACAATGGTCGGCCCGGCTATCAGCCCCAGCAACCCGAACACTTGCAAACCGCCGAGCACGCTGATAAACAGCAGCAGCTCATTCAAATGCGTGCGGTTGCGCAGCAGCAGCGGCCGCACGATGTTGTCCGCGGCCGTGGCCACCCCGCCGCAGATCACCACCACCACCAGCCCTTTGCCCCAGTGCCCGCTAAATCCCAGCCACAATGCGGCGGGCGCCCAGATCAGCGCCGAACCCACCACCGGCACGATCGAAAAAAACGCGATCAACACGCCCCAGAAAATCGGTGTGCTGATGCCCCCGATCGTGAAAGCCAGCCCTCCCAAGAGTCCCTGCAAGCACGCAATGACCAGTGCCACCGCCACGCTGGCGAAAATCAAATCTTTGGATTCGCTGAGCATGTCCGTCTGGATCGATTCGTCAAACGGCATCAGGTGGCGCACGCCGCGTACCACGCTTTGGCCGTCGCGAAACATGAAGAACAGCGAAAAAATCAAAATAAACAAGTCCACGAAAAATGCAAATAGGTTTTTCACCAGCCCGGTAAGGCTGCCGGCCATAAAGGACGCCACTTTTTCGGCCCCTTGCCGCAGCGGCTCGGAGAAATCGGCCGATCTCCACTCGCTCGGCAGCAGATGGCTGCGGGCCCAGACAATCGCATGCAAGGACAAGGCCTTATCCGGATCGCGCAGCGCGCTCTGTATGGCGCCGCTGGCGACCAGAGCCTCGCGCGTGGTATACACCAGCACGATGATTCCCGGCACCACCAGCAGCAGCGTAACGCCCAGCGTGCTTAGCAATGCCGCGGGCGTCGGCCGCAATCGCCGCTCGATCCGTTCGTGCAAAGGATAAAAAAAGATCGCCAGCACCGCTGACCAGGCCAGCGGCACCAGAAACGGTTCCGCGATCCGGAACACCAGGTAGCCAAGCAACAACAGCGCGCCGTACGAAAGTACGGTGGTCAACCGGTCACTGGTAGTTGCCTTGGAAGAAGTAGCGGGCTTCATGCGCGGTATATAATCTCAAACATCAGACGAGGGGGCCGCTTCGCGGTCGCCCAGACCAGGCCACCCACAGGCGACGGAACATAACTCGACGTGTCATCCAAACCCAGTTCACTCGCGCTTACGTCCTATCAGTATCGCCTCCTCGCGGTGCTGGCGCTAATCAATTTTGTCAATTTCGCCGACCGCCAGGCCATTCCGCCGCTGGTTCCGCTAATTCGCGATGAATTCGGACTCAGTAGCACGCAAATCAGCTATCTCCAAGTCGCTCTGCAAGGCGTGCTCGCTGTTTCCAGCATTCCCTTCGGATTCTTTGCCGACCGCTTCAATCGCTCACGCATCATCGCCGGCGGCGTGATCTTCTGGAGTTTCGCCACCATTTCCACCAGCCACGTTCACACCTTCGCGATGCTGCTGCTCGCGCGCGCCTTCGTCGGCATCGGCGAAGCCGCCTACGCGCCCGCCGCGCAATCCATGATTTCCGGCGCGTACCCGCAGGAAGACCGTGCCCGCGCGCAATCCATTTTCGCCGCAGGCATGCTCATCGGCGGCACTGCGGGCCAAGCCATTGGCGGCATTGTCGGACAGTGGCTCGGCTGGCGCGCAGTCTTCTACGCCATCGGCATTCCTGGCTTGCTTCTCTCCTTCGCGATCCTCGGCCTGGCCGAGCCGCCGCGGGGACCGCGCAGCGAAGTGGTGCCGCTGACGCGCTTGCTGCGCGTGCCGGCGTTTCTGACACTGATCGTAAGCGGCGTGATGATCACTTTTGCCAGCGTGGCGTTTATTACTTGGGGCACGGATTTTGTGGTGCGCTACAAGGATTTCAGTTTGAAGGAAGCGGGAGTTTCTCTGGGTCCGACGCTGCTGCTTTCCGGACTCTTCGGAGTGCTCGTCGGCGGTTTTGTTGCCGACCTTTTACAAAAACGTTTTGCGTTCGGCCGTATTCTTACGGTGGCCTGTGGCTTTCTGGTCGCCGCGCCCTTTATTTTGTGGGCCATCACCAGCGAGGACAAACATCAGATCGTCG
>Ga0210384_10000459_pt1 | contig 62477 bp, 38 predicted proteins | sample IncBWH2MmetaG_FD_160574 | JGI IMG/M metagenome (GOLD analysis project Ga0210384, IMG submission 160574) | Forest soil microbial communities from Barre Woods Harvard Forest LTER site, Petersham, Massachusetts, United States - Inc-BW-H-2-M | ecosystem: Environmental > Terrestrial > Soil >...
CAAGAGGTAATTGCACAGTGCACAGGGGCTGGACAGGAGTTAAAAGCGCAACTGCTGCGAGGATGGGCCGATACATTCCGGCAACGGGCCGATTGGGTCAATGCGGACAAGTACTACCAGCAGGCGGCCGAAGAAAGTCAAAAACTAAGCGCTACCAGTTTGACCTTCGCAGATACCCTGGATCGCACTGGTTATTCCGTCACCTCGCGTGGTGACTTGACGACTGCTGAAAAGTATTTTCTACAGGCCATTGAGATCCAGCAAAAACTGGCCCCAGCCAGCCTTCCCCTGGCGAAGAGCTTCAACGGTCTTGGCAATGTTGCAAAGGCTCGAGGCGATCTGGCTAAAGCAGAGGACTTCTTTCGTCAGGCCTTCGTGATCCGCGAGAAGCTTGCTCCCGGCAGCCTCGATCTCGCGGGAAGCCTGATTAACCTGGGCAACGTGGCGCAAAGCCGCGGGGAGATCGATAAAGCGGAGCAATTCTACCTCCAGTCCCTGGCTATACGGGAGAAATTGTCGCCCGAAAGCCTGGATGTTTCCGCAAATCTCGATAACCTCGGTCTGGTGGCCTGGAATCGCGGCGATCTGGCGAAGGCGGAGGAATACCACAGCAAAGCTTTGGCGATCGAAGAGAAACTTGCTCCCGGCAGCCTCGAGGTTGCACGAAGCCTCAGCAACCTGGCGATCGTGGCCTCAGTCCGCCGCGATCTGGTCAAAGCGGAGGAGTATAACCTGCAAGCGCTGGCCATCCGGGAAAAGCTGGCCCCGGATAGTCTCCTGGTTGCTTCTAGCCTTAATAACCTGGCAATTGTGGCCGAGAATCGCGGTGAATTGGCGAAGGCGGAGAAATACAGCCAGCGTGCTCTGGCTATCAAGCAGAAGCAGGCTCCCAACAGCCTGACTTTGTCATCAACCTTCAATAGCCTTGGCAATATAGCCTACAGATCAGGAGATCTGGCCAAGTCAGAGGATTACCACCGCCAATCCCTTGCCATCAAGGAGAAGCTGGCCCCGGGAAGTCTCGATTTCGCCGTCTCTCTCAGCGATCTGGGCGTTGTGGTTCGAGCTCGCGGCGATGTTAAGAAGGCTGAGGAGTACTATCGCCAGTCCCTGGAAATCAGGCAAAAACTTGCCCCCGGTAGCCTCGATGTTGCCGATGGCCTCAATAATCTTGCGGATCTGCTTCGCGATCGAGGTGATCTCACCCAGGCGGAGGATGACTACCGCCAAGTGCGCGCCATCGAGGCAAAGCTGGCTCCCGAAAGCAAAGAGTACGCCGCGGTATTGGCGGACCTGGCCGGGATCATGCTGCGCAAAGGCGAACTCGATGCGGCCGCACCACTGTTCGAACAGGCCTTGAATGCGCTGGAAGGTCAGACGGCTCATCTTGGAGGTTCAGAGGATGTCCGCTCAAACTTCCGCGCTAAATATCTCAGCTACTATCAGGATTACATTGATCTGCTCATCCGCCAGAAGCGGCCCGAAATGGCTTTTCAGGTGCTCGAGCGCTCCCGGGCTCGGACTCTGCTCGAAATGCTGGCCGAGACCCACATTGATGTTCACAAAGGCGTGGATGCCGCGCTGCTCGAACGAGCACGTTCGCTCCAGGGCGACATCTCGGCCAAATATGATCGCCGCATCCGGCTGCTGGGTTACAAACATACTGACCAGCAGATAGCAGCCATCAGCCAGGAAATTGAAAAACTTCTCGCCGCGCAGAAAGATCTGGAAGAACAGATCCTGGTCAGCAGTCCCAGCTATGCCGCCCTGACTCAGCCACAACCTCTCAGCGCTACACAAGCTCAGCAGTTACTCGATGATGACACGCTGTTGTTGGCCTACTCTCTCGGCCAGGAGCGCAGTTACTTATTTGCGCTGACGCGAGACTCGCTCGACGCTTATCCTCTGCCGAAGCGTTCCCAAATTGAAACAGCTGCCCGCCTCGCCTATAAGGAATTAAGCATCAATAATCCGGTGGCGAGTCATAAATCCACGACGGCCCTCAGCCGCATGTTACTGGATGCCGCCGCTGAGCGCCTGGGCAAAAAACGCCTGGTGATTGTGGCCGATGGGGCACTGCAATACGTCCCCTTTGGCGCGCTGCGGACTCCTCAGGGAGGGCTGCTGATTGCCGGCCACGAGATCGTAAATCTGCCTTCGGCATCTACGCTGGCAGTGTTGCGCAAAGAAACCGAGACGCGTGCACCAGCGCCCAAACAGGTTGCCGTATTGGCTGATCCGGTCTTCGACAGCAACGACGAGCGCCTGAAGCCTGGAACACCCAACGATCCCCAGAAAAAAGATTCTTCACAAAACGAAAGCAACGCTGCAGCAGCAGCCGATGATTCCGCAACCGACCTGTTGACCCGCTCGGCCACTGATATGGGCCTGATGACGAAGGGCGTAATTTATCTTCCTCGGCTGCTCAGCACAAGACAAGAGGCGAAAAGCATTCTGGCGGCAGCACCACCCGGCCAAGGCTTGGCAGCGCTGGATTTTGATGCCAGCCGCGCAACCGCGATCAGTCCGACTCTGGCGCAATATCGAATCGTGCACTTTGCCACGCACGGACTGTTGAACAGCACGCATCCCGAGCTATCAGGCCTGGTGTTGTCGCTCGTGAATCAGCAGGGAAAGCCGCAGAACGGTTTTCTCGACCTGCAGGATATCTACAATTTGAATTTGCCGGCAGATTTGGTAGTGCTCAGCGCCTGCGAGACCGGCCTGGGACAGCAGATCCAGGGAGAAGGCCTGGTAGGTATGACACGCGCATTCATGTATGCCGGCGCGCCTCGCGTGGTAGCAAGTTTGTGGCGGGTACCGGACCGCGCCACATCCGAACTGATGAAACAGTTCTATGCGGCAATGCTGGGCGAGGGCCTGCGGCCGGCCGCCGCCCTGCGTAAAGCCCAGGTAACTTTGTCAAAAGAAAAGCGCTGGTCAGCGCCGTACTACTGGGCCGGGTTCACGTTGCAGGGCGAGTGGAAATAACGTCCACGAACACCTTCCACAAGCGCTTCCATTTCATAGCAGTTAGCACTTGTGCTTGCCGAGGAACCCGGGATTCTTTGCAGGTATAATATTGTTCTCCTGGCCAATCAATAAAACCTAGTGGAAATTAAGGAGTCGGAACTGAGAATACCTCGCATCTCAGAGTGCGGTTCCATTCACATACGATGTATCGAGATACAGTTTTAAACCGATTTATTGTCACATTCTCTCTGAGTGTGACTCTGCTCTACCCGTTACGGTCGCAGGCACAAGAAAAAATAAAGACCGCCTCCGCTTCCAGCGACCACAACCCAGGAGCCGTGGTCGAAAAAATCACGGAGAATTCTTCCGCTGAAAAAGCAGGGGTGCAGGCAGGCGATCTCCTGCTGCGCTGGGTCCGGGGTGATGCCAAGGGTGAAATCGCATCGCCATTTGATGTTTCCCAAATTGAAATCGAACAGGCTCCGCGTGGGACCATCACGCTCGAAGGTTTGCGTGGAACCGAGAAACATACATGGGTGCTTACGCCCGGTGCCTGGGGCCTCAAGACCCGGCCGAATCTTCCCTCAAATCTTATTTCGCTTTACCAGGAAGGCCGTGATCTGGCCAAAACCGGCAAACTAACCGAAGCCGCTGAGCGCTGGCGATCGGCTGCGAGCCAGGTAGATCATTCTGCGCCTGCGTGGTTGCATCTGTGGCTGCTTTTCCACGCGGCAAACGCACTCGCAGGAGGGCATCAGTGGAAAGAAACCAATGCCGCCTATGAAGAAGTAATTGCACAGGCCGCAGATGCGGGCCCGAAGATTAAGGGAGATCTGCTGCAAGCCTGGGCCGAGGCCTTCCGCCAGCAACGCGATTGGGCCAACGCAGAGAAATACTTTCAGCAAGCCGCAGAGGAAAACCAAAAGCTGAGTCCTGAAAGTATGCTTTTGGCAGAGACCTTCGATGGCATGGGTCTTTCGGCTTTGCAGCACGGTGATCTGACCGGCGCTGAAAAGTACTATTCCCAGGCGCAGGCAATCCAACAAAAGCTCGCTCCCGGCAGCCTCAATCTGGCAAAGAGCCTTAACAATCTTGGTCTTCTCGCCCGCCGTCACGGTGATCTGACCCATGCCAAGGAATACTTCGATCAAGCCTTAGACATACGAACAAAGCTCGCCCCAGACAGTCTGGATGTTGCCGATAGCCTGAACAACCTGGGTACCGTAGCGTGGAGTCATGGCGACCTCGCCGCAACCGGGAATTACTACCAACAAAGCCTGGCCATCCGGCAGAAACTCGCTCCCGGCAGTCTGGATGTCGCCACCAGTCTCAGTAATCTGGGCACCGTAGCCTGGAAGCGCGGCGATCTGGCCACTGCAGAAGAGTATTTCAACCAGTCGTTAGAGATCAGAGAAAAACTGAACCCCGGCAGTCTGGATGTTGCCGCCAGTCTCACCAACCTGGGTAGCCTAACCTGGCGCCGTGGCAATCTCGCCAAGGCGGAGGAATATGGCCTCCAAGCTATAGCCATCCAGAAAAAACTTGCTCCCAGCAGCCTCGAAGTTGCCGTGAACCTCAATAACCTGGGTCTGGTGGTCGAGAACCGCGGCGATCTGACGAAGGCACAGGAATACTTCGATCAAGCCTTAGAGATCCGGGAAAAGTTGGCGCCCGGCAGCCTTGAGGTTGCATCCGTTCTCAATAACCTGGGAGATGTGGCCTGGGAACGCGCCGACCTGAACAAGGCAGAAGAGTATCACCGTCGCGCTTTAGACATCCGGCAGAAGCTGGCTCCAGACAGCCTCGATGTGGCGACCAGTCTCAGTAATCTTGGTACGGTGGCTTGGGATCGCAGAGACTTGGCGAAGGCGGAGGAATATGGCCGCCAGGCTTTAGCCATCAAGCAAAAACAGGCTCCCGACAGCCTTACTTTGGCAGAGACCCTCACCGTCCTTGGAGGTGTAGCTCGAGATCGTGGGGACATGGCGAAAGCAGAAGAATATTATCGCCAGGTTTTACCAATTTGGGAAAAACTGGCGCCTGAAAATAAAGACTATGCCGAGACTTTAGCGGCTTTGGCTCGTCTCATGCTGCGCAAGCAGCAAATCGACGCTGCCCTGCCGCTCTTCGAGAAGGCTCTAACCGCCCTGGAAGGTCAGGCCGCTCATCTCGGTGGCTCCGAAGATGTTCGCTCCAACTTTCGTGCGCAATATCTTGGTTGTTATCAGGACTACATTGATCTGCTCATCCGCCAGAAGCAGCCGGAGCAGGCCTTTCAAGTGCTGGAGCGTTCGCGGGCGCGGACCATGCTCGAGATGCTGGCCGAAGCGCATATTGATGTTCACCGCGGCGTAGACGCTGCATTGCTCGAGCGGGAGCGGTCACTTGCAGCCGATCTCACCGCCAAATTCAACGGCCGCATCCGTTTGCTGAGCGGCCCGCATAGCGATGAGCAGGCAGCAGCCGTCAACCAGGAGATCGAAAAGCTTCTGGCCCAGCAGAAAGATACCAGGGAACAAATCCGGGCAAGCAGCCCGGCTTACACCTCCTTGACCCAGCCACACTCGCTGAGCACCAAAGAAGTTCAGCAGTTGCTCGATGGCGATACACTGCTGCTGGCGTATTCTCTGGGCGATGAGCGCAGCTACGTGTTCGCGGTAACGCAGGATTCCCTCGCTGTCTATCCGCTTCCGAAGAGCACCGAGATCGAAGAGGCCACCCGTCGCGCCTACGAAGAGTTGAGTGTCAACAGCCCTGCAACCGGCTATGAATCCACGGTAGCTTTAAGCCGCACTTTGCTGGGTGCGGTCGCTGAGCGCCTGGGGAAAAAACGGCTGGTGATCATCGCTGATGGCGCACTGCAATATGTCCCCTTTGCCGCGCTGCGAACTTCTCAGGGAGCGCCTCTGATTGCCGAGCATGAAATTGTTAATCTACCTTCGGCTTCGACGCTCGCAGTATTGCGCAAAGAAACCGAGACGCGAACACGAGCGCCCAAACAGGTTGCGGTACTGGCTGATCCGGTCTTCGACAGCAATGACGAGCGGCTAAAACCGGCAGCCCCTAATGATCTCCGGAAAAAAGATCCCGCGAAAAATGAAAACAGCACGGTCGCGACTGGAACGCAGCCGGCAATCGTCGAAGATTCCACAGCCGACCTGTTGACCCGCTCGGCTGCTGACCTGGGCATGACCGCCAAAGGTACGCTTTACCTGCCTCGTCTATTGAGCACACGTCAGGAAGCGAAAAGCATTCTCGCAGTAACCCAGGCCGGACAAGCCTTGGAGGCCCTGGATTTTGACGCCAGCCGGGCCACGGCAACCAGTCCAACTTTGGCGCAATATCGAATCGTGCACTTTGCCACGCACGGACTGGTGAACAGCACGCACCCTGAGTTATCAGGTCTTGTGTTGTCACTGGTGAACCTGCAAGGAGAGCCGCAGAACGGTTTTCTCGACCTGCAAGACATCTACAATTTGAACCTGCCGGCTGATTTGGTTGTGCTCAGCGCCTGCGAAACCGCCCTGGGGCACCGGATTCAAGGTGAAGGCCTGGTTGGCCTGACGCGTGCATTCATGTATGCAGGCGCGCCCCGCGTGGTAGCAAGTCTGTGGCGAGTGCCCGACCGCGCCACGGCAGAGCTGATGAAGCAGTTTTATACAGCCATGCTGGTTGAGAGCTTGCCGCCGGCAGCTGCCTTGCGCAAGGCCCAGATAACCTTGTCGAAAGAAAAGCGCTGGTCGGCCCCGTACTACTGGGCCGGGTTCACGCTGCAGGGCGAGTGGAAATGACATTTGCCGAAGCTACTGCCGCGGGGAATGAGCAACCAGCAGATCTGGTAAGAAGAATCCTGGCCGGCGAGCCAAGCGCAGAAGAGGAGTTGGTTTGCCGCTACACGCGGGGCGTGACAATTATCGTTCGGCGGATTGTCAAAGACCCTTCTGTTACCGAGGACCTCTGTCAGGAAACCTTTCGGCTGGTACTGGAAAAAGTCAGGCGAGGAGATTTGCGCGAAGCGGAAAGGCTCTCCGGATTCGTTTGCAGCCTGGCGCGAAACCTGGCGATTGATTATTTCCGCCAGGCAGCGCGGCGTGAAACGCTGGAGGATATGGAAGCCACCCGGCCACTTCCCGACCCTGCCCCCGATCAGCTCAGCCTGCTATTGCAGAAAGAGAAAGCCAAGGCCATCCGGCAGGTATTGAAAGAGTTGAAATCGGAAAGGGACCGTGAGGTGCTCTACAGGTTTTACATCGCCGAAGAAGAAAAAGACCAGATTTGCGCCGATCTTGGCTTGAGCAGCCTGCATTTCAACCGGGTACTTTATCGCGCACGCGAGCGCTTCAGGGAGCTGTGTGAACAGACCATCAAAAAATAGCGCATATCAGGTTGAGATAAATGAATTCTTGTCCACACCTTATGAATGTGAGCAAGAGCCAGAAGAGGGGGCTCCATAGCATGGACCATTCCTACATAGACGAGCACAACATCATCGCTCGATACGGGATGGGAAAGCTCTCATCCGAAGAGTGCGTGAGCTTTGAAGAGCATTTTGTGGATTGTCCCCAGTGCCAGGAGCAGTTGGAGACCACGCAAGACTTCAGACAGGCGTTCAAGACGGTGGCTGCAGAAGATGCGATCAAACCGCATCTCGCCACCGGACCGGGATGGTTGGCCGTATTCAATTGGCGCCCGGCCCTGGTTGCGGTGGCCGCATGTGCTGTTATCTTCGTAGTACCAAGCTTTTTCTTAATCAGGGAGCTGCGCCTTGCGCACGCTGAACTTAGCCAGGCAAGAGCGGCAGCGGCTTCGCATCCAAGTGCATACGAACCCCAGGCCAGCGCGGAATCGGCGAAACCGCTTCCCGAACCACACCCGGCATCGTCGCCCAGGACAGGCGGAGCTACGGCTGTCGCCAGCAACACCAACGCGTCTTCAGAACATACTTCAGGGGAACAAACTGCGGGGGGGCAATCTGCTGCGGGGCTGCCGGCCGTGGCATCCATATTCGCATTAGTGACCGTAAGGGGAGGGGATCTCAACGATTCTGAACCGGTCAACCAGGTTGTGATTTCACGGTCATCACAGTGGGTCGTACTCTCAGTGGATCGAGACGATCTGCAGGATTTACGAAACTATCGCGCCACGTTGGCTGATTCCCATGGACGGGTCTTGTGGCAACTGGGCAATCTTGCGCCTGTGTCGTCAAACGCGCTGGGTATCAGCGTGCCCTTCAATCTCTTGCACGATGGCGATTATCTTCTTACGCTGGAAGGCCGCTCCCGCGAGGCAGGCAGTGCCATCTCTCGCATTTATCCCTTTCGTGTGAAGATTAAGCAGTAGTCTGCAACTTTTCCTGAAAAAATCTTAACCCGCTGGGATAATTCCCCGCTTTTCCCCACTTTGCTCACTGAGCGGCGCCAGTTCCGCTTAGCACTCTCGCCCGAGATCGAAGCAGGAGTTAATCCATGAACAAAGGGAACCTACGTATCATTCTCGCTGCTCTTGCCGTTGTTGCCGGCCTGATGAAGCTTTTTATATACCTGAACACGCCCGAGCAGATGGAATTCCATACCACTGAAGCTGGCGAATACGTTGACAGTGGCAATGTGTACCTCCAGATGGGGCACTATGATCAAGCTATTGAAGATTATGATCAAGCCATTCGCCTGGAGCCCAATAACGCTGTGGGCTATTACGACCGCGGCCTCGCCTACTTGGATCTCGGGCAAGATGAGCGTGCTATTGAAGATTACGACCAGGCCATTCGTTTAGATCCCAACAATGCTGATGCCTACGAGCACCGTGGCGTCGCTTACATCGAGCTCGAACAATATAAACGCGCTATTGAGGACTACGATCAGGCTATTCATTTGCATCCCAATGACCACGAGGCCTACAACAACCGTGGCGCGGCCTATGCCAAGCTCAAGCAATATGAGCGTGCCATTCAGGACTACGACCAGGCCGTTAGCCTGGATCCCAAACCGACTGATACCTATGACAACCGTGGCAACGTGTACGTTGCTCTCAAGCAATACCAACGCGCTATTCAGGACTACGACCAGGCCATTAGCTTGGATCCCAATGATGCTGATTCCTACAGGCACCGTGGAATGGCGTACAAAAAACTCAAACAAAATGATCGCGCCCGTCAGGATTTTGATCGCGCCAAACAGCTTGAGAAAACAGCAGACACGCTGCGGTAAGGATCACATCAGCAAAAAGGAGGGTTGAAAGCATGGATCAGGTGTTGTATGTCTTGGTGTCCGTGTTTTTCATTCTTGCTGCCTTCACAAGGCTGATCGCACTGATAGGTTCCAGAGCGACTACCCAGGCCTCGCACGAAAGCAATAAAGGTATCCAATTGGCAGAGGCAGGAAAATTTCAGGAGGCGATTACACGTTTTAATCGGGCGATTGACCTGAGCCCCAATGATCCTATGGTCTTGTACGATCGCGGCCTGGCTTATTACTATCTGAATCAATATGAACGCGCACTTCAGGATTATGATGACGCCATTTGCTTAAACTCGAATGAATCTATTTTCTATTACAACCGTGGGTTGACCTACAAGGCGCTCAACCAATCTGACGCAGCCATCAAAGATTTCAGCCAGGTCATCCGCTTGGATCCAAGAAATGCGGAGGCCTATTTCAACCGCGGCCTCGCCCACAATATTCTGCGGCAATACGAGCAAGCCATCCAGGATTTTGATCAGGCTGTCCGCTTGGAGCCCTATCACACTCAACTTTTCTATAACCGCGGGCTGGCCTATCAAGAACTCAAACAAGATGTCCGGGCGCAACGGGATTTTGATCACGCCAAAAAACTCGAGGAATCCGGCGACCCGCCGCGGTAAGGATTCGAGTAGCCATGAATTTCATGAAACCCGCGCTAATCGCTCTCTCCGTGATCTGTCTCACAATTTGCGTGTTCAGCGCGCCGCGACACAAGATAACGCCTAAATTCGAACTGCTGCCCGGCGAGCTGGATCTTCGTTCCACTCATTCGAGGGAGCGCTGGCGAGGCACTCCCCAACGGGTCCCTCCGCTGTTCTTGCCCGATGGCAGGATGGTGGTGGTTGCCGCCGATAGCGTCTATATGCTGAGCAAACAAGGAAAACAGCTCTGGAAGTATGCAACCGGGGATGGAAAGGACCCGGAAGAAGTATATGACGAGGGATTTGGAGCAGGAATTGCGGTCAGGGAAATCGCCTTCCAACCCGCTCGCAATGAACTCGCGCTTGTCTGCGAAGATAACCTAAGCGTACGGCTCGATGCGGCCACGGGTAAGCTCAAGTGGGTAAATGAAGAAATGGGTCCGGGCGAGGACTTAGGTGTAATTGCCTACGGTAAGGGCTTTTTATGGCGTGATAACAATGGGTTCGGTTCGGGCGACCTGTCGTATCGCGAAGAAGATGGCGAATGGGCGGTCGAAACCCCCGATGATCCCGAGATTTTTGTAAATGGCGATAAGATTTATTGCATCGAGAGGATCTACTCCAGGAAGACGGGGCGCTACAGAATTCTGCTGCGGGAACTCCATCCGCCCTTGAATCGAGTGAACACCCCGCCGCGGCGATTAACCGATATCCAAAGAGCGGTTGACAATGGTGACTTCCTGCGCGCACAGGGGAAATATCAGGAAGCAATCGCAAGCCTTGATCAGGTCATTCAACACAACCCCGATGTAGCCGAGGCCTACTACGAGCGTGGCCAAGTTTACTATGATCTCGATCAATATGACCATGCCATCCAGGATTACGATCAAGCCATTCGTTTAGCCCCAAATTACCATGAGGCTTATTTCCGCCGCGGCGAGGCCTACCGGCGCCTCAAGCAATATGAGCGTGCCATCCACGACTACACCGAGCCGATTCGCGTGGCTCCAGAAGGCGCCTTTAAAAGCTACATCGCCCGAGGCGACACGTACCGCGATCTTGGACAAGATACGCGTGCCATTCCGGACTACGGCAAGGCTATTCGGCTGGCTTTCTCAAATTACGAGGCCGCTCCTGAGGCCTACACCAAACGTGCCGAGACATACTTTGATCTTGGACAATATGAGCGCGCCATTGCGGATTACGATCAGGTCATTCTCCTGGATCCCGATAACACCAACGCCAACCATAGTCGCGAGCTGGCGTACAAGGAGCTCAAACAACATGCCCACGCCCAGCGACGTTTTAACCCGACTCGACACAAGGTGATACCCAAGCTGGAACTGCTGCCCGGCGAGCTGGATCTTCGGTCCACCCACTCAGCGGACGTTCCCGAGCGAATCCCTCCTCTGATCTTGCCCGATCACAGGATGGTTGTGGTCGCCGCCGATACCGTCTACATGCTCAGCGCAGAAGGAAAGCAGCTTTGGAGATATGCAACCGGAGAGGCAAGCGACCCCGATGAAATGCCTGTTGGCGACGGAAGTGTGGTCATAGAAATTACTTTCAATGCTGCGCTCAACGAACTCGCGCTTTTGGGTGTAGATAGTCTCACCGTACTGCTTGACGCGACCACGGGGAAGGTCAAACATCAAAGCCAGCCCAATGGCCCAGGCGTTGAATTGAGCATGCTTGCCTACAAAGAAGGCTATCTAAGGCGCTACGACCCGGGAGCGGGGAGCCATCCCCAAGACCATTTGGCATACGCGGAAAACCCTTCCGAATCCGGCCTCTGGAACGTTTGGGATATCGATCTTCCCGACAGCGATGCCGAGATTTTTGTAAACGGAGACAAGATCTATTACATGCGCAGGAGTTATTCCAAGAAAACCGGCGGTTACAGAATTCTTCTGCGCGAATTCCATCCGCCACTGACGACGCAAAAATGCGACGATTGCGACGCCAAGACAGTATCTGGAGCCGATGCCGATGCCGATGCCGCCAAGGCGGTTCAAGAAAGCAGGCTGCTCTCCGCTGAAAAGAGGATCGCAAGCCTGGACCAGACGATTCGCTCATACCCCAACTACGCTGAGGCCTATGCGAGCCGTGCCGAGACTTACCACACTCTCAGACAATACGACCGTGCCATTCAAGATTACAGCCAGGCCATCCGCTTGCGACCTGATGTCACAGAATACTACCGTGAGCGCGCCAACCTATATTACCTATTGGAACAACCTAAGCTTGCGATTCAAGACTACGATGAGGCTATTCGTTTAGATCCAGAGAATGGCCACGTGGCCCGTGGCCAGGTCTACGTTGATCTCGGGCAAAAGAAGCGGGCCTTTCGGGACTTCGCCGAGGCCATTCGCTTAAGTCCAGAGGATGCGTCCGATGTCTACATGGCCCGTGGCGATGCTTACCGTGAGTTTGGAGAGGATGCGCACGCCATTCCCGAGTACGGCAAAGCCATTCGGTTGCTTGGACCGCAGCCTGAAGAGGCCTACAGCAAACGCGCCGAGACTTACTCATCTCTTGGACAGTATGAGCGTGCCATTGCAGATTATGATCAGATCATTCGCTTAGATCCCGATAACTATGAGGCTTACGCTGGACGTGGCTCAGTCTACTTGTCTCTCAAACGATATCAACAAGCTATCAAGGACTACAACCGGGCCATTCGCTCAGAGCCAACGTGGGGTGCTTTGTACTGCGACCGTGGCGATGTGTACCGCGCTCTTGGCGAATACAAGCGCGCCATCGAGGATTACGACCAAGCCATTCGTCTGGACCCTAATCAGTGGTACACCTTTTACAGCGGTCGTGGCGCAGCTTACCATAAGCTCAAACAATACCAGCAGGCCATTCAGGATTACGATCAAGCCCTTCGCTTGCTAGGTGCTGATGAGGCCTTGTATTTCAGCCGTGGTGTCGCTTATCTCGATCTGAAGCAATACCAGAACGCGATTCAGGATTTCGATCAGTTCATTGGCTTGCACCCTATTGACGCGGATGCCTACTACAACCGTGGATTGGCATATAAAGCCCTCAAGCAAGACGACCGCGCCCAACAGGATTTTGATCGCGCCGAAAAACTCAAAACGTCCTCCAGCGCGCGCTGATCAGGAGTAAGCCAGGTGCCTTTTACTTTTTTCACTCTTCTACCTAACGGCGATATCAAGATCCCTGATCAGAACGGTGCCACACGCATCATCGGTCCCGGGCATCCCGACTACCGGCGCCTTTGACGGGCAACAGACGCCAGGTTTACCCAACATAGTTCCGTGAGAAGGGCTCTGCGGTACAGAAGCAATCAGATTTTTTTTGCGGCAGCCACCCGAAAAAATCAGGAATAGGATGAGATAGTTCCGTGCTTTTCCCCACTTTACACAGTAGGCGCCGTTGGGTGCTGAAAGAGGGAAGGAAGACCACGGGAAGGGGCCTTTCTTCCCTCCAAAAGACCCTGAACCCTTTCCCCATTTACTCCTCATTTTGCAAACATCTACCGAACCCAAGGTAGAATGGCGGAGTAGCTCAACTGATTTTGGGCAAGCACTCCGAACCATGCAGACTAAATTATTCTGGATGATCTTCCTGATCCTCAGCGTTCTGGCGGATATTTATCTCCCGCTCATTTGGGGATTGCTCGCCACCCTTCCCATCGCAATTCTAAGTTGGTGGATTGTCTATCGCAGCGGCTGGCTACCCTGACTGCAGCAGCCGGATCCCCAGCCTTCTTCCGCAAAAACCAGCACAAGTGAAATAGATGGCCTCGATAGCAGAAGAGGATTTTTGTGGCTAAGAAAAACCTTCTTATGCGTGAGATAACTGACCGGCTTCCCCCACTTTACTTCTAAGACGCAAACTTCGTGATTACATCTGGCCGAGAAAACGGAATATACAACATGAACAACCTCCGTAAGGTCTTGACCGAAGACATAAGTTATTTATACCTGCTTGCATTTCTCCTCACCGGAGATCAAAACGCGGCCATGCAGTGCGTGGTCAACGGTCTTGAAGATTGCATTGCTGATAACTCAGCCTTCAGGCATTGGGCGCGCTCGTGGAGCACGCGCACCATTATCAGGAATGCGGTCCAAATGATTGCACCCGCGCCGAACCAAACCGGGAGCTCGTCGCCGGTCCACCCGGCAGTGGAAGCACAGTGCAACGCAGATGCCTTGATCGCTGCGGTCATTCAACTGCCGCCATTTGAACGCTTTGTTTTTGTGATCTCGGTGCTCGAAGGTTATTCTGATCGCGACTGTTCTACACTGCTGCACTGCACGCCTGAAGAGATAACTGCTGCGCGTGCACGCGTGCTCCAGAGCGTAACCGTGCCCGGCGAAGCAGCTCCTGTGGCGGCAAAATCGCGCTCCTGGCAGGGATCCCTGTTATCTCACGCAATTGCCTTTCTCGCCGCAATCAATGTTTTACTGTGACCAATGGTAGATCTCCCCGGGCGGATTCGAAGCCCATTCCGTATGACCCGCCACATGGTCCCATTGTGGTATCAAAGTCTTGGTTCCCGCAGAAACGAGGATTACCATTGTCCTTGGAAGTGTGTCCAGCATCCAGAATGCGGGGCACGGTGAGCTTTGGAGAGCGCTGCGAACCGAGAGCGAGTCGGGCCCCTTACGGTCTTTGAAAATTTGCAAAGCCTTTACCCAGGTGCCTAAGCTTTTTAAGTCTTGCTGTATCTGTTTCTGTGCTGCTCCCAGCGCCGGAGCCGGGGTCCCCAACACGCGCCGCGTGTGTTGGGGTGGGGAAGGCGCGGCCAGAGGTTAGCCGACCGCGGAAGCGCTGGGTAAGCTGGAAAAAGATCGTGAGCCCTGGAAGAGCGGCACTTGCCAAATAGAGCAGGTCTCCAATACTTCAAAAACAGCACGAATGATACACATTCAGTAAACACCACAGACTACCTCAGCTAGTCTTCGCCGCGACAACAACCTTCCCCAATAAATACGCGGCGATCACGCTGTTTCAGTCACCCTAAACAATATCCAGCAAGTGGGGTAGGGGAGCTGGCTTTTTGCACGAGAAGCCGAGGGCATGAAGATAACTAAACAGTAATCCAATCTAGTTAATTAACTTCCCAGATTCCATGTTTCCTAAAAAGCTATATCCGTCTCTTCTCCCCAGCGCATAGAGGTAATCGATCTTGGCGGGGTCGGTATAGTCCCAGCTCGCCACATTCACGTATTGCGAGGGCCCGGCGTAAACGAAACCAGGACGACCGTTCATCTGGTTCCTTTTTCTGGCGAGCAACACCAGGGTTGGGCCCGGCTCTTCCGGCAGCCCGCTCACTGGAACATTCTCGACCAGGCCTCCGTCTAACGCGATGCGGCCATCGAGTGAATACAGGGGAGTAACCGGTGGGGTGCAGGAAGAGGCCAGCACCAGGTCGGCAAGTTCTGCCGGTGTCCGGCACTTTTTAACGGAGACGAACTCCTTCGAGAAGCCCACCCGCGCCTCGAGTTCACGGTAGAACTCGCTCTCGGCTTGGCCCTTCAGGGCACACATCGCCAGCCCGGCCAATATCCCCGGATACCCGGGCAACGATGAAGACGTCCTGGTTAACAGGACGTGAATCTCCGGCCCCGAATACAGCGCCTCGATTGCCGACTGGTCAAAGATGCGGATAAGCGTTTCACGATAAATGGCGGCATGAGGAAAGACCGGCTGGTCACCGAACAGGTTCGATAGGTAGATATTTTTCTTGTTGTTCGCTATACAGGCTTTGAAACACTCTATCGCCCATTCCAGCCTGCCCGTGATCATGGCGCATGCGATGGCCGAACTGGCGCTCACAGAAGATATGAAATCGGGCCTGATACGGCTCTCTTCATTCAAGACCGAGATGAACCCGGCCTGCCAGGTGCACTTGATTCCGCCACCCTCTAAGACGAGATGTTTTACCTGCTCTAACATTCGGTCCTGCTGAACGTCGCGGCTGCAGCTATTTTAGCGCTTCCAGGCCAGGTTGGAAGAACGATGATAAATAGTGCCCGATGGCCGGGAACTGGGTTGCCAACAAGGTAAGCAGCGGCACAGCGCCAAAGGAGATGACCCGGTAATAGAAGTCCAGCCCAAGCTCGTTGGGTTTGGTGCCGGTGATGCGGCTCAGGATGGGGTCCTTGTGCAGCTGCATAAGGACAATCAGGATCGTGACACCAATGACGGCAAAGATGGCGGTAAATGACCAAACCAGGGACTGGTGGGGCTCAAAGGCGTAGACATTCAGCGAGATCAGCGCCAGGCTGAACAAAATAGCCAGCAGGATCAGCAAATGCTTGATGTGCCCCAGCACGCAGCGGATAAATGCCATGTAGCGCAGGGCCACGAACTCCTCCAGGCGCTGCATCTGCAGTACCTTCTCATCGGTCTTTTCCGGCTGGCAATAGACAACGACCTGCTTTTCGCCTTTCTCCAGCTCGTCTTTTTCTTCCGAACAGTGCGTCAGCCAATATCCTCGAAGGTCGCTCAGGCAGGCATTGAGCACATTTGCCAGCAGCCCCTGAAGCTCGCAGAAGCACTTCTCCACGGCGTGAAGAATCTCGCTATCCGCCTTTGCTTTCGAAGGGGTGCGGTTGTCGGCGGTGGCAGCTTGTTGAGAAGAAACCGTTCTGCCCGGTAATTGGTTGCGGAGCTCGTTTCTTTTGGCCACGGCCGCTTCTATGGCTTGTTTTAGAGCGTCGTCCACCTTCAGTTGGGCGTCCGGATCACGGCCGCAACTGTTGATCTGTTCTATGACCTCGAAAGAGCGGGCCATATTGGTCCATTCAACGTCCTGTCCACCGGACTCCCATATAGGAGACCAACTCCCCTCTTTCAGGCGGCTGAAGGCCAGGCGAATCGGCGACCACTCCAGCTCCCGCAAGAGCTTTCTCAGCCTCGACCAGATTTGTACCAGGCGCAGCCCGCCGGAGAGCGTTAGCGCCACCAAGATGCACAACAGCACGCCATAAAGCACGCTAAAAGCAACGTGCTCAAACAACCAGAAAGGCTGGAAAGGATTGAAGAAGAACAGCCATACCCCGAAGATGAGAAAAAAAACGATCTGATAGTTTGGGTTGAGAAAATACCTGTAGACAGAGTCCGCAATGCAATTTTCACTCCGGGCGCCAGGGAGGCCATTGGTAATGTTCAGCTTCGGGCGAACGTGATCATGAAAGCGCAGCCGCCATATCTCAAAGACGCACCAGCAGTACGAGGCGGCAAACAGCGGGAGCATAGGCGTAAACGGGGAGACGCCGGTTGCCAGGTTCACTGTACGATAAGCGAAAAAGAAACCATAGTGCGAGGGGCCGTCAGCCAGAAGCAACAGCCAGAGTCCTGCTCCGGCGACGGCAAGAACCCACACTACCGCACAAAGACCGTTCTTGCTCCAGAAGGGGAGCTTTGCCTCCGCTTGCTTCTCTTCTTTTGCTTTCTGCCAAATCCCATGGAAAACATAATTCAGCCAGGCACAGATGAGCAAAAGACCCAAAATGGCAATAGGGACCACAACCACAATTGCCAGGACAGAAAATCCTGCACGAAGGCCGAAGCGCCACGCTGGTGCTGCCAGCATCGCCAAGGCAAGGGCGAGACAGGCAGAAGCCACGTTGATGAAAAATAGACGTTGTCCGGGAGCTGCGCAGCCCAGGGCAAAGTCGCGGAACCGTGACTTCAAATTCGAAGCTGTCCAGAGTATGAAAATATGCAGGAAGGCGAGCGCACACAGTAGCAGCGTGATTACATGCCAGCCCGCGGAAAAATCTACATCTTCCAATATAGGGTCGAGACCTTGCGTCGGTGTTGTAGAGCCGGATTCTGGCTCCCGGGTAAGGATCTGTATCGGCCAATACCCTCCCGTACCTACCGCTGTGAGCCATAGCGGAAGCGGCGTTGTTTTGGGATCAAAGTCCGCTTGAGATTTCACGAAAGGCTCGCGGAATTCACGAAGACCGGAATTTTTATCCGGGTCAGGCGCGGGAACCACTTGTTTCATTACCAGCAAGGCGGCGTTGTATTGGCCTTCCTCATATTGATCGGCAAGTGGCAGATATTTGAGGGCTGGTCTCCTGTTTGTCTGGTTCGTTTTGTCCTGGCTTGTCCAATACGAGTTGCGCCCCACCAGCGGATAGGTTGTGACCGCAAGCATTCCGATGTACGGCACGTTATCAAGCTGGCGCTCAAACATCAGGTCTGAATTGAGAACGAAAAGGCGGGCATCCGGGCAGGCGTTCCGAAGAAAATTGCTAAGAAACAGAACATCCAGCACATTACTGCCAATCACTCCAATGTACTTGTAGTGCTCGCGCCGCAACTGGAGCCCGATTTGCATCAGCACCGCCTCTTTAGAGAGCGGCCCCTGTTGCATGGAGAAGTCGGGTGGCTCATCGCTGTTGTTGGGTTGCCTGTCGGTAAGATCGAACGGCAGGGAATTTTGTGCAGCCCCTGAATTGTTCGCCCCAGAAGCGGAGGTCTGGCCCACCGCCTTCTGGTATGCGTTGCGCAGGCTGGAAATCTCGCGCGGATAAGAAAAAGAGTCCAGCTCGCAGGAGACAGGCTGATCGTCAGGATCGGTCCTGCGCTGCGTCTCAGAATCGGTCCTGCTCATCCCACTGCTCCCTACCGTCCCATAGGTGGTGGCCGCTTCCGAGAGGATTGCGATCTCCGCATGGCCCTTGCAGTTAATGTTCTTGCTCTGTTGCAGCAGACTTACAAATTTGCTGACCGCGGTCTCTGTGTCGTTCACCAGAGACCTGAACTTGAGATGCGGCGGGCTTGTCTCATCTGGTTGAATACAGGCGGGAGAAAACGATTTTTCCAATAGTGCAGGTTGATCGAACAAGTGTTGATTGTGAATAGCACATAGGCTTGAAACCGTGCCGCTGTATGCCGTGAAGTCTGGGGAACTCTTTGCGGCGGTCAATCTCCGCAAAGATTCGAGGGATCCGGAAAAGGTAGGCCCCATGATCCAGATTCGGCCTGAGTTGCCACACCCAGACTCCTGCTGCCCGGGATTCATACAAACCTTCTGCACGTAATCCACAGCGTTGCTGAACTGGGTGCCATTGATACCGGCGGTGGATGTATCGGCGACCAGAAAAACGTAAAGAACGCTTGGAATCTTCTCGCTCGCTGCGCCGTTCCATCGGAACATGACTAAACCCGGATACGCTTCTTTTTCATTTTGGTCTTTCGTTGATGGCCGCGACCCGTCGCTGCCTGTCGGCCACGGCAGCCAGTAATCATCAATTACGTAATTCATGGATTGCGCCGCTAGCTGCAGGGCTTCGACTGACCGGTCGAATACGAGCGCCATATGACTGTGGACCGGGTCGGGCACGATCGCAATCATCGCCCGCACTTGCTCCTGGGGCGGAATGCACCATTGTTTGTCTCGGGGATCCTCCCCTTGTGCCATAAATAAAGGACATTCACCTTCAGGCCGCTTCCCGGCAAAGTGCCGGCGCGAGGCCTGCCATGGACCATCTTCTGGCCATGTCTTCGGCGAGCTTTGCGTCTCAGCCAGAGCCGCGGCCGCCAAATGCTCCATCTGTGTTGGATTCACAGCGGCAACGCCGGGACCGGTTGTCGAGCCGCGCAGCAGGAAAAGTGCGAGAATGGCAGTTCCCAAAGCAGAACCGGCAGCGGCGCCGCGCTTCATGGCTGGGCCTGCCCCAGCCGCTCAAATGCCTCCTCCAGGTCTGAACCGAGCTCGAAATCATGCAGCGTCTTGCTTGCCACATGCAAGCCAAGCCGCCTGTAGCTTTCGAACTGCGATTCAGAGAAGAACTGCTGAGCAGTAGACTGCTGCGGAAACTCGCTGTGTTCGCTGCGATATTCCTCAACATCTGCAGGTTCGTCTCCGGTGATGCTGGACTTGAGGTACAACAGACAGCCCGGCGCGCTATTCGGTTCCGGGTAATGGATTCGTCCTACCACGTAATGCGAGCCGTTGAGACCGTCGCGGGGCCGGATAGGACGCGGGTCAATTTCAATCTCCACCCCGAAGTCGGTCCGGCACTTCCGCACTGCGCCGCCCAGAGATCCAAAGTGGTAATCGCTGTCCGCTTCTCCATCAATCGCGATCACGTAGTGGCAACGCCGGCGTACCAATTCGTAGAGTCCGAGATTTTCGAAATGACCACCGTCAGAGAGATTCAGGTAACTCGAGCTTTCGTCCACAAAACCAAACAGCTCCCGCCCCAGCCACCACAGCGCCAATAGAGGCCCCGACCTCTGATAAGTGTTTGCATCCATGGGATTACCCATCCACCAGCCTAGCCGCACATCGAACAAGGTCAACAGGAACGCGGTTTGCGGTGAAGAGTGGTATCCGCTGTTGGGATTCACCGCCGCTCCTGATATTGCCATCGCTGTACCCAGGTGCAAGCCACCGCCGCCCGTCACCTTGCTATCTACAAAAGTTGCCGCCTCGGGCGCCTCACCCCGGGCGATTCGGTCGGCTTCCGAGCGTCCCGGGAAGAACCCGGAATATTGGGGGGTAAATATCCAGGGAAGTGCTTTTCTCTCCTGGCTGGCCAGATCGGAACCGGCGGTTACGGTGAGGGTGGCGTTCACAATAGGGTAAGGAACATGTAGAGGTTGGGATGCGTTGTACTTAAGATCAGCCAGCGGGAGATCGTCCTGCGGATCGAATCCAGTGAATGAATCTGCTGCCCGCGTTTTAGTCGCGCTTGCTCCCAGATAGCAGCGCACCAGGCGGTTCTTGTAAAAGTGGTGCATAGAAAATTCGTTGATATTCACTCGCACAGAAAGCACGAGGAAGATCACGGTAAACAGAATCAACAGCGCAACCGGATAGACCCATGGTGGCGTAGTAATCGCAATCGAATCCCAATACGAATTGGCAAAGTTAGAGAAAAACGACCCAGGTTTGCGGATTATATTGATATGCAGCAATACCTGCGCGAAGAACGTCACCGCCACCAGAAAACCAGGAACAGCAATAAACGGCCCGTAGCGCGCGACTAGATCAATGGTCTGGCTTTGGTTGGCTCCGCCGCTGCCATTTGTGGCTCCGGTTTTGCTGCTCTTGCCTGCCAGGACGCTCATGACCGTGCTCGCAATCCAGGCAGTCGCTGCGGAAATGATAGGCACTTTGCTTTTCATCCAGATTTGCGCAACTCCGAGCGGCAAAAAAATCGCAATGGCGAACAGGATTGCCCACACCCCGGTGATGGTCACAAGCAGGGCGCCGGTTCGGGCAAGCCACTCCCGGCTCGAATCGGGAAAATCTTGTCCCATCAGGCCAATTTGCAGGGTCATCCCTGCCATCAATACCAGCGAATAGAGAGGAGGCGCCCACGCCATTGACAATTGGCTCCCCGAAGACGACGTGACGTCCCAGGAGATCACGAGCCTTGTGACCAGAACAAATAGAAGCCATGTGAGGCCGGTGCTTGCCAGTGACATCCAGATGATATGGAGGAGCGCAACAAGACCGCCGCGGTTATTGCGGCGCGCCTTGAAGCAAAGCACGAAGCCACCGTGCCACTGCAGGGCCGCAAAAAGTATCCACAGCAGCAGCCCGCCAACCACAGCCACAGACCGCAAAGGAGCTCCTTTAGGAGTGACCGTACAAGTGAGAAAAATCACGGCTAAGAAGATGGGCAAAACCACCAACTTCCACACCGCTCCTGTGCCTTTCCCTTTTGGGAATGCTGCTTTAGCATCAGGATCGGATTCCCGTTTCGCAATTCGGCTGAGGTTGTAGATGAGTGAAATCACTGTAACCAGGGCCAATGCCACCGAAAGACCCAGAAACACCCAGGAATAGGTTGTCCCATCCGTGACAGCCAACTGGTGAAGTCCGATACCGGGCCACGCCACCAGCAGAAACAGCGCCGCAAACGCCGAAATGATGATGGCCTGGTTAAGCATCATGTTTCGAAACCAGATGAGCGGAATAAGCAAAGTGTCGATAGAGAACCCGTGCCGAGGCGCCAGGTAGTTGCTGTATTTCCGCAAGAACGTGATGGGGTCTTCGCTCGAGGGCCCCGGAACTTTCCGGGTCAAAGCCTCATAACTTTGGTCGCGTTTCAGAACACCCTGAAGCCAGGACCCGATGTATCCGCCCCCGGAAACAGTCGAGAGGTAATCGGCTTTTGACAGCAGCTCCTTTTCTTCCAGGCCTTGCAATACGCCAAGCGCAAATGTCGCGCTGCGGATTCCTCCTCCAGAAATCGAGACTCCAAAGAGCTTCTGGTCATGGCAATGCTGGACCCACTCCGCGCGGTCCAATATGGGAAGATCAACGCCTCGCCGGTGCAGGATGTCTTCCAGCTCGGCAACGGCGACCTGGGAAAATTCGACTGCCTTTGGATTCACCTTCATGCTTTTTGACCTCGCTGCGCATCCTCGATGATCACGTCAGAGGCCTTCTCGCTGACCATGTAGATCGGAGTCACGATGAAGTAGCCTGGGATTTTCGGAAAAACCGAGGCGTCCACTACTCGCAGCCCTTTGGTTTTTCGGACGCGGAAACGGCTGTCCAGAACGGCCATGTCGTCGTTATCCGCCCCGATTTTGTTGGTGCAGGAAGCATGATGACCCCAGGCTTCGTTCTGGATAAAGTCGCGCAGCTTTTCTTTGCTGTCGATTCCGGGGCCCGGCACCAGCTCATCGCCAATGATCCCAGAGAGCCTTTCATTCATATCGCGAACAAACTCGACCCCTTCGATGACTGCTTCGAGATCGGCTCCGCTCTGGTCATTGCCTTCACTGAAGTAGCGAAATTCGATTACCGGTGTATCGCGCGGATCGGCCGAGCGCAGCGTTACCCGCCCGGCCGTATTATTTGTGTGCGCTTTGAGAATCGCCCACGTAAACCGGTTATGGTAGCGCTCGAAGTTCTTGGAATATCCCGGCTCGTAGCCTTTAAAGAAACCCGGCAAGCCGAATACATAAAGGTCCGGCTCGGGTTTGTCCTGCGTAGATTTCTTGATGATCCCGATCAATGCGCCGTTGGAAGCATAGATGCCTTTGCCTTGCTTCCACTCTTCGAGGTAGGCATCCACCGGAGCGCCTTTTTCAGGCGGAGCGAACGTTGCCCCTTCCAAGAGGCTGAACGGCCGCTTCAATTCAGATACCACGCCAACTTCGTAACGATCTTGCAGATTTGCGCCTACGCCAGGCAGGTTCGCAACTTCGCGGATACCGAATTTGCTCAGTTGCTCGCGCGGCCCAACTCCAGAGAGCATCAGCATCTGAGGGCTATTGAAAGCGCCTCCGGCCAGAATCACTTCGCGGGCAGTTGCGCTGCGCGCTGCCAAAGGCGCGTGGCCGTCAAATCCAGGATCGGCTTTATAAAGGTGCGCACCCTCAAAGAACTCCACTCCAACCGCTGTGTTTCCGTCAAACAATACGCGGGTCACCAGCGCTCCCAGTTGTATCGTCAGATTGTTTGGATACTCCTTCTGCGTCTTTAATAGATACTCCCGTGGGCCGTTCCGCTTCCCGTTGGCAACGGCAAGCGGGGTAAACGCAAGTCCTTCAGAATTATTCTTACGGTTGCGGGAATCGTTTGGGTCAAAGCGGCACTCCAAACCGACTACCGGATTCCCAATATGGTCCTTCAACACTTCTTTTACTCCGTTGAGAAGCAGGGCCACAATCTCCAGATCTTTCAAAGCTAGCTTGGGATCGCCTTCACTGGTGGTGAGCCAGCCCTTAAAACCGTGCCCATGATGCCAGTCGCGCCAGTCTTCCTGACCTTCTAAAAGCTCGGTAATGCTCGATACCACGCCTTGGGCAACGTATTCCGGCGAGTCCGGCGGGGAAACATAGGTGCAGTTTTCCAGGCGCTCGAAATAGCTGCTCATTTTTTCTGCGTTCCAGCTTTGGTCGCCGGTGATCTGCGCGATGCAGTTCCAGTCGCTGTCCTGTGGCATCACCGTAATCATGGCATTGTGGGCGGTGCAGCCTCCCAGAGTTCCCGCGCGCGGATACCAGATGCCGTTCATCGCCTCCACGAATTTCGAATCCAGCTTCTGCCTGGCCGTATCGGAATAATGACGGACCGAATAACTCCAGGCGCATCCCGGGTACTCGGTAGAGAGACCGTGAAAAATCGGTACCTCGTACATGTAGCTTCCCAGTTCGTCCGACGCGCAGGAATCGCCTCCAGCTTCGAGTACCAAAACTTTGAATCCGGCGCGCGCCAGGTTCGCCGCAAGTGGCCCTCCTCCTGCTCCCGAACCTACGATGATGTAGTCAAAATCTCTTGCGCTCATTTCTCTCTCCTGCGCTGGGTTATTAAAATACGTTGCAAATCTTTGGGAACACTCCGGCTGCGACCCCGATGCAAGGCTCACCTGACTTGCTGCGCTTGGGACATGCAAGCGCCGGCTGTTCCCTACTCGCGCCTGATCTGCCTGCCGCTTCTAGAATGTCTTCAGGAATTCGATCAGTGCTCGTTTATCTTCATCGCTCAATGCCGGCTCGCCAGTCGCGTAACTGGTGCCGAAATAATGGCCGCGGTTGACCACGTAGTCCGGGCATTTGCTCAATTCGAATAACGGCTTGGCCACGTTCGCAAAAACCTTGCGCGCATCTTCGTCGCTCGCCCCTGCTGGGAGACTCTTCAGGTCTTGCTTCAGCTTGAGCAAAAGCGTAACAACCTGCTCATCATGTTTCAGCCGTTCCGCCGGATCTGCGCTCTCCGGCAACAGGTTCAAATTCGCCAGCAAATCGACCGGTGTGCCGGCAGGGATAGGTCCTATTTCGAGGCCGCCCTCGCCGAAGACCGAAGGCAGAACACGGCTGCCGAATCCGAGAAGCGGACGCAGCTTGTCAGGGAGATACCCCGCGGGCACGATGAGATAGCTCGTGGTTGTGGTGCGATCAATCACACCGGGCACTTTGTCTCCCAAAAGAGAGTCTTTCTCACGCTTCTCCGGCCAGAGCATCTTCTCAATCGAGTCATTGAACGACCTCATGCGGGCATCAACCGAAGGACTGGGCTCAAACTTCCCCACACTGTTGTTCAGCAGGAAGGGTGCGGTTGACCACAAGCTGATGAGTGAAGCCGGGCGGGTGTATCCACGCCCGCCGGCTGGCATTTGGTAGCTGCTTTTTTCTCCTGTGTAAGGGTCATAGACGGTAATTGCACCCACAGAGGGAAGGTCTTTGTATGTCTGCGAAGAAAAGTTGTCCCAGATGTTCCCGCCAATCGCGTTCGTTGCCAGTGGACTGCACGCATTGGTCTGTAACAGGGTCACTGGAATGCGCAGCTCGCTCGACAGGTAATTTCCATCGAGGAAGTCGTCGCGCAGCACAATCGCGCGCATTTTCTGCTTGAATTCGGGTGTCTTCGTCCACGCCCAATACTCGTTCCAGCAATCAAGATACTTCGGCCCGGAGCATCCACCGGGATCAACCCCCGGGGCCGGCGTCGGCAGCTTGCTCGAATGGCAGCGCGCGCATGTCTCCGCAAATACCACCTTGCCGCGCGTGAGCTGGGCCTGGTTTTTACTCAGATATCCAGTTCCCCCCGGAGCGTTTTTGAGCTTGTGCGGCGCTGTGCTCTTCAGGAAGAAAAGGGCCATATTGACCGTCTGCGCTTCGGTAGCTCCCCAATACGAGGAGTTATTCCTGGCATCCGCGATCTGGATCGGCGTCGTGGGCTTGCCACCAATGAGCGCATTGAAGTGCAGCAGCCACTCTTCGCTAAACAGCCCGATGTTCAGGTAAACACGATTAAGTGCGCCCAAGGCCCCAACTGAATCTGCACCGTCCTTTAAAACTCTCGGCGACCAGACCGTGTCCGGCTTCTGGAAGAATTCCGTAAGCGGTCCTTCTTTCACGAAATCGTTGAATTGTTTGTTGTTCAGCCCGCCACCCGCCAGCGTCTCTTTCCCAAATCGCTTGGCCTGCTGTAGCCGCGGCCCCAGGTTGTAGATTGCATTCATGGTTCGCGGATTATTGATGTTGTCGGTAGAGACCAATGAAGTATCGAGGCTCCCCGGCCGCGCCGTGTGAAAGAGTTGGAAGGCGAAGCTTTTCGGATCGGCCTCCCAGTCAAAAATCCGGTCAACCCAGAAGTACTGCGCCCCCACGTTGGAGCTGATGTTTTCCCACTTTGGGTTATCAGGGTCCGCCGGAGGCTTGGTCGGATTCGGCCCGACATGGCAAAACGCACACGACATGCCTACCCGGTAGGGCTTAACCAGGTCTTTGGACAGGTAGTACGTAGGATCGTTGTAGTAGCGCTCCGCGTCCCACTTCTTGGCGGCGGCGTCATCAAATGCAGGATTGGGAAACAGCCGCAGCCCGACAATGCCAGTCGCATAGCCGTAGAAAGATCCCGCAGGAATGTTTTTGCCCCGGGCGCCTATCGCAACTCCAGGATATTTTTTATCGTCCTCAAACGGTTCTGCCGGACAATCCGGGCCACTCTTCCGTTTATCCAGCCACAATCCAAATCTCTGCGGATCCGGGCCAGTGGCCTTTTCGAAGCAGGGCTCATTCACCAGGCCGAGATACTCCCACCGGTTGTCACGGGTGTACTTGAGGCTTGGATGAGACGATAGTGTCTTAAGAAAATCCAGGGTGCCGAAGCTTGACGTGGAAATGCTGTCCCAAAAGCGATCATTCCCGCCCGTCCAAATCAACCAGGTATTACGGCCTTTGACCTCATCTGGCGTAAGCGCAATGCCGCCATCCATATCATGGAAGTAATCCTCGCCCGCGGCGGGAAAGCTGTCGGCAGGACGCCCCGCAAGGCGGGCTTCATCCAATACGTGCCCTGGCTGTGGCTCTTGCTTGCCACAACTTACAAACAGGACCAACAGCAGACAAGCGAAGCAAAAAACTTTAAGTTGAGGTAAGCGTCTATGATTGGGACCGGAATTCACCACTGTTCACCTCTTTCCGCAATGGCTCGATACTGGTTAGAAAGGCTGTTAGGACAACCCAGCTTGCGGATATTCTCACTTACATTAGTGAGCCCCGCGCTGGAAACGTTACTCCCTCGCAATCAATTGTCGTAAGGCAATGCAGCAGCGATAGAGAGATGGCTATGTTACGGCCGATCTCTAAAAATTGAGGTTGAGCATAAGTAAATGTTCCTCACCCCGTTAGTCAACGGCCTTGGAACAAAATCCCGAAGCCTCTTTTCCGAAATGGAACTGTTCCAGAATAGAACTACAGGCTTGCATAGCATACCCGCAGCCGCGCCTGTTGATGGAACTACCGGGAACCTGCACCTGGTGGCGAAAGAATTGGCAGGTTGGAGGATTACCGGGCGTTTACGTACAGCTCGGAAGAATCTTTCGTAGAGACGCAGCTTGCTGCGTCTCCTATGGCGTCCTACTAGACTCTTTGTGGCACAGCTCGACCTTGGCTGCGTACCCTTATATATATTATGAAGACCACGTTTGACAGGCTGCCCCAGCTTTGTAAAAATAAATCTTTAGTTTCCTTCCGTTTGCGGACGGCTATCAGATCGCTGCCGTCCAGCAACTTCAAGCCGAAGTGGCGGAATTGGCAGACGCGCATGGTTCAGGTCCATGTACCCGCAAGGGTGTGGGGGTTCGAGTCCCTTCTTCGGCACCAGCTTTGAAAGAAAGTCCCTAAAAACTGGCTTTTAGTCCCTAAATCCGTGGCTATCCCGTTGTTTCCTCTACAAACTGCCGACTGATATCAATCTGATATCAAAACATTGACTCCTGCGAAACTGCGGGTCATCATTGAGAAGCGGTTGCCGGTTGCCGGTGAAAAACAACCGCCAAAGAGCGAGGCCAGCATTCGAGAATGCGGGGGTTTCATGACCCTTTAGGTCTTTGAAAATTTGTTCCGATTCTGAGGACTGAGTACCGAGGACCGGCTCCAGCAAGTCCCCCGCTCCAGTTCGATTTCCGCCAATAATGACGCGGGTCAGACACGATTTTGGCACTCAAAAACACCTGCCAGCAAGTGGGGTGGGGTCGCCCGCAATCTTCCGAAAATCTGCGTTGATCAGCGTTCATCTGCGGCGAAAGGCTTTGCGGTTGCTTTTGCTGAGGATTTGGGACTGGGGACTGCTATTAGCAGCAAGTCCCCACTCCAGATCGACTTTCGCCAATAATGACGCGGGTCAAACGCGATTTTGGGACTCAAAAACGCCTGCTAGCAAGTGGGGGTGGGGGGTCGCCCCACAATCTTCCGAAAATCTGCGTTGATCCGCGTTCATTTGCGGCGAACGTCTTTTGCTTTTCTCTGTGCCTCTGTGTCTCTGTGGTGAGCTGTTTTTGGACTAGCAGCAAGTCCCCCGCTCCAGCTCGACTTTCGCCAATAATGACGAGGGTCAGACGCGATTTTGGGCACCCAAAACGCCTGCCAGCAAGTGGGGTGGGGTCGCCCCGCATCTCTTCCGAAAAATCAGCGTTAATCAGCTACACAATCCCAGAACTTCATAATCTTCGATCGTGGGTGTTTCGAAGGTGATGGTTCCAGCCTGTTGCTGAAACTTAACTGTACGATCGGAGCGCAGTGCCTGGACACTCCTGACTGGCCGGCCGTCACCAACTTTGAAGCGCACCTCGAATGGGCCCACGGGATAGAAGCGACGAACGTAGCCGCGGGTCATGTTTGGGTTGGTATAGTTGAGCAGGTGAAGTGCATAGCCGCGCTCGGTTTCCCACGCGAAGAGCTCAATTACTCCGTCGCCAACGACTGAAACTATCGGGGGTTCTGCACCTTGCACCCAGTGGATGGCATTCTGCAACAGCAGGCTGAGGTCGGTATTTCCCGAGCGCCAGCAAGTGCGGTCGACGTCGCCGGGGAAAAAAGCAATTCGAGAACTCCCCAGTTCACGAAAGATGGCGGCCGGCTCCGATGTGTGGGGAGTACGCGGGTAGACCATCTCGGGCGGAAACGCCGGATAAGCGGGAACTACGCTCAAGGTCAGCGGCATCAAGTCGCTGCGCACGGGAACCCGGTTTTCCGCGCCAGGCAGCAAGGCGGTATGATCAAAACCGTTCAGGATAGGATGCTTTCGCTCAATCCTCGCATAGCTGTTTCCCTGGGGGCCGATCACCTCACCATTCACATGCGCTCCAAAGATATCGGCCAGTTGAAAGTCAGGGCGGAGGTCTCCCCACTCGGTGTAGCGCGAGGTTTCGAAAGTAGCGAGAAGAGACCCTCCTCCGGCTACGTATTGGCGAATGATCTGGCACTGCCCGTCACTCAAATAAGCAGCGTTCGGAATCAGAAGCGCCCGGTATTTGCGCAGAGCCGCCAGATCCAGGTTGCCCTCGTGGACGAAATCGAAGAGGAAACGGCCTTCCAGCAGCGCGTAGTACAGCCCCTGCAGATAATCGGTTGGCGCACCCCTGTAGGGCGGCCGGCGCGAATCCGGCCGGGAGTAGAAAGCAACTGTACGTTGTGGATATAAGACGGCAAGCTCGGCAATAGGACGTCGGTTGCGGAAGTGGGTTTCATTCGCCGCAAGCCAGGTAAAAAAATTACGCCCAACATCTCGCCAACGATTGTCTTCAGGCTCCCCGCCCAGCCAATGAAACCATGGCACCATTCCACTGGCGGTGGTTTGTGCGAGCCACAAGGTTAATTCCGCGGGCGCTTTCGAAACATGACGCCAGTTCGGTTGCGCGTTGCTGTAGGCGCCCGCGACATTTGTGATCGTGCGCCCCTGCATAACCGACTGGGCCACCCTTCCCTGCTGCGCGCAGATCCAGATGGGTGTGTCGCCCGAGCGACCCTGATGATCGGCGTTGAACCACTGCGCCGTCTGACTTATTTGTTTCAGGTCCTTTACAGTGTCGAGTCCGCCGCCCAGGTTACCAACATATGCCGATTCGGGATTCTTCTCGCGCGCGATGCTATCCCAGAGCCGCCAGATTTCCAGCACACGATCCATGTGCGCCAGGTAGTACTTCCGGTAAAGAAGGCTCGAAGCGTCCGTCTCCGCCGGCGGAGCACCGCCCAGCTTGTCAAATAACTGCCGGCAGTTTTGACAATAGCAGACGCCCGGCGCCCCAGTGGATGGCCAGCCATTGGTGAAAAAAGCGTCAACCGCATAGCGACTGTTGATCTCGCGGTAAATTGCCGGCATCTGTTCACTGAAGTAGGGGCTGAACATGCAGGTGGCAAATAGCCCCGGTGCTTCACGATGCGGCCTGGGTGACCCATCGGGATTGCGCTCAAACCATTCGGGATGGGCTTTCAAAGCCTCTTCGTACGCAAAATTGCAATCCATGCGGGCGACCGCGCGAATGCCACGCCGCTTGATGGCGGCCACCATCTCGCCGAACAGGTCGCGCGTGCCCAGAAACTGGCTGCGATGATGATACGGGACCTGAGTAGGATAAAAGGCGACGATGCCTCCGCCGTTCAGCAACACGGCATCAACTTTGAGAGACGCCCAATAGTCCCCCCAGGCGTCAGCGTTCATGTCCAGCGGATCACGTTCGTTGTAGTTGATTTGCCCGCATCGGCGCATGACCGCATACCACGCCCTGGAACGATCGTCGGGGGCAGCAGCGATGGACTGCATGAATTCAACTGGTGGCGCCACGACAGACGCCGCCGTAAGCAAGAGAAATGATCGTCGATCCATAGCGGAGAAGTTTAATCCAAATCCAGTGACGGTTCACTTCGATAAATGTGCTTGGCGCTCATTGCGTCTGCAGTTGGAGCACAGTGATCGAATACGCGGGAAAGCTCCGGGTAAAGCTTGCTCCCAGATCTTTCACTGTGGTTGTTACGGGAACGATTTTTGTTGGCTCAGTGATGGAATTCGTGTCGGTTGGGTTAGCTGACGTAAGCACAACAGAAATCCCTTCGGCCCCAACCCCGGCGAGACCCGTAAGCTTGATTCGCACCGGTTGAGCTGCGTCGGCTGTGTTCACTACTTTGAGGTAAATGGCGCCTTTTTTGCTGTCGCGAGTTGCGTTGAAGAAGAGGGTTGGCAATTGTTGTTTTGGGGGCAGTATCTCGGTTCCGCGCCGGGCTGGTGGCTGCCATTCTTTCGTGGGGATACCCACGGCGTGAATTGGCAACACGACATCCCCCAGGTAGGTATTGAACATTTGCTGAGCGTAGTAAGAAGGCGAGCCGTAACTGGTCAGCGTATCGTAACCGATCAGGTCAGAATGCCACTGCATGGCGCCGGGATTTACATTGACGAAGAGCGGCGCATAGCACGACATTACGATCACATCGGAGTTGCGCTCCATGCCGGTCATCCACGCGGCGTCGCCCAGTGCAGCGTTCAGGTTCGTGGTGGGTGAGCCTTCACGCGTTGCCCACTCGCCGACGAATATCTTGGTGCCGGTTCGACTTTGATTGTCATAGTGATGCGCGTCGCCTTCCATCTGCCCGGCGTTGCGGTAGTAGTGATCGTCAATCACGTCGGGGGTACGGCTGGTAACCTTGGTGGTAGCGATCAACTGCAGGCCGGGATAGCGCGCCTTAATGGCGTCGTAGAACTGCGCATACCGGCCATCATAGCTGCCCGATCTGTCGAACTGGTCTTCGTTGCCAATCTCGACGTAGGTGAGCTTGAACGGCGCCGGGTGTCCGTCGTGGGCGCGCTGAGCTCCCCAGGTTGTGCTGGCATCGCCGGTGACATATTCGATTTCATCGAGTGCATCCTGCACGAAGGGTTGCAGGTTGGGGCCAGGGGCAATGAAATCCTTCTTGAGCGAGTAGCCCGCATAGACGGCGAGTACGGGCTGCATACCCAGGTCCTCGCACCACTCCAGAAATTCGAGCAGCCCCATGCCGTCTGACGAGCGATAGCTCCATGGACCTTGATGACCAGGGCGCTGCGCCAGTTCATGCAACGTTTTTTTCCAGTCGAACCGTGTGGGAATGGTGTCGCCTTCCAGGTAGTTGCCGCCGGGAAAGCGCAGGAACGCCGGCTTCATGTCGGCGAGCAGCTTCATGATGTCGACGCGGTTGCCGTTGGGCCGGTCGTGCCAGGTCGGCGGAAAGAGCGAGACCAGGTTGAACCAAACCCTCGCCGGACGTTTGCTTGAGATGACGAGACGCCCTGTAACCAGGGGTGCTCCTTTTTTGATTGTTAAAGGGGCCGTGTAGGGCTGCCACTTATCAGTCAGATGTTGGATCTCTGCGCGGGCATAAGTCGTAGCTCCATCGTTGCTCTCAATGGTGATCGTGAGCGGGCCGGTGAAACCGCTGGCGGCCCTTGCGTAAAACGAGGCGCGATATTTTCCGCCAGCTCTTACCGGAATGCCCCAGTAACCGTCGTTGGCGACGCCCACGCGATGCGCGTCTGATGCAGCAGTCACGTCGAGCCTAAGGCTCGTGGTGAGGACATCGTTCAGCGGCTGCGCTTCATCGAGCGCAATCGCGCCAGCAGCGCCTTTATCTTTATCTTGCACGACCGACCAGTGCACAGGAGCGCTGGCATCATCTTTGAAGCTGCGGTTGCGGACCAGTTCGCCATAGAGGCCGCCGTCATAGGAATAATTGATCTCCTCGGTCATCAAGCCGTAGAGAGTGGGACTGACGTGAGCGGCAATCTGGCTGCCGTCAATTTCAAACTGCGGCACAGCGGAAGCAGCAGTTACGTTTTGCGAATCGGCGACTTTTTGCGCGTTCGCTGCAGAAAAAAGGCTGAATGCGGCCCATAGGGCCAGGAGCGCGGTGCGAAACAGTTTTGTCAGGCGTTCAGTCATCATAAATATAGAGTCTTTACAGACAAAGTCTTTCTTCTGTCTTCTATCTATCTGGGAAAAAAGACGGGCACAGTCCTATACCGTTTCTGTTGGCTTGGTGCAACTTTTTTCCTCACCTACGTGCATGTTTCGTAAAGCAAAACATATTCGAGAGTCAATTGAGTTGCTTAACCTGTGCTAAATGAATCGATTAGGCCTTCGTAACAGGTTTTTATAGTACGGCAGCGGAGCTCGGCATCTGGTTTTATGTACCGAAACGTCAAAATATCGAGCACAGTGAAGACTAAGGCGCCATCTTTAAAGGAAAAATTGCGCGGTCGGGCGGAGGCAATTCTTTGCGATCAAGAATCAATTTTGTTTCACTATATAAAACACATCCGCATAACTCTTTAAATAATAAGGAGATCAATCCGGGAGTAATGCGGCCTCAACTACTTTAATCTATAGCACTTATCGGCTCCGGGGTTGTTCCCTTTCATTTTGAACGGCAAAACATAGGCTTCTGGAAAGAAAGTCCTTGCTTGCACTAGAGCGCTGCAGGTATTACATACAACATTAGCAAGGTAGACGGGAGTTAATGACTGGAAATGTCCGCACCATTTCCTATATTCATAGAACTTACTGGCCGCCGATGTTTGGTCGTGGGGGCCTCGACCATAGGCGAGGTGAAGATACAATCTTTGCTTGCCTCCGGCGCATCGGTACACCTAGTCGCCCCGTCAGGCACCCCGTTGATTGAAAAATGGGCGCGCGACCGCAAGATTTCCTGGGAGAAGCGGCCGTTTCATCCCGATGATCTCAAGTCCACGTTCTTCGTCGTGGCCGCAACATCGTTACAGAAAACCAACGAATCTGTACTGCAGGAGGCGCAAAAGCGCGGCATCTTTTGCAGTGTTGCAGAAGTCTCGAATCGCTGTGATTTTTATCTGCTGCTGGAGTGGCTCCCTCAGGTCCAGGACCCATATATTAAAGAGACTCTTGTGCGGGCGCTTTCCGTCCCTTCGGCCAAACCCTTCGCGGCCCCGGTTTTAATCGAGGAGTTCCGCAAGACAGAGCCATCGCAGACATTTTTAAAGCTTGCCATTGGCAACGCGCTTTCCGTCGTCGCCGACGACAACGTGTGCAACGACATCATCGAATTGGCCCAGGAGCGGAAACACGGCAAAGCCCGCCAACTGATTGTTCTCGCGCTGGGGAATATGAAAGATCCTCGCGCTGCAAAAACTGCTATGCAACTTCTCAATGACGAAGTTGTGGCCGGTCACGCTGTTATGGCTTTAGGGATGTTGAAAGTGAAAAGCTCAAGGAGTTCGCTCATGCCGTTCTTACAACATCGGCGCGCATGGGTCCGCAGAGAAGCACAGAAGGCCATACAAAGAATTGACGGAACCATAACCTCGGAATCGGTCAGCGCGTTTGACGAAGGCAGTAAAAGAAAGAGGCTGCTCCGCTCCGAACTGCGCCGTGGAGCTTGAGGTTGCCTTACTTGAGCTCCGGCGGGCTCGCGGGAAAATACGCTCGCGGCTGCGCTTTACCCTTGGCCGAGAGATAGTTGATCAGCAGACAATTAGGGATACCCTTGATTCCGCTGACGACCAACGAAGCGTTGAGATCGGCGCCTGCTGCGCTGGTGTGGGTGTGGTCTTGCGGGAAGAGTGCGCTTACCTTTTCCTGGCCCATCTTTTCGTACTCATCTGCGATAGCTGATGTCAGATCCACGAACGCAACACCGGTTTGTTTTGCCACCTCCGCAGACCACTCCCCAAAATGGCCTGGACCGCGTTCCACCTTGCCATCCTTCCAGATGTTGCGAACCGTCAGCGAGAGCACGATCGGCGTGGCGCCCCTGGCTTTGGTCTCAGTGATGAACTTCCGCATATACCAGCCAAAAGTATGGACCACTTCTTTGCTGCCGTTCGGCATCGTGAATTCCTGTGACTCTTCTCCGATGCCGGGCAGTGAACCGCGTGCTTTTTCTTTGTCGGGAGGCCCTCCATCGTTATGTCCAAACTGGATGAGCACGAAGTCGCCGGGTTTAAGTTCATTCCGCGCGCTCTCCCACAATCCTTCGGTAACGAATGTCCGGCTGCTGCGGCCGCCGCGCGCGCGATTCACCACATTGATTCTGGTCAGGTCAAAGTAATCCGCCAGCGGATCGCCCCAACCACGGTGGTCAGAATTGTTGGCCGTGGAATCACCAATCACAAACAGCGTCGGGAGTTGCGGATTAAGGCTTCTCGCCGCTGATGGAGATGCTGCCCCAGTCGCCGTCTGCGCTTCCGATTGGCTTGCAGAAGAAGAAGTTTGCTGTTGTGAACTCAGGTGTCCTGGCAGCGGAAAAAGCAGGCAGAAGATGAGTGTAAGTGCCGCGACGTGATGTTTCTTCATGAAAAGTGTTCTTGCGGGATTACCCAGCACGCGCTCTTGCTACGTGTGCTGGGATAATCCCGAGGGTGCGGACCAAACCGTTTTCCTAGCCTACCAAGACAGTTTCGTGCTGAACTGCAATATCCTTGGGTCGTAAACACTGGGAAGGAAACCCGGCGTACCTGCGGCAGTTTGCCTGCCGAAGTTAGCTGAATTGAGCCCGGCTGTAGTTCCCGGCCCTCCAATGCTGGCATTGAAATGGTTGATGGCATTAAAAGCTTCGAACCGGAGCTCAAATTGCGTTTGCTCATGAACCTTAAAGCGACGGCTTACCGCGGCATCGAAGTTGAAGACACCGGGAGAGTAGACGAAATCACGCCCTACGTTTCCGAAAGCGCCAGGGGCGGCAGTGGGAACTGAAAACGCCGCGGGATTCAACCATTGATAACACCAATTGGCCCCGCAAGGCACGAAGTGCTTGATGTACAGAGGTTGACCCGGCACGATGTTCGGGCGATCGTTCCCTTCTCCGGTCAGCGATCTGTCTGAACCGTCGGTTACATTGATCGGCCAGCCGCTTGTGGCGCGGATTGTGGAAGAAAACTGCCAACCGCCAAGCAGCGAATTTCTCAAGCCTCCACCGGTGAATGGGCTTTGCGCAACCAGCGTGGTGTTGTAAATGTGTTTGATGTCGAAGTTGCACGGAGCGTAGTCAGCGTTAGGATTCGTCTGGTTTTGGAAGTAGCTGCCGCGAAGGTCGCCGTTGAAATCCCCCGTGCTCATGCATTTGGACCAAGTATAGTTGGCCTGCAGTGAAATGCCTTTGGTAAAGCGGTGCTGCAGACTGGCGAGGAAGCCGTTGTAGTTGGCGTAGCCTTTGTCGAAACCGAGATCCAGAGTTCCTATCGCAGTCGGGTTTTGCGGGGCTGCAGCGCCACCGGCAAGAAGCGTGAGGTAGCGGCGCGCGTTTTCGTTCCCGGCGGTGCAAGTGCCCACCGCGGCGCAGGCGGCGGGTGTAACCTGGGGCGCATTGAAGTCATAGGAGAGCGGGACATGCAAGCTCCTGCTGCCTAAATAAGAGAGCGACATGACCCAATCGCGATCAAACTGGCGTTGAAAGCTAAAGTCCCACTGCTGCATGTACATGGGGCGCATATTCTGCGGCAGCGCGACCCAGAATGAATTTCCGGGGAAGCTGATGGTCCCACCCGGAAACGGGTTCTGATTGGCCCCCGCCACTCCGCAGCCGTTCGCGATGGAGTAATTCAGCCAGGGATTACTGAAGGTCCCGCACTTGTTCTGCAAGTCGATTTGATTTACGACAGGTGGATTCGACGTTAGCCGTTGCGAATACCAGACCATCGAAGAATCGTAAAAGATTCCGTATCCGGCGCGAATGCTCTGTTTTCCGTCGCCAAAGGGATCGAACGCAATTCCAAAGCGCGGCGCGAAATTAAGCATGTGATTGTTGGTAAAGGCGGCAGGAACACCGGGATCCCCGAAGAAGAGCATTCCCGCGGGGGCCGATGGGTATACACCACTGTGCTGATTGTTCAAGAAGGCCTGTGTATTGAAGATGCTGCCGCGATGGAGCGTGTCGGTAGGCCACAGGTTCGGCTCCCAGCGCAGGCCGACATTTAAAGTAAGTCTGTTGCTGAGACGGATCGTATCCTGCGCGTAAAGTCCGGGTATGGTCTCGCGGTAGTTGACCTTCTGAGCACGGCTTTGCGTAAACCCGAGGCCACCGCCGCCGTTGTAAGTTCCCATCAGAAAGTCCGCCAGGCCGTCGCCACTGACGCTTCCTTGAAAAGTAAAGGTGCCGTTCTCGTCGTAGCCGGTCAAGGTGTTGTTCTGGGTGCGAATGGCGGTCACGCCGAATGAAAAATGATGACGGCCACGAATCCAGTCCACATCATCGGTTGCCGATAGAGTGTTCACATTGAAGTGTCCCGGAGCACAAGTACCACAGCCTACGTTGAAATAGCTATTCACCGACAGCAGGAGAAAATTGGGAATGGCCACGAACATATTGCTGCCCAACGTGGTTGGGTTGATGTCACGCGGATCAACTCCACGGTTGTCGCGCCGGCGAGTTAACGTAAGGTGCGCGGAGTTCATCAAGTTCGAACTGAACGAGTAGTTGTCGCCGAGCGTAAAGCTCTGGGCTCTTTCGAGATTGCCGGGATTCGCCGTCAGGAGGAGATTTGTAGGGCTAAAGGGCGCCGGGGCGCGGAAGTCATCAATCAGGTATCGGCCGTATAAGCTGTGCTTGGAGTTGAACACATAATCCATGCGGCCGACGATCTCATCCTCGTTATCAATCAAGGGAATGGTGTAGCTGAGTAACCCGCACGGATCGCTCGAAACCGGAATGTAATTGGTGACCAGCTTGACCGCCGCGGGATCGAACAGGCCCGGATTGACCTTATTGCCGGCGAATGGCGCTGCCAGCGTCTTGGTCTTGCTGTTGGATTGGCATCCGGCGCCAGCCAGCGTGGTGAAGTCCCCGGCCAGAGCGGCCGGTGTAAACGTGTGCGTGCTCGCGGGCGCGCTTGCATGCTGCCGTGTCCCTTGATAGCCGGCAAAAAAGAAAAGTTTATCCGTGAGAATCTTGCCACCGATTGTGCCGCCGTACTGGTTGCGCAGCAGGTTGTCCTGCTTGGTGCCTGAGGGCGTGAAAGCGTACTGCTTTGCGTTGAAAACTCCATCCCGATAGAACTCGAACGCATTGCCGTGCAGATTATTCGTGCCGGATTTTGTCACAAGATTGACCACGCCACCTGGGTGCAGTCCATTTTTGGCCGGCAATGAACTCGTCTCCACGCTGAATTCCTGCAGAGCATCCGGAAATGGGAAAGGGAGATTCACGTTCGAGAAGGTGTCATTGTTGTCGCCGCCATCGAGCAGGTAGTTGGTTGCGTTCGCCTGCCCGCCGGCCACGGAAATCGTTACCGAGCTGTAAAAACTTTTGCTTCCGGTTTCATCTCCACCTGGCGCCATCATAGAGGCGCCTGAAGTTATCACCAGTTGCGTCGCATAGCGCCCGTTCAATGGCAGTTCGGCGATGGGCTTGGATTCGATGACGTTAGAGACGGAAGCGTCCTCGGTCTGGATGGTCGAGGCGCCACCGATCACTTCCACGACTTGGCTCACCGCGCCCGCCTCCAGCACGATGTTCAGCATGGCATGATCGTTGACTTGCAGGACGATCCCGTCTTGAACAAAGGTCTTGAAGCTGTCTTTTTGTACCTGCAGCCGGTATGCGCCCACCGGCAATCCGGGCATGACGTACCGCCCGCCTGTGTCGGTCACGGCGGTATGCGCAACACCACGTTCAACTTCGGTCATCCTGACGCTTGCGCCTGGGATAACGGCGCCGGTCTTGTCAGTAATCTGACCTGCCACTTGGGCGACGTTGATCTGTTGAGCAAGAACAAGTGTGGCCGCGGAAGCAAAAAGCACAACGCTGACCAGCACATAAACTTTTCTGAACAGAATTGCCTTCAACATCTTCAATCTCCCTTGCAGGAGCAAGGGTGATTCATTTAAGAGCGTTATTGGTGTGACTCGGCGAAGTATGTGCTGGATCATGGCAGCCCCCCTTTGGCATGATCAACTGCGATGTGGTTCAGGATTGGGTTTTGCCCTGTGATTTCTCAATTTTTACAGTTGCGGAAAAAAATTCTCTACATCAAAGAGCGGCCTCAGCCGTCACTCAAGTCGCTCGTAATGTGTCGGGGGTTCAGCCCCCTAACATGAAAACCGCTTGCTAAGGAAAATTTTTCGCACCCTGTTTGGGCAAACTCCTTCCCCAAAATTCCGGGGCTAGCGTACTGATGTATGAAAAGCGAAGTCCAGCGCTTTCTGCGTTTGAACGTGTGTTTTTTATTGCGAAACGTTTTTTCGCTGGCCAACATGCAGGTAAGTGCCGTTAAACAAACAAATTACATGTATTTATAAAATCTATGTAAGACGTCAACCCGAATCGCCTGCCTTGTCGGCACGTTTCACATGGCAAAACGCGGTACATGCCTTTGACCCGTGCTTTCGAGGAGTACTGGCCCTGTTTCCCTGCCTGGCTGATCTCACAAATCTTAAGGCGATTGACATGTTTATGCCGCACACGATAGTTTCACATCCGCCAATCGAGCAAAAAGTTAAGAACGAAGCTCGCGCCAGGAGAACTCAAAGCGATGCGATACAACCGGCTGATCAAGCTCCTTCTGATGGCTTCTCTCGCCACGGCTCATGCCCAGACAAAAACTGCCGCGCCTCCCGCTTTCACCGTCGAAGGCGACCACTTCGTGCTGAATGGAAAACCGTTCAAGGTGCTTTCCGGCGAGCTTCACTACGCCCGCATTCCGCGTGAATACTGGCGCCAGCGTCTGCGCATGGCCAGGGCCATGGGCCTGAACACGGTTGCTACTTATGTCTTCTGGAACGTTCATGAACCCCAGCCCGGTGTTTACAACTTCAGCGGTAACGCAGACTTGGCCGCCTTCGTTCGCATGGCCCAGGAAGAAGGCTTATATGTGCTGTTGCGCGCAGGTCCGTACTCCTGTGCTGAATGGGAGCTTGGCGGATTCCCCGCGTGGCTGCTGAAAACTCCGGAGATGCAGAAAGCTCTGCGCAGCAACGATGATGCCTTCATGCAGCCCGCCGAACGCTGGCTGTTGCGGCTGGGCCAGGAAGTCGCGCCTCTTCAGATCGGACGCGGCGGCCCAATCCTTGCCACCCAGATTGAAAATGAATATGGAAACTTCGGCTCCGATCAGGCCTACATGGTGCATTTAAAAGAAATTTTCGTGCGTGCAGGTTTCACCGACTCGCTTCTCTATACCGCCGACAACTGGCGCAACATTCCCAAAGGCATCATACCTGGCGTGTATGCGGCCACCAATTTCGGCATCAGGAACCATGAGAAAGGAATGGATGCTCTGGCGCAAGTGCGCCCCAGCCAGGCGCTCTTCGTCTCAGAGTATTGGCCCGGCTGGTTCGATCATTGGGGCCATCCCCATGAAACGCGACCCATTGCGCCGCAGCTCGAAGACTTGGATTACATCCTGAAGCATGGCACTGGCGTGAACATCTACATGTTCCACGGTGGCACCAGCTTCGGCTTCATGAGTGGTTCGAGCTGGACTGACCAGAAGTTCCTGCCCGATGTCACCAGCTACGATTACGATGCGCCGCTCGACGAAGCCGGGCATCCAACCCCAAAGTACTTCGCTTATCGGGAGCTTCTCGCCAAGTATGCGTCTGCTCCGCTGCCGCCGGTGCCCGAAGCTCCGCCGGTCGTAACCGTTCCTGATTTTGCTCTCGAGCAGTCGTCTTCCCTCTGGCAGAATCTCCCACAGCCCGTTACCAGCGAAGACCCTCAACCAATGGAACACTTCAGTCAATCCTACGGATACATTCTCTACCGCACCCACATCGCCGGTCCGCAGAATGGCAACCTGGAGTTGGATGAACTCCACGACTATGCGCACATTTACCTGGATGGAAAGCTGATCGGAACGGTTGACCGCCGATTAGGTCAAAGCTCGCTGCCTTTCACCACCACAGCTGCCTCCAGCCAACTGGATATTCTGGTAGAAAATTCCGGGCGCATCAACTCGCAGGGCATTATGCGCACCGAGGTCAAAGGCATTACCCATCAGGTGCGTCTCGGGGGAAAACCACTAACCAAGTGGCAGATCTTTTCTCTGCCGCTGAACTCCATCGAGAACCTGAAGTACCACTCCAAACCCGAAACCGAATCCGGCCCTGCTTTTCTCCGCGGCCACTTTCAGATCACTACCGTCGGAGATGTCTTTCTCGATGTTCATAATCTGAGCAAGGGCGCTCTCTGGATCAACGGTCACGCCATCGGCCGTTTCTGGAACCTGGGTCCGCAACAAACGCTGTTGGTTCCCGGTCCCTGGTTGCATCAGGGCAAGAATGAAGTGGTTGTCTTTGATTGGTTCGGAAGGCAGGGCGCAACTTTTCCGCATCTCGCCGGCCTGCCAAAACCGATTTTGGATGCTCCCACCAGAGACACGATTGGAAGCAAACAGGAATAGCGAGCCCTTGCATGCTTCTGTGGCACAGCGCGGCAAGCCGCAATGGAAAAGCACCGTTTCCTACTGGCTATGCCACATATCCCTGTCATGTTGAGCGTAGCGCTACGGTTCCATGGGCCATCGTGCAGAATCTTAGGCGCGCAGTCGAAACACCCCGAGAAGGTTTCGGTCTACATGCCGCATCCGGGAATTTTCCCGATGCCGCCGCTAGCGAACCGACTGACCGCGCCACTCGCGTCCCACCCCTACATTCCGGGATTTCGTGCAACGATCGCTACGAGCGAAAGTTACGCCGTCGCGGGACACGCTCTGGGGAGAATTCCCTGGGGCGACATTTCTTCCGCCGGCACGGTCGGGGTCTTTCGACTACGCGCCCATCCGCATCGCGGCTACAGATTTTCTCCAGGCGCTCCGCTCAACATGACAGTAAGGAGATGGTTTGGCAGTCCTAAAAATCGTTCGCGAAAAGCAAAGAAGTTAGGACATAAGTAAAACAACCGTCCCGGCTGTGCCTTTCTCTTCACCAGCTCAATTGCACCAGCGAGACCGCATGGCGTGGCAATTTGAAACTCAACTCCACACTGCCTCGCTTGACCTCAATCCATCGCGGCGAATCGAGTTCCTGCAACTGTCCGGCGGCTTCGAGTGCCGCATACTGCTCTTGGGTGGGGTTCTGTGGTGAGCCCATACTCTTCCACTGCGTGTAGGCGTTGCTATGGGTTTGATCAATGCGGTAATGCCGGAGCAATACGTGCCTGGCCGCATCTGGCACTCCGCTGATGTCGAGCTTTATGTTCGCTTCCGGTCCCGGCACATCGTCATCATGGTAGTTCCAGACCATCACCGAGATCTCGTGCTCCGATCGCACCGCGAGCCCATCTATATCGGGATTGCCGCGCACACCGTCTTTCAGCACTTCATCCAGCGGCACGCGGCCACTGCTTTCAACTTTCACGCGGTTGCCATGCATCAGGCCTGCCATGCGAAAAAAATTCAGAACTGGTTTATCAACCCCGTTGGTTGCCAGCGTGCGGAAGCCATCGAAGTAAGGCTGGTCTTCAAACTCGAACGCCCAACTCAGCATGCCTTCGATGTTCGTGCCCCGGCGCTCCGCCAGTTCAAGAATGTTCTTCAACATGACCGCGGTGTACGTGGGATAGAGCGGTCCGTTGCGGTAAGCATTTTGCGGATACACACGCGCAGAACACGCCGCGCATCCTTCCGGGTCCGATTCACTGAGCACGATCGGCAGACTGCGGAATTTCGGAAACGCGGCCACAGTCTCATATCCCTTGTCTACGTCCTGCGTGTTTTTCGCCAGGCCCATTCGCACACGCCCGTCGACCAGCGCAGGCCGGCCCTTGGCGTGATACGTAATGAAATCGAGCGGAGTGCCCGTGCCTCCGGTGGCAAAATTCTTGCCGTGATCACAATGCTCGAGAAACTGTTGTAAGAACGCGGCCGCTTTGGGGCCTGAGGGGCTGGTGCTGGCCGGTCCGCCGACTCTGGCCGAGGGAAGAGCCCGCTTCACCGCGGCCGCACTATAGTCGTAGAGCTTGTCATACTCTTCCGGTGTCCCGTGCCAATACGAGATGTCCGGTTCATTCCAGACCTCCCAATACCAAGACTCGACCTGCTGTTTGCCGTATTTGTCTACGTTGTGCCGCACCCACTGATATATCAATTCGCCCCACTTGTCGTAATCTTTGGGCGGATACGACCAGCCGATGGAGTAATCTTTGTTGGCCGCGCCCGGAATCCATGTTGGACGATACGGCTCCGGATTTGAAGACAAAGCTTGCGGCATGAAGCCGATCTCCACAAACGGCTTGGCTTTCGCCTGAAGATAGGTGTCGAAAATCTGGTCCACGATCTTCCAGTCGTAGACGGGTTTGCTGGAAGCGTCTTCGGTATATGCATTCGTAGATCCCCACTTCAAGCCGGGTGTGCCGTCTCCTGTCGCGAGCAGGAAGTGGGTGCGAATATAGACGGGAGCGTAGCTCAGTGCGGCCAGCTCACCAATCAACTTGCGGCCATTTTTGGTGTACGTGTAATTCGGCTCGTCGTATCCGAAGTAAGACGAAATCGGTTTAAACGGACCAAGTTTGGAGTTCGCATCTACCTGAATGGTGACCAGCTCTTGCGCCAGCAATAGCGTCGGTGCGAATGCGATCAGCAGAATGAAACAGAGTAAGATCTTTGTCTTTGTCATTTGTCGCGGTCCATATTGCGATTCCATAATTACTGTATCCGCTACTGTGGAAGAGCAACGCCAGCTCTCAGCTTCAAAACGAATCGAACCTGAACCAATCAAAGTCGGCATAACCAATCTCACGGCTCGTGCCTGGCCCCACGGCGAAGATACCAACCTTTGCTCCAATCCACCTGCCCTGCCGCGCCGTGAATGGCTCGCCGATTGGAGTGAAGTTGATGCCGTCACTGCTGTAGCTGAAGCTGGCGACCGCCTGCTTCGATACCCCAGCCCGCAAGTAAAATGTCTTTCCCTTTACGGGAATGCTTGCGCTCACACGTTCTGGCGCATGCCGGTCGGCGTCCTTACAGATGGCCTGCGAGATCAACAGCCCTTCGGTCCTCTTCTCCACAGATACATAGGCATAATCCATTCCCATGATGATGAGTCCGATCTTCTCGCCGTCTGCTCCCGGCGTAAAAGTTACTTTCGTAATGACCGTAAACTCCGGGCCTGGGAACTTTTGCAGCAGCAGGTTCGGGGCGTCCCACAGATTTTTAAAATCTGGCGGGGTCGCGATATTGAATATACGCAGAAATCCCAGACCTCCAGCCGGGAAGGCCCAGCCTGGCTTTGGATTCGCCTGCCACTGCCATTGCATGCCAAGTTCATTGCTGTTGAATTCGTCGGAATCCGCCGGAGTTGCCACCGGCCACACTTTGCCCACGTTCGGCTTTTTCCACGTAGCCACCGGCTCGTTTTGCTTTCCCATCACCGGCCAATCGTCCACCCACGTCATTGGCTCCAGATATACAACGCGTCCGTAAGCGCCCATGTCCCGAAAATGCAGGAACCACGATTCGCCCGTCTGCGTCTTCACCCATGCGCCCTGATGCGGCCCGTTGACTTGCGTGCTACCCTGCGCCAGCACAACTTTCTGCTCGTAAGGTCCATATACGTTCTTTGCGCGAAGGGCCAACTGCCAGCCGCTCTCCACTCCACCCGCAGGCGCAAAGATGTAGTAATAACCGTTGTGCTTGTAGAATTTTGGTCCTTCAACTGTGGCGTTTCCCTCATGACCGTCGAACACCAGCGCGCCATCATCCAACAGCTTGGTTCCGTCAGGCGCCATGCGGCTGACTACAAGAACACTCTTGATACCCGAGCGGCTCGCTGCCATCGCACTGACCAGGTATGCGTTGCCGTCGTCATCCCACAGCGGACACGGATCAATCCATCCCCTTGCTTGTTTGATCAGCAGAGGCGTTGACCATGGTCCCGCCGGACTCTTTGCCTTCACCATGTAAATCCCGAACTCTGGATCGGGATAGAAAATATAGAACTCACCATTGTGATAGCGCATCACCGGAGCCCACACTCCGTTGCCATGCTGGGTTTTGCTGTACACGTCGATGGGAGGTTGCTGATTCAACGCATGTCCGATGATCGTCCAGTTCACCAGGTCTTTCGAATGCAGGATGGGCAAGCCCGGTACGGCATCGAAGCTGGAAGCGGTCATATAAAAATCGTCGCCTACGCGGATCGCATCCGGGTCAGAGTAGTCGGCGTATAGAATCGGGTTCTTGTATGTGCCGTCTTTATTGTCGGCGACCCAAACATGAGAGACATTTGGAATTGGAGATGCCTTTTTCCTGGCGATGTTCCCGCCGGCATGCAAGCTGCTTTGTGCAATGAGAATGGTAAGAGTAAGAACGATTGAGTTGATTTTGAAGGGTTTTTCCCGTGACATTGGTTTGGATAAGGAATGCTAGAGGACCTTTGAATGCTTTTATCGAACAGGCAGTTCCTGCCAGCACCCTGCCTTCTCCCTAAGACTCTTCCTTTTCGTGAGCTGCCAAAACTTTAACCACGTAACGGACCCGCCGTGAATCGGCATCGCTGCCGCCCGATTTCGTGGATTGCAAGGTTTGGCGTGGGCCAGCCAGCGAAGGTGGTTGCATCAAACTGTCGTTTGGATAGAAATGGTCCACCGTGCTCGGCGTTACCAGCTTATGTTCAACAAAGACCGCGGGAGGCACCAGCTTTTTGTTCAGAATATCCAGGCTGACCCGGATCAGGTCCGGCCCATAGCGCTCTGGGAAGAAAGCAACCGAGCCGATGAGATGGGTATTCGGCTCGCGCAACTCGGCTCTTCCTTCCGGTGACGCATTCTGTCCCATAATGGCACATGTTTCCGCGCGGCCCGCTTCTTCAAACGCGCGCAAAGCGCCGATAGCGCTGAGGTCATTAATGGCCCCAACCACCAGGCGGCGGGAACGCGTGTACTGCAAATGCCGGCGTACCGCTTCAAAGCTTCTCCCCCAGTCTCCATCACCGTTCAAATGCTTGACCAGACAATTTTTCGCTTGCGGCAAAGACAAGTGCAATCCGACGAGCATTCCCGTGAGCCGCATCTGCGGCAGATTGCCCGCGCGGCGCAATTCGAGCAGAATGATTTCGTCCAACTCGGAGTGCCAGTGCTCTTTGACCCACCGGCCGAGATGGCGTCCGCCGATCAGTCCCGCCTCATAGTTGTTGGCCCCGTAATAAGTGGCTCCGGGATGCGGAATATCAATGGCGATCATGGGAATGTTCGCCTCGCGGTACTTTGCCGCAACGATTGGCGCTACGGTTTCGTCAGTTTGAAATTCGATGGCCAAATCTACTTTCTCGCGCACCAGAAGATCAGCATTGCTCTGGGCGATCTTCGGGCTGTAGCGGTTATCGAGTGAGATAAGCTCGATGCCCTCAGCCGTGGCCGCTCGCTGCAAGCTCGCGGAAACTTCCCTGGAAAATTCATAATCGGTGCCCTGGGCGGCGTAGCCCAGCCGGTAGAGTTTCTGCTTGAGCGGACGTATGTTCGATTGATAAAGGTTTTTGCCGACCTTCTCCACGATGCCGCACGTTTCTAAAGTGTGGAGCAGGCGGAAGGCCATGGTCTTCGGCAGGCCGCTTCGTTCCGCGATCTCTTTAAGCGGAAGGGCTTCTCCTACAGAACAGAATGCCGAAAGAATTTTGGAAGAATGGACAACCGATTTAACCAGATATGGATCTCGACTTCTTAAATTGGAGCTCATGAATGCGGCGAGGAGTATACCAGAAAATACCTCTTCTTGCGTTCTGCATAGCAAAATCGACATGGATTTTTCACAAATCCTTATTTTGCCCTTGCGACTGGGCTTTTATGTTTGCATGTCTTTGGTTTATAAGGATTTTTTGGCAAGATGGAACAATCACAAAAAATTTTGCAATACGAAATAATTAACGTAATCCAGAAAAACGCCTTTTCCAGCCCTCCAGACGTGTAATCTCGCTCCGCTATGGACGCTCCAGATACTGATTTGCGAACCGGGAGAAGTGCAGCGCCTGCTGACGATTTTCAGGCGGAACCAGTCCCAGGCTCGAATGGCAAACCAGGTTCCAACGGCCGTGTGAAACGTGTCTGTTTTATTTTGCAGGTAAAGCCTGAACGTCTTGAGGAATATACGCGCTGGCATAGTGCAGTATGGCCCGAGATGCTCGCTGCTTTGCGCGAGACTGGTTGGAACAACTACTCATTGTTTCTGCGAGCTGACGGTCTGCTGATCGGGTACCTGGAAACTGAAGATTTCGAACGGGCGCGAGCCGAAATCTCCAGACTCGACGTAAACAAACGATGGCAGCGCCAAATGGCCGATTTCTTCGTGCAGCCCGAGGGCTTGTTGCCAGACCAGAACATGGAATTTTTAGAAGAGATCTTTCACGTTTAATACGTTCACCGGGTTTACCTCAGCAGACGGGGTCGCCTGGACGCAGGTTGGATCAATTACCGTGACCGTGGCGACCGCTGCCCAGGCAGGTTTGGCGGTAACGGTGCACAACAATGCTGCGCTGAACACCTCCACCTTCGACAACGTGACTGTAGGACCGTAAAGTTGTATGGTGAAGGTGGGCTCCAACATTTATATAGGGCCTACCTTTCCCCGAATGCTTACGCTGAGAAGCACTGGATTTAGTCTCTGAAAATCCAAATTCATCAGGCAAAAATAATTCCCCTGCGGTTCCTAATGTGGGAAAGCTTAGATTTGCCTGTTTGTCGTATCGCTATGCGAAACGGATGGCTCGAAAGGTGTTGGTCGTCTGCCGCGCCCGCGATTGGACTGGATTAACCTCAATCCTCTTGTTATGAGTACCCTAGATTAAGGCCAACTCCCCGTTTTTTGTTCTATCTGACAAAACCTTCCCTTTTGGCCAGCAACTCGTTGACACTCATTTCTTTCCGGTGCTACATAAGCGTCCGATTGATTTGAGGAATGCCCGCACATATGAGGCTTCCCAAAAACGGGGGAGAGCATGAAGGTTTTACTGCGTTTTCGCATACTGATCGTGATTGTGTTGTTGTCTGGATTTCTAGCTGCACAAACCAACCGCGGCGGAATCTCCGGGACCGTCTTTGATAAATCTGGCGCTGTGGTAGCCGGGGCTACAGTCACAGTAACCAATCTTGGCACCAACCAAAAGAGCGTGGCCAAAACTGCTCGTAACGGCGCGTATAGCGTCCTTTCTCTCGACCCGGTGCTGTACAGTGTGACCGTCGAGGCTAAAGGATTCAAGACAGAGATCGTCGAGCAGGTTAAGGTGGATACCGCCAGCGTTGCGACGGTAAACGCAACCCTCCAGGTCGGGACATCCAACCAGGCGGTCACCGTCAGCGCCGAAACGGCGCAGATCAATACCGTATCCGGCACCACGGGCACTACCGTCACCGAGCGCGAGCTTACCGACGTACCCCTGATCAACCGCAGTGTGCTGGATCTAGCTGTGACCCAGCCCAACATAACTGGAGACGCCGGCAGCGAAGACCCCGGGCTATCGGCGAGTGCTACCGTACCGGGCTACAACTTGAGTATCAATGGAGCGCGTCCCGGCGCCAGCACCTTTCTCTCTGACGGCGTCAACAATACCGGAGTCAGCCTGGCGCGCACCATGGTCAGCTTCTCACCTGAAACGGTGCAGGAGTTTTCGGTGCAGACCTCGGCGTTTTCGGCGGAATACGGAAACACCGGCGGGGGCATCATCAACGCCACCACGAAACAGGGCACCAATCAGTTCAACGGCACAGCCCTCTGGTATGTCCGTAATCCCTATTTCGACTCCCCGAACTGGATCGCTGGCCCCACAGCCCGCAAGCCGCCCGGGCCCCAACTCAAGTACAACCAGTTTTCGCTCACCGCCGGCGGACCGGTTATTATCCCGAAGATCTATCACGGCCAGAACAAGACCTTCTGGTTTGCTGCCTATGAGCCACGCTACCGGCGCGACCTTTGTGTCAATTGCAGTGACAGCTACCAACTGTTGCCTACAGATGCAATGCGAGCGGGGGACTTCAGCAATACTGTTATGGTCAAGCAACCGAATGGCGGCGCCATCGTCAGGGTCCCGACTGCTGTTGCAGCCCAGTTTGGGTTTCAGCAGTGCACCGGTAATAACGCATGCGACCCACTAATCTACAACCATTACGTTCCGGTCCCCGGCACGAATCAGTTTCAGGCCATACTGCCGGCTCCGGCAACCTACCCGGTGTTTACGGGCAATATCATCCCGCAGAACCTTCTGGATGCGACTGCCCTTAAGGCTCTGGCGTACATTCCCAGAGCAGGAGCGTATTTTCTTGACCCCAATGGCAACATCACCAATTTCTTTAACCCGCGCACGCTCCGCCAAGATGAGACCCGGTACACGGTGCGCGTTGACCACATCTTTTCTCAGAACAACCAGATCAACGGCCGCTACACCAACCAGCCGACCGTCAAAGACCAATTTACCCCCTGCTGCCCAACCGGCGAGGGAGCTGAGTACAGTAACTCGAAGCAAGCGATGATCGCCTACACCCACGTGTTCACGCCCACGCTGTTCAACGACCTGCGTCTGAACTACACCCGCGGCCGCTTCAGCACCACAATAGGGCAGAAATACGACGTCAACACCGGCCAGAACCTCAACACCATACTGGGCCTGCCGAGCTTGACCCATGGCGGAGTCCCCTCTCTTCCCTTCATCGGCGGGCAGGGCTCCAGCAGCCAGGACGATACCGAAGAGCGCTATGGCATTACTGATATCGTCTACCTCACGCGCGGCGCCATGAACTGGAAGTTTGGGGTTGACCTTTCGCACTCGCTGCAAAACGAAACTCCGCTGTTCGATGCCATCGGCGGCAACTACGACATCCGGGCGCTGCAAACCAACAACAATGGCAGCAGCAACACCGGCACCGGCGGAGACACGATAGCCAGCTTCTTACTTGGGGTTGCAAACGCTGCAACCTTCCGTCCAGCAATCCTTCGCTATCACTACCGCTGGAACGCCGCGGCCGGTTTTGTGCAGAACGACTGGAAGGTGCGCTCCAACCTGACCCTGAATCTGGGTGTGCGTTACAACCTTGAGCTGCCCCGGACTGAACAGAATAATCTGCAAGGCGTGTTCCGTCCTGACCTGGCGCAGTCCTACCCTGTGCCGGGAGGTGCCGTCGCCGGGGTTCTTCCCGCAACTGCCGGCAATCCGACAGGGAGTATTCCGCTTGCATCCATCCTGGTGCCGCCGTTTGCCTTTGCCGGTAAGGGTGGCCGTTCGCGATACCTGTTTCCGGCCGATTACCACGACTTCGAGCCGCGATTCGGCTTCGCCTGGTCGCCCCACTTCCTCGCCTTCGGGGGACGTCAGGTAACCATCCGCGGCGGATACGGAATATCTCACCTTCCTGTATCTGGTGCTGCCCGCCTTCCTAACCCTGATTTTGGATTTCTGACAAATTACGTAGGAGCTACAGTAAATCCTGCGTACATAATGAGGCTGGGTGAGAATCCACCGGTTGTTAACCCAATTGACGTCAATCAGGCAGTCTTCAAAAACATCCCGGCAAATGGGTTGCTGTACATTCAGCCCAACGGGTTCAGTAGCCTGACTATGCCCGGATTTGCACTCTCCCCTAACCATCACTCGCCGTATTCCCAAAATTGGAACTTTACCCTGGCATGGGACGCGGGCCGGCACACGACGGTAGAGTTAGCTTATGTCGGTAACAAGGGCACGCATTTGTTTGAAGGTGGCGAAGATATCAATCCGACCAACTTCAACCTCGTTGTGAACACGCTTGATCCAGCCAACGTTAATCCCTATAGCACCACTGGCAGCAGTGGCGTTGTTGATCCGCTGGGGCGGCAGACACCGAACGGCACCAAGATATTCACGGGAACCTTATATAGTCCTTATGCTGGCTTCGCCGCTTTGATTTCTTTGTACGACGCCTCCGGCAACAGCGTCCGGCACGCCGCATATATAAATGTGATCCACCGAACCAGCAAGGGCTTGACCGTCATCTCGAACTACACCTTTGGCAAGTCCATTGACGACTCCCAGGGCGCGAGCGACAAATTTGTTCTGTCAACCGGCCAGGTTTCGGGAGAATCGGCCTTCGGCGCGCCCAGAAGCTTCGACCGGTCGGTATCAACCTTCGACCAGAAGCACAGTTTTAACACTACCGTGATTTACGATTTGCCCTTCGGGCAGGGACGCAAATTTCTCAGCAACGCATGGGCTCCGGTCAAAACTATAGTAGGCGGCTGGACAACGACTGGCATCTTCCGTATTACCAGCGGCTATCCAGCGTGGGCAACGCTGGTTGATTCGAACCAGATCGGTGATCCCGCAAATACCCATCAAATGCGCCCCAACATTGTTCCCGGTGTTCCTCTAAAGAACCCGCTTTGGAGCAGTAGTTGCCCGCTCGGCACCCAGTGCCAGCCTTTCCTGAATCCCTTGGCGTTTGAGCGTCCAGCGCTGGGGCAGTTCGGCAACGCTCCCCGCACCTTCGATGGCGTCCGCGGCCCATCGCAGCAGTACTTCGATGGTTCGATTCAGAAGAGCTTCCCGCTTGGGGGCGAGGGCAGACGCAAGCTCCAAGTCCGCATGGACCTGCTCAATGCCTTCAACCACCCGGTGTTCCGCGTTGGGCCCAATAACAACTTCACCGATTTCATGTCGGCGCCGGTTGCAACATTCATGAACTCTAATGACTATAACGGTTGGGCGATCGCAAACGGCCAGCCAACGGTTACCTCTGTGAGCTCAACCACTGGTGTGTGCAGTGGTCCAGGTGCCGCCGTATGTAACCAAATCCAAACCCTGGTGAACACCCAAAGAAGCAATGGGGTATTGCCCACGGATTTCTTCACCATGCAGCTTCCGGCAAACTTCAATGCCACGCAGCCAAACTCCTATGACATCAGAACGCTGAACGGTTATAAGTTGTGGCGCTTGCGTAACGCATATAACAACAGCTTCGGCACTCTGTTTAATCCAGGCGGAAGTTCGCGCTACATTCAGTTTGGTCTCAAGGTCTACTTCTGATTTATGGGTTGGAGATGTTTTCGTATAGCAAAGGCGTCCCTCGGGACGCCTTTGCTATTGCTGTTGCGTCGGCTTTCAACCTTATGCCTGAGATGAATTCACGTTCATGACATTCGTGCCGAGCAATTTCAATGGGCCCCCGTTTGGATGTCGAACAGCACAGCGGCAGCACAATTGAATTTCGTCTTTCACGTAACTCCTCATTAATTAATTTTGGCGCCAGCTTCGGAAATAATTGCATGTGCGCCACGAGCAATTGATTACCGCCCCTTGGGCACTATGGTATTGTAAGCGTTTACTCAAGATTGCGACTTTGGAAGTCGCCAGACTGGGTTCTTGGGCGAATCGTTTTGCTTTAGCATAAGCGCTGCTGAGATCTGTCGCTCTGCCCGGTTGAAAACTAATCTGCACGCAGGAGAGGAACAACTATGTCTCTGGTAGGCGCGGGTTTCAAGCTTACGGTTTTTTGCATCTTGCTCGTGTCATTGGTTGCACAAGCGAAGACGGTGATCACCAAACAATCCTTCAATCAACTTGACGACGGCACGCCGGTGGAGATTTACACCCTCCGCAGTGGCAAGATCGAAGCGCGCATCACCACCTATGGCGGAATTATCGTCTCTCTTCGTGTACCCGATCGTAAGGGAAATCCCGACGACGTTGTGCTCGGTTACGATTCGCTGAGTCAGTATGTAGCCAAGAATCCTTACTTTGGGGCGATCATCGGCCGGTACGGGAACCGCATTGCCCATGGCAGCTTCACCCTGGATGGCAAGACTTACTCCGTGTCCAAGAATGACGGGGGAAACTCGCTTCATGGCGGCACGCGCGGCTTTGACAAGGTGGTATGGAAGGCAAAGCCAATCAAGGATGGAATTGAGCTCACCTATGTGAGCAAAGACGGAGACCAGGGATATCCGGGGACCCTCACCGCCACCGTCCGCTACACTTTGAGCGAAGACGCGTTACACATCGAGTATTTCGCTACCACGGATAAAGCTACTGTGGTGAATCTGACGAACCACTCTTATTTCAATCTTGCCGGTCAGGGCAAGGATACGATTCTGCAGCACCAGCTCAAGATCAATGCCTCTCACTTTACACCGGTGGATTCCACTCTTATTCCCACCGGAGAGTTGAAGTCCGTTGAAGGCACGCCTTTTGACTTTCGAACATCAACTGCAATTGGTCAGAGTATTGACGCGGCTGATGATCAACTTGTGAAGGGCAAGGGCTACGATCACAACTGGGTGCTCGATAAAACTCCGGGTAAGTTCAACGAGGCCGCCGAACTCTACGAGCCCGTTACCGGTCGCGTGTTGCAGGTGCTCACCACCGAACTCGGACTGCAATTTTATTCCGGCAACTTCCTTAATGGAACCATCACCGGCAAACAGGGCCGTGTCTATCCGAAACGGTCTGGGTTGTGCCTGGAAACGCAGCACTTTCCCGACTCTCCAAACCATCCCAACTTTCCCTCGACGGAACTGAAGCCCGGAGAGCGCTATCATACGGTTACTGTACTCAAGTTCAGCACGCGTTCAGAGCCAGGCAGCAAGTAAACGGGAGAGGCGCTTACTCTATACGACGAACTCTACACCCTCTACAGCAAACTCTATTTTGCTTTCAGCGAACCGGGAAGCGGCGAGTTTGATAAGATTTTGCCGGCGCTCATCCGTGTGGCCGAGTCTGTAAATCAGGGTGCGAATGTTGCTTCGCGATAGGAATACATCCCGGCGGCAGTTTCTGAAACTGAGCGCGGTGGCGGCTGGCGGAGCGTTCTGCACACCGTTTGTTTCTGCGTGGAGTGCTCCAACTCAGGTTTCTCTCGCCCCGCCGCTCTCCGTATTTGACTATTCCCAGGTTCAGTTGCTCGAAGGTCTATTCCGCCGGCAATTCGATCATAATCACCAGGTCTTCTTAAATTTGGACGAGGACGCCCTGCTGAAACCCTTCCGCCAGCGTGCGGGACTGCCTGCTCCCGGTCCGGACATGGGCGGATGGTATGACAATTCGAGCGACTTCGATCCCAAAAAGAACTTTCATGGCTTTATTCCCGGCCACAGCTTTGGACAGTACCTCTCCGCTCTGGCCAGGGCACACGCGGTGACACGCTCCAAGGCTACCCGGGAGAAAGTACATCGCCTGGTTCTCGCCTACGCCGAGACCGTTGATCTGGCAGGCAAATTTTATGTGGATTATCATCTGCCGGCCTACACATTCGACAAAATATGCTGCGGCCTTATAGATGCCCACGAGTTTGCTGGGGACCCGCAGGCGCTTAAGGTACTGGCACGCAGCACCGACGCAGTGCTGTGGCATCTTCCTGAGAAGGCTCTCAGTCGAGACGAGCAGAAAGCCAGGCCGCATAAGGACAACGCCTACACATGGGATGAAAGCTATACGCTGCCCGAAAACTTCTTTCTTGCTTACCAGCGTAGCGGAAGCGAGCGCTATCGTGATCTGGCAATCCGCTTTCTTCACAAGGATTACTTCGATCCGCTCGCGGAAGGCCAAAATGTTCTTCCCGGCAAGCATGCTTACAGTCACGTCAACGCATTGAGCTCCGCCATGCAGGCCTACCTGGTTTTGAACGATGGGAAATATCTTCGCGCGGCGGCCAACGGTTTGCGTATGGTACAGGAACAAAGCTACGCCACCGGAGGCTGGGGGCCGAACGAGAGTTTCTTCACACCAGGCAAAGGCAAGCTGGCGGCAAGCCTGGGGGCTACACACTCGAGCTTCGAAACGCCCTGCGGCGCCTACGGCCATCTTAAGATCACGCGTTATTTGTTGCGGGTCACGCGCGACTCGCGTTACGGCGACAGCATGGAGCAGGTGCTTTACAACACCATCGCCGGCGCCAAACCTATCCTTCCTGACGGCACCAGCTTTTACTATTCCGATTACAACAACGACGGCAAGAAGGTCTACCACAAGGACAAATGGCCTTGCTGTTCGGGAACATTTCCGCAATTGACGGCCGATTACGGCATCAGTTCGTACTACCGGGCGCAGGATGGCATCTACGTGAATCTCTTCATTCCTTCCCGGATCACCTGGTCGCAGCACAAAACGCGCTGCTTACTGGAACTGAAAACCGATTATCCCAAAACCAATACCGTACAGATGGAATTGAAGCTGGCTCGCCCGGAAAGGTTCACCGTATATCTGCGCATCCCGGAGTGGGCTGGCCCGAGGACGAGGCTCTCCGTGAACGGCCGCCGTGTTGAAAACGAGATTGTGCCGGGAAAGTTTCTTGCTCTGCAGCGCCATTGGAAGAATGGCGATCGCGTCGAGTTTGAAATGGATATGCCGCTGCGCTTGCAGGCCGTCGATAGCGAGAACCCCAACCTGGTCGCATTATTGAGAGGCCCGCTTGCGCTTTTTGCGGTGGGTGATCTTCCCGGTCAGATAACGCGTGAGCAATTGCTCAGCGCCACCGCCGCGTCGCAGTCCTCCGATGATTGGGTTGTAAAGGCAGACACAGGCAGCCTTATACTCCGCCCATTCGCAGCAATTGGAGACGAGAGCTATCGCCTGTACCAGAATGTGGAGTAGGTGGCTCAGTTTGACGTAGCGCCGGCGTCTCGCCGGCTGTCGTGTGGGCATCCTGCCCACACCCCCTTTATCTTTTTAGTTACTCACACCATCCATCAAGGGACCGAGTGATACCATTCTGGCACTAAAACCTTGCTTCCCCGGAAACTACAGGTCATCATTGAGAAGCAGTTGCCAGCCACCGGTTGCCGGTTAAAACAACTGCAAAAGAACCAGGCATTCTAGAATGCGGGGTTTCATGACCCTTTAGCTCTTTGAAAATTTGTTGCGATTTGGGATTCTGAGAACTGATGACTGGAGCTGTTTTTGACCAGCAGCAAGTCCCCCGCCCTGGAACGATTTTCGCCAATAATGACGAGGGTCAGACGCGATTTTGGGCACCAGAAACACCTGCCAGCAAGTGGGGGTGGGTGGACCGCTACAATCTTCCCGAAAATCAGCGTTGATCTGCGTTCATCTGCGGCGAAAGTCTTTTGCGGTTGCTTTTGCTGAGGACTGAGGACAGACAACTGAGGACTGCCCAGCAAGTCCCCCAGCCGAGCGCCCCATCGCCCCGCCTAAGTGCAAGATTTCAGGTGACTTCAGCGAGGGCGAGGCGGCAAAAGCAGGGCAAAATGACTACCATGCAAGTACCCCGTCCCCGGACCCGCCGACGAGGCAAAAAACTGGGGACCAAAATCAAATGTCAGCGCCGCCGGTTGTATATTTAGACACCGTATGAGAATCAAGAAAACTGCCGCGCTCAGGCTGAGTTGTGTTGCCATTGCTGTTCTTGTCGCTGTTCTTGTCGCTTTTATTGTTTTTATCGGAGGCGTTGGAACGAGGGTCTGCGCCGCAGAACCAACGCCTGATGTAGAGAAGATGCCGGTTAAGGCATGTGCTGCGCTCACAGCGAATCGGACGCGTCCGGGTGCTGGGCGGCTTGATGCCAGTCAACTCGACACTGCCAGGATTCAATCGGCGCTTAACCTTTGCAGTCCGGGCAAGGCAGTTGTTCTCTTCGCCGATGGCGCGAAGACGGCGTTTGAATCGGCGCCCTTGATTTTGCCGCGTGGCGTTACGTTGTTTGTGGCGGAAGGTGCGACCCTCTATGCATCGCGCAACCCGCGCGACTACGATCTGCCGCCGGCAAAATGTGGCGAGCCGTTAACTCGCAGCGACAGTAATGTCCCTGCCTGCAAGCCATTTATCTTTGCCTATCAGGCGGCCTTCAGCGGCGTGGCCGGATCGGGAGTGATTGATGGCCAGGGCGACGCCGCTCTGGACGGCACTGCAATGGACGGACGCAAGTCGTGGTGGGAGCTGGTTCGCTTGGCTAAAAAATCCCGCAAGGCGGTCCCGGTGCCCGATCTTGTTTCCAGCTACGAGTCGCAGGGATTCCGGATGATCGACATCACCCTGCGCAATGCCGCCGGCATGCATGCTGCAATCTTCAAAACCACCGCGCTCGTGGTCGCGGGGCTTAAAGTAGATTCGCCGGAAGATTCCGCGGCCTCAGCCGGATTGCTTCTCAGCAATGCGCTCGATGCGCGCGTTACCAATACATGGATTCGCGTGCCGGCCGAAGGACTGGTCATCAAGGCGAGCATTCTTGGGGCCAGCTCGCAGGTTGATATGCATGATGTGCATCTGTTCGGCTCGGGCGGCGTTTCCATCGGTGACGACGTCTTTGGCGACGTGCATGGAGTAACGCTCGACAATGCCTCCATCGAAGGTGCCCGCACCGGCATTCACTTTAATTTGAAGGGCGGCGAAGGCGGCGCGGCGCACGATATCCACTTCAATAAAATTTGCATGCGCAACGTGGCTGAGCCTTTCGGTGTGCAACAGTCAGATGGCCAGATGGTCTCGTCCTTATCCGGCGTCAAGGGTGCCGTCAAAGACATTGATTTTCGCGATGCCGTGGTCGCGGGCATAGGTGGGCTTAACGGTGATGGCTTGAAGTCATCGCCTGGCGCAACCTGTGATGCAGCAGCATTCTCCGCTGCGCCGAAATGGGAGGTGCTCGTTGATCTCACGTCAATCGAATCTCCTGATGCGGTGGGATTCCCCTTTGCACTGAAACCGGAGGTGCTCGTTGGCCTCGGGTCGATCGAATCTCCGGGCAAAAAGAAGTCGGTGATCGTTGCCCAGAATAATGAAGATGGCGCCGGCTTTACCTCCATCCAAAAGGCGATAGACGCGCTCGCCTCGACCGGCGGCGACGTTCTGGTCAAGCCCGGCACCTATCGCGAGGTCGTCACCATCCGCAAGCCGCATGTGCATTTGCATGGAGCGGCGTCTGATCCCGCGCAGACCACCATCATCTATAACAATGGCGCCTCGACAGCCGGCGGAACTTTTAATACTGCTACAGTGTTTGTCGAAGCCGATGATGTCACGCTCGATCATCTCACTATCGCCAATGACTTTGGCGTGGATAAAGGACAAGCCGTAGCGCTGGCGGTTACCGCCGACCGGGGCATATTTAAGAATTTGCGCATACTCGGCGCGCAGGATACGCTCTTCGCCGCCAGCCGCTACTGCTATGGAGATTACGGTCCATGCCTGCCCACCCGCCAGTACTTCGCCAACTCTTATATAGAGGGTGGTGTGGATTTCATCTTCGGCGACAGCATGGCCGTCTTCGATCATTGCGAACTGCATGGCATCCCCACTGGCAACGTGATGTTCACCGCGCAAGACCGGCACACTGCCGAGCAGTCGAGCAGCGGATACGTTTTCAATAAGTGCCACCTGACCGCCGCGCCGCGTGCTGCCACGATCGCGCTGGGCCGGCCGTGGCGTCCTTATGCGACCGTCGTGTATCTGAACGCCCAAATTGATGCTCCGGTGATTCCCGCCGGATGGACGGAGTGGGTGCGCTTCGGCAAGCCCAGTCTTCCCACCGCGTTTTACGGCGAATACAACTCAACCGGTCCCGGATCCAATGCTCAGGCCCGTGAACCCTACTCGCATCAGCTCAGCACTCAAGAGGCAGAGAAGTGGCACACAAAACAATTTCTCGCCGGAGAAGATGGATGGAATCCCTTAGCGCCTTAAACTGCGACTCGAAAGTCAGCGGCCCGATTGACTTCTCTTCCCCGCAAACCTAAGATTTGTTGTCTCGACTTTCGAAGGAGGAAGAATCTATGAAACGAAGCCTGGCTACAATTCTCATTACGATTTTGTTTTTGTCTGTTGCGGTCTTCGCACAGGCCCCGCCACAAGCACCCAAACCCGGTCCCGAGCTCAAGCGGTTCGATTATTTTGTGGGCACTTGGGCCACCGAAGCTGATATGAAGCCAAGCCCTTATGGCCCGGGTGGTAAATTCACCGGCATCGACCGCACCGAATGGATGCCGGGTAATTTCTTCTTGCTCATACACTCTGATTTTAACAGCCCCATGGGACCGGGGAAGGAGCTCGCAGTAATGGGCTACAAAACCGATGACAAGGTTTACACCTACAATGCCTATAACAGCATGGGAGAAGCCGATCACTCCACGGGCACAGTCGAAGGCGATACCTGGACCTGGATGAGCAATGACAAGATAGGAGGCAAGGAAATAAAGGGCCGGTTCACTATGAAAATAGTCTCCCCAACTTCTTACACCTTCAAATACGAGATGGCGTCTGAAACTGGGGAATGGGCAACCCTCATGGAGGGCAAAGCCACCAAGAAATAGTACGCGGGCTCGGACCGGGCACAAGGGTCGGGATTACGAAAGTTGCAGCAGGTTGTGGCCATGCGGCCAAAACAGCTCTTACATCGGAGCTTAGCTCTAATTCTGCAGTGACCCAGCCCTGTGTCAGATGTAAACTGTCTTTAGAACGGAAGGGACTCCCTCATGCCGCCACAACCGAAGACGAAGTCTTCCGCTCCTCCCGAGGAGAAAGAAGAAAAAAAAGATGTTCAAGAGACAAAAGAGGTTCTTTCCGTCGTCGGCAAAAAAATGCCTGCCGAATTGAGCCAACAGCTCCGCAAGCTGGCGCATGACCTGAGCAACTCCATGGAGACCGTCATGCAGGCCTCCTACCTGCTCGGCCAGGCCAATCTTGATGAAAACAATAAAAAGTGGCTGTCCCTCATTGACCAGGCAGCTCGCGACGCCGCCCGCATCAACCGCGAAATCCGTGAATTATTGCGCATGCATAGTGAGTAGTATCGCGCAGCGCTTTTATAGAAAAATCGCAGATCAACGACCAGGAATTCCCTGGCCGCTCATCAATAAAAATCAGAGCAGCTCAAATAAAATCCGCATGTCTTGCAGGCCAGCTTGCAGCGTGAATCATGCAGCTTCGCTCCGCAATTAGGACAATACTGGCCTGGATTGACGGCGGGCTTGGCCGCCTTGAGTGTTTCCGGGAGCCGCGTCTCACTGCGCTTACCAGAACGAGGATCAGACTCTTGCATCCCGCCCATCCTACACCAACTCGAGGCGTTTGGCGCTTGTTGGATTCCGCAGGAAGCGGAAGGGGACGCAGGTTCATCAGACCCTCATCCACGCGAACTGACCACTGAGAACCGAGAACTGCTTCTAAATCAGCTTCGCATCCATCGTGATCTCCGCTTTCAACACTTTCGAAACCGGGCATCCGCTCTTGGCGTCCTGGGCGGCCTTCTCAAAGGCGGCTTTATCTACGCCGGGGATTTTGGCCGTGACATCAAGATGAACTTTGGTGATGGTAAAGCCTGATTCCAGCTTCTGCAGCGTAAGCGTGGCTTCGGTGCTGATGCTCTCCGCGGTGATGCCGGCATTGCCCAGCTGCGCGGAGAGGGCCATGGAAAAACATCCGGCATGGGCCGCGGCGATCAGCTCTTCCGGGTTGGTCCCTTTTCCATCTTCAAAACGCGTGCTGAACGAGTAGGGTGTGGCCGTCAATACTCCGCTGGCGGTGGTCAGGATTCCTTTTCCGTCCTTGAGTCCGCCCTTCCAAACTGCTCCTGCTTTTCTTTCCATAAGTCCTCTCCTTACAAGATAGGTAAGCTTTCCAACATATCATCTCAGCGCCTGATTCGTCAGCCCGAGACGGGTCAACTAAAGATTGGCACTGATTTTCTTAGATGCTGGCGAACCCCGCCTAGATTCCGCGAAGTGGGAGGTCAAAGTAGCGAAGGCCTTAAATTGATTGCTGAATGTTTCTTCAACTGAGAACTGGGAACTGTTTTCTTCTTTCTTACTTCCTCCCATTGGCCAATTGCTTCAGAGAGTTTTGGTACGGCGCTCTTGCCAGTCCGCGCTCGGTGATAATGGCGGCAATGTAGTTATTGGGCGTGACATCGAACGCCGGATTTTCCACCCCAACACCTTCAGGAGTAAGCCGCTTGCCGGCAAAGTGTGTGACCTCGGTAGCAGCGCGCTGCTCGATGGGAATCCCATCGCCATCGGGTGTGGCCAGGTCCACCGTGGACCACGGCGCTGCCACATAGAACGGAATCCCATGCTCTTTTGCCAGCACTGCAACCGTATAAGTTCCAATCTTGTTGGCTACATCGCCGTTGGCGGCAATGCGGTCGGCCCCGACTACGACAGCGCCGATCTTGCCCTGGCGCATCATCGCGCCCGCCATGTTGTCGGAGATGACGGTCGTCGGAATGCCGTCTTTATTCAGCTCCCATGCGGTCAAACGCGAGCCTTGCAGAAAGGGCCGGGTCTCATCGGCAAAGACGTGGATCTTCTTCCCCGCCTCCACCGCCGCGCGGATCACCCCCAGCGCCGTGCCATAACCGCAGGTCGCCAGAGCACCGGCGTTGCAGTGGGTCAACACGCCTCCGCTGGCCGGCATCAGGGTCGCGCCATGCTGGCCCATGGCCTGATTGGCGGCAATATCTTCTACATACATGCGTTGCGCTTCTTCGACCAGCGCCTGCTTGATCTCTGGAATGCTGAGGCTCTGCAAAGCATCAAACTTGCGCTGCATGCGTTCGATGGCCCAAAACAAGTTGACCGCTGTCGGCCGCGTGGCCGCTATGACTTTGCTGATTTCGTCCAGCTCCTGGCGCAGACCGGCATGGTCGCGGGCAGAGCTGTTCTGCACTCCCAGTGCGACCCCCATCGCCGCGGCCACTCCGATGGCCGGCGCGCCACGCACGATCATGGTGCGGATCGCGTCGGCTACCTGTTCGTAGTCGCTGCAGGTGACGTAGACTTCTTCCGTGGGCAGCTTGGTCTGATCAATAAAACGTACGCCCGCCTCTGTCCATTCCAAGGTCTTTATCATGAATCTTTGATTTTAGAACATTTACGGGATCATGACGGGCTTTCGCTAATAGGAGCGCGTCCGTTTCCGAATTGCCGACCATACGCCTACACCTCCGATGAGGAAGGGCAGCAAACACAGAAAGATCAAGAAAAAGAGCAGCAGCACCCACGCGACAATCTGTCCGCCATTCCATACATGTTCGCCATCTGTGTTCGAGTTCTGCATAATTTCTTCCTTGTCAGCCAACCGCGATGAATAAGCTGTAATTTGGACCGCCAACATTTTTCTAGAGCTCTTTCGCAGCAACCTTGCTTGGGCTGCGAGTGAATTTCTTGCGGTAATATCCAATCCAAAGAAAAATTCCTGGAATGCCGATTGCCGAAGGCCACAGCCAGCGAATGACGACCGGCAGAAAGTGAAAATTCACGGCAGAAAATGCGGACACCGTAGCGATGTAGGATCCGAGCATCCCACCCATGTGGCTGTACCACCACGCATTTCGGTCGGCCGGTGGCCGGAGGAATCGCCATATGTCGCTTCCTGAGATCAAGACACCGATTAGGCCGAACGCGAATGAAACCGCTGGAGCAGGCAGGAATTGACCCCTAAGAGGATGAATCGCCAGTGCGACTAGGCTGAGACTCCCCGCCAAGGTGAGCAGCGCGCCGATCCAATCCATAACCTCAGCACTCTGGCGTTTTCGCAGAATGCTTCGGTAACCGCGAAAGGCGAAATAGAAGCTGAAGATGGCGAGCAGTGCCAGAAAGACGATGGGCCGGTAGACGGCCATGATCATTGCGGTCGTGGCAACGACAGCCATCGTCCAGAAGTAAATCTTTCCCCAACGGCGATGCACCAGACCTCCCTTGAGCGTCAACATTGCTACTGGCGCTACGAAGAGAGCAATCATGCCGCAGGCGATGTGCAAAATGCGGACATACGGAAACCAGGTATTCATGGCCTCTTACCTCCTTCTTGTTTCGGTGTGGGTCCTTCCCGCCTTTTGTCGGCACGCTCGAGGGCGGGCAATGTTGTTTCGCTCCAAGCGAGCGCCATGCGCGAATATCGCTTGCCGTAGTCCAGCGTCATGAGCCAATAAGGCAGGCCAGGATGGTTTGCATGCTCACGATTCAGCCATTTCTCGACACGGGAATATTGTTGCAACAGCCCTCCGTGGTGGCGGCGAAATTCCTTGACATGGCGGACCATGTCCT
>Ga0210384_10000460_pt1 | contig 62352 bp, 51 predicted proteins | sample IncBWH2MmetaG_FD_160574 | JGI IMG/M metagenome (GOLD analysis project Ga0210384, IMG submission 160574) | Forest soil microbial communities from Barre Woods Harvard Forest LTER site, Petersham, Massachusetts, United States - Inc-BW-H-2-M | ecosystem: Environmental > Terrestrial > Soil >...
GTTGTCCGTCCCCGCGGAAGGTTGCGAGGCGTCGTAACGATCGTGAGCGCTCTCGGCGCCCACCACGGCCTCGAGGGCGCCGCCGGGCAAGTTGACCAGGCTGCCGCGCACGAGTGCGCTCGCCTGATCCTTGCGGCCGTGATTGGAACTGTCACTGTCCGACCAGATGCTGTGCAGCACGTCATCGCTTGCAGCGCGTCCCGTGGTGAACGGGTTCAGTGCGGCAGCCGTCGAACTTGCCGCCAACGCCGCCAGGCGTGCCGTTGGATTGATGTTCGTCATGATGCTCTGCGCGCCGCCGTTGTCTCGGACGCTCGACAGCGTCAATTCGCTCTCCCAGTCGCCGGCGAGGCCTCCTCGCGCGCCCACCAGCGCGCGCGTGAACCTGGTCTGGCGCCCGAGCCCCTGAAGCCCATTCTCGGGGCCAAGGATGGCGGTGACCTTCACGTCCACGCCGAACGGGTTGAACGGGTTGTCCGCCTTGACGGTGAGATTCGGAATACTGAGACCCACGTCCCTGGATCGCGTTCTCTCCCTCGCGAATGTGAATTCACCAAACGCGAACCACGACCCTCCAATTGCGTGCTCCCCCGTCGCATGAAAGGCCAGCGACTCGTCGCCATAGACCAGTGGATAGCCGTTGCCGTTGGCGTAGCGGTCGCAGAGATTCGCAGTGCCCGCGGTGGCTGCGAAGTCCGAGGTCTGGAGGACCTGGCCCGCCGCCAATTGCGGGATGGCCGCAAAGCTGGAGTTCAGGCCTGGCAGATTCGCGCCGGATACGCTGCTGACTGTGCCTGGCGTGCAGTTGCGCACTCGCGCGTCTCGGCCGCCGAAACGCCTGTAATCGGCGTCGACGAAGAATCCCCTCTCTGCTTCGGTCAAAGGTGTCGACCGGCTATACGAGCCCAGCACCAGGTAACTGCTGTCGGTGCTGTGGCCGCCGGTGGCCAACGAGACGCCGCCGTTACCGAAACCGCGACCAGAGCCCAGATTGGCGGAGAGGGAGATGCCGTCGATGGACTTCTTCAGGATCACGTTCACGACGCCCGCCAACGCGTCGCCGCCGTAGACGGCCGAGGAACCGACCGGAACCACCTCGACGCGCTCGATGGCCGCCATCGGGATGAGGTTCAGGTTGAAGAAGTTCGCGAGCGATGTGCCGACTGCCTCCACGCGCCGGCCGTTTATCAGCACCAGCGTGGTTCCCAATGGCAAACCACGAAGTTGCACGCTGGCCTGGCCCAGCGTGGCGCCAAAACCGCCTTCACCAGCGGAAACCGAGGCCTCATTGAGCCCCGCCAGGAACCGCTCCAGATTCGGCTGCCCGCTCCGCTCGATGTCCTTCGCGGTATAGACGTTCACCGGCGCCGGGCCCTCCGCGTTGATCCGCTTCAGGCGCGTGCCCGTGATCTCCACTCTCGTGAGCGTCGCCGTGTCGTCCTGCTGCGAGTCGACCGTCGCAACGGCGTCTCCATCGGCAGGCGCAGCTTCCGCGGACGGAGTCGATGCGCGGACGCCGCTCGCCGGTACCGCGTTCGGCGTTGCCGCCGGCCTCACCACGAAGGACGTATCGCCCGTTCTCTGCGCGCCCAGGCCCGTACCCTCCAAGGCCGCCGTGAGGGCTTCGAACGCCGTCAGTTTCCCGGACACCGCGTGCGCCATGCGACCGCGAACGACGGCGGGATCGAACAGCACCGACGTGCTCGTCTCGCGCGCGATCGCTCGAAGGGAGTCGGCCAACGACTGGGCCGGCTGCTGGATCAGGTACTGCGCAGCCGGCGTGGATTCCGCGGCGGCGCTGGCGCCGACGTGTACCAGCAGGGAGATCAGGACGGCGGGCATCAAACCCGCCAGATGGGGGCCGGGGATCGTCTTTCTGCGAATCATCTCTTGTCCTTGTTCATTTCCGATGAGTGACAAAGAGATGACGGGTTGGTCAAGGATTCGCCTCGCAGTGGATTCCCTATGGAGGGTTCATGGGCTCCAAACGTCGGCACCGTTCATGCGGGCACCCTCGCGCACGGAGTCGGCGGCGCGGTCGAATCCCGTGGAATTCAAGCGATTGGCCGACGCCGTGATCGTTCGGTTCACAGGGCCGCGGCCTTGCCGGCGGCCGCCGGCTCGACCATCACGGATACCAGCCCGCCATGCCGTCGCTGAGCAGCAGGACGGCTTTGGCCACGTGCTTTTCCACGCTGCTGATGCTCAGCCCGCGCTCCAGCGCAATCTGCTGGTAGCTCATGCCATCGATGCGATGCGCCAGGAAGACGGCGCGCGTCTTTTCCGGCAACTGGCCGATGCATTCGAGCAGGTGATCAAGGCGCTGGCGAGAAAACATGGCGTCCTCGAGCGTGGGCGCGGTGTCGACGACCACCACGTCTTCCAGCAACACCTGGTTCCCATGGCGCACGTGCGCCCTGAAGGCATCCTTCGACAGGTTGAGCGCGGTCTTCATCAAGAACGCCTCAGGCTTCTTCACGACGTTGTCGGCGCCGTAGCAGATGAGCCTGACGTAGGCCTCCTGCACGATGTCTTCCGCATCGTGCCGGGAGCGCCCAAGCTTGCGCAACGCGCATTTCACGCGCGAAAAGACGCTCGTCCACTCGTCGTCCATGTTGACCCCAGGAAGCGGGCGTCATCGGCGTTCTCAGTCGGCTGGCGTGACCGTCCGCGCGCCCGAGTCGTGTCGGGGCCTCTCCTTCACCATCTGACGCTCTCGATCCAGGCGGCTCTCCGCCCGGCGCAATGCGAGTGCGAAGAAGTCTAGGGCCGCAGCCTCGTTTTCGAAATGCCCATGACGACGAACGGCGCGAAGCAGGCCGTCACGCACGTCCCTGGCGACGGCTGCCGCGCTTGGCAGCATGGGTGGCCGCGACGACGCCAGCGCGCCCGGAAATGAACGGTCGATGGCGAGCGTCGCGACCTCGGCGTCCCGCGCGCATCCGTCGTCGAGCGGCTCCACGTGCCAGACGCGTTCGAGGCCTCGGCTCTTGAAGTCGTCCAGCATCCGCGGGAGCGCATGCGCGCCGAGGCAGAGGCCCAGCGGTTCGCACTCGCCGTCTGCGAGCCAACCGAATACCCAGAACAGGGGATGCTCCCGGATGTCTCCTGCATCGCGCACGCGGACGAGAGCGACATCAGCGATGGCCAGCGCGTAGCGCCGGCAGAGTGGTCGGCTCGAAACAGCTGTTAGGCCGCGCTCAAGATCGGTCATGGTGCACATCCTCCATCGGCTCCGATGGCGTCGCATTGCAAGGGCAGGCGTCGCGGAGAGAGCGAGACGGAATTAAAGCCAAACTTGGTTTGGTTATCAAGTACAACTTTTTCCATTCGCGGACGCGCTCGCTAGCGTTCGCGGATGACGGTAAAGGACGAGTTCAGCAAGCGCCTGCGCACGGCCATGAAGACGGCGGGAATCAAGCCGGGCGGCACCGAACTGGAGCGCGCGTTCAGCCTCGAATGGCGCGGTTCGCCGATCAGCGTGCAGACGGCCTCCAACTGGATCAACGGCAAGTACCTCCCCAGGCCGGACAAGCTGCGGGTGCTCGCCAGGGTGCTGAGGATCGACCCGCACGTCCTCATGTACGGAACGTCCGAAGCTATGACCGTCGCGGAAGGACGGCATGCGCGGGAAGACCGCACCACCTACGCCGAGCGACAGACCATCGACACCTTCCTGAGCCTGCCGACGCCTCAGCGGCTCATCGTGCGCGACGTCATCAACGCGTTCGCACTGGCTTACGGCGCCGTGGACGCGGGCAAGGAATAGCACCGGGCCTTGGTGCCGCCACGTGGCAAATCGCCAGCGGCCGAGCGCGTCGAGCCCCTCCGCGTGAACTGGGTCACGTTCGCCTCGTTGGCTTGCCGGCGGCCCCCTCGACGCGCGTAACAGCTTGTCACAAGATGGCTCATCGTCCGAAGTCGGGCGGTGTTCCATCGATATCGCGGCCTTCACGGCAGGAGGGATTCCTATGAGAAAGCTTCAGTGGCTACTCACGACGGCAGCAGCGGCCATCGCGCTGGTCGGCACGTCGGCGCACGCCGATACGCTGTGGAACTTCACCTATGCGGGCACCGGCGTCAGCGCCAGCGGCTCGTTCACCACGGTCGGCAACGGTTCGACGCCTTCGCTCGTGAATTCGATGTCGGGCACCTACACCGACGGCAGCACGAGCGGCGCCATCACGCTGATTCCCATCGCGAGCGGCACGCCCACCTACGCGCCCGATGGCCTGTACATCGCCGACAACCTGTTCGGCGGGTCGCCGCAGATCGACGTCTGGGGCCTGCTGTTCCTGGCCGGCACGCAGGAAGTCAACGTCTACACCGACCCCAGCCAGGGACTGCTGAGCACCACGTCCCACGGCGGCTACGTGTTCACCCCGATCACGTTCAACGCCGTCGCCGTTCCCGAGCCTGCGTCGGTGGCGATGCTGCTGGCCGGCCTGGGCGCGCTCGCATTCACCAGCCGGCGCAGGGCACGCGCCTGAGGCCGGCGCGCCGATTGGCGGCGCGCCCCAGCGCCGTGCGCGATCCGCGTGGTTTCGCCCGGGCGAGGCCGCGCCAACGCGGGTCCTAGGGGTGCCCGCCCCCTTCCCACGAGTGACGGTTTGTCCATAGAGTCCCGCTTGGGCCGCGACAAGCGCGGATCTCGTCAGGCACGCCGCCAGCCGGCAGGAGGGCATCCATGAACCAGCTCCAGGGATTTCTCGCGGCCGCGACGGCCGCGCTCGCGCTGACCAGCACGGCCGCACACGCCGACACGGTCTGGAACTTCACGTTTTCGGGCGTTGGCGTCAGCGCCAGCGGCTCCCTCGAGGTGGCGGGCGACGGCTCGACGCCGAGCGCCCTGCTCTCCATTTCGGGGCTGTATTCCGACCCGACCATCGCCAACGGCACGATCGACGGCTTCGTCGCGCCCGGCACCGACAGCAACTTCACCTACGACAACCTGTTCGGCGGTTCGCCGTACGTCTCGGGCAACGGCGTGCTGTTCGACGTCAACGGCGGGCAGCACGTCAACCTGTACAGCGTCGGCTCCGAATACTGGATCGCGGCCAACGAGGCCGGCGGCTCGCTGAGCGAGCAGGTCTCGTTCACGCTCATCGCCGTGCCGGAGCCGGGTGCGCTGGCCATGATGCTGGCCGGGCTCGGTGGCTTCGCGTTCGCGAGCCGCCGCAAGACGCCGCATTGACGCGCCGTCAGGCCCCCCAGGCCGCGAAGTCGGGGTTCTCGAAGCCCGGCTTGGCGTAGGCCAGCAGTTCGCCCGTCAACGTCCGCACCGCGCCGCCGGCGGCGCGCAGCACGGCGTCGCCCGCCGCCGTGTCCCACTCCATCGTGCGCCCGAAGCGCGGGTAGACGTCGGCCGCGCCCTCGGCCACCAGGCACAGCTTCAGCGACGAGCCCACCGTCCGGTGCGCGGCGATGCGCCGGCCCGCCAGCAGCGCCGTGACGGCCGCGTCGTCGCCGTGGTGCCGGCTGCCCACCACCGTCAGGCCCTCGGCGGGCGTCGCGCGCACCGCGATGGCTCGCCGGCCCGCGTGATCCTCCACCCACGCGCCCTCGCCCGCCGCGCCGGCGAACAGGCGTCCGAGCGCCGGCGCCAGCACCAGGCCCAGCACCGGCACGCCGTGGTCGACCAGCGCGATGTTGACCGTGAACTCGCCGTTGCGGTTGACGAATTCCTTGGTGCCGTCGATCGGGTCCACCAACCAGAAGCGGTTGCTCACATCCGGAATATCTCCGGCGGATGCGGCCTCCTCGCCGACGATGGGGACGTCCGGCGTCAGGCGTCGCAGGCCTTCGAAGATCACCTTCTCGGCGCACTGGTCGGCCACCGTGACCGGCGACTCGTCGCCCTTGATCTCCACGGCGAAGTCGGTCGCATAGACGCGCATCACCAGCGCGCCGGCCTCTCGAATCAGCGGAACGGCGGCGGCTAGCAGGGAAGCAAGGGGCAAGGCGCCGGCGGTCATGATGCTCATAAGGGGTATGCGGATTGCGCTCGATTATGACAAAATCGCGCCACTAAATGTTTTAGTGTCTCGATTCCTTCCGTGGCCGCCCTCACCGCCAACCTTTCGCAGCTCAATGCCCAGCGCCGCCGCGCCGTGCAGCTTCGCGTGGACGGCCGCAGCCTGACCCAGGTCCGCGCGGAGACGGGCCTGAGCGTGCCCACCATCATCAGCGCCTTCAAGGCCTTCACCAAAGGCGGCTGGCACGCGGTGGACGTCGGGACGCGCGGCCGCCCCCAGGGCGCCGGGCGCACGCTGACGCTGGCCCAGGAAGGCGAACTGGCCCTGCTGGCGCTCTATGGCACGCCCGAGGCGGCGGGACTGGCCGGCGGCCTGTGGTCGGCCGACGCCGTCGAGGCATGCGCCCGCCAGCGTTTCGCCCTGGCCCTGCATCCCCGCGCCGTGGCGCGCTGCCTGGCGCGCTGGGGCCTGACGCTGCCGGCCCTGCGCGACGCCGCCGGGCGTTCGGCCACCGGCGTCGCGTGGCTCGAAGCACAGCAGCCGGGGTCGCGCGTCCACGGCGCCGCGCGCGTCTGGTGGTGCGGCGGGCTGCCCGCGCCGGCCGCGGCCGCGGCGGGCACGTCGCGCGGCGTGCTGGTGGCCGTCGATGCGCGCGGGCAGATCGCCTGGCTGCCGGCGGCGTCGCTGGGCCTGCAGGACGCCTATGTCGACTTCTTCGCGCGCCTGCAGGCGCAGGCCGCCGGCCCGGTGGTGGCCTGGCTGTCCGGCCTGGACCTGCGTCGCGCCGCGCAACTCAACGACTGGATCGCCGCGCAGCCGCGGCTCCAGGTGCTCGCCTGCCCGATCGCGCTGGCCCGCCGCGCGCCGCCCGCCGACGAGATCGTCCAGCTGGCGCCGCCGCCGCTGGCCGCCGAACCCTTTCCCGCCGTCGCGCCTGCCCTGGCTCCATCGCCCGCAGCCGCCCGGCCTTCCATCACCTCCCGCACGTCGACAACGGACGATCCCATGACCCTCACCCACCTGCAGCGCCTGGAAGCCGAGAGCATCCACATCATGCGCGAGGTCGTCGCCGAGACCGACAACCCCGTCATGCTCTATTCGATCGGGAAGGACTCGGCCGTGATGCTGCACCTGGCCCGCAAGGCGTTCTTCCCGTCGCCGCCGCCGTTCCCGCTGCTGCACGTCGATACCACGTGGAAGTTCCGCGCGATGTACGAGCTGCGCGAGCGCATGGCCAAGGAGTCCGGCATGGAGCTCCTCGTCTACCAGAACCCCGAGGCCGCGGAGCTGGGCATCAACCCGTTCACGCACGGCTCGTCCATCCACACCGACATGTGGAAGACGCAAGGGCTGAAGCAGGCGCTGGACAAGTACAACTTCGACGCCGCGTTCGGCGGCGCGCGCCGCGACGAGGAGAAGTCGCGCGCGAAGGAACGCATCTTCTCGTTCCGCTCCGCGCAGCACCGCTGGGATCCGAAGAACCAGCGCCCCGAGCTCTGGCGCCTGTACAACGGCCGCAAGCAGAAGGGCGAGTCGATCCGCGTGTTCCCGATCTCGAACTGGACCGAGCTGGACATCTGGCAGTACATCCACCTCGAGAACATCCCCATCGTGCCGCTGTACTTCGCGGCCGAGCGTCCGGTGGTCAACCGCGACGGCACGCTGATCATGGTGGACGACGACCGCATGCCCCTGAAGGCCGGCGAGGTGCCGATGATGAAGAGCGTGCGCTTCCGCACCCTCGGCTGCTACCCGCTGTCGGGCGCGGTCGAATCGACCGCGTCCACGCTGACCGACGTGATCCAGGAGATGCTGCTGACGAAGACGTCGGAGCGCCAGGGGCGCATGATCGACCACGACTCGGCTGCCTCCATGGAAAAGAAGAAGCAGGAAGGATATTTCTGATGGCACACGTTTCCGACCTCATCTCGACCGACATCGAGAAATACCTCAAGCAGCACGAGAAGAAGAGCCTGCTGCGCTTCATCACCTGCGGCTCCGTCGACGACGGCAAGTCCACCGTCATCGGGCGCCTGCTGTACGAGTCGAAGATGCTGTTCGAGGACCAGCTCGCGGCCATCGAGAACGACTCCAAGAAGTGGGGCACGCAAGGCGGCGACATCGATTTCGCGCTGCTCGTCGACGGCCTCGCGGCCGAGCGCGAGCAGGGCATCACCATCGACGTGGCGTACCGCTTCTTCTCCACCGACCGCCGCAAGTTCATCGTCGCCGACACGCCCGGCCACGAGCAGTACACGCGCAACATGATCACCGGCGCGTCCACCGCCGACGTGGCCGTGATCCTGATCGACGCGCGCAAGGGCGTGCTCACGCAGACGCGGCGCCACAGCTACCTCGTGAGCCTGATCGGCATCCGCAAGGTGGTGCTGGCCATCAACAAGATGGACCTGGTCGACTACTCGCAGAAGGTCTTCGACAAGATCGACGAGGAGTACCGCGAGTTCGCCGCGCAGATCGGGCTGGCCGACATCACCTCGATCCCGCTGTCGGGCCTCAAGGGCGACAACATGCTGGTGGCCAGCGACAACACGCCCTGGTACCACGGCCCCACGCTGATGGGCTTCCTCGAGACCTGCGAGGTGGACGACACGCGCCTGCAGAAGGAGCCCTTCCGCATGCCGGTGCAGTGGGTCAACCGCCCCAACCTCGACTTCCGCGGATTCGCCGGCATCGTCACCAGCGGCACCGTGAAGCCGGGCGACCGCATCGTGGCTCAGCCCTCGGGCAAGGAGAGCAAGGTCGCGCGCATCGTCACGTTCAACGGCGACCTGCCCGTGGCCGTGGCCGGCCAGTCGATCACGCTGACGCTGGAAGACGAGATCGACATCTCGCGCGGCGACGTGCTGTCGCTGGCCGAGGCGCCGGCCGAAGTGGCCGACCAGTTCGAGGCCTCGCTCGTGTGGATGACCGACGAGCCGATGCTGCCGGGCCGCCCCTACCTGATGAAGATCGGCACGCAGACCGTCACCGCGTCCATCACCGAGCCGAAGTACAAGATCAACGTCAACACGATGGAGCACCTGGCCGCCAAGCAGCTGGGCGTCAACGAGATCGGCGTGGTCAACCTCGCGCTCGACCGCCAGATCGCGTTCGACGCGTACAAGGCCAACCGCGACACCGGCGGCTTCATCCTGATCAACCGGATGACCAACAACACGGTGGGCGCCGGCATGCTCAACTTCGCGCTGCGCCGCTCGCACAACCTGCGCATGCAGCACGTCGACGTCGACAAGGCCCTGCGCTCGCAGCTGAAGAGCCAGCGTCCGGCCGTGCTGTGGTTCACCGGCCTGTCGGGCGCGGGCAAGTCCACCATCGCCAACCTGGTGGAGAAGAAGCTCGCGGCCATGGGACGCCACACCTACCTGCTGGACGGCGACAACGTGCGCCACGGCCTCAACAAGGACCTGGGCTTCACCGAGGCCGACCGCGTGGAGAACATCCGCCGCGTGGCCGAGGTGGCGCGCCTGATGGTGGACGCGGGCCTGATCGTGATGACGGCGTTCATCTCGCCGTTCCGCTCCGAGCGCGCCATGGCCCGAGGCCAGATGGCCGACGGCGAGTTCATCGAGATCCACGTGAACACGCCGCTGGCGGTGGCCGAGGAACGCGACGTGAAGGGCCTGTACAAGAAGGCGCGCCGCGGCGAGATCGCCAACTTCACCGGCATCAGCTCGCCGTACGAGACGCCGGAGAACCCCGAGATCGTCGTCAACACGCACACGCAGACGGCGGAGGAGGCGGCCGACCAGATCATCGCGCGGCTGCGCGAGATCGGCGTGCTTCACTGAGGTCGCGTCGTTCGGGCGTCATCCGTCGACGTGACGCTCCGACGGCATCCTCAGGCGGCCAGCCCCCTCTGCTCGAGCGCGCGGCGGAAGCCTTCGACCACGTTGGATTCCATGCAATGGGCCTGGGCGAACGCGCGGCCGGCACGCGCGAGCTCGTCGCGACGGCCCGCATCGGCCAGCAACGCCGCGATGGCGCCGGCCAGCGCCGCGGGGTCGCCCTGCGGCACCAGCCGCGCGGTGCGGCCGTCCACCAGGTAGTCGTCCAGCCCGCGGCAGTCCGTCGAGATGATGGGCACGCCCAGGTGCATCGCCGAGACGGCCGTCACGTGCCCGCAGCGGGCCGTGGCCGAATTCATGGGCAGCACCATCGCGCGGCTGTGCTTGAGGATGTTCATCGCGTCGTCCAGCGGGATGTTGGTGCGGACCTCCACGTTGGGCGCCGGCGCGATGCCCTGCATGCTGTGGGGCGACGCGACGATCACGAGCCGCGTCGAGCTGCCGCGCACCGCCTCGACGAGCGTCGCGTAGTCGCGCGCCTGGCTGCCGATGGCGCAGACGTAGTCGCCGGCGACCAGGGGCGGATCGTCGCGACCGGCGACGTCTGGCGGGCGCACGCCCCAGTGCTGGAAGACCATGCGCTCCACCGGGATGGAGAACCAGTCCGCGTAGAACTCGCGCTCCCAGCTGGACGAGACGACGAAGCGGTCGACATGGCGGAAGGCGCGCGACATCGCGAAGCGCGTCGCGCCCGTGGGCATGTCGGTGAAGTTGAAGGAGCTCACGTCGTGGAAGTCGAGCCGGGTTCCCGAGGCGAGCAGGCCCCAGTATTCGGCCGGCCGCGGGCCGTGGCTGACCAGCACCCGCGGCCCGGAACGCGCGCGCAGGAGACGCCGGGCCTCGAGGGCGGCACGCAGGCGCGCCTCGTGCGCCCTCGCGACGGGCAGCACGCACCGCATCGACTGCGTCGACACGTGGTGCCAGTCGGGAATCCGCGACTCGAACGCCGGCTTGAGCCACTGCCAGGCCGGATCGAGCTCGCTGAGATTGACCAGGCGCAGGCCGGCCCCGCGGTCGGCCGGGGTCATGGGTGGTCGACCTCCGGAGCGGACGCATACCGCGCCTCGAGGCCGTCGATCATCCGCATGAGCGCGGCGAGGTCGATGCGGAAGCCGCCGTCCGCGTTGGCATGGCCGACGACGAAGGCGTAGCCGATGCCCATCGTGTCGCAGTAGTCCTTGAGAACGCTGACGAAGCGCTGCGGCGGCTGCAGCATCAGCGCGGCGCCGCGGCGCGACATCCACGGCAACCCGTTGCTGAGCTGGCTGCCCTCCACGCCCAGGATGATGGGCGCCTCGCGGCAGGCCTCGATCATCTCGCGCGCCGTGGCCCGCGTGGAGTCGAGCACGCGAAAGCCGCGCGCGGCGACGGCCTCGGCGACCTCGGCCTCGTTCTCCAGCTGGCGCCGCTCGCCCACCGCTCCGCGCAGCAGCATCACGCCCCTGGCCGCGGTCGGCGGCGCCAGGCGCTCCGCGATCTCCCGCATCCGCAGGAAGCGCGCCAGCTTGAAGGGGTTGTGTCCGTAGTCCTCAAGCACGACGATGCGCTTGAAGAACGCGTTCTCCGCGACGTCGGTGTTGAGCTCCAGCAGGTCGAGGTAGCCCTGCTGGCTGCCGGTGGGGCGCGCCAGCACGCTCACGGGACGGCCGATGTCGCGGGCCGCGAACACCCGCGGGAGGTCGTCCCGCATCCAGTGCCCGAAGTACTTGATGCCATAGGGCGACGAGACCAGCACCGCCTCGTCGAACTCGGCCTCGATCCCGCGCGCCACAAGGGGCAGGCGATGGGTCGAGAGCGGATAGCACATGCGGTTCGTGAACAGGTGGCCCTGCGCCAGGACAGCATTGCGGAATTCGAAGGCCATCGTAGGCGCATGCCGCTGCGGGCCGCCATGGATGGACGCCAGCTCCTCCTCCTTGGTGCGATCGGGCGAACCGCCGGTGATGCGGGCCAGTTCGCCCGCGTCGTAGATCGCGGCGGGCGAAACGGAATGGCTCTCCGGCGCGACCTGCCATGAGCGCGACGCCATCCGCGTGTACGCATTGGACAGGCCCAGGCGCGGCCTCAGCCGGCTGAGGAAGGGTGCGAAGAATGTCTGCATGGGCATGGTCAGTGACGTGGCGCCGCCGGAAGATCGAGCCGCTTCAGCAACTCGGCGAAGCGCTCGACGAAGAACGGCGCCGCGAGCGCCTCGTTCAGCTTGCGCAGCGCGTTGCCGGCCACCTTGCGGCGCAGGTCTTCATCGGCGAGATAGCGCGCGCAGACCTCCTCCAGGTCCGAGTAGTCCCACTTCACGGGCACGAAGCAGTCGTCGGGCAGGAAGATGTCCGGCATGGTGCGCAGGTGGCTCATGTCGGGCTTGACCAGCAGGCAGCCGCACAGGATCGCCTCGAAGTCGCGCCAGCACAGCTCGCCGAAGCCGAACGGGCTGACGCAGATGCGCGTGCGCAGCATCTCCTCGTAGTACTTCTCCTGGGACACGCGATCGGTGGGCGCCAGCACGCGGAATCGGCCGCCCAGGGCCTCGATCTTCTCGACCGCCATCCGGCGCATCGGCGAGATCCAGGCATCGGCGGCGGCGGGTGCGCGGGTGCCGATGTCGACATCCTTGGGCGCCGTCGACCTCACCAGCGGATTGCGGCCCAGTTCCTCGATCTTGTCGTCCAGGCCGATGTTCCAGCCCAGGTGCAGCTTCGCGATGGACGCCTGCGGCAGGCCCGGGAAGCCGGGGTTGATGTCGCGGCTGAAGTCCCAGCCGAAGTGGCGGGCCGCGTGGTCGGTCAGGTTGGTCTTGCCGATGCGCGGCTTGAGGTACTCCTGCGCATCCGCGTAGACGTGCTTCTTGACGTAGAGGTCGACGGACTCGACGAGCTGCGGCCACTGCAGGCTGGGATCGTCGTCGCCGTCGAAGTAGACCAGGGGAATGCGCAGCGCGGACGTCGCGCGGCGCAGCTCGCCGACGATGCGTTCGGCCGTGGCGGCGTCCTTCTTGAAACAAAGCTTCACGCCGACGAGGTCGAAGCGGCGCAGGCTGTCCGCGACCAGGGGCGACTCGCCGATGATGCGGTGCTGGAACGTCACGCCGAACCGGCGCGCCAGTTGCGCGGAATGGCGAACCATGGGCGCGAACTGCTGCTCGCTCGTGTACCACTGCCCGTCGCTCGCGATCAGCATGCGCAGGGGCCGGGGGCCTCTCGCGAGCAGGTGCCGCGCCGTCACCCTGGCGTGGTTCAGCGTCTCCAACGCGGGATGAAATTGCCTGATTCGAAAGGTGGGTTCTGTCGCCATGAGTCGGTCTGTTGCGGCCTTCTGGGTTCAAAGGGGAGATGCGGTCCGCATCATGGGTACGATAGCCGCCTTGAACGGCATGCCGCTTGCCGCCCGTTGCGGCCGCACCCCCTGCAGAGTCGCAGGGACGAGCCACGGTCGCACGGGCTGTTCATTTTGCATGGAGCTACCAGAATGAAATCATTGAGGATCGGCATGGCGGGCGCCGGTTTGTCGTGCGCGGTCATCGCGCGCGCGTTGGCGGAGCGCGGCCACCAGGTCGAGATCTTCGAACGCCGAAGCCACGTCGCAGGCAATTGTCATACCGAGCGGGACGCGGATTCCGGCGTGATGGTGCACGTCTACGGGCCGCACATCTTCCACACCGACGACGAGGAGGTGTGGAACTACGTGAACCGGTTCATGCAGTTCAAGCCCTACGTCAACCGCGTGAAGGCGACGACCGGCGGGCGCGTGTATTCGCTGCCGATCAACCTGCACACCATCAACCAGTTCTTCGGCAAGACGCTGCGCCCGACCGAGGCCCGCGCGTTCATCGAGAGCCAGGCCGACCTGAGCATCACGGATCCGGCCAGCTTCGAGGAACAGGCGCTGCGGTTCGTGGGCAAGGATCTGTACGAGGCGTTCTTCAAGACCTACACCCTGAAACAATGGGGCATCTCGCCCAACGAACTGCCCGCCAGCATCCTCAAGCGGCTGCCGCTGCGGTTCAACTACAACGACAACTACTTCGCGCACCGCTTCCAGGGCATGCCGGCCGACGGCTACACGGTGATGATCGAGCGCATCCTCGAGCACCCGGCCATCCAGGTGCGCCTGGCGACGGAATTCGAGCCGGCCCAGGTCGGCGAATTCGACCACGTCTTCTATTCCGGCCCGCTCGACGGCTTCTACGGCTACGACATCGGCCGGCTGCCGTACCGCACGCTCGATTTCGAGCGCTTCGACGTCGAGGGCGACTACCAGGGCTGCGCGGTGATGAACTACTGCGACGACTCGGTGCCCTGGACGCGCATCACCGAGCACAAGCACTTCGCCGAATGGGAGCAGCACGACAAGAGCGTCTGCTACCGGGAGTTCAGCCGCGCCTGCGGGCCGGACGACACGCCCTACTACCCGGTCCACCTCGTTCAGGGCGACTCGCTGCTGGATCGCTACCGTGCACGCGCCGCGGCGCAGCCCGGCGTGACGTTCGTCGGGCGCCTGGGTACCTATCGCTACATGGACATGGACGTGTCGATCCGCGCGGCCATGGACACGCTCGGCGAATGGCTCGCCAAGGACGCCGGCCGCTGACCCGAGACGCAGGGTCAATAGGCCTTGCGGTCGACGAACACCAGCTTGACGGTGCGGGCGATGATCAGCAGATCGAGGCCCAGCGTCCAGTTGCGCAGGTACTCGAGATCGAACTCGATGCGCGCGGCCATCTTCTCGAGCGTGTCGGTCTCGCCGCGCAGGCCGTTGACCTGCGCCCAGCCCGTGATGCCCGGCTTGACCTTGTGGCGCGCCATGTAGGCCTTCACCAGCTTGCGGTACTGCTCGTTGTGGGCCACGGCGTGCGGGCGCGGGCCCACGATGCTCATGCGGCCCTGCAGCACGTTGACGAACTGCGGCAGCTCGTCGAGCGAGGTCCGGCGGATGAACGCGCCCAGCGGCGTGATGCGGGAATCGTGGCGCGTGGCCTGCACCACCACCGGCCCGTTGTCGGTGGTGCGCATCGAGCGGAACTTGAAGACCTCGATGATGTCGCCGTCCAGGCCCGTGCGGCGCTGGCGGAAGATCACGGGCCCGGGCGAGCTCAGCTTCACGCCGATCGCCAGCACCAGCAGCAGCGGCGAGACCAGCAGCAGGATCAGCGAGGCCAGCACGATGTCGCTGGAGCGCTTGATGAAGCCGTTGATGCCGGTGAACGGCGCCACCATCAGGCCCACCACCGGCACGCCGCCCATGTCCTCGAGCCGGCCCTGGATCACGCTGACGCCGAAGATGTCGGGCACGAAGTGGATGGACGCCGTGGTGTTCTGCAGTTGCTCCAGCAGCGACTGGATGCGCGGCTGCGACGTGAGCGGCAGCGTGATGAACACGTCCTTGACGCCGCGCGCCTCGATGTACTCGGGCAGCCCCTTGAGCGTGCCGATCAGCACGGCGTCGGGCGGCAGGTTCACGCGGTCGGCGGAGCGGTCGTCGAAGAAGCCCAGCAGGTCGTGGCCGTATCGCTCGCGCAGGTGCAGCATCTGGGCCACGCGCATGCCCATGCGGCCCGCGCCGATGATCACCGCGGGCCGGCGCGCGTCCGGCAGCGACGCGAGGTGGCGCTGGACGGCCGTGCCGATGGCCACCAGCGCCCACTGCACCAGCGGCGTGGCGATGGCCCAGGCCATCAGCATGTCCGGGTCGAAGGACTGCAGGCTGTTGGTGGCGTAGCCCAGCAGCGCCAGCACGCTCAGCACCCAGGCCCACGACAGGATGATGTCGATGCCCACGCCCACGCCGGTGCGGCCGAAGCGGTTGACGCCGGGAAACATCAGCACCAGCAGCAGGATGGCGAGCGCCATCGCGACGCCGTCCATGCGGTAGCCGTAGATCTCGTGGCAGACGCCCAGCATGCCGGCGGCCACCAGCGGCTCGAGCAGGGAGGCGATGGTGCTCCCGATCGACGGCGGGGCACTCAGGAACTGCTTGCGGACGCTGCGCTCTTCGAACATGTCAGGACACGCGGGCGAACAAAGGCCGCGCCATGTCAGCTGGTACGGCCATAGGTATCCTCGAACCGGACGATGTCGTCCTCGCCGAGGTAGGAGCCGGACTGCACCTCGATGATCTCGAGCGGCAGCTTGCCAGGGTTCGCCAGCCGGTGGGTCTCGCCGAGCGGGATGTAGGTGCTCTGGTTCTCGGTGAGGATCGTCTTGCGGTCGCCGCAGGTGACCTCGGCCGTGCCCTGCACCACGATCCAGTGCTCCGCCCGGTGGTGGTGCATCTGCAGGCTCAGCGTGGCGCCCGGATTGACCATGATGCGCTTGACCTGGAACCGCGCGCCCGAGTCGACGCTGTCGTACCAGCCCCAGGGGCGGTGCACCTTGCGATGCAGCGCGTGCTCGGTGCGCTGGCTCTTGTCGAGGCGCGCGACGAGCTTCTTGACGTCCTGGCTGCGCTCGCGGTCGGCCACGAGCACGGCGTCGGCCGTCTCGACGATGACGACGTTGTCCAGGCCCAGCGTGGCGACGAGGCGGCCGGTGGCGTGGACCAGCGTGTTGCGGCTGTCCTCGAACATCACGTCGCCGACGCCGGAGTTGCCCGCGGCGTCCTTGGCGGCCACCTGCCAGACGGCGTCCCAGGCGCCGAGGTCGTTCCAGCCGGCGTCCAGCGACACCATGCGGATGTCGAACGCGCTGCCGGGGCAGCGCTCCATCACCGCGTAGTCCACCGACTCGGACGGCACGGCGAGGAAGGCCTCGCGCGTCGGGCGGATGAAGCGCTCGTCGGGCGTGCGCCCGCTCCAGGCGGCCTGCGTGGCGGCAAGGATGTCGGGGCGGAACTGCTCGAGCGCCTTCAGCCACACCGAGGCGCGCAGCACGAACATGCCCGAGTTCCAGGTGTAGCCGCCCTCGGCAAGGTAGCGCGCCGCGGTGGCCGCATCGGGCTTCTCGACGAACTGCGCCACCTTGTGCAGGCCCGCGCCGGCCATGCTGCGGATGTAGCCGTAGGCGGTCTCGGGGCTGGTGGGCGTGATGCCCAGGATCACGATGGCGCCGTCGGCGGCGCCGCGGACGGCCGACTGCAGCGCCGTGGTGAAGGCGGCCTGGTTGGTGACCGTCTGGTCGGCGGGCGACACCACCAGGATCGGGTCGGCGCCGTTCTCGCGCGCGGCCAGCGCCGCCAGCGTCAGCGCCGGCGCGGTGTTGCGGCCCACCGGCTCGAGGATCAAGGCGGCCGGGTCGACCTTCTGCTCGCGCAGTTGCTCCAGCGCCAGGAAGCGATGCTCGGCGTTGCCGACGATCAGCGGGGCGTCGACGGCGATGTCGGGCGCGGCCAGGCCCATCAGGCGGGCCACCGCCTGCTGGAACAGGCTGTCGTCACCACCCAGCGTCAGGAATTGTTTCGGGAACCCGGCGCGCGACAACGGCCAGAGGCGCGTGCCGCTGCCGCCGGCCATGATGACGGGTTGGATCGTGATTGACGCAGCCATGGAGACGCTTTCGGAAAAAAGGGCGGCGACACGCGCCTGGGTGTCGCCGCGGCCGCCGTGCGGCGGATCAGGCGCGTGCGTCGCCCCAGCGCAGGACGGTGCCTTCGTCGCCCGGGTACGTGGTGTTGCCGTGCCGGTCGACGCAGTAGTTCGGGGAGACGATCATATCTTCCAGCGTCTCGCCCCGGGACAGCCGCGTGTAGTCGAACAGGATGCTGCGCACGAGCTTGCTGCCCTCGCGCAACACGCAGCCGTTGCCCAGCCACGCCGGCCCCACGATGGTGGCGCCGGACTCGATCTCGCTGGACGAGCCGATGTAGACCGGGCCCGTGATGTCGACCTTGTCGAAGTCGATGCTGGTGTTCAGGCCCACCCAGACGCCGGGGCGCACCTCGCGTCCGGGCATGTCCATCTGCGCCACCTCGCCGCGCAGCACGCGCTGGCACACCGCCCAGTAGTCGGTGACGCGGCCGATGTCGATCCAGTTGAACCAGCGGCTCTGCGAGTAGAACGGCAGACCCTTCTCGGCCAGCAGCGGGAACAGCTGGCCGCCGATGTCGAACACCTGGCCGGACGGGATCAGGTCGAGCACCTGCGGCTCGAAGATGTAGATGCCGGTGCTGGCCATGCGGGACCGGGCCTGCTCGGGCGACGGCTTCTCCTGGAACTGCGTGATGCGGCCTTCGGCGTCGCTGACGACCACGCCGTAGTTCTTCACTTCCTCCAGCGGCACCTCCAGCGTGACGACGCTGGCCAGCGCCTTCTTGCTGGCGTGCTCGTGGAGCGCCGCGCCGATGTCGAGATCGATGATGGCGTCGCCGCACAGGACGATGGTGGTCTCGTCGAAGAAGCCGCTGTGATCCTGGATCTTGCGCATGCCGCCGGCCGAGCCCTTGGGGTTCGGCACGATCTCGCCGTGATCGCGCTTGCCTTCGAACGAGTAGCCGATCTCGACGCCCCAGCGGCTGCCGTTGCCGAAATAGCTTTCGATCTTCCAGTGCGAATAGGCGACGTTGATCATGATCTCCTTGACGCCGTAGCGCGCGAGATGCTCGATCAGGTATTCCAGCACCGGCTTGCCCAGGATGGGGATCATCGGCTTGGGCATGTACTTGGTCAGGGGGCGCACGCGCGTGCCCTGGCCGGCGGCAAGAATCATTGCCTTCGCCATTGCGGTTCCTTTGGTCTGATATTGAGGGGCGGTGCGGATTCCAAGCAGGAACCGCACCGGCCCGGCATCCGGTTCGCCACGCTACCGTGCCCGCGTGACAGTCGTATGGGCGATTCTCGCAGCCCGGCCGCACCGTGCTTGTAGGCCGAAACCCCGTACTGGGGCCGCCCTAGGGGAGGTCCCTGAGGCGCCCGGCCGTGGAATCCTTCGCGGAAAGCGTGGGCGCGACGCCCAGGTCGGGCCAGGCGACGCCCAAGTCCGGGTCGTCCCAGCGCACGGCGCCCTCGTCGGGCTGCGACCAGAACTCGGTGGTCTTGTAGAGGAAGTCGGCCGTCTCGGTGAGCACCAGGAACCCGTGGGCGAGGCCCGGCGGGATCCACATCTGGCGGTGGTTCTCGCCGCTGAGCTCCATGCCCACCCAGCGCCCGAACGTGGGGCTGTCGCGCCGGATGTCGACGGCCACGTCGAACACCGCGCCCGCGGTCACGCGCACCAGCTTGCCCTGGGCCTTGGGCGCCTTCTGGAAGTGCAGTCCGCGCAGCACGCCGCGCGCGGAGCGCGAATGGTTGTCCTGCACGAAGTCGACGTGATGGCCCACGGCGGCGTCGAAGGCCGACTGGTTGAAGCTCTCGAGGAAGAAGCCGCGGGCGTCGCCGAACACCTTGGGCTGCAGCACCAGGACGCCTTCGATGGCGGTGGTCTCCACTTGCATTTTCAGAAGACCCGTTCGGCGAGCAGGCGCTGCAGGTATTGCCCGTAGCCGCTCTTGGCCAGCGGGGCCGCGAGCGCCGACAGCTGCGCGTCGTCGATCCACTTCCGGCGCCAGCAGATCTCCTCGGGACAGCAGGCCTTGAGGCCCTGGCGCTTCTCCAGCGTGTGGACGAACTGGCTGGCCTCCAGCAGCGAATCGTGCGTGCCGGTGTCCAGCCACGCGTCGCCGCGGCCCAGGATCTGCACGTCCAGCTTGCCGGCCTCGAGGTAGACGCGGTTCAGGTCGGTGATCTCGAGCTCGCCGCGGGCACTCGGCTTGAGCGCCTTCGCGTGCCTGACCACGTCGGTGTCGTAGAAGTACAGGCCGGTGACGGCGTAGCGGCTCTTGGGCCTGGCGGGCTTCTCTTCCAGGCTGATCGCCTTGCCGGCGCCGTCGAATTCGACCACGCCGTAGCGCTCGGGATCGGTCACCGGGTAGGCGAAGACGGTGGCGCAGTCCGCGTTGCCGTAGGCCGCCTCGAGACGGCCGCCCAGGTCGTGGCCGTAGAAGATGTTGTCGCCCAGCACCAGGGCACTCGGCGCGCCATCCAGGAACTTCTCGCCGATCAGGAAGGCCTGCGCGAGGCCGTCGGGGCTGTCCTGCACGGCGTACTGCAGGGCGATGCCCCAGCGGCTGCCGTCGCCCAGCAGCTGCTCGAAGCGCGGCGTGTCCTGCGGCGTGCTGATGATGAGGATCTCGCGGATGCCCGCCAGCAGCAGCACGCTGAGCGGGTAGTAGATCATCGGCTTGTCGTAGACCGGGATCAACTGCTTGCTGATGGCCAGCGTGGCCGGATGCAGCCGGGTGCCGGAGCCTCCGGCGAGGATGATGCCTTTGCGGTTCACGTCAAAGTCCTTGGTGGGCGGGGAGGATCTCGGCCAGCAGTCTGCGCACGCCGGCGTCCCAGTCAGGCAGGTGCACGTCGAAGCGGTCGCGCAGCCTGCGCGTGTCCAGGCGCGAGTTGAGCGGTCGCGGCGCGGGCGTGGGATACGCGCTGGTCGGGATGGGGCGCAAGGCCTCGGCGGGCAGCGCCAGCGGGACGCCGGCGGCGCGCGCCGTCTCGATGACCAGGCGCGCGTAGCCGTGCCAGCTCGTGGCGCCGGCGGCCACCGCGTGGTACGTGCCCGCCAGCTCGGGCCGGGCGCGCGCGGCGCGCGCCATCAGCGCCGTGAGGTCGGCCAGCAGGTCGGCCCCGGTGGGCGCGCCGACCTGGTCGTCGATGACGTTCAGCTCGGTCTTCGTGGCCGCCAGGCGCAGCATCGTCCTGGCGAAGTTGCCGCCGCGCGCCGCGTACACCCAGCTGGTGCGCAGGATCAGGTGCCTGCAGCCGCTCTCGCGGATCTGCCGCTCGCCATCGAGCTTGGTGCGCCCGTAGACCGACAGCGGCCCGGTGGCGGCGTCCTCGGCGCGCGGCTGGTCGCCGCTGCCGTCGAAGACGTAGTCGGTGCTGTAGTGCACCAGCCAGGCGCCGGCCGCCGCGGCGCTGCGCGCGAGCACGCCGGGCGCGTCGGCGTTGATCGCCTGCGCGAGGCCGGGCTCCGATTCGGCCTTGTCGACGGCCGTGTGGGCGGCGGCGTTGACGATCAGGTCGGGCCGGACGGCCTCCACCGTGGCCGCCAGCGCGGCGGGCTTCGAGAAGTCGGCCGCGAGGTCGCGGCTCTGGAAGTCGAGCGCCAGCACCTCGCCGAGCGGCTGCAGCGAGCGTTGCAGCTCCCAGCCGACCTGGCCGTCGCATCCGAGCAGGAGGATCTTCATGCCGTGTACTGGGTGCTGACCCACTCGCGGTAGGCGCCGCTCTGCACGCCCTGCACCCACTCGGTGTTCGCGAGGTACCACTCCACCGTCTTGCGCAGGCCCGTCTCGAAGGTCTCCTTCGGCTGCCAGCCCAGCTCGGTGCAGAGCTTGGTGGCGTCGATCGCATAGCGCCGGTCGTGGCCCGGCCGATCCTTGACGAAGGTGATCAGGCGGTGGCGCGGGCCGGCGGCGTCCGGGCGCAGTTCGTCGAGCAGCGCGCAGATGCCGCGCACGATGTCTATGTTGGTCTTCTCGTTGAGACCGCCCACGTTGTAGGTCTCGCCCACGCGGCCGTCGGCCAGCACGGTGCGGATGGCCGCGCAGTGGTCCTTCACGTAGAGCCAGTCGCGCACGTTCAGCCCGTCGCCGTACACGGGCAGCGTCTTGCCGGCCAGCGCGTTGACGATGACCAGCGGGATCAGCTTCTCGGGGAAGTGCAGCGGGCCGTAGTTGTTCGAGCAGTTGGTGGTGAGCGTGGGCAGGCCGTAGGTGTGGTGCCAGGCGCGCACGAGGTGGTCGCTGGCCGCCTTGCTGGCCGAGTACGGGCTGTTCGGCTCGTACGGATGCGTCTCGGCGAACGGCGCCGCGTCGGCCGTCAGCGAGCCATAGACCTCGTCGGTGCTCACGTGCAGGAAGCGGAACGACGCCTTGTCCTCGCCTTCGAGCGTGGCGTGGAAGCCGCGTGCCGCCTCGAGCAGGTTGAACGTGCCCTCGATGTTGGTCTTGAGGAACGCGCCCGGCCCCAGGATCGACCGGTCGACATGGCTCTCGGCCGCGAAGTTGACGATGGCGCGCGGGCGGTGGTTGCGCAGGATCGCGTCGACCAGGTTGCGGTCGCCGATGTCGCCGTGCTGGAACACATGGCGTGGATCGCCCTGCAGCGGCTCGAGGTTGGCGAGGTTGCCGGCGTAGGTGAGCGCGTCGAGGTTGATGACGTGCTCGTCGTGGTTCTCGAGCCAGTCGAGGACGAAGTTGCTGCCGATGAAGCCGGCGCCGCCGGTGACGAGGATCATGAGGTTTCCTTCTTGCGCGCCTCGAGTCGAGGCTGCAGTTCCGCACCGCTCAGGTGCGGCCGTAGTATCGCTTGAACCATTCGACGAACCGCCCGATCCCCGCGCTCAAGGGCGTCTTCGGGGAGACGCCGGTCCAGGCCGCCAGGGCGGACACGTCCGCGTGCGTCGCCACGACGTCGCCGGGCTGCATGGGCTTGAAGACCTTGATCGCCGCGACACCGAGCGCGCGCTCGAGGGTCGCTATGAATTCTCCAAGCGCCACCGGATCCTGGTTGCCGATGTTGAACACGCGGTAAGGCGCCCGCGAGCTGCCCGGATTCGGGGCCAGGGGCTCGAAATCCGGATCGGCCGTCGCGGGCTTGTCGAGGACGGCGACCACCCCGTCGACGATGTCGTCGATGTAGGTGAAGTCACGCATCATCTTGCCGTCGTTGAACACGGCAATCGGCGTGCCGTCGAGCATGTCGCGCGTGAACGAGAAGTAGGCCATGTCGGGGCGGCCCCAAGGTCCGTAGACCGTGAAGAAGCGCAGGCCGGTCGTCGGGATGCCGTACAGGTGGCTGTACGTGTGGGCCATCAGCTCGTTGGCCTTCTTCGTGGCGGCGTACAGGCTCACCGGGTGGTCGACGCTGTCGCCCTCCGAGAACGGCATCTTGGCGTTGCCGCCGTAGACGCTGGAGCTGCTCGCGTAGACCAGGTGCCGCACCGGGTGGTGCCGGCAGGCCTCGAGCACGTTGAGGAACCCGGCGAGGTTGGACTCGCCGTAGGCCAGCGGATTCTCGATGGAGTAGCGCACGCCGGCCTGGGCGGCCAGATGCACCACGGCGTCGAACCGCTCGCTCGCGAACAGGGCGTCCAGCGCCGGGCCGTCGACGACGTCGAGCGGCACGAACCGGAATGCTTCCAGCGGCGCGAGCTGCGCCAGGCGGGCGCGCTTGAGCGACGGGTCGTAGTAGGCGTTCAGGTTGTCGATGCCCACCACGCGGTCGCCGCGCGCTGCGAGCCGCTGCACCACGTGCATGCCGATGAAGCCGGCGGCTCCGGTGACCAGGATCTTCATCGTGGTTCCCACCTGCTCAGAGGCGCCAGACACGCAGTCCGTTCGATTCGAGCTCGGCACGCGAGAACGCCGCCTTCACGTCGATGAAGCAGGCTCCGGGGGCCAGGCGCGCGGTGATGCGATCCATGCCGAGGGCCCGGTATTCGCGGTGAGCGACGGCCGCGACGATGGCGTCGGCGCGCGGCAGGTCGTCCCAGGCCGTGAGTTCGACGCCGTACTCGTGGCGGGCCTCCACGCCGTCGGCCTGCGGGTCGTGCACGAACACCTCCACGCCGTAGGACTTCAGCTCGTTGATGATGTCGACGACCTTGCTGTTGCGCAGGTCGGCGCAGTCTTCCTTGAACGTCAGGCCCAGCACGGTGACCTTCGCGCCCTTGATGGCGCTGCCCGCGGCGATCATCTGCTTGATGGTCTGCTCGGCGATGAACTTGCCCATGCCGTCGTTGATGCGGCGGCCCGCCAGGATCACCTGCGGGTGGTAGCCCAGCGTGTCGGCCTTGTGCGTGAGGTAGTACGGGTCGACGCCGATGCAGTGGCCGCCGACCAGGCCCGGCTTGAACTTCAGGAAGTTCCACTTCGTGCCGGCGGCCTCGAGCACCTCGGACGTGTCGATGCCCACCTTGTCGAAGATGATGGCCAGCTCGTTCATCAGCGCGATGTTCAGGTCGCGCTGCGTGTTCTCGATGACCTTGCAGGCCTCGGCCGCCTTGATGCTGGAGCAGCGGTGCACGCCCGGCTTGACGATGCGTTCGTACAGCGAGGCCACGCGCTCGAGCGTCTCCGGCGTGTCGCCTGACACCACCTTGATGACGTTCGTGAGCATGTGCTCGCGGTCGCCCGGGTTGATGCGCTCGGGGCTGTAGCCGACGAAGAAATCCTTCTTCCACTTGCGGCCCGAGTTGCGCTCCAGCTCGGGAATGCAGATCTCCTCCGTCGCGCCGGGATAGACCGTCGATTCGTAGATGACGATCGCGCCCGGCTTCAGGTGCGGGCCGATCGCGCTGCTCGCGCCGATCAGCGGCCCGAAGTCGGGGCTCTTGGCGATGTCGACCGGCGTGGGCACCGCCACGATGACGATGTCGGCCTGGTCCAGGTCGCGCGCGTCGGACGTGTACTCGGCATGCGTGGCCGAGCGCATGTCGGCATCGGGGATCTCGCGCGACGGATCGGTGCCGGCGCGGCACTTGGCGACCTTGTCGACCGCGATGTCGAAGCCGATCGTGCGGCCGAGCTTGCCGAATTCAACGACGAGGGGCAGGCCGACATAGCCCAGGCCGACGACAGCGACGACGGTCATTTAGCGAACTCCCTGAAGAGGATTAGTCGAACTTGATGGAGGCCGAACACTGGAGGTAGTTGTCGGTGTACGAATTCGCGAACTTCGGCACGCTCAGGGCCGAATCGGCGTGGCGGGTCTCGCGGCCGCCGCCGCAGCCCAGGTCGGTGGTGCGGGTGGGCTGGAAGTGCGCGCTCAGGAACAGGCGCAGCGTGCGGGTGTCGCCGTTGACCACGCTGGTGACCGCGCCGTTGAGCACCCGGACGTCGGCGTACCTGCGTTGCGTGTAGTCGGCGCTGGCGTCCAGGCTGGTCTTGGCGGTGAGCGCGTACACCACCTCGAGGTGGCCCACGTTGTTGACCGAGGTACCGTTCAGGTTGTTGGCGTTGACGACGCCCACGTTGGTCGCGGCGGTCGACGCGTCCGCGTCCGAGCTGCGGCGCAGGCCGACGTTGACCGTGAAGTGCGACGGCGGCGTCCACGCCCAGTTCAGCGAGCCGTTGACGAAGTGCCGGGCGTTGGCCAGCGCCTGGTTGTCTTCCGACGTGTAGCCCACGCTGGCCTGCAGGGCGCTGTTGCCGCTGGCCTGCCACTTGCTGTTGAGGTTGAACGAGCGGGTGCTGAACCGGGCGACGCCCTGGGTGGTCGCGCTCGTCTGCGCATGCGGGTATTCGCCGTGCACGTAGGTGCCGTTCAGGCCGAACGACAGGTCCGGGCTGCTGGCGTAGCGCGTGCCCAGGTTGCCGGACCACTGCCGTTCATCGCTCGCATCGAACGTTGAGTTCGAGAACCGGCGGTCGTTGGCATCGGCGCCGCCGGAGATCGACCAGCGCGATTCGCCGCCGAGGGTCACGCGGGCGAAGGCGTGGCGGTCGGTCTGCAGGTTGTGCGCGGTGGTGCCGGTCGAGCCCGGAATTTCGGTGCTCTCGCCGGCGATGTACTGGCGGCGCTGGGTGTCGGCGCCAAAGGAGCCGGACAGGTCGCCGACGGTGCTCCAGTCGAACTGCGCGGCCCCCTGGTAACCGGTCGAGTTGAGCGCGTGCGTGCGCTTGTAGCGGTTGAAGTCCACCGCCGCCGTGGCCACGAGCGCGTCGCGCCCGATCGCCTGGTTGAGCGCGGCGTTGAACTCCGTGGTCGAGATCCAGTCGGCCACGCGCTGTTCGTCGAGCGAGTGGCCTATGTTGCTCTGGTGCTGCAGGTTCTCGCTGGCGCCGAAGGAGAAGGGCTCCAGTGCGGCATGGGCGTTCCCGGCCAGCAGGCCAAGGCACAGGGGCGACAGCATCGCCAGGTGGTTTTTTTTCATGTGGTTCTCCTGCCGTTCGTTGACGGCGTCCCGATCATCGTGTCAAGGGTGCGGCCGAGCCATCGAACGGGTCCTTGTACAGGCCCAGCCGATCCATCAGCATCCACCAGAGGAATTTGGAACTTCGTACGTAGCGCATCAGGTACCGACCCGGTTCCGTCCAGACCCGGTAGGTCCATTCGAGGCCAAGGCGCCGCAGCACGACTGGCGCGCGCCTGACCTCCCCCGCCTCGTAGTCGATCGTGGCGCCGATCCCCATCATCACCCGGACTTGCGGCAAACGATGGCGGACGCTGGAGATCCAGATCTCCTGCTTGGGCGCGCCCAGCCCGACCAGGAGCACGTTAGCGCCACTGGCCTCGATCATCTTCAACACCGCATCCACTTCCGTCGGATCGTTCACGAAATTCATCGACGGCCCGTGGGCGCCCACGACCAGCTCGCGCCCCGCCTTGCGGTTCATGGCCTCGCGGGCGCGCTGCGCGACGCCGGGCCGCGCGCCCAGCAGGAAGATGCGGGTCGCGGGATCGGCCGCCTGGCGGGCGCAGAACGCCGGCACGATGTCGGAGCCCGGCAGGCGGTTCGCGACCGTGCGCCCCTGGGCCCGCAGGGCGAGGCGAACGTAGTGGCTGTCGACGGTGATGATGTCCGCGGCGCGGTACGCGCGCACGAAATCCGCGTTGTACTGCAGGTGGTAGAGGTGGTCCGGGTTGACCGTGAACACGACGCCGCCGGCGGTGCCCAGGCGGTTCAACAGGTCGTCCATCGACAAGTCGTCGGCCCAGACGTTCAACAGGGGTTGCCGCCGCCACGGCAAACGGGTTTCAGTCATGGAATCGAATGCAGGGAATGGACGGGGCCGCGTGGCGCGATGAGGGATTCGGATGCGGCTTCATGGTCAGGTTTCTACCCGTCGGACGCGACCGGCATTCACATTTTTTCAACGACTATGTAACGCCATTTTGCCATGCAGCATCGAGCAGGAATGTGGCGCCGCCCCCCAAATGCGGGGTGAAAGCGCCCGCATCCCCTAACGACGATCCGTCCTGATCCAGGCCCGCTGGCGCCGGAACACGAAGCGGACATAGAGCGGGATCTTGACGAGGATGTACCAGGGCACGGCAAGCAGTTCGCCCAGGCTGACGAGATCCCGGCCGCGACCGTGCCAGCCGATCAGCATCACGACGAAGAACACTGCCGGCAAGACCGATGCCAGGGCGACGAGCGCGCCGGGAGCCCCGACGGCCCAGGCCAGCACCGACAACGTCCAGTCCAGCGCGAGCAGGCCGCCGAAGAGCGCCAGCGGCGGCACCGCCAGGTCCAGCGCCATTCCCAGCAGCTTGCCGTCGCGACGCGCGGCGGCCGCGACGACCATGCGGGGAACCTCGCGCAGGATCATCTCGAGGTGGCCGTGCTCCCAGCGGGTGCGCTGGGTCGCCGACGCGGCGCTCGTGTCGGGAAACTGGCTCGTGACGAGCGCCCCGCGGCAGAACACGGGCGGGCGGCCGGTGCGGGCCAGGTCGATGCCCAGCTTCATGTCCTCCACGATGGAGGCGTTGGCCAGGGGGGCGTCGCGCAGCATGTCCCAGCCGAACGCCATGCCGGTGCCCATCAGCTGGCACGGCAGGCCCAGCCGGTGCCAGCCCGAAGGACGCACCGCATTGCGCACGCGCCACGCGAACTGCGCGAGGCGGCGCCCGACGCCCGCGTCGGCCGGCGCCAGCATCAGGTACAGCGCCTGCACCGGCCGGCCGGTACGTTGCAGTTCCGCCAGGAGCGCGTCCAGCGCGCCCGGCGCCAGCTCGCAATCGGCATCGACGATCACCACCGCCGCGGGCGGATCCCGGCGCAGGTGCTCCATGCCGAAGGCGAGCGCGAAGCCCTTGCCGCGCGCGTCGTGGAATCGCTCGATCACTTCGGCGCCGGCGGCGCGCGCGCAGTCCGCGGTCGCGTCGTCGCAGTTGTCGGCCACCACCAGCAGGCGATCGCCCGGGGCCAGTTGCGGCTGCAGCAGCGCCAGGGTGCGCGCGATGCCGGATTCCTCGTTGTGCGCGGGAACCAGGATGGCCGCGTTGCCGGAGGATCCATCACGGCGCGCTGGCGGCGCTGCCGGCGCCCGCGCGGCCAGCACGTCGGCGAGGATCTGCAGCGCGAGGACGACGACCGGCAGCAACAGCAGCAGCGCGAGCGCCAGGACGCCGCCGGCCAACGCTTGCGCAAGGTGGGTTCCGATGGCGCTCACGGCCGCGATCCTTCGATGGCGTCGCCGAAAAGACGCTTCAGGCGGGCCGCCTCGACATCGACGAGGTGGCGCCCGAGCACGCGCGCGCGCGCCGCGCGCCCCATCGCCAGCAGGCGCGGCGGTTCGGCCCGCAGGCATTCCTGCATCGCGCCGGCCAGGGCGTCAACGTCGCCCGCGGGGACCAGCCACCCATCGGCGCCATCGCGGACAAGCTCGGGGATGCCCGCGATGAACGTGCTGACGACCGGCCGACCGAGTGCCATGGCCTCCATGATGACGACCGGCAATCCTTCGGCGAAGCTGGGAAGCACCAGCGCGCGGGCGGCCAGGAGCTCATCGCGCACCTGGGCGCTGCCGATCCAGCCGGTGATGCGCACGTGCGCCTCGATGCCCAGGTCGCGGACGGAGGCTTCGATCTCCTCGCGCAACTCTCCATCGCCCGCCAGTACCAGCTTCAGCGCGATGCCCCGGCGGATCAGTTGGGCCGCGGCCTGCACGAGGAGCAGCTGGCCTTTCTGCTCGCACAGCCGGCCCACGCAGACCAGCGTGTCGTTCGCATTGGCCGCCAGGTCCTGTTCAGCCGCGAAGAATGCCGCATCGATGCCGCAATGCACCACCTGCACCTTGGGCCATTGCCCGGCCGGAACCCAGCGGCACAGCTGGCTGCGGCCATACGAGCTGATCGCCACCACGAACGAAGACGAGTCGACCTTGCGAGCGAGCGCCAGCGCTTCCGGCTTGTCGAACTCTTCAGGGCCATGGGCCGTGAAGCTGAAGGTCGGGCCCCCGAGCGCGCGCGCGAGCATCGCGACTTCGGCGGAATTGGTTCCGAAATGGGCGTGCAGATGGGCAACGCCCGCCCTTCGCATCCAGTTCACGAGACGGCACGCCTCCGCCAACGACGCCAGATGCCGGAACAGGCCCCGGTCGGAGCCTCGCGACATGGCCCAGGCCGCCCGGAACCCCGACCAGGCTGCGCCCGGGTTGCCGGCCAGGAAGCCGAGCGCCTCGATCGACAACGCAGCAAGGCTTCCCTTCAGGACGTAGTCCGTGCGCTCGCGCTCCTGCGCGTCTTCGGCGTCCGTGACCTCCGCATCCCATCCCCGCAACGCGAACCGCACGACGCGGACGCCCTGGCGCTCGAGCGCCGCGATCTCCCGCCTGATGAAGGTGTGGCTGACCTTGGGATACTGGTTGACGAAATAGGCGACGGCGTAGCTCATGAAAGGGCCGCTCGAGTTGGGTCGTGCGGGCCGAGGCCCGGCGAGGGATGGCCCGCGTTCATTTGTACTCGATCAATGCGCCCGCGCGCCCGGACGCACGGGCAAGCAGGAACTTGATCGCGCCCTGCGCCTCCGGAAAGCGGCCCAGTACCAGGAAGAAGGCGTGCCGCCAGGGCACCGGGCCGCCTTGGGCGGCGAACCGCCGGCCCAGGCGAAGCCACTGTGCAGGATAGACGAGAAGCAGCGCGGCGGCCGCGGGCAGGAAGCAGCTCGCCAGCACACTCGCGACGGGCAGCACGGCTCCCCACGCGAGCGCGCGCCGGGTTTCGCGAACGAAGTGGCGTTCCGGGGCCGCGCCGTGCAGATGGGCGCCCTCCGCGAACGCATAGCCGGATCGCATCGTGCGCCGCCACCACTGGGAGAACCGCACGATGGCGGCGTCGTGCCAGGTCATGTCGGCGTCCATGCGCCAGATGCTGCCACCGGCCGCCCGCAGGCGCACGCAGAGTTCGGGCTCTTCGCCGGCGATCAGGCTGTCGCGATATCCGCCCGCACGAACGATCGCCTCGACCCGGAACAGCGCATCGCCGCCGATGGCCTTCGCCTCGCCGACCGGCGTGTTCCATTCGATGTCGCACAACTGGTTGTAGACGGTCGCCTCCGGGTGGCGCTCGCGGCGGCGCCCCGCCACCGCCACGACGTCCGGATGCGCGTCGAGGAACGCCGAGGCTCTGGGCAGCCACCCAGGGTCCAGCTCGCAATCGCCGTCGATGAACTGCACCCGTTCGAGCTCGGGAACGGCCGCCAGCATCTCGCGCAGGCCGGCGTTGCGCGCCCGCGCCGCCGTGAATGGCTTGTCCATGTCGAGCCTTACGACCCGCGCGCCGAGCTGCATGGCGAGTTCCGCCGAGCCGTCGGTGGACCCGGAATCGACGTAGACGCGGCGCGGGCCCAGCACGGCGCAGGACGCCAGGCAGCGCCTGAGGCGCTCGCCCTCGTTGCGGCCGATGACGACCGCGCCCAGGGACGGGGCGATCCCGGAGCCTTCGCCGGTGCTCATGGCAGAGGCTGGGCGGGGGGTCGCGGCTGGAATCGGCCCAGGACATGGCCCCGCGGCTCGCCACGATAAGGCGTCAGGTCGATGCTGTTGCGATCCTTGCCGGGCATCGCGAGCCAGGCGGCCGGAAGGGCGACGCTCAAGGTGAGCAGCAACGGCAGCAAGTCGAACGTGGACGTGGTGAAGATGGCGAACAGCAGGGCCAGGACGAGCGCGACCATGGAGACCGCGAAACGGCTGCCCGGCTCCCGTATCCCCGTCGCGTCGCGCCGGATGGCGTTCAACAGCCGATGCACCACGATCACGAACGGCAAAAGGTAGAGGGCCAGGCCCGTGACCCCGGCGCCGAGCATGATCGCCACGTAGCTGTTCACGATGTCGACGATGCCTTCGCCCTGTCGGAGCGACTGCAATTGCGATGCATAGTTCGGCACGCCCAGCCACGGGCTCTGCTTGATGAGCGCGAGCGAGGTGGAGAGCAGTTGGCGCCGGTAGTCGATCGTGGAAAGGTCCGATCCCGTGGTGCCGAACAGGGCTCCCAGGGCGGCGACCACCGCGCTGTCGGCCCCCGTGGCGATCGCCACCATGCCAAGCAGCAGCACCAGCAGCAGAAGCACCCTGAACACGCTCGCGGACATGCGTCCCAGCACGATCACCACAAGCAGCATGGCGCCGGCCGCGAGCCAGGGTCCGCGCGACCACGTTCCCACAAGCGCGACGAACATCGCGGCGAACAGCAGGAAGACCGATTGCCGGCGCCACTGGTCGCCGCGAAGCCAGATCAGCAGGCCGATGCCCGTCATCAGCAGGATCGCGAAGTTGATCGGCACCTGCGCCGCGGCCTGGACGCGCACGAAGCCGCCGCGCGACAGGACGTAGGTCAGCTGCCATGTGACGTCATAGATGGTCTGCAGCCCCGAATACAGGTTCCGCTGGGTCAGGATCTCGATGATGCCGACGGACGCCGCGAAGGCGATGCCGATCATCAGGTGCGTGACGATGAAGCGCAGCGCCGGCAGCGTGCGCACGCCCCGGGTGATGACGTAGTAAGGCAACAGGGTATCGAGGCTGGCCTCGAGGAGCGATCGCAGGATCGAGGTTCCGGTGGACGACGGTGCGGCCAGCGCGATCCTCAGCAGCTGATAGCCGACCAGGCCCGCGTCGATCCAGAACAGGCCGTGCCGCTTGTGATCGCTGCGCTCGAGCATGAGCTTCATCGCCGGAACCACGAGCAGCGCCAGCGCGAGCACCCGGAAGTGAGTGAGGGTGAGCAGGTATCCGACGTTGCCCAGGCCGAGCTTGAGCTCGATCGGCGGCAGCACCACCGCCAGCATGGCGAAGAGGCTGATGTTGCCGACCACGCCGCTTCGCATCGAGCCCGCGCGCAGGACCGCGATGACGGCGATCGCGATGCAGAACAAGGGCGGGAACTTGCACAGGAAGGTGGCGCAGGTCACCAGCGCGATGCTGGTCCACGCACGCCAGTAGTCCTCGCTGGACAGGAGCGTGTCGAATGCGCGCCTGAACAGATAGGCGCCGATCCCTCCCGCGATCAGCGCGGCGAAGAGAAGCTTGATGGCATAGATCACGTTCTGCTCGCTCTCGGAAGTGGTGCGCGGAAAAAGGGGGGGCGTCGTCGGCACGCGATGCCGGCTTCGCCGCGCCTCCACGATATGCCGCCGGGAACGTGCATCGCAGCCATGCCGATCAGGCGAACCGGTGCGGGAACAGGAGATGGATGCACAGCGACAGCACCCACCCCGCGCCCAGCCCCACGACGATCGCCGGCACAAGCGCTGCCTCCGCGCGCAGCGTCAGGATGCCGCGCCTGGACTTGAACCATATCGCGAGCGGCCACGCCGCGAATTGGGAAAGGGCGATCCCGACGACCGCGCCGCGCATCGCGCCGACATGCTGCCCGACGTACAGGCCGATGGCCAGGAAGACCAGGCGAAGGAAGTTGGCGAACGTCATGTACTTGGGTGTACCGACCGCCTGGTAGCACTGCTCGACGATCTGGTAGCGCAGGCCGATGGTGCCGACGGCCAGGATCGACATCATCCACCCGGCTTCGCGATAGCGCGGGTCGTACAACAGGCCGATGAGCGCGGGGCCGGCGGTGATGAGCGCCGCGGCCGCGAAGGTGACGGTGAGGTCGTAGCCGATCTGGAATCGCTCCATCACGCTTGCGAGCGCATGCGGGCGCTCGCGGTGCACTTCGGACAGGGCCGGGTACGCGACGCTGTTGGCCAGCGTCGAGGCCAGCCCCTGCAGCACGTTGAGGATGGACAGCGCGATGGCGTAGATGCCGAACGCCCGGCTGTCGATAGTGCCCCCCAGGAACAGCCGGTCGCCGTTCGATCCGAGGAACGTGAGGATCGACGACAGGAAGATCCACTTGGCGTGGCCCATCAGCTCCGAGACGGCGGATCGATCGAGCTGGAAGCGCTCGCGATGTCCGTCGAGCACCAGGTGGCCGGTGACGCATCGCACCAGCGACGCCGTGACGCTGCCCACGACCAGCGCCCAGTACGACCGCGTCAGCAAGGACACGCAGATCATGGCGACGGCGGCCATCAGCTGCGAGAAGAGGTCGATGCGGGTGAGCGTGTGCATCCGCATCGCGCGATGTGCGATCCCCATGCGGATCGAGTCGAACGCGTAGATCGCCGGCATGAGCGCGAAGGCGGCCATCACCCACGGCAGCCGCGAGTCGCCGTAGACGCTGCCCGGCTTCGCGAGATGGAAATGGATGACGAGCGCGGAGCCCAGCGCGAGCACCAGGCAGCCCAGCACGAGGCCATAGCTGCGGATGACCTGGATCGTCCAGGCCGTATTGAGCATCGCGGGATCCTCGCCGCGCTTCGACTGGACGATGCTGCGGCTGATTCCCAGGTCGCTGAACAGGCCCAACGCCATCGTGAGCACGCTCACGGCCGACATCAGGCCGAACGCGTCCGGCGCCAGCAATCGCGTCAGGACGACGCTCGTGCCCAGGCGCACGACCTGCGAAACCAGTTGCCCGCCGACGATCCAGGAGCCCGCCTTGAGGATTCGTCCCTTCAGTGCGCCTCGTCCGAGTTGTTCTTTCGCGATCGCGGTCATGCTTTCTTCTCTCGCCTCGGCCGCACCGTCGCCGGCACGCCCACGGCGATGCAGCCGTCGGGGACATCGCACAGGACGACCGCGTTCGCGCCTATCAGGACGTCATTGCCGATCCGGATCGCGCCCAGGATCTTGGCGCCCGCTCCGATGTCGACGCGGTCTCCGAGGACCGGGGCGACGGGTTGATCGACATGGCGCAGGCCGATGACGACGTCGTTGCGGAGCCTGCAATCGCGGCCCAGCTTCGCATAGCCGCTCACGATCACGCCGCCGAAATGGTCGATCACCAGGCCCGGCCCGATCTCCACCTCGCACGGCAGCTCGATGCCGGCAACGACCTGCACCCACTTGAACAGCACGTGGTACAGGAACGAAAAGGGCATGCGCAGCCAGCGCCAGCGGATCCCGTAGCGCCAGCGGCCGAACCGGTAGACCACCAGCGCCCAGAAGCCCTGGGCGCCCAGGCTCCGGCCATGCGCCTCGAAATCGGCGCGGATGTTGGGGAAGAACGGTGTCATCGCGTGGGCCTGGTTCCGGCGACGGTGCGCGCGAGCAGGCGCAGCGTCAGGCCAATGCGGCGGACAGCCGCGCCGGCCGGGATGCCGCTCCGCCTGAGCAGCTTGCGAGTGAGCAGGATCAAGTCGGCGAACACATCCAGCACGACGAACAGGACCAGCCCGCCCAGTCCGTGGTTCTTGCGGAAATAGAGCAGCGCGCTTTCGATCTGCAGCGACTCGAGCTGTTGGGCGCCCGTGGTGACAGGGCCGGCGCTCTTCGCGCTTTCGCCGCCCAGGTGGACGACGGAGACATCGGGAAAGAAGACGACCTTCCAGCCCGCGCGCTTGACGGAGAAGCAGTGATCCACTTCCTCGAAATAGAGGAAGTAGCGCGGGTCGAAGAGTCCGACCCGCTCGACCACCTCGCGGCGGATCAGGTAGAAACATCCCGGAACCCAGTCGCAGTCCCGAACGGACGCGTGATCCCAGGCCATGTCGTCGATCAACCGTACCCGCGGGAACCACTTTTCCAGGCCCGCCCGCGAGATGAACGAGTTCAATGGCGTGGGAAAGAAGCGGCAACTGGGTTGCAGCACGCCGTCTCGCCCCACCAGGCGCACGCCCAGCACGCCACACTCGGGATGGCTGGCCATGTAGGCCATGCTTTGCGAGATCGCATCCTTCGGGACGAAGGCATCCGTATTGAGCAGCAGCAGGTACGGCGAGTCGTTGCGGGTGAGTGCGACGTTGTTCGCGCGCCCGAATCCCACGTTCCGGTCCAGCGCGATCAACTCCGCTTGCGGAAAATGTTCCCGGAGGTACGCCGCCGAGCCATCCGCCGACGCATTGTCGACAACGACGATGGCATGGCTGTCGACGCCTGCCAAGGCGGCCTCGAGCGCCTCGAGGCAGGGGGCAAGCAGCGACTTCGTGTTGTAGCTGACCAGCAGGACGGTCAATGCCGGCTGCGCAGGCGGCAGGCCGTTCGAATCTTGCATCTTTCCTTGACCGAAATGGGTAGTCGACTGCCAAGGCAATTCGCAGGCCAAGCCTGCTGCCTGGCAGTCCGAGGCGCAGGCCTGGAGTCTAGCGCAAGCGGCATGCGCGAATGAAGTGCAAAACGGCGACCACCCGCAAGGTTGGTCGCCGTTCCGGCAGTGGCAAATGGCGGTCTCAGCAGCCCGACCAGACGCAGTTGCTGCCGCGGGCCCTCAGGGCGGCCTGCCACTTCGCGTTCGAGTTGTCGTTCATGGACTCCTTCAAGCCCCACATCCCGTACTTCGACGGCGCACTGGCATGGCTGTAGTAGGCGAAGGTCTGCCCCCCCGCCGCCTGCCAGTTCGCCATCATCGTGTCGTAGGCGGCGCCCATTCGCGCGTCGCGATTGGCGGCAATGAACAGGGCGATCAGCGACGTGTCGGTGTCGCCGGACGCCGGCACCAGGTGCTGGCCGCCCTCATAGGCCCACAGCGGGATGCCGAAGCTGTCGGCAACCGCCTTGTTGGCCGTGACCCAGCCCTTGATCTGCGCCAGGGCGCCGCCGGGAACGTTGCTGCCCGCGGCATAGAGAGGCGCGGCGACGGGCTTGCCGCTGGCGTCGAGGCCGGTGATCTCCTGGAACAGCTTGCTCAAGCCGCCGTCCGCATCGGCGTACCACTTCGCGACGGCGGGACGCAGGCTGGAGCTCGCGACGTAACCGCCGAAATACGGGGCGATGGCCAGGATGTCGATGTTCGAGCCGCAGCGACGGCCCAGTTCGGCCGCCGCGAAGGGGCAGGTCAGGAACTGGTTCGCGATCCAGGAATTGGCGGCCTGGCCGTTCACCACGCACTTCGTCGCCGGATAGGCTGCCTTGGCGGCCGCACACACCTGGGAGGCACGTTCGCCATACCAGCTGTCCTGCAACGTATAGGCGCTGGTGCCCGCGGCGACTTGCGCCGGCCACTTGGCCTTGGCCTGGTTCAGCATCCAGGTGGAGGTGCCGAACGCATAGTTCCAGGGCTCGTTGGAATACTCGAGATCGAGCTTCGAGACGCCCGTCAGGTGCGCGCCGGCGAGCTTGCCCAACTGGGCCGCGTAGTCGTCATTGACGTACGTGGGCAGGTTGATCCAGGCATCGGCCTGGATCGCGTTGGCCAGGTCGAGCATGGCCTCGATCGGGGCGCCGGTCGGGCCCGTCCAGGTCCGCGCCGTGGGCGACGTTCGGTCGGCCCACGTCTTGGCCGGCGACGTGTTGGTGTGACCCCAGTCCAGGAAGCGCAGCGCGCGGAAGCCCTTGATGTCCTGCAGGAACTGCGGGCTCCAGATCTGGGTGGCCGGGAACGATTCGAACGGAACGTAGGCACCGGTGGCGGACGTGCAGGCCGCGGCGCTGGCGGCAAACACCGTGAGGTCGTTGGCGCAGGCGCCGCCGGGCATGTAGACGCGGATGTTGCGCAGGTAGTTGCCGGGGCTGGTGGCCGTGATGGTCATCCACACGTTGCCGGTGCCGGTGATGTCGATGACGTCACGGCCCGCGGAGGAACTCGACCTGGTGGCGCCGGAGTAGCTGATCGAGCCCGCGCCGTCGTAGCGCACGATGTAGCGGCCCGGCGGCAGCGCGCCGCCGGCCGACAGCAGGCTCGCGACGGAGCGGTACTTGTGCGTCGTGTCGCTGGACGCGGGCAGGCTGCGGATCCAGCCGTTGGCATCGACGTCCAGCGCGGATTCCTCGAGCGTGTCCCAGCTGCTGGCCCCGGCGGCGAAGCCGGAACAATTGGTGCCGCCGCCGCATTGCGTGAGCCAGGCGCCCGCGCGCTTCATCACGTCGATGGTCGGGAGTTCGGCCGCGAAGTAGTCGAGGCCGCTCAGGTTCAGCGCGGCGCCGGAGCGGGACGGCGTGGTCGCCGCGGCGGCCGCGCTGGAGGCCGGGGCGCTCGTGCCGGTCGTGGTGCTGGCCGCGGCGACGACGATCGGATCGCTGCTGTCCGTGCCCGTCGTCGTGCCGTCGGTCGTGGTCGACGCGCCCGTGGAGGCCTCCGTCGTGCCGGGCGCCTGCGTGGTGGTGTCGCCGCCGGAGGCCGAGGTCGCGCCATCCTGGGTGGGCGTCGTGCCGCTGGTCGCGGACGAGTCGGTCCCGGCGTTCGTGCTGCTGTAAGACGAGGCGCCTGACGTGGCCGCTTGTGCATCATTCGCGGCGCCGCCGCCGCATCCACTGCCCAGCGCGCCGATGGCCACCGCCATCGTCGAGGCGCGCACGGTCGCAATCCAGTTCAAAGCCATGTCGGTTACCGAGATCGGGAATAGCCGCAGCCAATCCACATCTCCGGCGAACCCCGACGACATGTGCTGCGATGCACTGTCTATCGGCAGACCCTGGTCGGTAAGTGAATGCAAAAAGCGTGGGAAACCCTCGACACATTCACGGGAACTCGCGTCCTGGCATGTAAAGCTGCCGCAGGCACCAGAATGGACAGCGACCACTGTCGCGTGAACCTGCGCGACAGGCTCGACCATACTGGGGGAGGGTATGGCACCCAGCGCACCCAGGCCGAGGAGGAGTCCCGCGACGCGCGAAATCGGACGACCAGCCATGCTCGCGTCCTCCGTCAGGCTAGGCCAGGCCGGCCAGCTGCTTTCGCGCGGCGGGCGTCATGGCGCGCACGATCTCGCGAATGAAGCCGTTCTGGACGTTGAAGCCCTCCTCGTAGTTCCGGTCGCGCGTGGAGACGCGGAACAGGAGGCCGTCGACGATCTCGCCGCGCAGGCCGTGGCGGATCTCGAGGAGCTTGCGGTCGAACCCGCCGAGGCTCTGCTGGTCGCCGATGATCGTCCAGTAGGTCACGGGCTCGAAGTAGGTATCGGCGAACTGGGTGTCCAGGCGCCGGACGCGGATCTCGCCCTCCGGCATGTCGACCACGCCGGTCCGGTTGTTCGAGACCTTGAACCCCTGGGCGGGATAGCAGACCTCGGGATAGTGGAGCTGCACGTCGTCGTCCGCCTGGTCGGCCCCGTAGGCGATCGACAGCATGACGCGATGCCCCTGGTCATCGACGTAGGAGCGATCCAGCAACTGGCTGTAGAGCTTGTTGAGCAGAGCTTCCGTCTGCGGGTTGACGATGCCGGTGGCGGAGCGGTCGTCCACACGCCAGGTGCCGAAGCTCGACGGCACGATGTCCTCGAGCTTGAACGCCCCGCGCAGGAGCGCCATCCGCTTGGTGGGCACCATGGCCTGGCCGCCCGCGGCGGCGCCGGCCATCAGGATGGCCGCGATGGCGGCGCGGCGGGTGAGGACGGCGTCAGGCATGTTGCGGCCTCGGCGAGTTGCGCGCGACCAGCCAGCGCAGGCCGCTGTCGGTGGCGATGATGAACACGAGCGCGGTGATGAACAGCACCATGCCGGCGCCCTGGTGCTGCAGGAAGCCCTGCCCGGCCTCGTCGCCGAAGTAATAGGTGATCAGCGCCAGCACGATCACCCGGATCACGTTGGCCGCGAAGGAGATCGGCACGATCAGGATGGCCAGGACGATGTTGCGCACCAGCGAGGTGTGGCGCACCACGTTCAGGTACAGCAGGCCCATCGCCTCGAGCGAGAAAAGCGTGTGCAGCCCGGAGCAGGCGTCGGCGACGAGCAGCTGGAACTGGCCGATCTGCAGGATGACGCCGGTACGCGCGATCGGATAGCCCGCGGCATACATCACCGACGACGCCACGCTCGAGACCGCCAGCTTCAGCGGCTGCGTCACGGCGTCCACCAGCGTCGCCGGCAGCGGGATCAGGAAGATCATGAAGAACATCGCGAACGCCGCCGCGCGCAGCTGGCGCGGCCCGCGCAGCAGCAGCACGAGCCCCGGCAGCAGGAAGATGGCCGACAGCGTCTGCGAGCTCAGGATGCGTTGCGAGCGTCCGAACACGTAGAACAGGAGGGCGATGCCCACGAGCACCCATCCGAGGACGGGGCGCGGCGCGCTGGCCGCGGAGTCGTTGATCTGGCCCCAGGCGCGCCAGATCAGCCAGACGCAGATCACCAGCACGACCGGACCCTGGCTCTGCTCTTCCGTGGGAAGCCAGATGTTGAAGGTCAGGTCCCAGACCGTCGGCCCGTAGAGCGCCAGCAGGCCGAACACGCAGATCCACCACGGAATGTTCCGGGGGGCCGCCAGTCCTTGGAGGGCGCTCTTCACGGGATCACAGCTCGTTCATGATGACGCCGGCGAGACGCACCTGGCCGGCCTGGAGCGACCCGACGAGGTCCTGCAGGCGCGCCACCTTGTTGGCGTCCTTGCGCGTGACCACCAGCGCGGAGCCGCAGCGCGAGGCGATCACCACGCCGTCGCTGCCGAAACAGGAGGCCGGCGTGTCGACGATGACGTGGTCGAACTTGATGCCCACCTCGCGCAGCAGCATGCCGAACGACGGGCCCTCGACGAGCTCGAGCGGGTTGGGCGGCTGCACGCCCACGGGGATCACGTAGAGGTTGGGAACCCCCGGCACCGACTTGACGACGCCCTTGCCGCCGCGGCCCGAGAGCACGCCGGACAGGCCGGCCCCGCCCGAGACGCCGAACACCTGATCCATGCGGGCGCCGCGCATGTCGGCGTCGATGACGACGACCTTGCCGCCGAGCTGGGCCAGCGCCACGGCCAGGTTCGCGCAGAAATAGGTCTTGCCGTCGCCGCTGTCCGGGCTGACCACGGCCAGCGGCCGGCGCTGGCCCTTGCCCTCGGTCTGCGTGCGCATGAGGATCTGGCTGCGGATCGCGCGGAACGCCTCGGCCTGGTGGCCGAACGGCTGGTTCAGCATCACGAGCTCGGGCGCGGCCTTGCGCGTCTCCTCGTCGGCGTACGCGTACTTGAACTGCTGCGCCAGGGCCTGCAGCACGTCCTCGGTGTCGGCCAGGCCGAGCGCGATGGCCGCCTCGCCGAAGCGCAGGTCGTTCTCGCGCTGGTAGCGCCCGATGCGGTCCAGGTCGTCCGCGGACAGGTTGCGCGCGTCCTGGATCAACTCGCCGATGGCCTTGGTCTTCGGCGAGCCGTCCGGCACCGAGCCTTCGCCGATGAAGAGGTCCGGTCCCTCGATCTTGCCGCTCATGCTTGTCCTTTTTCTGGCGCGGGAAGACGACGTCCCGAGACGACGCGATCCTGGATCATGGCCATCTGGCCCTTGAGGCGACGGTTCATCGTCGGGCTCGGCATGATGCCGATGACGGGAAGCCCGAGGAAGTCGAAGGCGTCGGAGTTGGTGCGGATGCGCTTGTCGAACTGCTCCAGCAGCAGGGCCGTGCCCAACGCGAGGCCCAGCGCGGCCACGATGCCCATCAGCAGCACCGAGCCCACCTTGGGCGACGACGGCGACGACGGCGTGGTCGCCTGGCTGATGACCGTCGCGTTGCTCTGGCGGTTCTGGCTTTCGAGGTTCGTCTGGCTCGCGCGGTTGTAGACGAGGTCGTAGGCGCGCTGCGCGTTCTCGACGTCGCGCGCGAGCACGGTGGCCTGGTCGCGCGTTTCCTTGAGCGCCAGCACCTTGGTGCGCTGCGCGTCCACGGCGGCCTGGATCTCGGCCTCGCGGGCATGGCTGACGCGGGCGTCGACGCCGATGGCGCCGGTGACGTCGCCCATCGCGCGCGACAGCTTGGCCTTCAGCTCGTTGACCTGGGCCCGGGCCTCCTGCACCTGCGGATGCTTGTCGCCGTAGCGCGAGGAGAGCTCCTGCAGCTTCAGCTCCGCCGACGACAGGTCGGCCTTCAAGCCGTTGACGGTGCCGTTGCCCAGCACTTCCGACAGCTGGCTGGCGGTACCGATCTGTCCCTGGCGCGTGGAGGCGTCCACGCGCGCGGTCTGGATCGTGACAAGTTCCTGCGTCAGCGCGGTCAGGCGGCTCATCTCCAGGTCGAACTTGTCGTCCGTGCCGATGATGCCCTTCTCCTTCTGGAACGCCGAGAGCTTGTTCTGGGCCGCCTCGAGCGCGTCGCGGGCGTCCTTCTGCTGGTCGGTGAAGAAGCCGGTGTACTGCTTGGCGGGATCGACGCGCAGCTCGATGGAGGTCTCGAGATAGGCCTGCACGTAGGCATTGGCGGCCGTCGACGCGAAGCGCGCGTCGGCCGAGCGGTAGCTGATGTTGATCACGTTGCTGCCGGGCGCGCTGACCTTGGGATCGAGGCCGTTCTCGATGAAGTCGGTCAGCCACTCCTGGATCGTCAGCCCGCTCTTGGCCGAGGCCCAGGCGGCCCGCATGTCCGCGAGGTCCGCGAGCTTCAGGTTCTGGACGACGCGTTGCGCGACGCGGTCACTGTGGATGATGTCGAGCTGCGTGTTGATCTGCGCCGGGTTGGTGCCGCCGTACAGCATCGAGCTCACCGGATCGGGCTTCACGTCGATCAGCAGCGTCGCCGTCGCGGTGTAGACCCGCGTGGCGAGCACGAGATAGAGGGCGGCCGCGGCCACCACGACGGCGAACACGACGGCGGCGGCAAGCCATCGGGCTCGCAGGACCGCCAGGAAATGGGAAAGGTTCATGGACTCTGCCCCCGCAATCAGAACAGGCTCTCGCGGATGAAGACGACGTCTCCATCCCTGAGGGTGTCTTCCATCGACGGCTCCAGCGTCTGCATCCTGCCGTCGGCGCCGCGGCGGGTCACCTTCAGTCCCTTGAGCGTGCCGCGCGGCGTGGCGCCGCCGCCGGCCGCCACGGCCTGCATCACGGTCATGCCGCGCTCCAGGCGCAGGGCGCCGGGATGCTGGATCTCGCCGTACATGTAGATCTGGGGCGCGCGGTCGACCCACACCGAGTCGCCCGGGGCGACGACGATGTCCTCGGAGGCGTTGCCGGGGGCGAACAGGCGCGGCAGGTCCACCTCGTGGCGGTACGGGCGGCCGTCGCGCGTGCCCGTGACCACGACCGTGTCGGAGCCGGCGCCGGCGATGATGCCGCCGGCCAGGGCCAGCACCTCGGTCATGCGCATGCCGGCGAGGTCGAGCGGGTAGCGGCCCGGCTTGCCGACCTGGCCCAGCACGTTGACCTGGTTGGCGCGCACCTGGGTCACGACGATGATGACCTGCGGATCCTTGACGAAGTCGCGGCGCTTCAGCTCGGCGGCGATGTGCTGTTCGGCGGCCGTCACCGTGAGGCCGGCCAGCTGCACGCGGCCCAGCAGCGGGTAGCTGATCGCGCCGCCTTCGTTGACACGCGTCTCCAGGCTCAGGTCGGGGCTCTGGTAGACGGTGATGCGGACCGTGTCGCCCGCGCCGATGCGCGACTGGTCGGCATCCGCGGGCCTGGCCACGGGCGCGGGCGCAGGCGCGGGCTTGACCACCTGGGCCTGGGCCAGGGGCGCCGCGAGCAGCAGGGCGGCCGACAGGCCGAGCGACAACGCGCAGGCCAGGCGGCGGACGAAGACGGAGGCAATGGAGTGGGACATGGCAACGTTCCTTTATTTCTTGGGCGCGTCCGGCGACGGCTGCGGGGGCAGCCGCACCTCCACCGACGAGGCGGGCGCCGCCGGCAGGCTGACGCGCACGCCCTGGGTCTGGGGCAGCGAGACTTGCACGCTGGAGGTCGTCGTGGTCGGCAGGGTCACCTGGACGCCGGACGATGTGCTGGTGGCCGGCAGCGAGACGCGCGTGCCGTTGGCGGCCGGGATCTGCGCCGTCGAATCGATGTCCCTGGTGGTGCCCAGCGCCGGGCCGGACGCGGCCAGCGCGGCGTATTGCGGCGCGTACTCGATCTTGCCGGACGTCTTCAGCGCGGCGAGATTGGCCTCCGTGACCTTGCGGCGCGCGCCGACGGAGAGGAACTGGGCGATGGCCGGCTTCGCCTTGTCGTAGGTGACGGGCGCGACGACGCTGGAGGTGACGTAGGTGACATGCACCTGGTTGCCGCCGGACGCGACCAGGCCATGGCCGTCCGCGGTGGCGGCCAGCATCTTGAGCGAGTTCAGCGGGATCTGTTCGGCCGGGTGGGTGCTCTGCTGGGCCTTGAACGGCACGCTCCGCGCCTTGAACCAGGCCTCGATGTCGGCCGGCGACTTGCCGCCCTCGACCAGCGCACGCAGCGCCGGGATCTGGTCTTCCGGAACCTTGGCCAGGTACTCCTGCAACGTGTAGACGCGGCGATTCGCGAACAGCGCGTCGTTGTCGTCGAAGTAGGCGTGCATCTGCTGCTCGGTGGGCGCCGGCACGGTCATGGCGGCCTGCTCCACGTACGCGCGCGACAGCACCTCGCGGCGCGCGGCGGCCATGGCCTGCACGGCGTCCGGCTGCTCGTCCATCTTGACCTTCTCGGCCCGGTCGACGACGAGCTGCTCGTCGATCAGCTGCTCCAGCACCTTGCGGCCTGCCTCGTCCATCTGCTCGGGACGCAGGCCGCGCTCGCGTTGCAGGCGGTAGTTGATCTGGGTGGTCGTGATCTCGGTGCCGTCGACGCGGGCCGCCGATTGCGTCACGCCCTTCTTGTGGCCGGAACACGCGGCCAGCAGCAGCGCGGAGCACGCCAGGCCGGCCATCCAGGCCGTCCGACGCATCGTGATGTTTTTGTGGGTCATGACTTCATCTCCCCGGCCACTGCGGGCCTTGCGTCCATCTTTCACACGCGCCCGATCGGCTGGTAGTCGATGCCGGCCTCCCGTACCACCCTGGGTTCGTACAGGTTGCGGCCGTCGAAGATGACCGGCGTCTTCAAGGTGTTGGCGATGCGCACGAAGTCGGGGCTGCGGAATTCCTTCCACTCGGTCACGATGGCCAGCGCATCGGCGCCCACGAGCGCGGCATCGGGATTCTCGGCGTAGCTGATGCGCGGCTCGTCGCCGAAGACGCGGCGGGCCTCGGCGATCGCCACCGGGTCGTAGGCCGTCACGGCGGCGCCGCGGGCGAGCAGCTCGGCGATCAGCACGCGGGAGCTGGCCTCGCGCATGTCGTCGGTGTTGGGCTTGAAGGCCAGTCCCCAGACGGCGAATCGCTTGCCGGCCAGGTCCTCGCCGAAGCGCTTGACGATCTTCTGCAACAGCACCTGCTTCTGGGCGTCGTTGGCGTCCTCGACGGCCTGCAGCACCTTCAGGTCGCGCCCGCTTTCCGCGGCGGTGCGGATCAGCGCCTTCACGTCCTTCGGGAAGCACGAGCCGCCGTAGCCGCAGCCGGCGTACAGGAAGTGGTAGCCGATGCGCGGGTCGGAGCCGATGCCCTGGCGCACGAGCTCGATGTCGGCGCCCAGGCTCTCGGCCAGCAGCGCGAGTTCGTTCATGAACGAGATGCGGGTGGCCAGCATCGCGTTGGCGGCGTACTTGGTGAGCTCGGCCGAGCGCACGTCCATGATCACCAGCTTGTCGCGATTGCGCTGGAACGGCGCATAGACCGCGCGCATCAGGTCGATGGCGCGATCGCCCTCGGCGCCGACGACGATGCGGTCGGGCTTCATGAAATCGTCGACCGCCGCGCCCTCCTTCAGGAATTCCGGGTTCGAGGCGACGGAGAACTCCAGCGCCACGCCGCGGGCGTCGAGCTCGGCCTGGATGGCGGCCTTGACCTTGTCGGCCGTGCCCACCGGCACCGTGCTCTTGTCGATGACCAGCTTGTAGTCGGTCATCAGGCGCCCGATGTTGCGCGCCGCGGCCAGCACGTACTGCAGGTCGGCCGAGCCGTCCTCGTCGGGCGGCGTGCCCACGGCGATGAACTGCAGCGTGCCATGGGCCACGGCGGCCGCCACGTCGGTGGTGAACTGCAGGCGGCCGGCGGCGGCGTTGCGCTGGACGACCTTGTCCAGGCCCGGCTCGTGGATGGGGATGCCGCCATTGTTGAGCACTTCGATCTTGCGCGGATCGACGTCGAGGCACAGCACGTGGTTGCCCATCTCGGCCAGGCACGCCCCGGAGACCAGTCCGACGTAGCCGGTACCTATGACAGTGATTTTCATGGGAGGCGATTCTTCGGGAAAATGGTTGGCCGCGTGCCCCGTCCGGGCACGCGCATTTCAGTTCGACGCCGCGCTGGCCGCCAAAGGCGCGGCCGAGGACGCGACAGGGGCAGAAGCCGTGCCCGGCGCGAACTTGCCGAGGTAGTCGATGCGCGCCTTGGCCCGCAGGTCCTTGGTTTCCGCCAGCAGCGCGTCGCGCTTCTTCTGGTTCCAGAGCAGTTGCTCGATGCCCGCCTGGGCTTGCGCCAGGCTGACCGGCTGCGGCTGGACGCTCACGACCGTCAGCGCCGTCAGGCCTTGCGGCTGCGGAATGGCGATGGTCTGGCCCGCGCTCATCGTGGATACCTTGGGCAGCAGCGGCCCGAGCGTCTCGGCCGGCTGGTCCGTCTGCGCCACGCTGATCGCCTGCGCCTTGGCCTTGAGCAGCTCGACGACGGCCGGCGCGCCGACGGTGGCCTGGACGGTGGCGGCCAGCGGGCCGGCCTGGTCGGGGGTGATGCGGGCGTCGACCTTCTGCAGCGTGTAGACGTTGCGCTGGCCGAAGTTGGCCGGGTGCGCGTCGTAGTACGCCTTGATTTCGTCGGCCGAGGGCTTGGGCACCTTGGCGGCGAGCTGCTCCACGTAGTAGCGGAACAGCGCGTCCTTGCGCGCGGCCTCCAGGGATTGCAGCACGCCCGGGTTGCGATCGAGCTTGTCCTTCTCGGCCTTCTGCACCGCCAGGCGCTGCTCGACCAGGCCCTGCAGCACCTGGCCCGCCTCGGGCGCCGAGGCGCCGGGGCGCGCGGCCTGGATCTGCTTGATCGCGTAGTCAAGCTGGTTCTGCGTGACGTTCTCGCCGTTGATCGTGGCGACCGTCGCGGACGTGTCGTCGGATTTCTTGCCGCAGGCCGTGACGAGCGCCGCGACGCACACCAGCGTCAGCGACCGATGGAGCGCGTTGCGTAGGTTCATTTTGCGGCCGGAGAAGTCTGCGAGGCCGCCGGAGCGACGGTGCTGGCTGCGGGAACGGCGGGCGCCGGGACGGGCATCGCGGCCTCCGCGCCGGCGGCAGGCGCGAGCGCGGCGAAGCGGCCCAGGTATTCCACCTTGGCGCCGTCGCGGATCGTCTTCTGCAGGTTCATGATCATCTCGCGCCGGCCCTGGTTGGCCAGGTACTGCTCGATGGCGGGCTTCGCGTCGGCCAGCGCCTTGGGCGCGGAGGTGCTCGAGACGAGCGTCAGCGCCGACACGCCGAATTGCGACGGCACCACGGTGGATTCGCCGTCCTTGAGCGCGGCCAGCTTGTCCAGCACGGCGGGCGGCAGTTGCTCCGACGCGTCCTGTTCCTGCTTGGCGGTGAACGGCAGCTTCTGCGCCTTCAGCCAGTCGGTGAGTTCGGCCGGGGTCTTGAGCGACTGCACGTGCGCGTCGACGTCGGTGCGGCGGGCGTCCGGTGCCTGGATGTCCAGGCGCTGCAGCGTCCAGACCTTGCGCTGCGCGAACAGCGCCGGGCGGCTGTCGTAGAACTTCTGGATCGCGTCGTCGGTGGGCTTGCCGGTGGTTTCGGCGGCCGCCTCGACGAAGCGGCGGGCGAGGATGTCGCGCCGCGCGGACTCGATCTGCGCGACGACCTTGGGATCCTTGTCCAGCTTGGCGGCGACGGCCTTCTGGGCGACGATCTGCTCGTTGATCAGGTCGTCGAGCACCTGCTTGGAGGCCGCATCGCCCGCGTCGGGGCGCATGCCGCGCTGCTTCTGCAGGGCGATCGTCAACTGCCCGGCGTTCAGCTCGTCGCCGTTGACCTTGGCGACGACGTCGCTGCCGCCGGCATCGGCGGTGCCGACGTCCTTCTTCTGGCCGCAGGCCGACAGGGCGAGAACGGCCATCGCGGCCAGGGTGGCGGCGCCCAGGCGGGCGCGGCTGGACATCATTTCGGAACGCATCATCGGCGGGAGTCCCTCACGGCCCGTCAGGGCCTGCAGTCAAAAGCAGGCGCGCATGGCAAATGCCTCGCCCGGCCGCGGGAGCGGCAAGCGGACGATTGTAGAGACTAACCTGCGTCAACTTCGCGACGGCCGCGCCAAACGGCGAATCGGGCCGCGGCGGGCCGCCAAGCGTGCAAAAGTGCCGCGCTTCGCGGCGATTTCAGGCGGCGAAGCGCGCCAGGAAATCCTGGTAGGCCAGGGCGATGCCCTGCTTCAGGTCGATGCGGTGCCGCCATCCGAGCGCGTGTAGGCGGCCCACATCCAGCAGCTTGCGCGGCGTGCCGTCCGGCTTGGTGGCGTCGAAGACGATGCGGCCGGCAAAACCGACCACCTCCATGACCGTCTCCGCCAGTTCGCGGATGGTCACGTCCTGGCCGGTGCCGATGTTGACCAGCGGGCCGTCGTAGCCCTGCTCCATCATGTGGACGCAGGCGTCGGCCAGGTCGTCCACGTACAGGAACTCGCGCATCGGCGTGCCCGTGCCCCACACCACGTACTCGGCGTCGCCGCGCAGCTTGGCCTCGTGCGCCTTGCGGATCAGGGCGGGCAGCACGTGGCTGGTCTGCAGGTCGTAGTTGTCGTTGGGCCCGTACAGGTTCGTGGGCATCGCGCTCACGTACTGCCGGCCGTACTGGTCGTTGTAGGCCTCGCACATCTTCACGCCGGCGATCTTGGCGATGGCGTAGGGCTCGTTGGTGGACTCCAGCGGGCCGGTGAGCAGGGAATCCTCGCGGATCGGCTGCGCGGCCATCTTCGGGTAGATGCAGCTGGAACCCAGGAACATCAGGCGCTGCACGTCGGCCAGGTGGGCGCCGGCTATCAGGTTGTCGGCGATGACCAGGTTCTCGTGCAGGAACTGCGCGCGGAAGGTGTTGTTGGCATGGATGCCGCCCACCTTGGCCGCCGCGATGAAGACGTAGGCCGGCTTCGTGCGTTGCAGGTACGCACGCGTGGCCTCGGCGTCCTGGAGGTCGAGCTCCGCGCGCAGCGGCGCCAGCACGTTGGCATAGCCGGCCGATGCCAGGCGCCGCACCAGCGCCGAGCCCACCATGCCGCGGGCGCCGGCGACCAGGATCGCCGCGCCCTTGCCCGGCACCTCACTCATGATGGCTGAAGGTCTGGAAGCCGGCGAGGCTCACGAGGGCGTCGCGGCGCGCGGTGTTGTAGTCGGCGTCGATCATCTCGGCCACCAGCTCCGGCAGCGTGGTGGTGGGCGTCCAGCCCAGCTTCTCCTTGGCCTTGGTCGGGTCGCCCAGCAGCGTCTCCACCTCGGTGGGACGGTAGTAGCGCGGGTCGACGCGCACGATGACCTGGCCCGGCTTGCACCTGGACTTGTCGCCGGTGACGTTGTCGACGATGCCCACCTCGGAAGCGCCCTCGCCCTCGAAGCGCACGGTCATGCCCAGGCGCTCGGCCGACATGCGCACGAAGTCGCGCACGCTGTACTGCACGCCGGTGGCGATGACGAAGTCTTCCGCGTGATCCTGCTGCAGCATCATCCACTGCATCTGCACGTAGTCGCGCGCGTGGCCCCAGTCGCGCAGCGCGCTCATGTTGCCCAGGTACAGCGACTCCTGCAGGCCCAGCGCGATGCGGGCCATGGCGCGCGTGATCTTGCGGGTGACGAAGGTCTCGCCGCGGAGCGGGCTCTCGTGGTTGAACAGCACGCCGTTGCAGGCGTACAGGCCGTAGGCCTCGCGGTAGTTCACCGTGATCCAGTAGGCGTAGAGCTTGGCGACGGCGTACGGGCTGCGCGGGTAGAAGGGCGTGGTCTCCTTCTGCGGGATCTCCTGCACCAGGCCGTACAGCTCGGACGTGGAGGCCTGGTAGAAGCGCGTCTTCTTCTCGAGGCCGAGGATGCGGATGGCCTCCAGCAGGCGCAGCGCGCCGATGCCGTCGGCGTTGGCCGTGTACTCGGGCTCCTCGAAGCTGACCGCCACGTGGCTCTGCGCCGCGAGGTTGTAGATCTCGTCGGGCTGCACCTTCTGCACGATGCGCGTCAGGTTCGTCGAGTCCGTCAGGTCGCCGTAGTGCAGGACGAAGTCGCGGTTGTCGACGTGCGGATCCTGGTACAGGTGGTCGATGCGATCGGTGTTGAAGGACGAGGCCCGGCGCTTGATGCCGTGGACCTCGTAGCCCTTCTTGAGCAGGAATTCCGCCAGGTAGGCGCCGTCCTGGCCCGTGACACCAGTGATGAGGGCTACTTTTTTGTCGGTCACGAGCGAATTCTCCACAGTCGGCGTAGTGTGCAATGCGGGACGGCCATCTCTGAATCAGATCCATACCCAGGGGAAGAGATTGTCGCAGACGCGCCGCACCAGTTGCTTGAGGCGCTGATCCGAGTACGCGGCACCGTCCAGGCCGCGGATGCCGCGCAGATCGGGCGGTTCCGCGAAGCGCCGGCAGACCCGCTGCTTCAGCGCGAGCGTGTCGACCTTGTCGCGAAACATCTGCTCGGCCGACGCGGCGCTGGCCGACTGGTCCAGCTCGCGGTAGATCCCTTCCAGATGCCGATGGTAGAACTCGCGTCGCCAGCCCAGGAGATACATGTCGGCCCAGCGCCGCGGCAGGTTGCGGCAGTGGGCCCAGAGATCGCACTCCGGCGACCGGCGCGCCAGGATGGGCGCGAGGTTGAGCACTTCGTAGCGACCGGTGATCTTCCAGACTTCCGCGTCCGGCGGAGCGTCGTTGATCAGCGCCGACTCGCGCATGGCGTGGTCCAGGAGCTTGAATTCGCCGTAGCCCCGGCCGCAGCGGCCGGGGTGGTCCAGGCCGGCGAACTGTATGAATTCGATCCGTTCGGGCCTGGATGATTGCGCGGCGAGCTGGCGCAGCACCGAGATGTCGGCCAGCGAATTCTCCGCGAACACGATGCCGGAAATGACGGCTCGCTCGAGGCAGGCGGCGTAGTACCGCAAGGCACTGGCGTAGTCGTTCAGGCGCGCCGCCGGATCGGTGCGCGAAAGGTTGGTGGCGTCGGCCGGCGGGGCGATCGTCGCGGTCAGGATCAGGATCGGCGCGTCGGTTTGACTCATGGCTGGAGCGGCCTAGGCGGCAGAAGGCGGTGACGACCGCAGGCGATCGAAGGTTGCCAGAACCTCGATGACCTTCTTGTCCCAGTCGAAATCGGACTCCACCCGCCTGCGCGCGGCCCGGCCGAGGCGGTCGCGCAGTTCGCGCGACCCGGCCAGCTGGACCAGGGCCGCCGTCAACCCATCCACCATCGCGTCGCGCGACGTGGCGGGCACGAGGATTCCCGTTTCCTGGTCGAGGTAGTCCAGCGGCCCGCCCCAGGCCGTCGCCACGACCGGCAACCCGCACGCCATGGCCTCCAGCACGACGGCGCCACCGCATTCGCGCAGGCTGGGCAACACCAGGGCGTCGGAAGTTCGCAGCCGGGCGGCACACTGCGCCTGTGTCTGCCATCCGGCGAAAAACACCTTGCCGGCTTCGCCAGGCGCTGTTCCAAGGATGCCCAGTTCGCCGGCAAGCTGGCGCCATTCGGCGCCGGACGGGCCGTCGCCGAGCACGTCGAGGGCGATGTCGCCGTGCTCGCGCGCCCGGGCGAACGCCTGCAGCAGCATGTCCACCCCTTTCAGCGCGACAAGCCGCCCCATGAACACGAAGGTCGTCACGGACCGTTCCTGGTACGCGCCAGCGGGCTCGACGGGCCGACGCCACAACGACAGGTCCACGCCGTTTTCGGGGATAACCAGCACCGCGCCCTTCAGGCCCGCCGGCAGCGCCTGCCGCGTTCTCTCGTTCGCCACGAGGATGGCCAGCGCCCGCCTCTTGCCGGGGAACAGCAGGTTGAGCCCGCGGCCGACGAGACGGCCGAGGCCTTCGAACGCGGCGCTCCACGCGGCGGCCTTCCTGAAGGCCGGAGGGTATTGCATGTTGCCGTTGAGAGGGCCGATCATCACCGGCGCGCCCACCCCGTACATCAGCGACGGCTCCCGCGGGGAGACAGGCATGGGCTGCAGCACGAGGTCGATTCCCCGTTCGCGCACCAGGCCTCGGGCCACGCGGCGCTGAAGCACCTGCGTCAGGGTTCGAGACACGAACCCGGTGGTGAAGTAGGCCAGCCGCGCCGGTATCGGCCTGCTGATCCGCCAGCAGAGCTTGTGCACCCAGTTGTCGGCGATGAAGATGACCCGGCGGGCATCGTCGCCGAGCGTCGCCTGCAATTCCGCCATGACGCGATCGTGCGTCAGCATGAGGACGTCCATCCCCATCTTCCGCATCACCCGGAAATAGTGCAGGGGGAGGGCCGCCTCGCCACCGAACTGGGCGGAAGCGTGGTCAGCGACGATCAGTATTTTCAGTTGACGCAATCGATCGAGTTCGACTGCGGACGACTCGCCGGACGCGGGCACATGCTGGGGGGCCAATGAAAGAGTCCTCTTGTAGAGCAAGGGCGCGACGTCCACGTCCGAACATCTCGATTCAAGCAATTGATCTTATCGCAGGCCATCCTGCCGGAGCCCTGCCGCGCTGGCCCGGCCTGGGGTGGCTCGTCAGCCGCCAGGCAGGTTGCGGCGGTACTGGACGGCCTCGGCCATGTGGGCCGGCTCGACGTCCCGCGCGGCGGCCAGATCCGCGACCGTCCGCGCGACTTTCGCCACTCGATGCAGGCTGCGCGCCGACCAGGCGAACCGGTCGGCCACCTCCTCCAGCAGCCCCCTCGACGACGCCGTCAGGCGCAGGCCCGCGTCGATCTGGGCGGCGTCGAGCAGCGCATTGGTCATGCCCTGGCGCGCGAGCTGGCGTTCGCGCGCCAGGCGCACACGCTCGGCCACGATGGCCGACGATTCCCGCACATGGGCCGCGGCATCCGGCGCGCGCCCGCCGGCAGACCGAAGAAGTTCCGACGGCCGCAGCGCCGGGACCTCGACCAGCATGTCGATCCGGTCGAGGAACGGCCCCGACAGCCGCGCGTGATAGCGGCGCACCGCATCGCCGCTGCAGACGCATTGGCGCCCGTTGGACGCGAACGCGCCCAGCCAGCCGCACGGGCAGGGGTTCATCGCCGCCACGAGCTGGAATCGCGCCGGGTACAGGGCCTGGAACCCCGAGCGCGAGATCGTGATGTGCCCGGTCTCCAGCGGCTCGCGCAAGGCCTCCAGGGCGCTGCGCGGGAACTCCGGCAGTTCGTCGAGGAAGAGCACGCCCGCATGGGCCAGCGAGATCTCGCCCGGACGCGGCGGCGAGCCGCCGCCCACGAGCGCCACCGCGCTGGCGCTGTGATGCGGCGACCGGACCGGCCGCTGCCCGAAGCGCCGCGCATCGAGCCCCTGCGACGACACGCTCAGCAACGCCGCGCTGGCCAGCGCCTCGCCCGGTGTCATCGGCGGCAGCAGGCCCGCGAGGCGCTCGGCGAGCATGGACTTGCCGGCGCCCGGCGGCCCGATCAGCAGCAGGCCATGCCCGCCCGCCGCGGCCACCTCCAGCGCGCGCCGCGCCGCCACCTGCCCTTTCACGTCGACGAGATCGGGCAGCGGCGGCGGCGCCAGCGCCTCCTCGCGGGACGGCCCGGGCAGCTCGCGGGCGCCGGCCGCGTCGCCGGCGCCCGGAAGAAAGGCCTGCACCACCTCGCCGAGATGGCGGGCGGCGCGGATGTCGACGCCCTCCACCCGCGCCGCCTCCGCCGCGCTCTGCGCCGGCAGCACCAGCCGTCGCGCGCAGCCGCCCTCGCGCACGGCCAGCGCCAGCGCGAGCGCGCCGCGCACCGGCCGCAGCTCGCCCGCCAGCGACAGCTCGCCGGCGAATTCGCAGCGTTCGAGCTTCGCGGCATCGAGCAGCCCCTGCGCGGCCAGCACGCCCAGCGCGATCGGCAGGTCGAAGCGGCCGGATTCCTTGGGCAGGTCGGCCGGCGCGAGGTTGACCGTGATCTTCTTGTTGTGGGGGAAGGCGAACCCGCTCTGCGACAGCGCGGCGCGCACGCGCTCGCGGGCCTCCTTCACCTCGACGTCGGCCAGCCCGACGAGCGTGAAGCTGGGCAGGCCGTTGGCGAGATGCACCTCCACGACGACCTCCGGCGCATGCAGGCCGACGAGGGCGCGGGTGTGGATGACGGACAGGCTCATGGCGAGGAATCGGATGGCGGCCCCTCGGTTCGCGATCGGTGGCAACCGCCGCCGAACAAATGAGGGCCAGAGTTGACGGATCCGCATCGCCGAACAGCTGGCGCGCGAATTGCATGGCCCCATTTCGAAAGCGGCTCCAGAGCAGCCGCCAGCGGTCTCAAAAGGACGCTTTTCATTCTGCGGTCGCCCCCGGCGCACCGCGCGCGCCTCTGATCGAGGTTTCGCGCCCTTCTGGCGCTCCATCGGAGTGCGCCGCGTGTGTGCGCGCATCGCTTTTTGGCACCAGCCTGGTGCGAAGCTCCGCCGCCGCGATCGGCGGGATGGAATGCGGTCAAGGGCCTCGAACCGCTGTGGCTCCGCACGATCCTCCGTCCCGGTGGCGCGCCGCGTCGCGCGCCGCATCGACCTCTTCCACGCCCGCCTGCTTCTTCTAGCGTGCCCCGCCCGGGCCCGCCGGGTTCCCTTCGTCACGCTTGCACGCTCGACCGCGTGGCACGGAACCTGCGTTGAAGCCCTCCGGAAGAAGAACCCAACCCACCCACCCTTTTCCCAAACTATCGGAGAGACAGATGAAGAAATCCGCGCTTGCCACCGTTGCCGTCCTCGCCGTCATCGGAGGCCCCTCGCTCGCCTTCGCCGACGACGCGCCGGCGGCCCCGGCAGCGGCCTCGGCAGCAGCCCCGGCCAGCCCGATCACCTACAACATCGGCGTCGTCTCCGACTACCGTTATCGCGGCATCTCGCAGACCAAGATGAAGCCGGCCCTGCAAGGCGGTGTCGATTGGGCCGACGGCGCGTTCTACGCCGGCACGTGGCTGTCGACCATCGGCTGGGTCAAGGACTCGATGGTCGCCTACAACCGCGCGGGCGCCGGAAGCACCGGCTTCGTCCCGGTCAGCGAAAAGGGCGCGCCGCTCGAGTGGGACCTGTACGGCGGCACGAAGGGCGACATCATCAAGGACACGCTGTCGTACGACGTCGGCGGCCTCGCCTACGTCTACCTGGGCCAGAAGTTCCACGACATCGGCCTGTCCAACCCCGACACCGGCGAGGCCTACGGCGCGCTGACGTACGGCGTGTTCACGGCCAAGGTCTCGATCAGCGCCACCCCGCTGTTCGGCGTGCCCAAGAGCAAGGGCAGCCAGTACTACGACCTGAGCGCCAACTTCGACCTGGGCTCGGGCTTCACGCTGACTCCGGACCTGGGCTACCAGAACATCACCGGCTCCTACGCCAAGGCCGCAGACCTGTCGTACACCGACTACTCGGCGACGCTGGCCAAGGACTTCGGAAAGGGCCTGTCGGCCTCGCTGCAGGTCATCGCCACCGATGCGAAGAAGGCGTCCTACCAGACCTCCAACGGCAAGTTCACGGGCCGCACCGGCGTCGTCGCCGGCGTGAAGTACTCGTTCTGACGCGAAACGATTCTCTCGTGGGCCCGGGGCGACCCGGGTCGTTTTGTTCGACAAGAAGCGGGGCGCAACAGCCCCCGCAAGCCTGGAGATTCCAACCATGAAGATGGTGACTGCCGTCGTGAAGCCCTTCAAGCTAGACGAAGTGCGTGAGGCCCTGAGCGCGATCGGCGTGCAGGGCATCACGGTGACCGAAGTGAAGGGCTTCGGTCGACAAAAGGGCCACACGGAGCTGTACCGCGGCGCGGAATACGTCGTGGACTTCCTTCCGAAGGTGAAGATCGAGGCCGCCGTCGACGACACGCTCGTCGACCAGGTCATCGAGGCCATCGAGACCTCGGCCCGCACCGGAAAGATCGGCGACGGGAAGATCTTCGTCTCGCCGCTCGAGCAGGTGGTGCGCATCCGCACCGGCGAGACCGGCAAGGACGCGCTCTAAGGCGCGCTCCGCTCCAGACGATTCCCGCACGTTCCAAAACGCCACGCGCTTCCAACTCCTGAAAGCATTGCAACCATGAGAAAGCTTCTCGCTTCCCTCGCCCTGGGACTCGCCGTCCTCGGGTTCTCCGCGACATCGTTCGCGGCAGACGACGCGGCCTCGGCACCGGCCGTCGCTGCGGCCACCGCCAGCGCGCCCGCTGCCGCCGCTTCGGCACCGGCCGCCGCGGCGCCGGCTTCCGCCGCCGCGTCCACCCCGACGATCGTCGAGACCGTCAACAAGGGCGACACCACCTGGATGCTGGTCTCCACCGTCCTCGTGATCATGATGTCGATCCCGGCCCTGGCGCTGTTCTACGGCGGCCTGGTGCGCAGCAAGAACATGCTGTCCGTGCTGATGCAGGTGTTCGTCACCTTCTCGCTGATCGTCGTCCTCTGGTTCGTCTATGGCTACAGCCTGGCGTTCACGGAAGGCAACAAGTTCTTCGGCGGGTTCAGCCGGCTGTTCCTGAGCGGCATCTTCGACCAGAACGCCGGAACGTTCACGAAGGCCGCCACGTTCAGCAAGGGCGTGATGATCCCCGAGATCGCCTTCGTGGTGTTCCAGGCGACCTTCGCGGCCATCACCTGCTGCCTGATCGTCGGCTCGTTCGCGGAGCGCATCAAGTTCTCGGCCGTGCTCGCCTTCATGGTGATCTGGTTCACGTTCAGCTACTGCCCGATCGCGCACATGGTCTGGTTCTGGCAAGGTCCGGACGCCTACACCAGCGCCGACGTCGTCGACAAGATGAACGCCAGCGCCGGCATGATCTGGCAATGGGGCGCGCTGGACTTCGCCGGCGGCACCGTGGTGCACATCAACGCCGCCGTCGCGGGCCTGGTGGGCGCGTACTGCATCGGCAAGCGCATCGGCTACGGCAAGGAAGCCTTCACGCCGCACTCGCTGACGCTGACGATGGTCGGTGCCTCGCTGCTGTGGGTGGGCTGGTTCGGCTTCAACGCCGGTTCGGCGCTCGAAGCCGGCGACTCCGCCACGCTCGCGTTCCTGAACACCTTCCTGGCGACCGCCGCGGCGACGCTGGCCTGGTGCCTGGGTGAAGCGCTGCACAAGGGCAAGGCCTCGATGCTGGGCGCCGCCTCGGGTGCCGTCGCCGGCCTCGTGGCGATCACGCCGGCCGCCGGCAACGTCGGCATCGTCGGCGGCGTCGTCCTCGGCGCCATCGCCGGCTTCGCCTGCCTGTGGGGCGTGACCGGCCTGAAGAAGCTGCTCGGCGCCGACGACACGCTCGACGTGTTCGGCGTGCACGGTGTCGGCGGCATCGTCGGCGCCCTGCTGACGGGCGTGTTCAACAACCAGAAGCTGGGCGGCCCGGGCATGGTCACCGACTGGGTCAAGATGACCGTCGGCTCCAACGGCATGTGGGACCAGTTCGTGATCCAGGCCAAGGGCGTGGGCGTCACGCTGGTGTGGTCGGGCGTCGTCGCCTTCATCGCCTACAAGCTGGTCGATCTGACGATCGGCCTGCGCGTGACGGAAGAGGAAGAGCGCGAAGGCCTGGACGTCACGTCCCACGGCGAAACCGCTTACGCCAAGTAGGTTTCCGAGAGGGTACGGCCGCGGTTCGCCGCGGCCGGCCGAGAGAGCTTGGGGCTGTCCGAAAGGGCAGCCCCTTTTTGCCTGGGCGCTTGCATTCCGGGCCGCCGCCCTTACCTGAGCGGGAGCGCACCGCGCCTTAGAATCCTTTCTCAGCCTCCCCAGGATCCCGTCATGGTCCCCCATCTCGTCACCGCGTTGACCGGCCCGATCAACGAACTCGAGCAGCGCGTGCTCGAATCGATGCCCGCGATCGAGCGCTGGTTCCGGCTCGAATGGATGGAGCACACGCCCCCGTTCTACACCTCGGTGGACATCCGCAACGCTGGCTACAAGCTGGCGCCCGTCGACACCAACCTGTTCCCCGGCGGCTTCAACAACCTCACCGAGCCCATGCTGCCGCTGGCCATCCAGGCGGCGATGGCGGCCATCGAGAAGATCTGCCCCGAGGCCAAGAACCTGCTGCTGATCCCGGAGAGCCACACCCGCAACTCGTTCTACCTGATGAACGTGAAGCAGCTAGTGCGCATCTTCTCCAGCGCCGGCCTGAACGTGCGCCTGGGCTCGCTCGATCCGGCCATCACCGAGCCCACCGAGCTGCAGCTGCCCGATGGCAGCTCGCTCACCTACGAACCGCTGCTGCGCACGCCGCGCCGCCTGGGCCTGAAGGACTTCGACCCCTGCACGGTGCTGCTGAACAACGACCTGTCGGCCGGCCTTCCCGGGATCCTCGAGGACCTCAACGAGCAGTACGTGCTGCCGCCGCTGCACGCGGGCTGGGCGGTGCGCCGCAAGACCAATCACTTCCACAGCTACGAGGAAGTGGCCAAGAAGTTCGCCAAGCTGCTGGGCATGGATCCATGGCTGATCAACCCGATGCACTTGCATTGCGGCCAGGTGAACTGGGCCGAGGGAACGGGCCTGGAATGCGTGCAGACCAACGTGGACGCGCTGCTCACCAAGATCCGCCGCAAGCACAAGGAATACGGCATCAACGAGAAGCCGTTCGTCGTCGTCAAGGCCGACAACGGCACCTACGGCATGGGCGTGATGACCGTGCGCGACGCCAAGGAGCTCGACGAGGTCAACCGCCGCACCCGCAACAAGATGGACGTGGCCAAGGATGGCCAGCGTGTCACCGAGGTCATCATCCAGGAAGGCGTGCCCACCTACGAGCGCGTCAACGAGGCCGTGGCCGAGCCGGTGGTCTACATGATCGACCGCTACGTCGTCGGCGGCTTCTACCGCATGCACGCCGAGCGCGGCATCGACGAGAACCTCAACGCGCCGGGCGCCAGCTTCGTGCCGCTCGCGTTCGCGGAGAGCTCGCACCTGCCCCGGCCGGGCGAGAAGCCGGGCATCAGCGCGCCCAACCGGTTCTACATGTACGGCGTCATCGGCCGCCTGGCGATGCTGGCGGCGTCGTACGAGCTCGAGGCCACCGACCCGGAGGCCGAGGTCTACGAATAGCCCTCGCCGACCGGGCGCCGCGCCATCCTCGTGACGCGGCCGGCGACAAGGTCGACGAGCTGCAACATCCGGCTTTCCAGCAGGTGCCACGACAGCGCCGCGCACGCCAGCGACAGCGCCATGGCGATCACGAACATCATGACGACGCCCACGCCGGGCAGCGCGAAGGCGACCAGTTGCTGCAGCGGGAACGAGTAGATGTAGACGCCGTACGAGTAGTCGCGGTGCAGCAGCCAGCGCACCGGCGGTAGCCCGTAGGCGATGAAGAAGACCACGTAGGCCAGGCAGGCTGGATAGGCCAGCTTGAACCACGCGGGGCCGAGCCAGGCCGCGCCCACCAGCACCAGCGCCGCCGCGCCTGCCAGCCAGCCGCTCAGGATCACGCGATGCCGCCCCAGGTGGATGAGAACGCCGATGAAGAACATCGGAGCCAACCACGCCGCCTTGCCGGCCACGCTCCACGCGACGGGCGTCAGGTCGGGAACCCGGTAGTAGGCCGCCAGTCCGGCCGCCGCGAGGCACGCGATGGCCGCCAGCAGCACGCGCCGCCGGCCTGATGCGAGCATCCAGGCGGCCAGCAGGATCGCGTACATCCACAGCTCGTAGGTGAGGGTCCACAGCGATCCGTTGACCGCCGCGGGATACGGGTTGTGGTCGAACACCCGCGGCAACTGGCGATCGACGCCCAGGAACATCGCCGCGTTCTTGCCCAGGTAGTGCCACGTGGCCGCGTCGCCCAGGTAGCCGGCGATGCCCGCGCCCGTGACGGCCGGCCCCAGCATGAAGACCGTCAACAGCAGCGCGACCCACAGCCCGGGATAGATCCTGAGCGCGCGGGCGACGATGAACCGGACCGGCCGGCCGGTCGACAACAGGCTGCCGCCGACCAGGTAGCCGCTCGTCATGAAGAAGGCCACCACCGCCAGGCCGCCGAGCGTGATGCCCAGCGAGCTCCACAGCGGTTCGGCCGCGGGATCGCCCGTCGCCAGCGCGAAGCTGTGGCTGATGACCACCGCCGTGGCGGCCGCGAGGCGAACCAGGTTGAAATTGTTGTCGCGGCCGGAAGCAGCGGCCGCCTCGGAGAGAAGCATGTGACGTCCGTCGAATGCAGGCCGTCCGCACCTGCCTGGCGGGTGCGGACGGCCTGCATGGTCGGACAGGCCTCATCCGGGGAAGGACGCGGCTGCTCGGCCATTGAAATGAATGCGGCACGATGCACCGCGGCGTCTCGACCGCGCGCGGCGCCATCCACCTGGCGACGGGTTCGCGCGCGATCGGTCAAAATTCCAGGCACACCGCGTGCCCGCGGATTCGCTGGTCTTCGCCGAACCCGGCCCAGGATGACGCCCATGAAAATCACTGTCGCGTTCTACGGAATCCCGCGCCACACCGCGATCTCCGCACCGTCGATCGAGACGCACCTGCTGGCGCCGATGCGGCAGTGGGCCGACGTCACCGTCGTCCATCACCTGTGGCAGATCGACGAGGTGCGCAGCGCGCGATCCGGCGAGCACGCCGTGCTGGCCAGGGACGCCTACGCCTACTTCGATCAGTTCGCGGGCGTCGTCGAACCTCCGGAGGCCTTCGAGGACGGGCCGCTGTTCCAGGCCTGGAAACGACATGGCGACGCGTTCGGCGACAACTTCGGCTCGCTGCGCAACCTGATGCACCAGCTGCAGTCGCTGCGTCGGGTCACCGCGCTCGTCGCACCGACGAATCCCGACGTCGTCGTCTTCGCGCGCCCCGATCTCCAGTACCACGACGACATCCCGCGCTCCGCCTGCCGCCTCGCCTCGCGCCTGCCGCGAACCTGCGTGGTGCCGATCTGGAACTGGTGGGCCGGCTACAACGACCGCTTCGCGATCTGCGGGCGATCCTCGTACGAGGCCTATGGCCGCCGGCTGGATCGCGCGCTCGATTTCGCGCAGGAGACCGGCCGCCCCATCCACTCGGAGATGCTCCTGAAGTTCTCCTTGCTCAAGAGCCGCGGCCAGATCCTGGCGATCCCGCTGACCGCCAGCCGCGTGCGCGCCGACGGCACCGTGCGGCAGGAGAACTTCAACAGCCTCGACACCAGCGCGCTCTGGCGCGGACGGCGCGACAGGCTGGACCGGCTGCAGTGCCGGGTGACCCGGCAGGTGTCCCGGCTCGTGTTCCCCGACGCCGCGTGGAACAAGGCCTGAGCGCCTAGCCCACGGCATCCGCCCGGCTGGCCCGCGGAGCCAAACCCATGGCCAGGTCGGGCTTCCACCATGGCGCCTGCGGCGCGGCCCCACTAGTCTGGGTCGAAAGGCTCCTGCGCGCACGCGGAGCCGGCCAGCCAACGGACCGTCCATGACTCCTCCGCCGTCGTCCTCCCTCGCCCTTCAGCGCCTCTACCACTGGGAGCGCACGGCGCCCGACCGCACGGTGTTCACGCAGCCCATGGGCGGCGGGCTGCTGAAGGAGTTCACCTGGAAGGACATGGTCGACGAGTCGCGCCGCATGGCCGCCTTCCTGCAGCAGCAAGGCTTCGAGCCGGGCTCGCGCATCGCGATCCTGTCGAAGAACTGCGCCTGGTGGATCATGGCCGACTTCGCGATCTGGATGGCGGGCTGCGTGTCGGTGCCGCTGTACCCGACGCTGGCCGCCGGCACCATCGCGCAGATCCTGCAGCACAGCGAGGCGCGCCTGCTGTTCCTGGGCAAGCTCGACGACTGGGATGCAATGCGCCCTGGCGTGCCGGCCGGCATGCCGTGCATCAGCTTCTCGCTGTCGCCCGCCGACGCGCAGGCGCGCGTGGACATGCGCTGGGACGAGATCGTCGCCCGCACGGCACCGCTGCCGGGCAGCCCGTTGCGCGACGGCGCCGACCTGGCCACCATCATGTACACGTCGGGCACCACGGGCGTGCCCAAGGGCGTGATGCACAGCTTCGCGAACTTCGCCTGGGCGATCGACGCCGGCCTGAAACGCGTATCGCTCAACGCCGACGCGCGCATGCTCAGCTACCTGCCGCTGGCGCACGTGGCCGAGCGCTCGCTGGTGGAGCACGGCCTGCTGGCCACCGGCATGCACCTGTTCTTCGCCGAGAGCCTGCAGACCTTCGCGCGCGACCTGCAACGCGCGCGTCCCACCACCTTCTTCTCGGTGCCGCGGCTGTGGGTGAAGTTCCAGCAGGGCATCCACGCGCGGATGCCGCCGCAGCGGCTCGAGCGCCTGCTCAGGATCCCCGTCGCCGGCCGCTTCCTGCGCCGCAAGATCCTCAAGGCGCTGGGCCTGGACGCCTGCCAGTTCGCGGCCGGCGGCGCGGCCCCGATGCCGCCCGACCTGCTGCGCTGGTACTCGATGCTGGGCCTGGACATCATCGAGGTCTACGGCATGACCGAGAACTGCGGCGTCTCGCACGCCACGCTGGTGGGCATGCGCCGCCCCGGCACGGTGGGCGTGCCCTACGACGGCGTGAGGTCCCGCCTCGACCCCGAGACCGGCGAGATCCAGGTCCAGACCGGCTGCCTGATGCTGGGCTACTACAAGGAGCCCGAGCTGAGCGCCGCGGCCTTCACCGCCGACGGCTGGCTGCACACCGGCGACAAGGGCGTGGTGGAGGCGGACGGCTGCCTGCGCATCACCGGCCGCGTGAAGGATCTGTTCAAGACCAGCAAGGGCAAGTACGTGGCGCCCGCGCCCATCGAGGACAAGCTGGTCGCCAGCGCCGCCGTGGAGGCCTGCTGCGTGGTCGGCGCGAACTATCCGCAGCCGTTCGCGATGCTGATGCTCAACGAGGACGCCGCCGCGAAGTCGCGCGAGCCCGGCGCGCGCGCGGCGCTCGAGGACGCGATGGCCAACCACCTGCTCACCGTCAACCACGGGCTCGATCCGCACGAGCAGCTGGAGGTGCTGATCCTGATGAAGGAGCCATGGACGGTGGAGAACGGCCTGATCACGCCCACCTTCAAGATCAAGCGCAACGTGCTGGAGACGCGCTACGCAGCGAGCTTCGACAAGTGGACGTCGAGCGATCGCAAGGTCGTCTGGGCCGACTGAGAGTCGCGCGGCGCGCATGAGAAAGCCGCCCGCGGGCGGCTTTCTCGTCGGCGCCCCGGCGCTCGCTCAGAACGTCGATTCCTCGTACAGCGGCAGCGTCAGGAATTCGGCGAAGGCCTCGTCGGTGCTCATCTTCTCGAAGATCTGCGCCGCGCGGTCGAACTGGCCGACGGCCGGCGTCGCCTTGATCTTGGCGAGCTCCTCGGCCACCAGCGGACGCACCATCCCGGCGGTCACCTTGCGGCCGTCGTCGAGCACGCCCTTGGGGCTGCGGATCCATTGCCAGACCTGCGAGCGGCTGATCTCCGCGGTGGCGGCGTCTTCCATCAGGTTGTGGATGGGCACGCAGCCGTTGCCGGCCAGCCAGGCGCCGAGGTAGTGGATCCCGACGTTGATGTTGTAGCGCAGGCCCGTCTCGGTGATGGGGGTCTCGGGCTGGAAGTCCAGCAGCTGCGCGGCCGTCACGTTCACGTCGGCGCGCTGCTTCTCCCACTGGTTGGGCCTGTCGCCCAGCACCGCCAGGAACTCCTTCATCGCCGGCTCGACCAGGCCCGGGTGGGCCACCCAGCCGCCGTCGTAGCCGTCGATGGCGTCGCGCTTCTTGTCGTTGATGATGCCCTGCATCGCGATCGCGTTCTTCTCCGGATCGTTCTTGATCGGGATCAGCGCGCTCA